>Ga0123355_10000006_pt1 | contig 193415 bp, 168 predicted proteins | sample TergutEmb28metaG_3_FD_89872 | JGI IMG/M metagenome (GOLD analysis project Ga0123355, IMG submission 89872) | Embiratermes neotenicus P1 segment gut microbial communities from Petit-Saut dam, French Guiana - Emb289 P1 | ecosystem: Host-associated > Arthropoda: Insects > Digestive system > Gut ...
TGTGCTGGTGGCTAGATTGAAGTTAGTACATCCACCAGCATTACTGAAAGTAAGAGAGACCGAGCCACCACCTACTCTAGCTGTGATGTCTGCTGATTGGTCTGTGGCCTGGGTGGGGCGGAGAGTGTTGGTTAGGATGCCCGCGAACAAGAGGAAAGTTGCGGCCAGTAGAACAGCGCCCGTTGTTCGCTTAGTTATTCTGACCACACTGCTCATCATCCTCTTTAATGCCTACCTATGGTTTAATATAGCAAGATACCATTATTATATCATGCTTTAGGTAAAACGAAACGCTGAAGCTCCCATTAAACCCAAGGAAAAAAGTAGAGACAAGCTCTACTCTTTTCCTTGGTGGGTTGTGAGGGACTCGAACCCCCGACCCTCTCGGTGTAAACGAGATGCTCTAGCCAACTGAGCTAACAACCCATCGACACCATTATAGCACACTCAAACAAAAAAGTCGAGTTAGCCTAGTATTCAGGCTCGACCTGTCCGTCGTTCTCGCCAAGCTCCAATCGCTCTCGTCCATTCTCTCGCCAGTCGCCATCACCACCTTCGTCACTCGCACCCACAATCGGCACATCATAAACTTCAGCTAGTGTATTCGCCAGAGCCGCGCCTAACCGCGCACCAGTAAAACTCCCTTTGTCTCGGTGAACCACAATCCCAGTTGGCGTCTCTTCATCTAGTACGTCCATGACAAAACTCATCAATTCATCCGACATTTGCCGTCCTAGCTCCCTAGTATGCAAAGCCTCATCCAGCCAAATCTTCGCTTCACCCTCCAGTGTGTCGATGTATAATACCACCTCTTTGACTCCCATATTTACTTAATTAACATTTTACATTAAGCCAGCTTGCAGTGCAATCTCGGTCGCCTCATTGGTCTTGACAATCAAGATTGGCTTGCCGCCTTCTGCCGCCACATCTGCCACCTGCTTGCCGTCCAAACCTAGAGCATTCTTGCCCTCGTCTGCCTCGAAACCAAGGAATGAAATACCCTCGATAATCGCCGCCCGCATATCGGTCGCGCGCTCACCAATGGTCGCAGTAAATACTACCGCATCAATACCGCCAAGCACTGCCGCCATTCGCGCGATACCTTCAACAATCTTTTGCTTGTATAGCTCAAGCGCAAACTGCGCTTCTTTATCGCCATCCTCTGCCAGCTTCTGTACATTTCGCAGATCATCATCGCCCGCCACACCCTTCAGACCGCACTCCTTATTCAAATACTTCTCAAGCTCCAGAGGCTTCAAGCCCAACTCTCGCTGCAACACCAGAAGCGCCGACGGATCAATAGACCCCGCTCGTGTCGCCATCATGATGCCATCAAGAGGCGTCACGCCCATAGAGTTACCCCAACTCTTGCCATCTTTAACTGCCGTAATACTTGCACCAGAGCCTATATGGCAAACTACCGCCCGCGATGGCAATAAGTCCTCGCTCTGCATCTTGCGCACTGCCGCCGAGACCGAAATACCATGATAACCAAATCGCTTCACGCCAAACTCATCTGCTGTCTTTCTCGGAATGGCGTAATATTCCTGAGTCTCTGGCTGCGTCCTATGAAATCGACTATCCGAGATCGCCACCATTCGCACATTCTCAAAAATCTCTCGCGCATCCTTTATCTCCGCCAAAGTTACCGGCACATGCAGTGGCGCGATATCCGCCACACCCTCGAGCTTTTTCATAAACTCATCATCAACCAAGTGATTCTCCGCGAAATAGTCAGTCGGGCCAACCAATCTCACCGCAATCATTAGACTACTATCAATCTTCACACCATTATCTTCTAAGATTTCAGGCACCAAGCCAATCGCGTCGTTAATCTTCTTCATCTTTACGGAAGTCTTGTCTTTCGTGCCATTCTTCTCAACCGTACAAACGAACTCACCCTCTTCTGGTTCAAAATGTAGGGTCAAAATCTCAACGCCATCTTCATAAAAAGCGTATTTACGACTCGAGCTTCCCGGGTTTAATACTAGAATTGAATTTTGTACTGCCATTTACGATCCTTCTCACGGTCTTCTCCGTGTTTAACTGAGTATTCCGAAGCCTTCTCGAGCTCGCGAAGTAATTCACGCGCCGCCCCAGCCGCTGCTTCTCTCTCTAGTCTAGCAAAGGTAATCGCTACTTTCAATATATCTATCGCCAAGTCATACCGCGAAACTCGATTCATCATCAGCATGTCTAGCGGTGTACTGGTCGAACCCTTCTCCTCATATCCACGAATCAGCACTCGCCTTGGGTTCGTATAGTGCGCAAATGTATTCCATAATGTGTCTGTGTAACCATGGAACGCCGCAATAATCGGGGTCTTCTGACCGAAGTAGCCATCAAATAGCGCTTGGCTAGCTGGATTCTCAACCGTACCAAACGCCCCGTGAGACAACGCCGCAATACCCACGAATCGCATCTTTAGATTAGGGAAGTATACCCGCATGATCTGCATCGCATACAGCATCTCACGACTCACAATATCACCACAGCCTGCACAAATAATCTCTGGTTGTTCATTGCTTGCGAAATCAAAGACACTCAGCCCACCATTTCTTAGCTGAAACTCGGCATGATTACTATCAATCCAGCGTGGATTCTCGTTCTTGTCATAAGTGATTAGATTGATCTTATTCTTCTGTCGTACGGCATCATTCATCGCCGCCACGCTCGCTACATCATCAATCGGGAAATAGCAGTTCGCCTTCTTGTTTGGCTTAACCAGCAAGCTCGAGATAAAGGTCGGATTTTGGTGACTGTACCCATTGTGATCCTGTCGCCAACCCACACTTGTCGACAAGATATTGATCGCTGGGAATACGTTCGGTAGCAATTCAGGATTCGGCGCGACCTCATCCGATACTGAAGCATTCTCTTCTGTCGCCCCCATGATAAACTTCATGTATTGATCTGCCTGGCTCTCAATAATCGACACAAACGCCTCGTAGCTCGTAAAGAAACTATGCCGTCCTGTTATCGAGTAACCCATCGCAAGACTAAATAATGCATTCTCGCCCAGCAACTCAACCACACGACCATTCGGTGCCAAATCTAAGTCAGTCGGCAAGATCTCTCTTAGCCATGCCCGCCTCGTACTCTTAAAAATCGCATCTAGCTTATTACTATTCGTCTCATCCGGACTAAACAGTCGCACACTTTTCGCCTCAGCCTGATTCGCCGCGTACTCCGCCAGCCATTCACCAATCTGCTTCGCATTCGAGAACTTCTCCTGTCCAATATGATGAACTTCATTGACATGAAACGAACTCGGCAGGTTAGTTGATTCGGCCGTCGAGGCTGCCTCCATCTCAGGAGGTGAAGTGGTCATAGCTGCTAGCTTCTTTCGGAGCTTATCGCATTTGGCAGCTGTAAACCTATATTGCTTCAGCCACTTCTCTAGTACTCGTAGGGCTTTCTCGTCTGTCTTAGCGTCATCAAACGGTACTTGGTGACTCTTTGCCGTACCCGCAACTGGTCGACCATCCAGGGTCTTAGGCATACCCTCACCCTTCGATGTCCTCATAACGATAAAAGGCATACGCGCAAAGCCTTCTTTTTTACCTTGCCGATCCTTGTACCAGGTCTTCACGCACTTATCTAGCACCTTACGAAACGCCTCGACATCATCGCCATCGACAAATAACGGCATGTAACCAAAGCCAGAAATCAAGTCATGCAACTCTTTGTCGCTAATCCTAGCATAAACCGACGGCTGTGAAATCTTATATCCATTCAAGTGTAGGATTGGTAGGACAATCCCATTCGTCCGCATATCCAGCATTTTATTCAGATTCATCGAAGATAGTAACGCACCTGTCTCCATTTCACCGTCACCAATTAGTACCGCGCAGAGTCGTTCTGGCGCATCTAGTGCCGCTCCATATGCTACACCCAAAGAGTATCCTAACTCACCACCTTCGAGTAATGTTCGTGGAGTCAGTGGATTCGTATGGCTCGGGTAGCCATGGGGCCACGAAAATTGCTTGCAGAGAGTACCGAGTGAAATCGGGTGTTTGCTATATTTGTCCAGCGTGCCATCCAGCCATAAATCCGCCTGCACTGCCGCAAAGCCATGCCCTACCCCCACCATCCAGCGGAAGTCCTTAATGCCTAGCTTCTCAGCAAACACCGGCTCAAAGTCACGCAAGTTCGCCCGTGCCGCCGCGATGCCATGGCAGGTCCCGACATGTCCTATCAGCCTTGGCTTTACATCGCTAAACTCTAATGGTCGGCTAAGGTCAAAATTATCTTGCAGATAAGTCTGCGCTACACTTAAATAGTCCGAAAAATCAATTTCTTGCTGAACCTCACCCACCGTTCTCATATTCATATTATATCTAATCCCCACCAATATTCAATGCTATATCCTCGTAAACCGTTTCTGTAGTTCAACCACAATCAGCATCAGAATGAATGTCACGACTGAAACGCCAATCAACGCATATAGAGGCACTGGGAAAACACTGAGTGCGGTCGACAGCGGTGTCACAATCGCCAAGGTCTGGAAGGCAATCGCCGCAATCAAACCGATCACAAATGGTCGCGATTTTACCTTCCAGCGCGTCCAGATTGGTTCGGTCAGACTCCTCATACTAATCGCTCGCGCCCACTGTACAACCACCAAAGTCTGGAAGGCTAGTGTCGCACCCACCACGTGGCTATAGCGCGCCGCAAAGAATATGTATACCCAAAGCGCCATCGTCGCCATAAAGAGCGCTGCCACCACAATCCTCATTACCTGCCCACGTGAAAGTAGTGGCGCGTCAAACGGCTGTGGCTTCTCGCGCATCACGTCCTTCTCTGGCTTCTCAAGTCCTAGCGGAATCACCAGGCAGCTATCTGTCACAATGTTAATCCATAAGATCTGTAACGGCACCAACGGTATCGGGATACCCATCAAAAGCGCGCCAAGAATCACCAAGACCTCACCCGCATTAGTCGACAATAGGTAGATCAGCATACGACGTATATTCGCCACAATAGCCCGACCCTCACGCATCGCCTCAACAATATTCTTGAAGTTATTGTCCAGCAAGATCATATCACCAGCGTCTTTCACTACTGGCGTACTGTCACCCATCGCGATCCCAATATTCGCCTGGGCAAGCGCTGGTACGTCGTTCACTCCGTCACCCGTCATAGCAGTAATATTCGTCTTCTCTAAAATCTTCAGTAGTCGGAACTTCTGCTCTGGCGTCACTCGCGCAAAGACCGTGATCTCCTTACCACCAACGCGCGACACAGCCTGCTCTAGCTCTTCATCTTCCATCGCTTCTAGCCCGCGCGCATCCAGCACTTGCTCATAGTTGTCAGCTAGGCCCAGCTTTCGACCCACTGCAAATGCTGTCTCAACATGGTCGCCTGTAATCATACAAACTCGCACCCCTGCCGCTCGCGCCGTCTTTATAGCACCCTTACTCTCTTTACGAATCTGATCCGCTACCGCAATCAAACCCACCAACTTCAGTCTGCCGCCATCAACAGCACCTTTCAGTGTCTTTGATCTCGTAGATATCTTGCTTTCAGCAATCGCCAAAACACGATAACCTTGCCTTGCCCAAGTCAGTAATTGCTTCTCGACATCTTCCGTCTCGCGTGAGTTCAAATCCGCCAAAGCAATTAATCGCTCTGGCGCGCCCTTCACTACCAGACGAAAACTCGAGCCTTCATGCCACAAATTACCACTCATCGTCATCTTCTGTTCGAACGGGAATGACTCAGCTGGCTCGTTTTTTGGCATATCCCAGCCGCCCAGCTCCATCGAGCCTCTGAACGCCGAATCAAGCGGATCGGGGCTGTCAGTCAGCACTACCATGCTCATACTCTTATACAGGTTCACGAAGTTTCGATCATTCCTTAAACTCCATACGTCTTGCACCGTCAAGCGGTTCTCTGTCAGAGTCCCAGTCTTATCTGTGGCGATCGTCGTAATCGCACCAATCGTCTCAATCGCTCGCATATTTGTGACTAGCGCCTTCTTGCGAGCCATGCGCTGAATGCCAACCGCCAGGATTACCGCAATCGCTACAGGCAGACCCTCTGGCACCGCGCTCACAGCCATCGCCAAGACAAAGTGAATCGCCTCAAGGAATGGCACACCCCGCCACATCTGTAGCGCCAAAACCAACGCGCTCATCACGCCAACCAAAATCGCAATCACCTTAATTAGATAATTGATCTTTGTCTGCACAGGGCTTAGGTGCTTCTTATTACCAGTCGCCAGCGCCGCAATCTGTCCGAACTGTGTATTATTCCCGATCGCCGTCACAATCGCCACCACATCACCGCCTACCACAAACGAGCCCGAGAACAGCATGTTTACTTGATCATAGACCTCAAGATCACCATCCAGTTTCTTCGTCTTTTTATTTACGCGCTCGCTTTCACCAGTCAGGATAGCCTCATCAACCAGTACACTTTTCTCCGAAACCACACGGCAATCCGCCGCCACTTTCTCGCCCTCTGTGAACCGCACGACATCGCCAACCACCAAGTCCGCAGCCGACACCCTCACCCAGTTCGCATCACGAAGCACGCTAATCTCATCAACATTCTGCTTACGCAGGTTGCGCACAATCCGCTCCGTCGAAAAACGCTGAACCCAATATATGATCGCACTAACCATAATAATCACACCGATAAAGAACGCCTCAACTAGCTCGCCTTTCCAGGTCGAGATTACAAGCGCCAGCATCAGAACACCCATAAAAACATCAATGAACGGCTCTAGAACCTTGCGCCACCACGGGTCGACCTTGATCTTTAGCTCGTTCTTGCCAAACTGCTCTTGGCGTTTTGCCGCCTCTGTCTCGTGGAGTCCTCGCGCCAAGTCGACATCAACTTCTCGCGCCACCTCCTCAACTGACTTATCATAAAAACGCATATGATTATTATATCACACAGCGACTCCGTAGATTCTAGTCACTTGGGTGCAATAAAGCTATACGCCAAATGACGAATCTACCTAAAGAAACCCTTCTTCTTAGCCATACTTTCTGCAAACTCTTGCAAGATCGCTTTCTGTTTCTTCGTTAGATTTGTCGGCGTCTTGACTTGCACCTGCACAATATGCGGACCGCGACGACCATCGCTGTATCGTGGATCCACCGCACCACGACCAGATAGCTTGAACTCCGCCCCACCTTGTGTGCCAGCCGGGATCTTCATCGTCACTTCGCCATCCACCGTCTCGACATCTACCTCACCGCCCAGGGTAGCAGTCACCATGGAAACCTCCACTCGACTAAGGATTATCGAGCCTTCGCGCGTCCATTTCGAGCTTGGCGCTACCCGTACCTGCACATACAGGTCGCCTTTGCCGCCACCATTCGCGCCATCACCACCCTTGCCAGCCAGGCGAATACTCATACCATCATCAATGCCAGCCGGGATCTTAACTTTGATCTTTTTGCTGTCGCGCGCGCCAATCTCTCGCGTCGTGCCAAATACCGCATCCAGGAACTCAATTGTTACACTCGTCTGATAGTCTGCGCCTCGTCGCGCTCTATTTCTACCACCGCCAAAACCAAACATACTACCAAAGATATCGCCCAGATCACCGAAGTCACCAAAGTCGAAGTTGACATTCTGCCCACCTGGACCACGCGCCCCGTAACCACCAGGACCTTGACCAACACCTGCGTGACCAAACTGATCATAGCGCGACCGCTTCTCGCGGTCCTTCAGTACCTCATGTGCTTCGTTTACTTCCTTAAACTTTACATCATCGCCACCCGTCTTGTCTGGATGGCTAGCTACTGCCGCCTTACGAAAGGCTTTTTTGATTTCATCATCTGACGCACCCTTCGCCACACCTAGCACTTCATAATAGTCTTTTTTCGCCATACTCCGCTCATTATACCACACTTGGCACACCGACTACAAGAGTGCTATACCCTCCCGTGCAGATGTCCCTACTCACGTATGGTAGAATGTATACATGAATACTAAAATTATCGCCATCGTCGGCATGAGTGGCTCAGGCAAAAGCGAAGCTATCCGCTTCATCAAAGAGCGTGGCGTGCCAGACATTTACTTTGGCGGCATGCTCTACCGCGAAATGGACAACCGCGGCGAAGAGAAAACTCCCGAGAATCAGCAAGTCTACCGACGCAAACTTCGCGATGAACTCGGCAACGACTTCATAGCTCAACTCGCCGCGCGCGACACCGAGAACCTCATCGCCGCTGGCCAGAAGCGCATCCTCTATGATGGCCTGTATACCTGGAGCGAATTCCGCTACCTTAAATCTCAATTTCCTGGAACCCTCACTGTCATTGCTATCGTTGCGCCCCGCAAACTCCGCTATGCACGATTGACTAAGCGCCCCGAGCGACCCTTCACTAAAGAACAAGCTTTCCAGCGCGACATATCCGAAATCGAAGAAATCGAAAAAGGCGGGCCCATTGCTATGGCCGACTACTATGTCCTAAATGATAGCACTCTCGAAAGCATGCATATCCAGCTCAAAAAGATCCTTACCGAGATCGATTTCTAGTCAGCTTCGCTTCTAATTACTAGACCCTATATCAGTTCTTCTATAGAAGTTACGGTCACTATTTTCCCACGACCAGACGGATCTGGCGCTACCGCTCCACGCGCCTCTAGTTCATGTACTGCGCGCGCCGCTCGACCATGACCCATTCTTAAGAATGTTTGCAGCATCGAAGTCGAAACCTTATTCTTCTCAATAAACAAGTTGAGTGCCGCGATCGCATCTTCGCTAGGTGCGCCCGATGTTAGATCAGTCGATACGCTACCTTTGTCAGCTTCGCCAGTCGAAGCTCTCATTACTTCTTCGTTATAACGTGGCTCACCCTGTGATTTCAGGAACTTAACCACCGCATCGACTTCATTATCCGAAACAAAAGCACCCTGAATACGCACTGGTTTGCCCATCATCTCAGTTGTTAACAGTAGCCCATCACCCTGTCCAAGCAACTTCTCTGCCCCCGAAGCGTCAATCATCACGCGACTATCGACTTGGTTCGATACAGCAAAGGCGATTCGTCCTGGTACATTCGCCTTAATCAAGCCTGTCACGACCTTCACTTCCGGCCTTTGAGTCGCTAGCACCAAATGGATACCTGCCGCACGCCCCTTCTGCGCCACGCGCACAATGTTTGTCTCCATATCTTTACCCGACTGCATCATAAGATCTGCCATCTCATCAATCAGGACTACAAGGTAAGGCATTGGTGTTGGGTCAAAGTTATCGTCGATTGGCCTTTCCTTCGTACCTGCTTTCTCTTGTTCTTCTATCTTCTTCTCTAGCCAAGTATTATAATCATCAATTTTCTTACTGCCGCTCTTACTCATCAAGCTATAACGCCGATCCATCTCTGTAGCCACCCACTTCAGTGCTGTCAAGGCGTCCTCTGTCTTAGTGATAATTGGTGTTTCAAGGTGCGGTATGTCACGATACTGACTCATCTCTACTTGTTTCGGGTCAACAATAATCATACGCAATCGATCTGGCGAGTTGCGATATAGCAAGCTAGTAATCAGAACATTGGAAGCCACCGACTTACCCGAACCAGTTGTACCAGCGATCAAAAGATGCGGCATCTTCGCCAGGTTCGCCGTCACCGCAGCGCCAGAAATGTTCTTACCAAGCGCAAAAGTCAACGCATCACCGCTCGCCTTCCATTCTGGACTGTCTAAGACGCTACGCAAGCCGACACTCGCCTGTCGCACGTTCGGCAACTCGATTCCCACCAAGCTAGTCCCTGCAATCGGCGCCTCAATACGGACTTTGTCTACTGCTAAGTTCAGCGAAAGCTCTCTGTCTAGCGCAATAATTCGCGACAAGTTCACACCTGACGGTGGCCGCAACGTATAGCGCGTCACGCGCGGACCGACATCAGCTCCATCCATCTTCACGTCAATACCAAACTGTTCAAAGGTATTCTTAATAATCTGTGCGTTCTGCTGAATGTTACCCGCATCAGCTGGCGTCTGTTTTTTGTCCAGCAGCTCAAGTGATGGTAGTCGCCAATTGGTCGGTGCTACTATCTTTGGTGTCACACTAGCCGTCGCTGCCGCGGCACCCGCCACAGCACCCGCACCGCCACGAACCGCCAGGTCTGTTTTCTTGTCCTTCTTACCGCCAAACCAGCCTTTCTTTTCTTCTGGCTTTGATTCTTCTTCTTTCGCTTCACCACTCAAGTCAACTCGACTTCCTGTCTTACCTACAGCCTCTTTCTTCTCTTTTTTGCCAGACAGCTTCTTCAGTAATGTGCTTGGCGACATCTTCAAGATAAACAGCTCTGTGATCAACATCGCAAGTATAAAACCAAATAACGCCACACCTGGACTAAACACTTGGCTACCCACTAGAGCATCATACACCCAGCCACCCAACAGTCCACCGCCATCACTTGGGAAAGCGCTGATCATATGCGGGAGGATAGCACCCGCACAAGCCAGCCAAACCAACATCAAGAACGATCCAGCAAAAACACTCTTCGGAATCTTATTCTCGCTTGAGCGAAAGACTAACACCGCGAGATACACAATCATTGGTGGCAGGAAGAAGTAGCCGATACCAATCAAGCGATAGCCGGCACTAAAAATCATTGCAAGTAACGCGCCACCTCGATTAAACCACGACAGAACCAAGAAAACCGACACCGCCAACATAATGATAGCTATGATCTGCGCCCAGAAGCCATACGGCATCTCGTGCTTTGGTGAGGTGTCTTCTGGCGCTGGTTTCCCTCTGCGCCCACCGCCTTTGCCTTTTTTGGCTGCTTTCTTACCCATGCTCACATTATATCATATCAACCTCGCTGGTGTAGAGGCGTACTCATAACTTTTTCCATTTGGATGAAGAGCGCGGAAAATCCGAGGCCTCGAGGGAGGCGTACCGAGTGTACGTCGAGTGAGAGACGTAGGATTTGACAAAGCTATTCGCCGAATGGGAAAGTTATCGCATAGGGGGGAAGAGTGAGCCTTCGCGGGCCGACACACCCTCGAGCAACCAAAACAGTCGCTCCGAATGTCCGTATCCGCAAGTCGGCGGCATACCGTACTCCAACATCTCGACGAAGTCTAGATCCAGCATCATCGCTTCGTCGTCGCCCGCGTCTCTTAACGCCTGCTGCTCATTGAATCGCTCTAGTTGATCTATTGGATCATTTAGCTCTGAGTAAGCCTTGCATGCTTCCGTACCATCAAGCATCAAGTTGAACTGCTCAGATAGTCGCGGATCCTTCTCGCTCCTCTTTGCTAGCGGCTGCAAGAATACTGGAATATCAATCAAAAACGCTGGTCCGACAATCTCGGTTCGCACCGTCTTCCAGAGCTTATCAATCCCGCGGCCAATGCTGTCCGACTCTTCTAGCTTGACGCCATGTTCCTTCATTTTCGCCTTCACTTCATCCAAAGTCGTATCGAACACGTCAATACCAAATCGTTCTTGGATCGTCCCAACAAAACTAATCCGCGGGTAGCTCTCGCCATCCTTGCCCAAATCGATCGTTCGACCATTCTCGAGTTCAAATACTCGTTTGCCCCAAGTCTTATCCGCCACAAAACGCACCATTTCTTCCGTAAACTGCATGCCACGCTCCCAGTCCCAGTACGCCGCATACCACTCCATCGCCACATGCTCTGGTAGATGTTCGTCACTCATGCCTTCGTTGCGGAACCTAGCGCCAATACTATAAACTCGCTCATAACCACCACCAATCAACCGCTTCAACGGCAATTCGTGAGAAATTCGTAAATAGAAATCTTGGTCCAAAGCCTCCATATGCGTCACAAACGGATTTGCATCTGCGCCACCAGTCGTCTTCTCGAGGACTGGCAAATCCATCTCGACAAAGCCATTCGCATTCAAGAATTCACGAACCGCAGTCCAGAAATTACTCTTCCGCACAAATCGTTCGCGCACATCCAGGTTTACATTCAGGTCAACATAACGACGACGATACCGCTCTTCTTTGTTCGTAAAACCATCACGACCTGGAAGCGGTCGTAAAGTCTTCGTAAGTAGCTTCACATTCTCCGCCATCACTGAAATCTCACCCGTCTTCGTTTTACCAACCAACCCCGAGATCTCAACAAAGTCACCCGTGTCTAGCAATCCGATCTGAGCGAGCAATAGGGTCTGGGTCGGTCCAGAGGCAGTCAAGGCTGCCCCTACCTCGGGCCCGAGCTCAGACGCGTTGTTTGCCCAGAATACTTGCACCTCACCCGAATAATCTCGCAACTTCAAGAACGCCATCTTGCCAAACGACCGAATCGCCATAATCCGACCCGCCACCACAACTTTTTTGCCTTCTAGCTTGTCAAAGTCCGTAGTCACCAAAGCAATATCCGTATCGCGCTCAGTATGCGCCGGGTATGTCTCCACGCCTAGCTTCTTTAATTCTTCTAGCTTTCGTAGTCGTTCGTTCCTAAAATCCTCTAATGTCGCCATTATCTCGTCCTTCCTTTTACCACTCCACCCTCTTTGTTAATCGCCTCTCGATTATTTCTTCTTGCCTTTTTTCTTACCCGAAGTCTTTTTTTGTTTGTTTTTGCTGCTTTTCTTCTTGCTGCCCGATTTGGCTGCCACTTTTGCACCCGAGGTTGCCTTTTTGTCGTTCTTTTTCTTTACCTTATCAAAGTCATCTGAGTCCATCTTCTTAGCGCTACTGATCTCATGGACGCCCTTTTCGTTGCCTGTCGCCATTCGTGTTAGCTCAGACTGATATTCATTCTCGCTCACTGGCGCATCGTTGACTTCCGCCGAAAGAACCAGCTTAATTACCGTCTCGCGCAACGTCCTCTCCAGATCCTCAAATAGCTTCTGGCTCTCGGAACGATATTCCACAAGTGGGTCTCTTTGTCCGACACTTCGCCAATGAATGCCCTCTCGCAGGTGCTGCATGTTCTCCAAGTGCTGCATCCAAAGCGCATCGAGTAGGCTCAAGTATACTTCGCGCTCAATCCGTCGCAGCAGGTCTGGTGTAACCTTCTCTTCTTGTGCGTCATAAAGCGCCTTAATATAATCGTGCGCTGCCTTGCGTCGCACTGCTTCTTTCTTGATCTTGCCAATTCGCGCGATCTCTTCGTCATCTGCACCAAAGAAAATCGACTTAAATGTCTCTTTGTACTTCTTGTTGTAGCGAGCTGGCACTAACGTCAACTCATTCGCCGCTCCACGCATCAATTTCTCGATATCCTTGCGTAAGTCCGCGCCCTCAAGAATCTGTCGGCGCATCGCGTAGGTTTTATTACGATGCCTAGCGATCACGTTGTCATACTGAACGACATTCTTACGGCTGTCAAAGTGGAAGCCTTCGACTCGCTTTTGCGCACCCTCTAAGCTCTTAGAAATCATCTTTGCCTGGATTGGCATATCATCCGAAACACCAAGTCTAGACAACATCATACCGAGTCGCTCGCCCTGGAAGATTCGCATCAGATCATCTTCTGTCGAAACAAAAAATTGTGTTGTGCCTTTGTCTCCCTGTCGTCCACCGCGACCACGAAGCTGGTTATCGATTCGACGACTCTCGTGTCGCTCCGAGCCAATCACCACTAAGCCACCCATGTCTGCCACGCCATCACCCAACTTAATGTCAGTACCACGACCCGCCATATTTGTCGCGAGAGTAATCGCGCCCTTCTGTCCAGCTCGCGCGATAATCTCTGCCTCGCGTTCATTGTTTTTCGCATTCAGCAACTCAAATGGCAAGCCCGCCTTATCAAGTCGATTCGCTAGAAGCTCGTTCTTCACAATCGATGCCGAACCAATCAAAACTGGGCGACCTGCTTCATGGTATTTTTTCACCTCTTCTGCAATCGCATTCATCTTTGCGTTCTCAGTACGATAAATCAAGTCATCTAAGTCAACACGCGCCAGTGGTTTATTTGGCGGAATCTGCACCACACCTAAGCCGTAAATCTGCTGGAACTCTTCTGCCTCGGTAAACGCCGTACCTGTCGTACCAGATAGTTTGTCATATAAGCGGAAGAAGTTTTGAAACGAAATCGTCGCGAGCGTCATTGACTCCTGCTGAACTGGCACACCTTCTTTTGCCTCAATCGCCTGATGTAGTCCCTCCGAATATCGTCGACCATGCATCAGTCGCCCCGTATGCTCATCAACAATAACCACTTCACCGTCATTTGTCACAACATAATCTTTGTCTCGCTTGAAAAGCTTCTCGGCTCGAAGTGACTGATCCGTGTGATAGATCGCTCGTACATTATCTGCCGAGTAGAGTTCTCGTAGTCCAAGTGATCGCTCAATCTTCTCAATGCCGCTATCTGTCAAAGTTACGCTGCGCCGCTTCTCGTCCAGAACGAAGTCTTCTTCGCCAATCGTCTTGATCACCTTCGCAAACTCATAGTAGGCCGCTGGGTTCTCTGCCGCTGGCGCTGAGATAATCAAAGGTGTTCGCGCTTCGTCAATCAAGATACTGTCCGCCTCGTCCACAATCGCGAAGTTCAACTTACGCTGACGCAGCATTCGCGCGTCCTTCACCATGTTATCGCGCAAATAATCGAAGCCTAGCTCGTTATTGGTCGAATAGGTAATATCAGCTTCGTAAGCCTCGCGACGAGTCGCTGGCCTTAATCGCTTCATATACGGATCGGTGAAGTTCTCGTTATCATAGTCGCCGTCCCAGATAAAGCTCTCGTCCTGGATAATTACGCCTGTGCTCATGCCCAAGAAATGATAGAGTTCACCCATCCAGCCCGCCTGATGCTTAACCAGGTAGTCATTCACCGTCACAAGATGTGCGCCCTTACCTGTCAGTGCGTTCAGGTATAGCGGCAAAGTCACCACTAGGGTCTTACCCTCACCAGTCTTCATTTCGGCAATATTGCCGTCATGTAAGACCATACCGCCCAATAACTGCACATCAAAGTGTCGCATGCCGAGTACGCGACGCGAAGATTCGCGCACTAAAGCGAAAGCCTCTGGCAAAATCGCGTTAAAATCGCCCTTTTTCTTCTCCAGCTTCTCTCTCAGGATCTCTGTTTGCTCTTGCAGCTCCTTCTTAGACATCGCTTCATACGTAGACTCTAGCCCGTTAATCTGGCTAACGACTTTCAAATACTGCTTGACGATCTTCTTCTGCGCGTCACCAAAAATCTGCTCCAGGAATTTCGCCATCGCGCCGCGATCGGCCAGCTTGTCGCTCGGTTTCTTCTCTTTACCCATATATCCTATATCCTACCACACCCCGTGTTAATTGCCAAGTAGTAAACCCGCGCTACGACACTATTGTTGACATAGCAAAATGCTTATGCTAAAATTATAAGTAATTAGCAAAAGGAGAGCCAAATGGCCAAGAAACTTAGCGCAAAAGAGCGCACCAGCATGGAAACCAAGCAGAACCTAGTCACTACCTGCATAGCATGTATAGTGTTGCTTTGTGTTCTGATCACCGGTATGATCGTTGTGATCGTACGGGCACAAAACGAGGCAAATGGCCAGATCGCATGGCAATCAGCATTTGCTCGCCACTTCGGCGGCGATGGTGAAACCGCCCTTGATATCCTAACTCGTGACTATAACGTTGGTGTCGATGAGCTTTACGGCTTCGGTCCAGTTGTATCCGTCATCGAAGGCACAGCTGCTGCTGAAGGCTTCGAGTGGGGCGTCTGGGTCAACGGCGACCGCATCACTGATCGCCCAGCCAGCCAGATTAACACCCGAAACGGCGATAAGATCGTATGGCAACTAGTTGCAGTCGACAACGGCGACAGTAACAACTAACCGTCTTAGACTTACCTAGAACCAGGAGACAAAAATCTCCTGGTTCTTATTTTTATATTCTTCCCATATTTTGCAATATTCAGATGATATTTAGACGCCACAGCCCGCCGAATCGCCGAGAATTACGAGATGGGTTTATTTAACTACCTTGAGCTTCTTAAGAGCCTCTTTGGCGGCTTGTCTTTCAGCCTCTTGCTTGCTCGACGCTTCACCCGTCCCGATGCGCTTACCATCTACTGAAACTGCAACACGGAACCACTTATCATGATCTGGGCCACTCTCATCTAGCATGCGATACTTTGGCTGCTGACCACACTCGCCCTGCGCCCATTCTTGCAGATGCGACTTCGCATCATACCAGCTCCCCTGCTCCATAATCTTCTCGTATTGCGGAACGATATTCCGACTAATGAAATCCCTTGCTGGCTCATAGCCACCATCCACATAGATCGCCGCGATCACCGCCTCAAAAGCATCAGCGATAAACACCTTCATCGCTCGAGGGCCATTGTTCAGACGCTCGCCCTTGCTGATTCGTATATAATCAGCAAAGCCCAACTTCCGTCCTGCCTCCGCAATCGAATCTGTCTTCACGAGCGCTGCTCGCACTGCCGTCAACTTACCTTCGGCATCAGGAGTATTCTTAAATAAATAGTCAGTAATCACCATCTCTAGCACCGCATCTCCCAGAAACTCCAGTCGTTCGTTATGCCGATGTGTACTCGCCCGATGCTCGTTTACATAGCTGCGATGCGTCATCGCAGTCACCAATAAGTCCACATCCTTGAACTCATAGCCGACGTTCTTCGCCGCAAACTCTTGGTAGCGTTTTTCTATATTTTTGTCCATTTTACCTCTTTATTTACTTGCTTCTCATTTTCTCTAGAGCCTCCTCTACTAGAGTTCTCACATCATCGTATTCCACCATTTCTAAGGCATCTTTTGCATCGAACCAGTGGATACCGTTCATCCATTCTTCTTTCTGTACGTCCTCACCACCCAATGCTTCCATCAGATATACCTGTGTCGTCATTAAGACTAGCGCATCCTCCCGCTGAAACTTAAAGTCCACCTGACCCATATAGTCCAGAACTTTAACATTCTTCAATCCAGTCTCTTCGCCAATCTCGCGAATCGCTGTCTCGCGAGCATCCTCGCCATCTTCAATATGTCCCTTTGGAATCGTCCAACGGTTCTTTGCGTCCTGAATTAATAGGACCTGTACGCCAACATCATGCCCCCTCCGGCAAATCACTGCTCCCGCGGTCGGCTCCCTCACCACTCGACTTATCGTCGTCCTTTTCGGGGTCACCTCCCTCTTTGGTGTCGCTTCCTTCATTTTCCTCCATAATATACTTGCGCCAGACCGCACCCAGCACGCCGTTAATAAACTTGCTGCTGTTGTCGCCACCGAATGTCTTGGCTAGTTCTACTGCTTCGTTAATCGCAACTTTCGCTGGCACTTGATCCTTGCGCCACAATACCTCAAAGGTTGCTAGCTGTAAGATCGCTCGGTCAATCGCCGAGAGTTCTTTAATCGGTCGCTCTGGAGCTAGAGGCGTCAAAATCTTGTCGATTTCCTCCATGTGTTGCTCCACGCCCTCTACTAATTCTCGGATAAACGGTCGATCCTTGACATTAGTATTATATGGGACGAGATTCTTCATCATGATTCCGTCCATTGTTGCAAGCGGGTCTTTAGCCTGCGACCGCACATCATACTCATAAATAGTCTGGATGGCGATTATTCTTCCAAGGTGCCGATTACTACCCACCGTATACCCCTATTTCGTCTTCTTTGCTGGTGTCTTGCAGCCCTTCTTTGGCACTGCAACTTTAAGATTTGGCGTCTGCTTGCTTGTCTGGAACGCCTTAACTGGTGACTTAGAATTCACCTTCTTCGCAAGGTCTAGCCGAATATGGCTCCTACGAAGACCCGTCTTTCGAGGGCTACTCTGCTTTTTTGGCTCTGGCATATAATGCTCCTTTACACTTACAACTATCATACCCTAATTACTCATCTTTTGCAAGCAGTTCGTATTATTTCACCACCACTGCAACACAAATAGGCAGCCTCTACACTATAAGCACTAACAACACAGTGAAAGGAAGCCACCTATAGCTTATTCTGCCAACCATCACATAATGAAGGAGATATTACTTTAATCTTAGCTCCACCTGTTCAGGCAGATTATCATCTACCCAAACGAACAAATCTACGGTATGATGCTTGTATAATTGGCGTATCTTTACCTCTCCTTATTTGTGTTACAACTTCAGGATAGCATATGCGCCTTTGACATACCCGCCTGATCCGTAACTGGGAAGTTCATCTTGATTTTTTGCAATGACCATGCTATAATATGTGCACAGAGATTAGCAGGAATTATATGTTCAAAAAAGATACGCAATCATCTTTCGTAGAGCGATGGCGCATAGCAGAGGAAGGCAACTACTTCGTATATCATGCCTTACTTTATGGCATACATGAAATGCCCAGACGACTAAAAAAGAAGATAGAAAAAGGTGCAACCTATGATAAATATATGTATGTATACAATGATGGAATCACCGGCTTATGGTTGCATTTCGAACAGACAGAAAAAGGAGTAGCGCTATTTGAGAAGTGGTTGGCGGAAGTACTCCCAGCAGCTGGTGGCTATGCTGAGGTGGCAATGCAGAGAAGTAATCGTGAGGCAAGCTCTATATCTGCCTACGTGATAGTGTCCGACGAAAACGGCTTGAAAAAAGTAGAAGTGACTCCGAAGAACCATGAGGAAATGGTAAGAGTTAAGGATGCTTTCTTGGCACGACAGGAGGATGAAAAATATTGGCGATTAAAGCGAAAAGCACGCTGGAGTAATTTTGGGTGGTATAGTTTCCAGCAAAATAAATTCCTATATGAAGCAACTGAGCGCGTAACAAAGAAAGCGGTGCTTGCAGCAATCAGCACTATAAGTGATAACGACGAGATACTATATGACGATGCAATAATCGGAATCCTGAATCCATTCTATGACGACATGGCGGACGAGGACGACGAAACAGTTAAAACAAAAATGAAAAAATTAACTCAACCACAACAGAATGTTTATTGGCTAACTATTGAGGCAGGTGTGATTCTTTCTGATGGGATTGAGCTACTAAACCACCCGCACCATGTAAAGGCGGCAGCCAAACAGCTAGGGCTGAAGCATACAGCAAGCGTGCTGAATAAGTATATTATATGGCTAAAAACATACGGTGTAAAAAATGGTGCTGAGTTTTATTCTGATAAATTTGCAGACAAAAATGACGAGATCATAGAGAAAGAAACCTACTTCACAGAAGAGTTCGCCAAAGCATTGTCGAAAGATGAAACTACAGCTGTAGTCCGCAAGTATATACGCGATCATGTGGATGACTTTGTCCAGCCAAAATGAAAATAGCCTGCCTTCGATCACGTAACGTGGTCACGGGCTCTGTCACACATCTCAAAGCATACCCCCCACCCCTTGCAAATCCCAGTATGATATGCTACAATGACAGGGAGTTTCATATCAACGTCACGCGGGCTTGCTACCCATGCGACACCAACGCCCATTCGAATGGGCAGAAAGGTTTAATGCCAACAATTAATCAATTGGTGCGTAAGCCACGCAAAAAAGCGACTATTAAATCTAAGTCACCAGCTTTGCATAAGGTTTACAATTCACTAAAAACCCGATACTACCAGAAGGAAGCCCCGCTCCGTCGCGGTGTCTGTATCAAGGTTACAACCAAAACCCCAAAGAAGCCCAACTCAGCGCTCCGTAAGGTCGCTCGTGTTCGCCTCACTAACGGCGAAGAAGTCTGGGCATACATTGGCGGCGAAGGTCACAACCTCCAGGAACACGCCGTAGTACTAGTGCGCGGTGGTCGCGTACCAGACCTTCCAGGTGTTCGTTACCACATCGTCCGCGGTGCGCTCGACCTTCAGGGTGTCGCTAACCGCAAGCAAGGCCGCAGCAAGTACGGCACAAAGAAAGCGAGCAAATAATGCCACGTAAGACTACATCATCACTACAGCGCAAAGTTTCACCAGATCGCAAATACCAACACATCCTTATACAGCGACTTATTAACAAGTCTATCCTGGATGGCAAGAAGCTAGTCGCCGAACGCGCAGTTTACTACGCTATCGAAGCAGCAGCGAAGAAACTCAAGCACGACAAGCCAGTCGAGATGTTCGAGCAAGTTATCGCAAACGTTTCACCAAACTTCGAGGTCAAGTCTCGCCGTGTTGGTGGCGCGAACTTCCAGATTCCATTCCCTATCTCTGGCCACCGTCAGCTCCACTTTGCTATGAGCTGGCTAGTCCAGTCAGCACGCGCTAGGAGTGGCATGCCATACCGCGAACGCCTCGCCCTTGAAATGGTCGACGCCTATAACCAAACTGGTAACGCCTTCAAAAAGAAAGAAGACACTCACCGCATGGCCGAAGCTAACCGCGCTTTCGCGCACTTCGCCCGCTAAACAAACAGCAAAACTCGAAAATGCCCAGTTGCCAAACCGCTGGGCATTTTCCGTATTCTGAAGTAGCGCAACTTCAAAACCCCTGTTATTTAGCTAGTTGCGCAACTTCGCGACCTCGCTAGTAGCTACATAATCTGCACCTAAACCCATAATAGATAAGCGACTCAGCAAACAGCACTAAGGCAGTATAGAAAGAAAAACAAGCCAAGCTGCACTTGACTTATTAAGCATATTATTATATGGCTGGGGAGAAGGGATTCGAACCCCTGAATGCTGGGACCAGAACCCAGTGCCTTACCGCTTGGCGACTCCCCAAGACCCCCTGATTATACCTGATTTTACCTCAAAACGCAATATCTCCCGCCCTGCTGACTGGAGCAAAACGCCCCAAGCTAGTTGCGTTTTTGCCTGCTTCATGCTATGATAAAATCAGTGATAGCACAGGTAAGCCTGTGCTATTCGCACTATTAAAAATCTCTTACATCAGAAAGGATGTGATTGTCTTATGACAAACATGAGTTTCACCAATCTCTCAGACACCGCAATACACCAGGCATTACTCCGACATGCGAGAACTGCGAACACTCATAGTGGCTTCCATCTCGGCAGCCTACTTACCGGAGACCGTGTCCGAGGGTCCGAAATCCCAATCGGAGGCGGTATGCGGCTCAATTACGCGGCTAATTATTTCAATACAGAAACCCTGCAGCTCCTGCAAGAGTTAGCTCGCGCACAGCAAGTCGTCTCAAAATTCGTCAACCTCACGAACGGAGCAATCATGAATACCGGCGAAAACCGCACGGTTCTTCATCATCGGACCCGTAACCGACAGCATGTAGATAACTTCTACCAGCAGCAACTACAGCGCATTGACAAGTTCGTTGCGAAAGTCCATTCCCAGGAAATAGTTGGCTCCACCAATCAAGCCTTCGAGGAGGTAGTACAAATAGGCATCGGTGGTAGTCACCTAGGGCCAGAAACCCTATATCTCGCCCTGTCCGACTGGGCAGTTGGAGCAAAGTCACCACGCCACATGGAAGCAAAGTTCATAGCTAACGTCGACCCCGATGATGCGGCTAGCGTAATTACGTCTTGTAATCTCGCCAGAACTTTGTTCGCTGTCGTCTCAAAATCCGGCACTACCGACGAAACCAGTGCTAACGAGAAGATCGTTCGTGCAGCGCTCGAAGCTGCCGGACTTGACCCCGCCAAACACATCGTCGCAGTAACCAGCGAAACCAGCCCCATGGCAAAGTCATCCGACTATTTAGATAGCTTCTACATTGATGACTCTATCGGCGGCCGCTTTAGCTCAACTTCTGCTGTAGGCGGATTGCTACTCTCCCTTTGTTTCGGCACAGAAGTGTTCGAAAGGCTCTTGGACGGAGCACACGAAGCAGATCAGCTCGCGATGAGAGACTGCATAACTGGCAATGCCGCTCTAATGAAAGCATTGCTGGATGTTTTTAGCTGTAGTTATTTAAGCTACAATACATTGGCAGTACTACCTTACAACAAAGCCCTCAGAAGGTTCCCCGCTCACCTCCAACAACTAATCATGGAATCTAATGGCAAGTCAGTCAATCGATATGGTGAAGTAATTCATTACCCGACCTCGCCCGTAGTTCTTGGCGAAGAGGGCACAAACTACCAGCACTCATTCGGGCAATACATCCACCAAGGAACCAGTAAGATCTTCGTAGACTTCATTGCCTTCGCCAAAAGCCAGCTGGGTGACGACCTCGAGGTTAACGGATCAACCAACCAAGAAAGGTTGCTAGGCAACCTAATCGCACAGATAGTCGCTATGGCAAAAGGAAGTGAAAACACCGTCGACCCAAACCAGCACTTCCCTGGCGGCATACCATCCAGCCTCATCTACGGTGAGCAGCTTAACCCCGAGGCTCTTGGTGCACTCCTCGCTTTCTATGAGAATGCCACCACGTTCACTGGGTTTATTTTAAACCTCAACTCTTATGATCAGCCAGGCGTAGAGCTCGGTAAGATCCTCACCAAATCAATCCTCAACAACACATCTGAGGACCCAGCAATACTGGCGCTACGCGAACTCTTTGATTTTTAGAGTCTGATGGCAGAGGCCTCACGAAAATCCCCCAAAATCATCAGGGGGATTTCCGCTTCACATAATACAATCCGCTCCTCTAGAAAGAAACCCCGCCGAGGCGGGATACAATCACATAATCTTGGCGGAAGGAGAGGGATTCGAACCCTCGAAGCTTTCGCTTGCCGGTTTTCAAGACCGGTGTACTAAACCACTATACGATCCTTCCACTTACTATTATATCATAAAACCCCTTGAATTACACCTTAAAGTATGGTAAAATGGTCTTATGATTACGAAAGAAAAGAAAGCTGATGCGATCCGCCAGCTAGCCCGCGACAAAGCCGACGTCGGCTCACCAGAGGTACAGGTGTCGATTTTGACAGCACGCATCAAGGAGCTTACCGAGCACACCAAGCAGAACAAACACGACTACATGGCTAAGCGTGGTCTCATACAGATGGTCGGCCAACGCAAGAAACTCCTCAAATACCTAGAAAAGACCAACTTCGAGGCTTACAAGACTACTATCGCGGCTCTCGGCTTGCGTAAATAAGACTCCTCTGTCGCTTCGACTATTTCGGAGCGACATTTTTCTTGCGTTCTCGCCTCCGCTTATGTTATTATAGTGTTGTGAAGCTATACTTCGGTCACTGGTTTCATGCAATTGCATTGTTTGCGTGATCTAAGTCATTGACGCGCAAATGGCGAGGTCAAAATGCGACCTCAAAAATGACTCCAAATCAATTAAGAATAGGAGTAATTTTATGCCAAACAATACAAAAAACGAACAAGTCGAGGTGATGGCACTGTTCACCTACGGCAACAACCCGTGCGAGCCACTGCGCTTCAAGCGAGTTGATGGTCGGGAGATCAAAATCAACAGTGTGGAATCAACCCAGGTTAAGTTCTCGGGTGACGCCACGATTCACAAGTTCGTTGTGAATTCGACAAAAGGCCGTCACACCTTGCTATTTAACTCTGCTGACCTTCGTTGGTCGCTAGCTGGGTAAAGTCAAAGCCCCGCCATTTTACGTTAACGTATGGCGGGGCTTGGCTCTAAACTAGTCAGCAAGAGCTGATTCGATAGCTTCGCGTAGTCGCTCTGGATTACCTGCTACTTCTCGCGGCAATCGCTCTCCGTTCAAGAATATAGTCGGCGTCTCATCCACGCCCTGCAAGCGCCCCAACGCCTGCCCAAACCTTATCCTGACATCAAACTGCATGCTATTCCTATAGTCATCATGCCATCTGTCGATATCTGGTACACCTGCCAGTTCCGCCAGTCGTCGAAACTCCTCCGCTCGGTGCGCCGAGCCTAAGCCACCCCAGGTCGCCTGGTTTGCAAACACCATCTCTAGCATCTCCCAGAACCTATCCTGCTGGCCTGCCGCTTCAACCGCTATAGCTGCCGCTCGTGAATTCGGCATAGTCGAAAGCACGAAATGTCGGAATACTATCCCAATTTCATCACCAAAGTCTTCGTATAACTCTCGCATCACTGGCGCCAACGCCGCACAGCCCGGACACTGCATATCTGCATACTCCACCAGAATCACTCGCGCGTTCGGATTGCCACGCACATGGTCCACCACGCCAGGCTGCCCCACTTCGTTCGCTACCGTCTCAGAAATCACTCGTCCTGCATTACTCGTCATGCCGCTAACTTGTTCCGCCAAATCCGTAAAGTTAATAGTATTCGCCGCCCTCCAGTTAATCGCCCAGATCACACCGCCGACCAATACCGCGCCAATAACAATTGTACCAATCAATTTTCTAATCATAGAATTATTATACCACACTCTAATGTGGGCCACTGTGGTATAATCATGGTATGACCAAGGGAAAACAGCGAAGCAAAAAGCCCGCTAAAAGAAAGGCAAAAAAGCCATGCAAGTTGAAGTTATGGTTCTTAGCCAGACTCGAGAAACATCGCGCCAACCGTCCCATCTCCCAGAACCCTAGCCCTCATAGAAGCTTCCGTCGCACTAGCCGTCACGCTCTTCGCGCTGATCGCTTCGATAAACCCACCGAATATTTCTCTACTCTCGTCCAAACTTTCCGCATGATTCTCTCACGCAAGACCCTTTTCTTCGGTGTAGTCATCGCCCTAATGATCGCCAACATCCTCTCTACTGGATTGGTAGGCGAAGATCGCTACAACACTATCGCCGACCTATTTGACGACGAAACTATCGCTGGTGGTTTCGGCGCCTTTGGCCGCGCTGTTGGTACAGTTGTCACCACCGTCACGCAGGGCGGTCTAAACCCGACACCAACCGTTGAGCAACGCCTCATGACTGTCTTCTCGGGCACCCTCACCTTTATGGCTACCATTTACGCCGCTCGTCAACTTCTCGCTGGCAATAAACCTACCCTCCGCAGCACTCTCTACAACTGCTTCCAGCCGCTCGTCCCCTGCCTCCTTGTGCTGCTCGTAATTGTCGTCCAGATCATTCCCGTAATTATCGTCTACATCACCACATCTGCCGCTCTCCAGACTGGGTTCCTCCTTAATCCGTTCCACGCCCTACTGTTCTTCGGCTTCACCGCGCTAATGCTTCTGTTGTCCTATCAACTCGCTCTACCAACTATCATCGCCTTAATTGGCGTCACCGCGCCTGGCATGTACCCTCTGCAATCCATCGCTAATGCCTCAGACCTTATCCGCGGTAAGCGCTTTAGTCTAGTACTCTATATTTTCATCGGCCTTTTCGTCTTTGCTCTTCTCTGGCTAATCACCTTCGTTCCTATCGTCATGTTTGACCAGTGGCTAGCCAGTGTCTGGAACTTCTGGCATGCCATTCCGCTCGCGCCACTCGTCTGGCAATTCCTTACCTTCTCACTCATCATGTTCCTCTCAGCCTACATCTACATATACTATAGGAGATTAATCGATGAGTTCCGCCCTCGACCATTCTAAAGCTCCTGTCGATATTCAACAACGCGTAGCCGAATTGCGAAGCGAAATCAACAACTACCGCAAGAATTACCACGAGCTAGACAAATCCACCATGAGCGAAGCCGCTGCCGACGCCCTAAAACACGAACTCGCAAAACTCGAAGAGCAATACCCTGAACTCATAACCTCAGACAGCCCCACTCAGAAAGTCGCAGGTCATGCCTCGAGTCTATTTCAGAAAGTCAATCATAGCTACCCCATGCTCTCACTCGCCGACGTTTTTGACGAAACCGAACTTAAATCCTGGTACGACAAAGCCATAACCGCGGGAGCCGAAGGATTCTTCACTGACATCAAGATGGACGGCCTCGCCTGCTCCCTAATCTACGAAAACTGTCAACTCGTGCAAGCTGTCACTCGTGGCGACGGCAAAGTCGGTGAAGACGTCACCGCGAACGTCATGACTATCAAAAACATTCCCCACAAATTAGACACCACGAAACTACCTGGTATTCTTTGGCCGAGTCGCACTGAAATCCGTGGTGAGATTGTTATTCTTAAAAGTAACTTCCAGCAACTAAATGACGACAGGGAAAAGTCCGGCGAGCCTCTCTATGCTAACCCGCGCAATCTCGCGGCTGGCACCATCCGTCAACTCGACTCCAGCATTGTCGCTAGCCGACCGCTTAACTTCATAGCATATGATATCATTGAGCCCGAACTCAACACCCTAGACAAAACCTACAACACCCTCCGCAACTTCGGCTTTCAGACATCTGGTTCCGAATCCGTCTGTGTAGACTTCGCAAGCCTCATTACGCAGCTCCAAGCTCTCGAATATAATCGCGACAAACAACCCTTCAATATCGATGGGGCAGTCGTCAAAGTTAATAGCAAAAGAGTCTTCACTAATATGGGTATTGCTGGCAAAGCTCCTCGCGCTGCCGCAGCCTTCAAGTTCGCCGCCGAGGAAAACGTCAGTGTCATACAAGATATCCTTCTCCAGATTGGCCGCACAGGCGTCGTTACGCCCGTCGCCTTCTTTAAGCCTGTCAACATCGCAGGCAGTATGGTTTCTCACGCTAGCCTATACAATGCCGATGAAATCGAAAAACAAGACATCCGCATCGGCGACACTGTCGTCGTCTACAAAGCTGGCGATATTATTCCGAAAGTCAAGAATGTCATCATCAATCTCCGCCCCAAAGATACCAAAGAATTCAACTTTGAGCAAGAGCTGAGACGCGCCTTCCCAAATGACGTATTTCGTCGTGACGGTGTCGCCTGGCGGCTCGAAGGTGGCAGCAAGGCCACGCTTACCCGCGCCCTCTCCTATTACGCTAGCCGTGATGCCATGAACATCCTCGAGCTCGGACGTCAGGTAGCTCTCGACCTAGTCGAATCTGGTCTTGTCAAAAGCCTCCCCGACCTATATAAGCTCAAGGTAGAAGATATCGCTCCGCTCTCAGGCTATGGTCAAGTCAGCGCTGAAAAGCTAGTCGTCAGCATCCAGCAGAGCAAGACGGCTCCGCTCGATAAATTCATCGCTGCTATCGGCATTCCTGGTATTGGCGTCAAAACTGCCCGCGATCTTGCCGCCCACTTTGGCTCAATCAGCAACCTTAAGACCGCCAGCCTCGAAGACCTCCTTTCTATCGACGGCGTCGGCAAAATCGTCGCCGAGAACATCATTCTCTACTTCGAAGATCCCGACAACCTTACTATGCTCGAGCAGTTCGATATCCTCGGGCTGCATCCCGAACCAATCAAAGTCGGCACCAAGCTCGCCGGGCTCACCTTCGTCCTTACTGGCAGCTTTATCCAAGCTCGCGACCAGCTAGCCGAGCGCATCATTCAAGCGGGCGGCAAAGTCGCTGGCAGTGTCTCTAGTAATACTTCATTCCTTGTCGCTGGTACTGGCGGCGGCAGTAAACGCAGCAAAGCCGAGAAGCTAGCCATCCCCGTTATTTCCGAGGACGACCTACTCCAAAAGCTCCAACCTGATCTTAGCGCAAGCCAATAGCTTCTTGTGCCTCTAGTAGCTTCGCGCTAGCAACATTATTTGCCTGCTTCTCCCCCCGCTCAAACGCAGCCAGGATATCCGCATCAGAAACTTCCGCTACCTTCGCTTGGAAGTCTACCAAGAAGACCTCCACCGCCTCTGCCACCTTGCGCTTAAAGTCGCCGTAGTTTGTCTCACCAGCATAGCGCGCCGCCACGCTCTCTAAATTGTCACCAGTCACCAATGCCAAAATTTGCAATAGGTTTGAAACCCCTGGCTGATTAAACATGTCAAACTGCACCTTACCTACACTATCTGTCGCTGCCGACATGATCTTCTTCGCCGCAATCTTAGGCTCATCTGATAACATAATCTTGCTATTCTCTGCGGCTGAGCTTTTGCTCATCTTCTTTTCTGGGTTCTGTAGGTCACGGATCCGAATCCCGTCAGCTTTCTTACCCTCTGGTGCTAACCCTTTCATAAAAGCTGCTTGTTCTGCCGTCGTCGCTGGTAGAGTAAAAACTTCGCCATACTTATTATTAAATCGCTCACCAAGATTACGTGTTAACTCCAGGTGCTGGAACTGATCCTCGCCCACTGGCACATACTTAGCACCATACAACAAAATATCCGCCGCCATCAATACTGGGTAGTTGAAAATCCCCACATTCGCACTATCACGACCGTCAGATTTCTCCTTAAACTGTGTCATACGATTCATCTCGCCCATGGTAGCAACCGTATCGAGAATCCAGCAAAGCTCTGAGTGCGCTGGAATATAGCTCTGGCGATATATAATGATATTGTCATTTTTCAAGTCCAATCCAGCCGCCGCATAATACCGCAAGCTCTTCAAAGTATTCGCCCGAAGATCACCCTCAACATCAGCGATGATCGTATGTAAGTCTGGCACAAATACATTAACTTTATGTGTACCTTTATATTGCTCAGAAAGTCGCGCCATCGGCAGCAATGCCCCCAGCAAGTTTCCTAGCGTCAACTCACCATTCACCCGTATCCCAGTTAAGATAGTTTCCATATTGTATATAGTATACCAAAAATTGCCCGAAACCACGCTTTTAGGCAATTTTTACAGCCCCTTTCTTTTTTAAAAGAAAAAGGTCGCAGAATGTTGATACGCGCCCACCCGGCGCGTTTTTGTTTGTTTTCGTTATTCGTTATGTTCTCATCGGGCGCTAAAAGCGCGCCAATGCGTATCAACTACCCACATAATAGCATAAGAGTTTTGCGCAATCAAGCGTTAACTTTGATTTAAGTATTCTTTTGCTACTTCTGGAGTAATCACAACCGTTTGCCCCGAACTTGCGTCACCCATCAAAACCGCTTTCGCCACCGCATTTTCCACTACACGCTGCACCACTCGCCTCATCGGTCGCGCACCCATCGCTGGATCATAACCTTCTTCGACTAGCAGTTCTTTCGCTTCATCTACAACCTCAACCGTAATCTTCTGCACCGCCAAGGTCTTATTTACGCCCTTAATAATCAAATCTAATATTCTGAATAGCTGCTCTTTCGAGAGTGGCTGGAACTCCACAATTTCATCCCAGCGGTTCACAAACTCTGGCCTAAACTCACCCAGATCTTTCGCGTTCGACGTTGCGATCATGATTGTGTCACGAAAGTTCACCTCTCGACCGCGAGTATCACGCAATACTCCTTCGTCCAACACCTGAAGCAACGCTGTCAAGACCAGTGGGTGCGCCTTCTCGATTTCATCTAGTAGCACCACTGAAAAAGGCTTCTTCATCACGCCTGCCGTCAATGAATCTGGATTATCTGCACCATCCGCCGTAAGATCCACTACCGAATACGCCCCGACAAACTGGTTCATGTCAACCCGCACCAAATTCGTTTCATCGCCGTAATAAGTCGCTGCCAATGACTTCGCGAGCTCAGTCTTACCTACACCAGTCGGCCCCATGAACATAAAGGTTCCTACTGGCCGCTTAGTCGACCGTACACCTGCTCGCGCTCGACGTAACGCGTCCGACACCGCCCTTACCGCTTTCTCTTGTCCGACCATACGTTCCGCCAAATGCTGCTCAAGATTCAAGAGCTTCTCGCGATCCTCGCCGTCCGTTGCTACAGCCACACTCACACCTAGCATCTTCTCTACCGCACGCTCCACATCCTGCTCGCGCACTAAACCATTCTCAGCAAAGTTGCTCGACGCCTCAAGCAACGATACTGCCTTACCTGGCATCGCGCGATCATATATGTATCGGTCAGCCAGGTTCACCGCCTTCTTTAGCGCCAAGAAAGTATAAAATACTCCCAGTACTCGTTCTTTCTGGCTCGCCGCATCCTCCAGCGCTGCCATCGTCTCCGCCGTATCTGCTGGCGCAATATTTAATCGGTTCAACGCTTGCACTAAAGCTGGATTCTGTTGCGATATTGAAAGCAACTTCTGTTCATTAATCGTCAAGATCAAACGTAATCCGCCACCCTCTAGCACTGGAAGAAGCAGGTTCGCGATGTTTACGCTCCCCGTCCCTTCCTCAAAAAACAGCTGCGCATCGTCCAAGCAGAGAATTATATTCTTCGCCGCAGCCGCCTCATGTAGAACGCGTGACATCAGCCCCTCAATCTCACCTCGATTTGGCGCACCCGCAATCAATGCTGACGAATCTAAGAGGAAAACCTGTCGAAACTTCAGATGCTTCGCTATGTCGCTGTCTGCGTCCAGTAATCGCTCCGCAAAGTCATGTACTACGCTCGTCTTGCCTGCGCCATCTGGACCTACGATCGCCACATTCTGTCGTCCACCTTGCGAGAATGTTCGAATAATCTGATTTGTTATTTCTTGTCGGCTCGGCAAAAGCAGACTCATCGTTCGCCCACCCTTCACCGCAATCTCTTCCGAGATATTTCTCGAAAACCTATTCAAAGTCGGCGTCCAGCCAAACGACCAGTCACGCGCTATACCACCAGTCCGAATTTTCCTCTGAGCACCTAGTCGCTTCTTTATCTGCGTGTCGCTCCATGCTAGTCCTGACTCTAGATCTGCAAAGTCAAGCTTACGCTCTGCTAGTAGTCGTTCGTAATTTGGCGTGTTTTTGACAATCGCAAGTAGGAGCTCGCCCCCCGAAACTGACGCATGACCATCTCGTCCCGCAAACTCCTTTGCTGTCGCAATTGCCGCTCCAGGCGCCGCCGTCTGTAAAGCCTGCAAGAACGTCGCATCCAGCAAGAATCGTCTAAGCAAGAACTTGCCACTCTCGCTATCACCAATCGCCACCAGCATCTGCTGCACTGTCGGCTGTGCTGGCAGTACCATGAATATATTAAAAATCGCGTCTTCTTTCCATACTTTCTTCCAGTAAGAATGCATTATCACCCAGCCGACCAGAATAAAAATCGGCATCAAGAAATAGCTTGCTATCGCTAGGCCCGCCGCCACAATACTAAATGCTAAACTCAGCAGCCCAACGATGATCAACGCGCTTCGAAGTATCACCCCCGCCAATCGCGAAGTAATCGAGCTCGCAAAATCCTCCATCATCTTCTCGAAGCCAGTCTTATTACTGCCATAATCACTCTGCTTGAATGGTTTAAAGAACGTCGCGAGAAGTGACCCAATACTAAAGAAGTCCCAAACCCCTCTGACAGAGTTCCCTACTGCTACCATGAAGCGGTTAAGCCCCCGCCCATACCAAAAGCTGATAATGCTCATGCATATATTATACCACAGGCTAGAGAGCTATCTTGCAAGCCCTCTTCTCTGTGCTATACTGTATGTATGGCGCGTGGGCGGGGCAGTTACGCAGCGGTCTGCAAAACCGTGTAGATGGGTGCAACTCCCATACGCGCCTCCAATCTAATCAAGAAATCCCGCTTTCGCGGGACTTCTCTCTTATCCACACACTCTGCATCCAAGTAAAGTAAAAGCCCTAGAAGCGACGGGCATTTTTGAGCTCCGAGCTCTTCCTGATTCTCATCACTAGGAATACCACCAAAGCAGCCAAGATCACCAAGATCAAAACAAAGAGGAATAGCGGCATGATAATCACAACTCGCTCAATTGTTCGAGTTTCTAGCAACTGCCCTTCAATCGCCTCAAGTACTACCTCGTATCGCACCCGGAAGATACCTAGGTGTGGTGAACCCTCCCAGCCCGACTCGATTGTTCGTGTTGTCTCTGGCATCACTACGTGGTTACGCTCTTCGCTATGCACTTCTCGACCTGATAGAGACGATACTGTCATTGTAGTCTTTGCGAAGAAGTCGATATTACCATTGTTTCGTACGTTAGCTCGCGCAGATAGTGGCCTCTGGAACTGTAATCGATCAACTCGTGTCGAGATCAAATCCGCATCTATTCGCGCTCCCACTGGGTTAAAAGCAAACATTCGGTAGCCAAGTCGATACTCCATCGCCAAGCCATCACCATCATCACCCATAAATGACACTGTAATACCCGCGTGCTGCGAGCCACCAGGCAAACCTGTAGCTGGCACATTAATCGAATAATTCACTCGTGTCTGTGCTCCAGGCGCTAGCGTTGTCTCTTCCGCTGTCGCGGTAATCCACTGTCGCATCGTTGTGCTTGTAGCAACAGTACAGCCCTCAAAAGTAAAGTTATAGGCTTCGTTCACGCACAGATCGGTCGTCCGCACCGTAATATCTAGAGTTGTATCGCCTGTATTGTAAACTGTAAAGCTTCCAGTTTGCGTCGAGCCTGCCTGCAAAAGAGCATGCTCCGAGCTACCCGGGCTCATAGTCATCTGTGATCTTGCAGATACTGGTCCTGCCAGAATTATTGTAGCAATTAGGGCGAGAGCCGTCGCTAAGATACCCAACTTTTTCATTTTTCTTCCTCCATTTACTACAATTTTAACCCACCAACCTGAAATTAGCAAGAGCTTCTTACGGATATGGCTTGTGCATATAAGCAGGGTACAAGTCGAATCCCCCTACTTTTCAAGGGGGATTCTTCTTGTATACCTTTACATCTTCTTTTAGGTATCTATCCTATTACTGGGTTGTAGCGGTGTATGTGATCCAAGCACCGTATGTACCAGATGGAGTTGTTGTACCAGCCTGTGCACCGAAGGTTACAGTTGTAGTAGCTGTACCAGCTGCGTTGTTAGCAGCGATGATGAAGTCAGTTGTTGGCACGTTTGCGAAGCCGTTAGCAGCCCAACCAGCTAGGCGGAAGCCCCAAAGACCAGCTGTTGGTGCTGAAGCTGCGAAAGCTGCAGGGGTTGCAACAGTAGCCTGGTTAGAAGCAGCTGCTAGGTTAGCTGCTGTTAGAGTTGCAGCGTTAGCTGTGTCGACACCGCTAAAGCCTGAAGCACCTGCGAATACATCTGGACCAGTTGCTGTTCGTAGGTTTAGGGTAGCCGCGCCAGAACGCATTGCTAGCTGCCAGCCGCTCGCTGCGCTTGTAGAAACAGTAACAGCGTGGTTACCGGTTCGTACTGTACCAGCTGAGATATCAGCACCGCTGAAGTTTAGACCAATAGCTGTGTTGTCTAGCTCAGTGATTGTGATGCTCTCTGCAACGGCTACAGTAACTGTTGCGCTGCTGCTGTCAGTGTCAGCATAGCTTACCAACGGCATCATTGCTACACCTAGACCGGCTACAAGACCAACGCCCAAGATTGCTTTTGTTTTCGTTGTCATAGTTTCTCCTTTTTATTTTTTGTTATGACAACCTCAGTTTAACATGAGCATTTTTGAATGTCAATACTTTTCTGAATATTCATTTAAGATTTCATATGTAGTTCTCCACACCCAATAGCCCATAACTCTTTATAGCTTTGAAGCCTACTTACCTAGCACAACCTGATTAGCCTTAAACCAGCCATCGAGCGACCCGCCATCGAGCCACTCCGACTGCGCCACCACCACACGCATCTTGCCACCCTTCCTCACATACTCCAGGATTGGATCGGTAATCATGTATTCTTGCTCAAGCGGTGAAAAGTCGTTTCGATCCACGTAGTCCGCAATCATTTTTAATAGCTCCAGATTAAATATACATCGATTAGTGTTAGCCAGTAGCGAGGTTGCATCCTCTAGCGCTGGCTTCTCAACCAGCCCAATCATATAGTCACCCTCAACCTCAACCATCCCGAAGCTCGGCATCTCTTCTTTCCGCCGTAAACCTGGCATCGTCGCCGACTCGCCATCGCGTACTCCCGCCACCAGATTCACCATCTCATAAGTCTTGCCGCCATCCCAAAAGAAATCGTCGCCGTTTGCAAAAGCCACACCTTCATCCTCCGCCAAATCTGCCCCAAACTGCTCCATGAATAGCGCTACCGGGATCGCCGTGCCATAGCGGGCATTCGGATCCTGCACAATATAATGAAACCGCACATCTTCGGGTGCGGTTTGTAGTTTCGCTAACTTCTCGGTAGCCTTACGATCTTTCAGAAACTCCTCCAGTACCATATTCCGACCATAATATGTCTCAATCTGTGTCGGGCAGTCGCCAGCTGACTTATTGATCACGAAATAAATATCTTTAATTCCCGCCTGGATGCATTCACTAACTGCATAATCCACCAGTGGTCGATCACCAATCGGCAGCATTGACTTCTCAATTGCCTTCGTCATCGGCAAGCGCCGCGTACCATAGCCAGCTACAGGAATAATCGCCTTTGTCACACGAGCCATAATATAATCTCCCTTATTTGTAGGGTCATTATACTGGTTTTAGTCAATATGTCAAGATTTAGCGGGCCAACTCACGCCACAATCTAGCGTGTTCGTCCAGCATCCTCCTAAGAGAGAAGTGCTCTCGCACTCTCTTTACACAATCCTCGCGCTGAAGTTGATCAACTTCATTCATCGCGAGCACAATCTCTCCCGCCGTATCGGCAAACAATCCGCTCACTCCATCTTCAATAATCTCTGGTAATGCCCCGCTCCGGCTTGCGATCACTGGCGTACCAACCGCTAGCGCTTCAATCGCTGTCATTCCAAACGGCTCCTCAAACTGCGACGGCATCACTAGCGCCTTAGCGTTCGCTATCAACTCTTGCAACTCCTCACCTCGCTTAAACCCCACATACTCAATATTATCGCTCAAATGCGGTTTTAGTCGACGCTCAAAATAATCATCACCATATCTCTTCCCCGCAATCACCAACCTAACACCCGCCTTTTTAGCAGCAACGACTGCCAAATGCACTCCTTTGGGTTCTATTATTCTGCCAACATATATCATGTAAGAGTCTTGCGAATCGGTTTCCGCTGATGCACTGCAGGGTGAAGTCTCCTGTGGAGACAGAGGGCTGCAAGCCCTGTTTGGTGCAGAAGTGGGAACTGATTTACAGGAGACTCCATGATATATATTCGCCACAAAATTAGTCCCCCTCGGCGCCGTCCTCTGCTGCGCTATTGACATACTAACAAATTTATGGTGTTTATAACGCGGGAAAACACTCTTATACTTTATCAGGAAATTATATGGGTCATGATGGGTGAAAACTACAGGCACACAACATAAATCCGCAAATATCAAGGCTTGGTCTTCTTCGTTAGTATATATATGCACCACATCAAACTCACCCGCATTCGCCCGTCGAAAGGCTTCAGCGATCACCTCGCCTTGCAACTGCCGACTCATCGCGACAAATAAAGACGGATGCTTCTTCAGTAGAGTCAAATACCCATACCCACGCCCAGCAAGCTCTCGCTCAAACCCCGATCTGTCTGCCGTCACGCTCTTCGCCCGACACTTTACGGGCAGAGGCGAGAATAAAGTCAGCTCTACATCATCAAACGATGCGTTTGCAAACTCCCGCGCCAACTCACCTGGCGAAAATATCACCTTATCACGAAGTTCGTCCCCCATAAAAATATGAGGAACGACAAAAGCCACCCTTACAGGTGACTGTCTTTTATTCATCTCGCGAATCGTCTCGCGGCTCAGTCGTACTGTCATCTAGGAAGCTTAAATCCAAATCGCCATTCATGTCCAAGTCCTCACCATAGTAGCCATCCGTATCAACCGTAACATTTACTTCATCTGCAATCACTACTTTCATCTCTTCTCCTTTTCTATATTTTAGTCACCTGCAAAGAAAAAATCAAGCCAGCTAGACCAGTTCGCGGAAATACTTCTATCCTCACTCACCCTAACCTCACTGGTCGGCGCCTCTAGTTCCACTTCGACCCGCTCCGGCAAAATGATCATCGTCTCACCTGGCAGTCGCCGCCCTTGCCCTTTCAGCACCAGCTCATGAAACTCTTCTGTCTGAAAAAACAGATGGTCGGCCTCCAGCTTCGCTCGCTCAACCTGTAGGGCCACCTGCTCCAGCCTCAACTCCTCCATGCGGCGCCCCAGATCCTGCGCCCGCGCAAAATTCGACAATGTCGATCCAACCAGCCCCAAGAAAATCGCCACGAATACACCAATCCCAACATAAAAAGCTCCTCGACTCTGCGCCATTCGCTTCCAGAAGTAAGCCCACTTTTTCTGCCACATGCTTTATTCTACCATAAAAACCTGCCCCTCTGATATAATCAGGTTAAGTGGACCGAATCTTAAAACTTAAAGGAGGTGAGATGATTGAAATCTCGCATTATCGTAGGTGCGGCCATCACAGCCCTAACGGCAGCTGCTCTCGCAGCCAGCTGGCTATGGTCGCCTAGAGTATTAGTGGCGTTAGCAATCTCAATCGTCACACTGATTTACGCCGAGATATCCTCTTGGAGCAACAAACAAGACAAACAAAAAGACGACCGCGTCTCACGCATTATCGCCGCAATAGCTGTCGGCGCTTTAGGTCTATCCACCATCGTTGCGGGAGGTATCACGCTCGGGTTCTTAGCTCTCTCCGACATAGGGATCGTAGTCGGCATCTTCGCCGTCGCCTATACAACAGATACGTCGGCAATATTAACCGGTAAGATTCTCCGCAACAACCGCACCATCGGCAAACGAGAAAAGCCACTCCTAGGATTTGCCCCCAGCAAAACCCTAGCTGGCTTCATTGGCGCCATTATTGGCGGGCTAACAGTCACACACCTAATGGTATCAATCGATTTGTGGCCGCCACAACAGCCACAAATCCTACTTGCACCATTTGTCGTCATTACAGGCGACCTGCTCGGATCTGGCTTTAAGCGCATATTTCACGTCAAAGACAGTGGTGAGGTCTTAGCCGAAAAACGCGAGACTCTATTCTCTCGTACTCTCGGATTGCTCTGGCGCGGAATGTTGCCGCACGGTGGCTTTCTCGACCGCTTTGGCTCCGTCTTGCTATTGTCGCTATTCCTCCTTTATGTTTACCTCTAGGACGCTTATTCTAGCGTCCTTTTGCCATTCTCGTATCCCTCAAGATGCTATAATTATGTTATGAAAAACGAAACCATAGAAAAACTAATCGCCAAGCAAAAGTTCGCCTACATCGCCTCCGTTGATCAAGACGGCTACCCAAACATGAAAGCCATGCTCGCACCCCGCAGGCGCGAAGGGCTTAAGGAGTTCTACTTCACCACTAACACCTCGTCACAACGCGTCGCCCAGTACCGCAAAGACCCCAAAGCCGCCATCTACTTCTGCGACCAGCGCTTTTACCGCGGCATTATGTTAAAGGGCAAAATGGAGGTCATCGAAGATGCCACGACCAAGAAATCCATCTGGCAAGTCGGCGATCGCATCTACTACCCCAAGGGCGTCACCGACCCAGACTATTGTGTGCTCAAGTTCACTACCGACCAGGGCCGCTGGTATTCTGGCTTCAAAACTGACGACTTCACGCCTTAAGCTTTTTCACTCTAAGCTTCTTCGGCTTCGGCATCGGTGTCGCCTCCTCTAAGATCGCAATCACCTCTCGCGTCAGATCTCGATTCTCAATATCTAAAATATATCGCTCTGTAGCGCCATCATACGGGACTCCACGCTCCGCCCTCTCCATTAGCAGCTCCAAATCTGGGATCATCTTAATATACACCACATCATCACACACCAACACTATCGGCTTCTCGTTCACATAGATGCAATACTCGCCAAACATCTTCCGCATCCTAAGCATGCCCAGACCCTCCAGCTGCTCCATCACAAACTCCGCGAACTCGATACTCGACGCCATGACTCTAGTATATCACGGGTGCAAGTCTTGACATATAAGCGTTAGTATGATATAATGTGGCGGGTATTTCTCTATCTATATACGTCTCAACCCGAACCTTTAAATAAATTAGAATGAAGGAGCGTGACTAAATGTTCATATTTAGTTCTCTGTTCGGCTACCGCGCCCACCCAAAGTGCCTGAACCGCCACAAACCTACTGCCGGATTCCATCCAATTGTAGTGTTTGACTTCGGTCTCGAGGACAACGAGAGCAGCACTAATGCAGAATTAGCTAAGTTCATCTTGGACCTCCCAGATCTCGCTAAACGCAAGATCTACGCGCAGACCATCACTTACAATCTGCTGGCAAAAAGCGGCAAAATCCCAACGCATAACCTGCACGAGCTGCCGTCTAAAGGCGCCAGATCTCTCGGCCAAGCCGACAGTGACGGCAATCCTGGCGATAGCTACCAGAACTGGGAAGTCGCCAGCGGGCTAATATCCGGAGCAGATACAGTAGTCGTCATCGCCCAGAAATACCATGCAGGACGAGTTGAATGGCAAGGTCAGCTTTTTGGATTTCATCCGCTATTACCACCCGGGCTCCCCTCCACCTTCTCGCGTCGCGACCCTCAGTTCTGGGTCAGAAATCTATTTTTCTGGCTAATACGCGAAATCCCAGGACGCATAGTCCTACGCGCCAAAAGAAAATTCTAATTCAAAGCCAGCAGTCCGTCTGTTGGCTATTTTCATACCTCAGTCCTATGATATTATATACATATGCATGATAGTGTAAACACAGACACCGAACATCACACCGCAGCCATTATCGGCGCTGGCGTCTATGGCACCGCTCTCGGCAACGTCATGATCAGCAAAGGTCACACTGTCCGTTATTACGACAAATTCAATGAACAATTCAACCAATTCCCGCTCTCCGAAGTCCTAGCTGACGTTGACGTCATTGTCCTCTCCATACCAAGCCAAGCCGTCCCAGACTTCCTCGACGAGTTCCCTCGCGAGTTCTGTCATCTACCTTTCATCTCCGCCACCAAAGGCATTCTCGACCCTGCCGTCTTCGACGTCTTCGTCAACTTCTCCGTCCTCTCCGGCCCTGGTTTCGCCGAAAAAATCGAACAAAAAATACCCACCACCCTCACCTCCACCAGCCTACTAGCTAGCGACCTACTAGCCACCGACTGGATGACTATCGAATTCACTACTGACACTCGCGGTATTATGACTTGCGGCACGCTAGGAGGTATCTACCCTATCGGCGCAGGGCTGCAGCACCTTCAGCCTGACACACCCGAATTCGACTCATATATCCGCCTGGCCCTCAAGGAAATGAAGCAGGCCATTCAAATACTCGGCGGACATCCCGACACCGCCGACTTCGCTTGCGGTATAGGCGACCTAGTTCTCAAATGCGGTTCTAGCCTAAGCCGTAACTTCCAGTTCGGCCTCTGTCTCGCCCGCGACCCCGAATGTTGGCCCCAAGTCACCACCGAAGGTCTTAATGCTCTCCTTGCTCTGCCTCCCGAGCTCAAAGAACTCCCGCTGATCCATGCTATACTCCAAAAAATCAAAGCTCACGAACCCTAGTTATATCTAATATGATATAATACAGGTACAAAATTAAGGAGAGTGTATGGCTAATGTAAAAGGTCCTAATCTACCAAACGTAGATGTCAAAATAACTTGGCAGGCTGGTGTAGCGCTAGCAGTTATCGCTGTCGCCGCAGTCGGCGGTCTAATGTACGGCATCCCGCGCTACCGTGTCTGGGCAGCCGAAATGAGCGGCCGCGCCGAACTAGCGCAAGCTGAGTTCAATAAGCAAATCATCACCGTCGAAGCCGAGGCTAACCTCGAGGCCGAACGCCTCAACGCCGAAGCCGAAGTCATCCGCGCTCAAGGCGCCGCTGACGCCATGTATGCCGTCCAGGATGCCTTAACCGAAACCTACATCCACTACCTCTGGGTCCGTAACATCGCAAACAATCCGAACGTCATCTACGTCCCAACCGAGGCTGGCCTACCTATCCTCGAAGCTGGTCGTCGTCAAGACTAAGCCTCGCGGCTAGCACTTCGTGAGCTGGTACTTCTCCGCAGGTACCAGCTCTATTATCTCTATCTCTGATATCCAAAACTTATTCAAAAACCGCCCTGCCGCCGAAAATCCAGAGGTCTCGGCGAACTTCGTCACACCATTAGATAACACCAATGATGTTCGCCCATCTGTCCAGTGCCCAAAAGCATGCGGCTGCCACATCTTGTACTTCGGCCCAATAAACCCACGATTCATCATAATCGGCCTAAGCACCCTAGGTACCAACCCGCCATGATTATGCCCACTCAAGATCAGGTCTAGTTTCTTCAGAATTGGCGCTTCTTTCCACGAAATCAACCTGCCTCGCGTCAGCCAGCCATTTGGCGAATGCGAAATCAACACATTAAACCTATCCGCCTCCAGTGCTTTTGCCGGCACCGTCTCTAGCACTTTCCGAAACTCCGCCTGAGACTCCCTTGCCACACCAGAATACCACTCCTTTGGCATATTTACCGCACCGAAAGTCAGCCAGTTTTCTGGCGAAAATGTCTCGAAGGTCTCATTCAGTAGCGCGCAGTTCTTAATCTTATCCACTGCCGCGTAAAAGTCTAGGTTCTCGCCATACCCCTTTCGACTCCGCGCCAAAATGCCACAGCCGCCCAACTCGTGATTTCCTAGGCCAATCACCACTGTCGCGATCTTAGATAGGCTCTCTATCCAGCCCACCAAGCCCGCCACATCGCAGTCTGTCCTGTCCAGAGTATCACCCGCTAAGCAAATATAGTTCGGTGCTTCTTTCTCGGCCCGCTTCAACATCCCCGCAAAAACCTCGTGGTTATTGTGAACATCTGACATCACCAAGATCTTCGCTGGTCTAGCCACCTTTGGGCTAGCCAGCCTAAAATGATTAACTCTAACTCTCATAAATGATTTGCTCTACCCATTATATCATATATAATATTAGTAATTACTAAGGAGGAATTATGAGATACATCTGCACAGTTTGTGGCTATATTCACGAAGGCGAGCTCCCAGCCGACTTCGTCTGCCCGCCATGCGGCCTCGGCGCTGACGTCATGGAAGAAATCAAAGAAGATGAAGTCTCCTCATAGAAACCAAACTTCTGAAGTCCTAAAGCAAATCAACGACCCCGGCAAAACCGTAATTGTCATCACCTCCCCAGCTGTGCGAGTCGGCATTGGTGATACCTTCGGTTTCGCGCCAGGCGAATTCCTCGAAGGCAAGATGATCGCAGCGCTCAAAGGGCTCGGTTTCAGCCAAGTCTTCGATACTACTTTTGGCGCTGATCTCACATCTATGGAAGAAGCCACCGAACTACGTAACCGAGTTAAAGACGGCGGCAAGCTTCCGATGTTTACTAGCTGTTGCCCCGCCTGGGTCATGTACGCCAACCATCGCCATCCTGAACTAAAAGATAACATCTCCACCTGCAAAAGCCCCATAGGCATGATATCGTCATACCTAAAGCATATATACACCAAAGAGCATAATCTCAATCCAAACGACCTCATCATTGCTGCCCTCACTCCCTGCACAATCAAGAAAATGGAGATCGTCGACACTGATTGCGACTTCGTTATCACTACCAGTGAACTTGCCGACCTTATCAAGGATAAATCTATCGATTTCCGCGGTCTAGTCGATATGCCATATGATGCGTTAGCGGGTTCATCCTCAGGCACCATCTTTGGCACTTCTGGTGGCGTCATGCTCTCCGCACTTCGTGTCTACTATCATCTAGAAACCGGCAATGACTTACCAGACGACCTAGTCTCTATAACGAAAGAAGACCATTATACTACATATAGCATAACCATCGATAGTCAAGTCATCAAATGCGCTGTCGTCAGCGGCCTCCCGAATCTCGAGAAACTACTCCCCGCCAAAGACGAGTTCATCTTCGTCGAGGTCATGAACTGCCTCGGCGGCTGCGTCAACGGTCCTGGTCAACCCACCCATTCCGACCAAGACTCAGCTAGGGTCATAGCCCACCGCCAAGCTAGTCTCACAAGCAGTGATCGCGACAATTCCGCACCCATACGCTACCCCTACCAGAACCCCGCCATCACCGCAGCCTACAGTCATGACATCTCGCCCCTCCTACATAAACACTAAATACTACCTCAATTATTCCGCCGCACTCTTCGGAGCCAGCTAAGTCCTTGTATTTAGCTCTTTAGTCTTTTTGCGATTCTCCCAAATGATAGCGACACTATGAACCCTACACAAAACAAGCCTATCCCCACAAGTGTCCTGCTGTTAGCCCCAAAAGATACGAATCCCCCATACGTCGTATTAAGTACGTTCGGAATGATCGACAAGAAGAAGCCAAACAATACAGCAAATGTAGTCGTATAGTCTTTACGAAACAAGAAGCTCATCAACTTTGACAACAAAAAGCCACCGATGACAGCCCCTACTACAGTCGGTACGTAATGCCCAATCGTCACATTTCTAAGCGACGTAAACTCCAGCCAGTGCCCATATAAACCGAACGTAGAGAGAAAAGAAGCCGCCTCAATACCAGGTACTATCGTTGCGGTTATTGCCATCAATCCAAAGATAAATGAGCCGATGACACCCAGCCCCCCAATAGGCGGTACGGATATACCAAGCGTAAATACCAAAAAGCACACTACAAAAGTCGCGGCTATGATGATGTAATGCTTTCTTTTTACATCGCCGTTCTTCTTTACTTCGCCGTACACCAGAGGAATTGCACCCAGTAAAAGCCCCAGAAACGTCAACCGTGTTTGATATTCATAGGTCGCAAGCAGAAAAGATATGATTCTACTGAACATAACAACGCCAACCAGCATCCCGATCAATATAGGCAGCAAAAATCGTGCCTTCTTTTTGAAATCTTTGTTTATCGTAGCAAGACTATCAATAACCTTACGATAAAGCCCCAAAGCAACCATCAAGATAGCGCCGCTGAGACCAGGAGATACACCACCCATTCCGACCACGAAGCCTTTTATGAGTAGTTTGAATCTCTCCATATTAATAGCATATCACGCACTCCTCATTAATATGACATCTTATAGATCAGTAAAAACCAAATCAGAAAAACACCCCAACATGGAGTGTCTAGCCACATTACGACCTATCGTCTTTAGCAATAATTCTCAATTTGGTGCGCGAGACTGGACTTGAACCAGCACGTCTTGCGACATATGCTCCTAAGGCATACGTGTATACCAATTTCACCACTCGCGCCTACACCCATTATACTACAGTTACCCCCAAGACACAAGATCCAGCTATAGCAGACGCCGCAACCACTGAGGAAGATGGTAAATGTTATTCTGAGTCGCACCTATTGCACAATCACGTATTTCATGTCATATTAGTATAATGAAAAACCCAACACTAACCGTCGAGGACCTCCAAAAAGCAGGCGCTTTACTCCGCGCGGGCGAGGTCGTCGCCTTTCCTACCGAAACCGTATATGGCTTGGGTGCGAACGCCTTAGATGAAATTGCTTGCGCAAAAATCTTCGCGCTCAAAGGTCGACCAGCCGATAATCCTCTTATTATTCACATCGCCAGTCTCGATATGCTTGATGAGCTAACTGAAATCACTCCAATGGCGCGTAAACTCGCCAAAGCCTTCTGGCCTGGCCCACTAACCATGGTCCTACCGAAAAAACCAGGTATTCCCGATATCGTCAGTGCTGGTCTTTACACTGTCGGTATCCGTTTCCCCTCACACCCCACCGCGCAAGAACTCATCAGGTCAGCGGGGCAGCCAATCGCCGCTCCTTCTGCTAATCTCTCCGGTCGCCCCAGCCCAACAACCGCCAAGCATGTCGCCGAGGACTTCATCGACCAACTTCTCATACTCGACAGCGGCCCAGTCGAAATTGGCCTAGAATCCACCGTCATTGATGTCTCGGGCGAACATCCTATACTCCTCCGCCCAGGCTTTATCACCATAAACCAGCTTGAAAAAATCCTCGACCAAAAAGTCAGGCTCGCGAACCTCGAAGACGCCAGACGCCCCGCTGCTCCAGGCATGAAGTATCGGCACTACGCACCAAAGGGCGATCTCCGCCTCGTCACCACTCGTGATCAAGCTCTAAAGCAACACCAAGAACTAAGAGACCAGCATAAAACCGAGCCCCTCTGCATACTCACAGAACATCCAGATCAATCTTGGCCTGACCACCTCGAAGTTTTTCTCATTGCAAAACACGGCGACCTCGAAACCTACGCCCGCAATATGTTCGCCGCCCTCCGCTACGCTGATAGTAGCGGCTATCAATCCATCATCATGGAAGCCGTCCCAGCCGAAGGTCTCGGTCTCGCCATCATGAACCGATTAGAAAAAGCCGCCAAGAAAGCCTAATGGCTACTTAGACGCAGTTCAAATCATAGAGCTCACACACCTCACGCGTCAAAGGTCGCCAAGCATCGAAGCTCATGTTATCAACCAATTCGCCACTCGCTACTCGACGCACCAAGCTCTCCATCATGCCTCCTGTGGCAAGATCCAAAACCACTACATCGCTCCTCCGCACCACGATAGCACGGCACTCCCACCTAGCAATATTGTCCTCTGGATTCCAACAGGCATAACCTTGACCCTGAATATCCACAGCCTGATTTCCTTCACCCTCAAACACGCCCCCAACAATGCTGGCCGAGTACATCAAGTCATCACCTAGACTGATAGTCTGCCCTGGGTCACCGACAATCTCAGGGCTAATCTCTCCTACTTCACTACTGTCATCCCGCTCCTGCTCTGTCTCAGGCGGACGACTAGCGTGTCGTGTAAGTATCGCCACACCTAAGATACCACCACCAATCAAAATAACCATAACAGCCATGAGTCGTAATAATCTAGACATGTTTAATATTTGTAAACTCCATTATATCTCGATCCACTGTCGCCAAATCATCGACTCTAAGCTCGCTGAGTTTCCGTACGCCCATAGCACCCATCATCATCTGGATCTCACTATTCGAAACAGCTAAGTAATTCTCCACCTTTTTACTATCCGCAATGTCGGCATTCGCCGCAAGCGCTGTCAAGATACTAGTCGACACTGCCACCGCATCCGCACCCATCGCTATAGCTTTCACAAAATCAGACGACACTCTTAGTCCCCCAGTAATCACCAAGTTCATAGCTAGACCATTGTCATCCAAGAACTTCCGCGCCCGATATAGCGCATAGATCGTCGGCACACCCGCCGCATCTTTCCAGATCTTTGGCGCTGCACCCGTACCACCACCGCGTCCGTCAATCGTTACGAAGTCTGGCGCCGCGATCTTTACCCATTCTAAATCTTCCTCAATTCGGTTTGCCGCAAGCTTCACGCCGATTGGTCGACCACCTGATTTCTCACGTAGTTCATCAACCAACTTTTTTAAATCTTCTGGGGTTTCAATTTCCGAAAAGGCTGGCGGCGAAATAATGTCTTCGCCTTCCTTGCGTCCGCGCATCTTCGCGATCTCAGCCGTTACTTTATGTCCTGGCAAATGACCGCCAAGACCTGGTTTCGCCGATTGACCAATTTTAATCTCAATTGCGCCAACACGTTGGAGGTTCTCGTCGTTCACTGAATATTTATGCGGCACATATTCAAATATACATCGCGCATTCGCCTCAAGTTCAGCATCATAAAGACCACCCTCACCCGACCCAATTGCCGCACCCGCTGCATCAGCACCAGTCGCTATCGCCACCTTCTGCTCGCCAGTCAATGCGCCATAGCTCATATGCGACACCATGATCGGCGTGCCGAGCACTAGCGGTCGTTTCGCATTTCGCCCAATCGTTACTTCCGTATTCGCTTCGTCCGTACCGTCAATTGGCTTCTTCGCAAGTTGCGCGCCTAAAAGCACAATATCATTCCAGTCCGCAATCTTCAGTTTCGTACCAGCCGGCTCAACTACTATCTCGCCCGACGCAGCAATTTGCTGGATATAAGCCATGCTGCCATCTACCGGTATAGCTAGATCAGGACTTGTTGAGTCAGACGCGCTAGTCTCAGCCACAACTTCTTCAGCTGGCTCAAATAAACCTTTCGGCGCCGTACAAACAGGGCAAGCATAATTATCCGCCAAGTCCGCGAATGTTATACCCTCTTTATCTTCGTCATACAGCCAGCCACACATTGTGCATTTATGAATCATTCTATTCCTTTTAATTATGCTTTGTCCTTGGGTAGAATCCCACCCAAGGACTTCTTGCTTTGTTTAGTTTATTTATTAAAACTTATCGCTCTTGATCTCGAACTCATCTTGCTCTTTACCGCAAACTGGGCATTTTGCTGGAGCGTCAGTCCCATTCTGAGTAAAGCCACAGTTCAAGCATCGCCAGTCGACCGCTTCGTCTTTCTTGAAAATCTTACCGTCATCTAGCGCCTTCTTTAGCTCCAGATATCGCTCTTCGTGCAACTTCTCAATCTCGCCAACTTTCTCTAGTTTAAACGCAATCTCCGTAAAGCCCTCTTCTTTCGCCATCTCGGCAAAAGTCTTATACATATCAGTCCACTCATAGTGCTCACCCTCAGCCGCTGCCTGCAAATTATCCGATGTGCCGTGAGTACCATGGAAGTACTCGAACCACATCTTCGCATGTGCCATCTCGTTACGAGCCGTCTCTTCAAAGAAGTTGGCAATCGCGTCGTAGCCGTCCGCGCGCGCCCTCTCCGCAAAGAACGTATACTTGTTCCGCGCCTGGCTCTCTCCAGCGAATGCCGCCATCAAGTTTGCTTCTGTTTTGCTGCCTTTTAATTCTGGCATATTCCTCCTTTATTACTATTACAGGATTCACAACGACCCATAGCTACCAGCTGGATTTCGCTAATCGCAAAACCCGAGCTCTCACAAAACGCTCGTTTTAGCGCCCTGGTCACTCGCGCGCTCTCGACGTCACTCACCCCGCCACACTTCTCGCAAACGAGATGATAGTGTTCGCTAATAGTAGCGTCGAAGCGATCAGCCTGGTTCGGCACTGAAATCCGCAGAATCTCATCATTCGCGACTAGTCTATCTAAGTTTCTATAGACTGTCCCGAGACTAACATTCGGCATTTCTCGTCGCACCGACTCATAGACCATCGCTGCAGTCGGGTGGTCATATCGACCCATCACATTTGCTTTGATTGTCTCACTCTGCTTTGAGTTCCGCATCCTGCTTTCCTTTTACTATATAGTAATGATTCTCATTACTGATTCTAGTATATATCTACTGGCAGTCCATGTCAAGTGCTTTCTCGAGTTTTAATAGATCTTTCTTCATCGTTAAACCAAAGGCGTATCCACCCATACCACCACCCGAGGCCAATACTCGATGGCAAGGAATCACAATCGCGAACTTATTACGTCCACACGCTGTGCCAACCGCGCGCACCGCATTCGGCTTACCGACTCGTTCCGCTAGGTTCTTATAGCTCGCTGTTTCACCATATGGAATCTCCGCTATCGCCTGCCAGACCGATCTCTGGAAATCTGTGCCTTTCTGCGCCAACGCCGTCGCCATCAGTCCTGACGAGAACTCCTTCCGCTCCCCCTCCAAGAACTCTAGAACCTCTGCCTGTGCCACCTCAGGTACATATTCAACATATCCTCTGATGTTCATATTTAGTATTATATCACCATAGCGGTGTGCCAAAAAGCACATGGCATACAGTAAATATAATTAACGCTAAGCCCGCCGACACAAACAATACGCATCGCGACAGCTTATTTAAGCCTTTCTCCGCTAGCGGGAAAACCAAGAACATAAACATCGTGGCCGCAATACCAAACAATAGAGCATTCTGTAGTGACACCAGTCCATGTAGGTTAAACGGCTTATCTAGGTAGCACCAGAACGGATTCTGCCCAAACCACCAAATCGCCACTCGCCCCACAAAGTATTCCGCCACCACGCAAACAGCCGTCAGCACCAAAAAAGCCAGCGGTAGATTCTTCGTCACTTTCTTTGGCAAGCTTTGCCACAGCACCACCATCACTACAACTGCTATGCCATATACTGGATACGGCTCAAGTGGTTGGTAGCCAATCCCGAAGCTCGTTCCTTCATTACCAATAATCCTTAGCCACAACTGCACCGCCATCTCTAGCCAATGCCCCGCGAAACTCGCCACTACAAAGTACAGCGACAATCGCGCCAGATTATCTTGCCACGGTCGCTTCTCGGATTTCTCGATCCCTCCTCTCCCTGCCACTCTCTTGGACGGAGTAAGTTTCTTCATATCAATATTATACCATAAGCAGTATATACACCCATTCTAAGCGTGGTGATAACTTTGACCATTCGCTATAGTCTGCGCTCGATAAATCTGCTCCACCAAAACTAACCGCACCAGCTGATGCGGAAAGACTAACTTCGACAAGCTCCACACGTAATCTGCTCGCGCTTTCACGCCTTCACCCACACCAAACGACCCACCAATCACAAACACTACACTCTGTTGTTGCAGCCTGAAGTTGATCAACTTCGCTATCTCCGGGCTAGTCAGATTCTCACCTCGCTCATTGAGCAGGATAACGAACTCGCCGCCCTTAATCGACCGTAAGATTGCCTTTTCTTCACCCGCCTTATCACCGTCCGCCAACACCACCCACTCTATATTAAACGGCTTGCGCAGTCGCTTCTCATACTCCCTAATCCCCTCAGCCACAAACTTTTCTTGCTTGCGTCCTACCGTAATTATCCGCATACTACCACTCTCTTGGCGGTTCTTGCATCGGGAACTCTCGCTCCGCAATCTTCACGATACTATCTGGCTCCGCACCGACACGCCTCAGCGCTGTCATAACACCTAGCTTCTTCATAATATCACGTAAACGATTCACCGAATCGTAATTCTCTAGATCAGTCTTCATCGCAAACTTCTCAATCTCCACGCCCGTAACTACAAACATTCCGCCCTTCTTCTCGACAGTAAACCCTTTTAGTCGTTTATGCTCTGGTAATGTAATAGTTACTATGGCTTCAGGGTCATGAGTTTCTGTGGCAGCCAAGGCTGCTTCTGCCTCAGAGGCTATCGATTCTGAGACCTTCTGCGCTAATGCTCGGAGCACTTCTTTCAGCCCCATATGCGCCTGTGAAGAAATCGCAAAGATCGGCGAGTTAGTCGTTGTCTTCAATGCATCCGTCTGCATGCCCAGCAATTCTTTATCGAAACCTTCTGTCTTCGTCAGCGCTACCACCTCAGGCCGCTCTAGCAAACTAGCGTCAAACTTGCCCAATTCCGCCCGGATTGTCTTGTATCGCTCCACCACGTCGTCCGAATATGCATCAATCAAATGCAAGATTACTTTCGTCCGTTTCACGTGCCTTAAGAACGCCGTACCGAGACCCTTGCCATCGCCCGCACCCTCAATCAAGCCTGGAATATCGGCGATCAGAATATCTCGCTCATCAATCGTCGCGACACCAAGGTTCGGCACCAAAGTCGTAAACTCATAGTCCGCGACCTCTGGTTTTGCATTCGACACTACCGCTAAGAACGACGACTTGCCTGCATTAGGAAAGCCCACCAACCCGACGTCCGCCAGCAATCTCAGCTCTAATTGCGCTTCAAAGATATCACCTTTCAGTCCTAGCTCTGCCGTTCGCGGTGTCTGTCGCACGCTCGACTTGAAGTGTGCGTTGCCAAATCCGCCATCACCACCACGCGCCACCACCGCTTCCTCGCCATCGTGAGTCAAATCCGCCAGAACCTCATCTGTATCCATACGTCGCACAATCGTCCCAATCGGCACCTTAACAAAAAAATCTTTACCCGACTTGCCTGCTGCCTGTCGCTTCGCGCCTCTCGCGCCATCACCCGCCTTTAATTCTGGGTTATATCTCAGCGAAAGTAAAGTGTTTTCGTCCTTCGACGCCTGGAAAATAACATCACCGCCCCGTCCGCCATTACCGCCATCTGGGCCACCCTTGTCGACATAGATCTCCTTGCGAAAACTGACGGCACCATCACCGCCCCGCCCCGCCTGTACAAAAACTTTCGCCGTATCTATAAACATATGTATATTATACCACGAAAATCACCCCGCCACAAGCGTCTTCAGTGCCCTAGGCTAAATATAGAGAAGCTTAATAAATAAAATGGAAAGTCGGAGTCCTGCCAGCCGCTCGGTCTCGTGTGCCATCTGCCAAGTCCATTGGTAGAGTACGGAAAGTAACTCGGTTCCAAGCACCAGCAAAGTTCATTTCACTCACCACAATCCTATCCGCATAGACTCGCTCGACAATCGCCACGTGCCCCCAGCGTCCGCCATAGTTGTGCATAATCGCGCCAACTGCTGGCTGTGTGCCTGTCGCAAAGCCAGCGGCTTGCGCACGTCGCAACCATGTTGCCGCATTACCCCAGCCACTCATCACTGGCAGCCCCAGCTCTCGTCGTCGATTGTAAGCATAGTATGTACAGTGACCACGCGCATAACCACCACCTCGTCCTGCCGTAATACCTGGCGTGAACACGTTCTGAGTTGGCGGCCTAAAGCCTGGTCGCATATTTTCTGGCAGGATGCCATTCGGGATGAAGATCCTTTCTTCAACCGCCACCTCACGATTGTCCAGCTCGTTATAAGCAATAATCTCTGCCGCATTCGCTCTAAAACGCTCCGCCACCGCAACGATCGTATCCCCAGCCGCCCAAGCATAGATCACACCATCAATCGCTGGCAACAAGACGTCTTGACCCGCCGATACCTGCGCATTAGCCGTCAGATTATTTGCCCAGCGGAAAGTCTGCTGTGTAATGCCGCGATCCGCCGACAATGATGCCACCGTTTCACCTTCGAGTACGCGGTGCACATCGACACCTCGCGACGCCACAATAATCGTAATCGGTCGATCCAATATACCGCCCGTCGCGAACAAAGCCGCCAGTGACTCCGCCGCTTCCGCCGCGTTCCCCATAGAAGCCAGTCTCGCCGACTGCGCCGACTGCGCCACTACTTTCGTTTCCAGAACATCAATGAAACTCACATTAAAACTCGTGCCGTCTGCTCCAAACCAGTATTGTGCCGACCGGTCTTGGGCTTGCTGACCGCGTGACCCCACCACCAGTAACGCGCCAATCGCCACTATCGCAAAGCTATATTTCAGGAACAGCCGCCACATCTTACCTCTCTTTGTCCGAGGATTCAGAATCGCCTTCCGCTTCTTCTCTACTTTTTCAACCAAGCCGACCTTATCCATCGGATCTTGCGAGTTTTTGCTTACCAGTTTTGACATCTTACCCTACAGTGCTCCCTGATATTCCTCTGATGCTCAGGTAGTGTTCGCGCGAAATACTTTCGCCCGCTATCACCAGTCAAGAAGTAGAAGTCTCGCCCCAAACTCTGCGGAGCTGGGTTCGCCGTAATTCTTAGTGCTGCCAAACTCGGGCTATTAATCGGTGTTGGCGGCAAGCCTCGCCCACACTCATAGCTACGAGTATTCCACGGCGAGCATAGTTGCAATATCGCATGATTTGGCGAGCCATCTTCGTGCTGTGTCGCCACGCCCATCAAGTTAGCTGCGTAAAGCGACGAGATATCTGCCCCGAGCGCCCAGTTATGTCGCAGTCTATTATGAAACACTGCCGCCACCCGCGCCGCATCTGGATCGCGAACATCTACTTCGCCCTCAACAATACTTGCCAAGATCAACCCCTCATAGAACGAAAGGTTGTGTTCCGCAAACGCCGCTACCAGCCCCTCACGCTGCACCGCTCGTTCTAGCTCCAACGCCATTCGATTCACGATGTTCTGCACGCTAGTATTCGCAAAAAAGTTTATCGTCTCCGGAAACAAGAACCCTTCAATACTCACCATACTGTCATTAATTAAGTCACGCGCACCAATAATATGCTCCGTCGTGACTCGTGGTCCCAAAGTCGTCGGTCGCCCCAAACGTGCCATTACGTCATAGTTCGCTCGAAACGCCGCGTCAATCTCCGCCGCCTCAAACCCGCGCTCCATTAGCATTCGTCGATGTGCAAACATCGAGCGCCCAGGCAAGAATGTTATCTGGATCTCTTCGGCCACCATATTCTCGATTCGCTCATTCTCCGCAATCCGCTCCTGCCGCGCATTCCAACGGCTTCGGACAAATAATCCGCCCAAGACCACCGCTGCCATCACTGCAATAAGTAGCAGTACCAACATAATTTTCAATGATTTTTGCATTGTGGATAACGCTTTCATCTATAATCTCTCCTCTGCCCAACCCTCTAAAATAATACAAGCTGCTTCAACATCAATCGTCCCATCAGCTCGCGCCTGCCTTAGTGCCACCGCATCTAGTCCGCGCTCCTTCAAACGATCAATTGCAAGCATCGTCGTAGCACTCTCACCATAGAAGTTGATTCTCACCGTCTCTGGCACTAGCTCCTTTAGCTCCAGCGTAAACTCTTTAACTCGCTCGCTCTGGGCCGTAAACTCGCCGCTCTGGCTGGTCGGCATCCCAACTACAACCATCGTATCGCCCATCTCATCGGAAGTCGACGCAGCATCACTTATCATCTTCACTAGTTCAGGCAGCTCCTCTCTCATGAAAGCACGCTCTGCTTTTACTATTTTCGTCCCTGGGTCAACGCTGGCCACCCCAATACGGCGCTCGCCAACATCTAAGCCAAAGATCGCCATGACTAGTCGTCTGCCCTAATATTAATTTCGATCCTCGACTGATCGCGCGGCAATCGCCGCACCCAGAATGGTGTCAAATTAATACTTACCCGCTGTACGCCTGGAAATCCTGACACCTCTCTTTGCGCATCGCCAACCGCCATCTGGACAATCGCCGCTCGCACTTCATCCTCTGGGATCTCATCACCTACTCGCGCAATCGTCTTCATGCTCGCTGTCATCTCGCGCACCTGGCCAGGGGTCGGTACACAGTCCTCAGCATCTGGCTCGCAGGTCGTACCACCAGTCTGCTGTGTTATCTCAATTCGCTCCAGGAATAATCGCCCATCTGTAAAGCTACCGATATCATATACTGTCTGCTCGCCTGCTGTCTGCTCCGCTAGCTGCATCGCAAACCGCTCCATATCTGTACGCGACGTGGTCATAATCCGAAAAGTCTGCGTCCGTCGCACCGTCGCCCTGCCACCATTACCGACCGGCTCGCCCACTCGAGGCGTCACTTCGACCGCACCACTCTCGTGTCTGAACGTCAAGCTAAACGCATAACGATCATCCTCTAGTGAAGCAATTAGTCGCGATCGACCCTCTTCTACGCTCGTACCATCCATCTGCGCCAACGCGTTTCGAACATCTTCTTCTGACACAATACGGATAATTTGTCTAGTGCCGCCCGAAATACCGTTCGAAGTCACTCGAGTCTGATAGCTCTCTCGATCAGTCGACAATATCATAGACTGTCCACTCGCCAAGTTGAACTCGTCGCCAATCTCAGCCGCCGTCACCACCACAGTAGTCGTACCCCAGTTGTTTTCGTTACCACAAGGCGCACCCGGTAATGTCACTGCCGCACCCAAGCGATACCGACGACCGTTCGCTTCAAAGAAGTTATCTGTTGTCAACTGCGAAGCTGGGCCACAATGACGAATTGTGATCTGTCCACTCGCCCTGGTGCCCTCTTCGCGCTCACCCGTCGCCTCAAATTCCTCAACCTGTTCCGCTTCTAGATTTCGCTCCTGCAAGGCAAATAGCCCACCTGGCACATCATTGTTGTTCAACTGGAACCGCACATCACGCCGCACATCGATATTATCCATTTGGGTCGTGATGTTCACCACAGCCTGAGGTCGCACCGCAATCACCATCACCGCTACGCCAATAGCCATCGCTCCAACTCCAAACGCTCCAATAATCAACGCTTTCTGCCAGACTTTGTCTACTTTCGACGTAAGTGCGTTAAACTTTCGCTTTTTATTAGCCTGGTCGGCTTCAGATGCGATCCCGTCCGTGTCTTTATCTTTAGACGTGATCTCCTCGCCTGATTCCATATCTATCTCTTTAGCTGGAGATTTTGGCAAGATATCATCCTGACCGTCACCGTCCAAGTCACCCGCAATCGTCAACGGCTCACCCGATCTCAGCTCTTCTACCACTATCTGCCCCTCAGCGACACTCACCTCAGGAATTGTTGGCTTAGTTTCCAGATTCGGCGCTAGCGCCACACCAGCTACACCAGCTAAGTTCTTCATCGCTGGATTATCACTGATGACCACAGTCACCTTCCCAGAGTTTTTAGCTGCTTTTTTTAGTAGCTTCAGATTCATCGCAGAGCGCAACGCCCCTAGATTCTTCGGCGCGACCACTGCCACGACCTTTTCTTTTGCCGCCATTACGCGACCGATGATCCCCGCAATGTCTTCGTCCACCTCTATATGAATAATTTCTTTGCCCATTTACATCCATTATACCATATCTCTACCAGCATCCTTGCTTATACACACGATTTCCACAGGGCTATACCACATTTTTACATATTTTGCACAACAATATCTTGATTTTGCAACTTGACAATCTACAGAGGTAGCGACGTGAAATATGCCAGAAATTAACATAAAAGGTATCAAAAGTATTGACTTTTAGCTTATGGTATGCTATAATGCTTATAAGGTCGTCCGCGGACACTGCCTAACAAGGCTAAAAGTCGCGGATCACCGCGAACATTAGCATTTGTGAAGCATGTTATACACGGCCAAGCGCAATCAAAGCCTGCCTCGGGCAGAGCACTCAAAAGGAGGTTTTCATTATGATGAGAACTGTAAAAAAGAGCTTAGCCGTGCTCGGAACGGCAATGTTTGCGTTTATCGCAATGATAGCATTCAACCCTATGACGGCACTCGCCTCTGGCGGGTTAGTTGGTGGTACAGAAACCACCACAACCGAAACCACCACCGTAGTAGCCAGTACGGCATGGCCCTGGTTCTCCTGGGTACCGTTGCTAGTATTGGGGTTCGTACTAATCGCCCTCGCCATAATTCTTTTCCACGCAAGTGGAAAGAAAAAGGAAAGGGAAAAAGACGCAGCGGCCGAAGCCCGCATGATGCAGTTTGGCAACAATGTAGCAAAGATTATCGACCCAACATATGAGGTTGATAACTCGGGGCACATGTTCCAAAAAGGAGCGGTGCATCGCCAAGTAAACCCTAACGGTACCATCACCTTCGGCGCGCCAAGCAACGTTGCTATGGCGCCCGTAGCTACACCATCAACTGGCCCTGGCAGAACCTACTCTGTTACAATGCACTAAACACTTCACAAGCAAAACCAAAAACCCCCAAGGCTTCAGCCGAGGGGGTTTGACCTGTCTCGAAAAGTCATAATCACCTTGCAAAATGTACTGATCTATGATATAATACAAGTATAAGGTTCGCAAACCGCCATAGCGCTGGTCTGCGCAGCCGTGGAATTTAACCTTGCGAATTAATTCGAAATGGAGGTATAAAGATGAGATTTATTCTATCTGCAATCGGCTCACTGCTCCTCATAGCACTCGTCATCATAGTTATCGTCCTCTTCTTCCCGCTAATCGTCTGGACGTTCGCCCTAACGCTTGGGTTCATGCTGGCGTGGCTAACTATAACACTACTTATTGCTACCATAGCCACCGCAGTTGATAGTGGGCGACAGATCTTCAGCGGCAACAGTGGAGCTATCCCTAGCGTCGCCCCCGCTGTCCACTTCGGCAATGCGCCAGCCGCGCAAATTACTGCCACACCTCAACAGCCAGCTTCCCCTGCGATTCAAGCCACCATCATAACAACACCAGCAGCACCTCAAATGGTCTCTGGTGGTGGCAGAACCTACTCTGTTACAATGCACTAGTCAGATGCTGGCCCTTGTTGTTCAGTTCGCATGTAGATAGCCCCCGCAACCAATATTTAGGTTCGGGGGCTAATACACGTGAAGTCTTTTAGGCTTACGCCTTCTTTGTAGAGCCAGCTGCCGTCTTTGCGAACACAAAGAATATCTTGTCGATTGTGCCTGTGCGAAAATTCACACCAGAGACGCTTTCCAGCTTCTTCTTTGTAAATTCGCATACGGGGGCGAACGCGGGCTTCGCCTTGCAGCCAGTAGGTAGCAATGTTACCTTTTCCCAGTCGCTATCGTCTTCGATTCCGTCCAGGATATTGGCTATAACTGCCGGGATATCGCCTTCAGCAGCGGCCTTCAGGCGACCTTCTGTGTCTGCAGGGTAGTGTTCCAGGTCTGCACCCTTAACGCGAAGAAGCACAACAACATCAGTGATGTTGTTACGATTTCTGGCCAACGCGTCTCCAAAAGCCTCGTTGAAGATAGCTTCTTTCTGGGTGTCATTGAGCAATCCTGCCCCTGTCGCAAATACGCTGTCGAATGTAGTTGACATAGTTATTTCCTCCTTTTATTAGAGGTATTTACACGCAAACTTCACAAGTTAAGGTTCGCGGAGAGATTCCGCGTTTACCTACCTGTGGTAGTTGCGAAACCTCTTCACATGTTCATTATATCACACTAGTGGTTAAATGTCAATACTTTTTGATCTTTTTAGCATAAAGCTCAAGCACCTTCTCCCCTATAGGTGTTTTCGCCAATTTCTCACGAGATACCCAACAGATACCAGCCCCTACAACCAAGACTGCCAGCACTACCGCCAAGGCTACTCTCCACCCCTGTAAGTATCCATATTCATCTCTGAAGATCACGTCCATCGCATCTATAATCGTCTCGCCTATATTCGCCACTGCTGTGCCCACAGCACTAGCACTACTGCCACCAGTACTACCTGCATCTGGAATGCCAAAATCCACTGAAGTCTGTTCACGGATCCGTCTACACCTATTCGTCTCTGGATTTCGTTCATACCCCTCCGCACACGGCTTCACCTCTGGCTCAGTCGGAATATTCCGACACCTATTCGTCTCTGGGTTGCGATACCTCCCTGGCCCACAGTCCGCCAGCCCACTCTCTCCACCCGAACTATCCCCATCCAACCCATGCTCAACTGGCGGCAACACCTCAGGTATGACCGACCCCAGTTCCGGGACAGTAGAGGCTGTTCCTGTCTCGGAATTAGGATCCGTCCCACCCGTCGTATTACTGCTCGTCTGAAACTCTGGCGCCGTCCTATTATCTGCACTTGGAGTCGGTGTCGCCGTTACCCATTCGCCATTCACTAAAGCCCACGATCGCCCGATCCGGCTATTCGGCAGGTCCACCCTATCTACAACTGCCGCGCTCGACCAACCTTCGCCCTCTCCGCCAGTAGTAATATGCGCCTCGCTTACTCCATATGCCTCCCACACAGCATCACCACCGACCAGCTCAAACACCCTGTCAATAGTCGGAGATTTTGCAAGCTGCAACCCTAAACTCTCCAAGCTATATGCCTGATATTCGCCTGGTAAAATCACCACATTGCCAAATCTCACCTCTAATACCCTGTTGCTAAATCTCGTCCGCGCCACACACCCCACCAAGCTCACTGGTCCTGCTGTCGGGTTATGGAATTCCACAAATTGCTCCGACTGATCATCGCGAAAATTCGTAAATATCTCTGTGATCTCTACTTCGCCGCAATTACCAACCTCGGTTGCTCTCGCCCACGCTCCTCCCAGCACAACTACCGCCACCACCATTAGTAACACAAATCCCGCCCCAAGACCTCTCTTCACTAGAATATTTTTCATGCTCCAATCCTAGCATGCCAGAAAAATCTCTGCAAGCATAAGGACAAACGCTTATGTTTACTATTTACCTCTGTCAAACCTCAAAACCGAAAAACGTCGAAAAACACACAATCTAAGCCAGAATCAGCCTGAATATGGTGCATGTCTTGACTATTATAGTCATGTGTTGCTATCTACGTATCATAAACCACCCTAAGCTCCCGACCAATTACCAACTATTTCACGAACAGCTTTACATCATCTGGCAGATACGACTTCTCATGATGAAACCCAGCCGTCCATTCTTGCCCCTTGCCAAACCCCAGATCCTTCATCAGTTTCGTCGGCGCATTCTTCAGATGTATCGGCACTGGCGAGTTTGGTGTCCGTGCCGCCACCTGCTGTGCCACACCCCAAGCATCATAGCTCTCTCGGTTTTTCGGTGCTTTCGCCAGAGCATAAGCGCAGTGCGACAAGATAATCCCGCCCTCAGGCATCCCTACTCGCTCCACCGCCATAAAGGTCGACGTCGCAAAGTTCAGCGCCGAATTATTCGCGAGCCCTATATCTTCAGAGGCAAAAATCACCATTCGCCGCGCAATAAACTTCGGGTCCTCACCCGCTTGCACCATTCGCGCCAGATAATATAGCGCTGCATCGACGTCCGATCCACGCAGAGACTTGATAAACGCCGAGATTATGTCATAATGCATATCGCCTTTTTTATCATAACCCGCCACAATCTTCTGTGCCGCTCGTTTTATCTCCTCTATCCCAATCTTTTCTGCTCCAAGCGACAGCGCTAACTCCAGATTTCCGAGCGCCGATCTCGCATCACCCGCCGAGAGTTCTGCTAAATAATCCAAAGCTTCCTTCTTAACCCGCTTTCCGACCTTAAGCTCCTTTACCGCACGTTGTAAAATCGTAAGTATTGACTCTTTGTCTAAATGTTTTAGTATCACGACTCGCGACCGAGATATCAGGGGCGCAATCACCTCAAAAGATGGGTTCTCCGTCGTTGCGCCAATCAATATTATCAAACCACTTTCTACATGTGGCAAGAATGCATCCTGCTGTGCCTTGTTAAAACGATGGATTTCATCAACGAATAATAGCGTCCTCTGCCCCAGATTCCAGCCTACACGCGCGTTTTCAACCACAACCATCACGTCCTTCTTGCCAGCAGTAGCAGCAGATAGCTCTACGAACTCCACGCCCAGTTCCGCCGCCAAAATCCGCGCCAAAGTCGTCTTTCCTGTTCCTGGCGGTCCCCAAAAGATCAAATTAGCAGGGACTTTAGACGCCACAATTTGCGTCAAAATCTTCCCCTCACCAATCAATTCATCCTGCCCCACCACATCCGCCAGTGTTCGAGGTCGCATTTTTTCCGCCAATGGGATATTCATACCCATATTATATCCTATCTTCCCCACTATCCAATCTAATAGTCTTGCTTTTTTACCATAAGTATGATATAATAATAGAAGTATGGCGTAATATCATAAAGCGCCGCGTAATCTTAACTTAAACAAGTTAGCGCAAGCTAGCTAATCCTAAATCCCAAAGGAGGCATATGAAACATGTCCAATTCCAGCTCAAGTCAATCCCGCTACAACCAGAACCAGTTCGTTACATTCTTAAACAGGTCCGACTGCAAAATAGTCGGCACTCGTGGTAGCACCAACTATGACCAGCTCTGTCAAGCTGTCAGGCTCAACAAAGAACTTCTCCCTGGCAACTTATCCGTTAGCGATAAGATACTGGGGTCAGTATACGACGCTTGCGCCGAGTATGCTAAGCAGTACGACATACACTTCAAAATCCCCAGAGAAGTATTCATCGCTGGAGCTATGTCAGACGCCCAATGGCGCCTTGACAAGCTACGCGAGATGTCTAAGAACTGGTTCCGAAAAGACAGTCTGCCCGAATTCTTCATGTCTTTGAACAACAAGAAAGACGAAGGCGGCGAACACCCCGCGCACATCTACACCCTACCTGCAGACCACTACTCAACCATCAAAGCCGACGGAGCAATTTCCTATCGCAAAGGAACTTCAATCCGTCTCAACATCGCCGACTGTCCTTCTATCTTTATGATAGAAAGCACGGGCGACAAAACCACAGCTATTTCCGCCTGGCATTTAGGCTACGCCCCGGTTGGGCACGGTATGGGAGAATCTTTCATCAACCATGCCATGTCCTCTAAGAGTGACAAGCACATCTTTCTCACCCCTGGTATCAAGGACATTCGGATCTACGGCGACGCCGCTGCCAACTTTAGCCCGCCCGATCGCGCATTCTGGCAGTTCGCTGCCAAAAACGATGGCGGTTCAATCGACGTTTGGCTCGCCGCCTATGTCCGTAGTCTCGCAGAACGAGTAGGCGCCGAAATCATCAATCCTGGCGATACTGAAGACACCGCTTCATCCAACTACCTCTATTCTCACCGCACCGCCAACGATGCACTAAAAGCCAATCCCATCGACCCACTTGCCAAAGTCAATGGCCGAAACGGCTATATCATTGCCTGGCAATAAGTTAACTTGTATTTAAGTAATTTCCAAAGCCGCACGCTTCCTGTGCGGCTTTAGTCTTGTCTCTAAAACCTACATCTTCACATAGATATCAATCTGCGCACCAGCAAATATCTTGGAGTACGTATTCTCTAGCCCCACCACCACCGCATCCGGGATCGGCTCCTCTTTGCTGTGCGAAATCACCAATCGCCCTCCATCCATCAGCAGATCAGGAAGCGTCTCAACCAGCTCCCATTGCGGATCTGTATATGGCGCATCAGAAAAAATCAGATCGTACCGCAAGTTCCTGCAAGCATCCATCCGCTCAGTCGGCGGACATCGCCCACGGATCGGCGGCACCTTAAACATCCGCGCCCTACTCTTCACATCTAGCTTAGCCGCGTTCTCTTGTATTATCACTCGCGCTCTCGCCTCATTCTCCACGAAATCCGCTGTCAACGCGCCTCGACTCAGCGCCTCGAATCCTAGCGCTCCTGACCCCGCAAAACAATCCAGCACATGCAACTCACTTACATCAAATAACGCGTTAAATATCGCGCCTCTTTCGCGCTCACCCATCACATGCGCCACCTCGGGCAAAGGGGTCCCCAGTCGGAACCCCTTAAACTCACCCGCGATAATCCGCACGGTTTTCGTCGCTTGCCGCTTATTTTTCGCCAACAACTTCACCTTCAACTGCATCTTCATCTTCGGCCTTTTTCTCATCACCCGCATCCGAATCAGCTTCACCTGCCTCACCCGAACCGCCAGCTTCCTTATAAAGCTTCTCGCCAATTGGCATGATTCGATCATTCAGATCTTTCATTGCCTGCTCTAGCTCATCCTTGTCTTCCGAGGCAATCTTCGCCTTTGCGTCCTCGACCGCTTTCTTAATATTCTCTTTATCCTCGTCAGAGATCTTATCCTTGAACTCATCTGGTAGCTTCTCCGCTCGATAAACCGCATTCTCTAGCTGATTTCGCGCATCTACCACTTCGCGCTTACGCTTGTCTTCCTCTGCGTGCGCCTCAGCCTCAGCTCGCGCCTTCTCGACGTCTTCCTTGCTCATATTGCCCGAGTTCTGAATTGTAATCGACTGCTCTTTGCCTGTACCCTTATCTTTCGCGATCACATTCAAGATACCGTTCGCGTCAAGGTTAAATGTCACTTCAATCTGTGGCACGCCACGTGGCGCTGGCGCAATTCCGTCCAAGATAAAAGTACCAAGCGACTTGTTATCACGCGCAAACTCTCGTTCACCCTGCAAGACATGTAGCTCCACCTGTGGCTGACTATCACTAAATGTCGAAAATGTCTGCGATTTCGAAGTCGGAATCGTGCTGTTTCGATCAATCATCGGTGTTCTCACACCACCCGCCGTCTCAATACCTAGCGTCAATGGTGTCACATCAAGAAGCAGAATATCCTTCACATCACCCTGCAAGACACCGCCCTGGATCGCCGCACCCACTGCCACAACCTCATCTGGATTCACACCCTGCATTGGCTCTTTGCCAAAAATCTTCTTCACTCGCTCCACCACTGCTGGCATTCGAGTCATACCACCGACCAAAACCACCTGCTCGATGTCCGCTGCCTTCAATTTTGCGTCTTTCAGCGCCTTTTCAACCGGTATAGCTAGACGATCTAATAGGTCTTTTGTCAACTCTTCGAGCTTCGCCCGAGTCAAAGTATGTTCAAAGTGCTTCGGGCCATCAGCATCCGCCGTGATAAACGGCAAGTTAATATCTACCGAAATCGCGCTGGACAACTCCTTCTTCGCCTTCTCCGCTTCATCTTTGATCCGCTGCATCGCTGCCGCATCATTCTTCAGATCAATACCGCTCTCCGACTTAAATGTATCAATCAAATAATTCACGATTACATTATCGAAGTCTTCACCACCGAGGTGAGTATCACCATTAGTCGACTTAACTTCAAATACTCCGTCACCCAACTCAAGAATCGAAACATCAAAAGTACCACCACCGAGGTCAAATACCGCAATCTGCTCGTCCTTTTTGCTATCGAGTCCATACGCCAATGCCGCCGCTGTCGGCTCGTTGATGATTCGCTTCACCTCTAGGCCCGCGATCTTACCCGCATCCTTGGTTGCCTGTCGCTGCTGATCGTTGAAGTATGCTGGTACGGTGATAATCGCCTCTGTGACCTTCTCGCCCAAGAACGCCTCGGCATCAGCCTTAATCTTGCCAAGGATCATCGCCGAGACCTCTTCTGTCGTGTATTCTTTGCCGTCCATCTTTACCGCAACGCTATCACCTTTTTTGACGATTTCGTACGGCATGATCTTCAGGTCATCCTGCACATCCTTATCTGTGAACTTCCGTCCGATAAGCCGCTTCACGCTATAAATCGTATTCTTCGGATTCGTCACGCGCTGTCGCTGCGCCACCTTGCCAACCAGTCGCTCGCCCTTCTTAGTCTGAGCCACTACCGAAGGAGTCGTCCGATCGCCCTCCGCATTCGTAATCACCTCTGGCTTACCCGCCACCATATAGGCAAACGCCGAGTTAGTCGTACCGAGGTCAATACCAATAATCTTACCCATTTTATCTTGCTCCTTATTTAATTCATTATATCACAGTGCTTTTAGCACTCACTGTATTACACTGCCAGTATATCATACTCAGCACTCATGTCAAGCGTTTGCTAAAATTTTACATCAAGCCTCCAGCATCATCCTTAAGTCTTGATCTTTTAACATAAGTATGATATAACATGGAGGGTAATATGTAGTACTAATTAAATCTCTAAGGAGGCACTACTATTATGGACCTTGCAACTCAAGGAACTGAAATCCAGGCAATCACCATATCAACCGAACTAAAACCGCCTGCCGACAGCAACGGTAGCTCCAAGGAAGTAATCCTCTGTATCACCTTCAGCAACACGAGTGGCGAACGCTTCGACTCTATCGCTCTCCACGTCGTCCTACCGCCTCAACTCACACTTATCAGCAAGTCCACCCGCCTCTTCAACCGCACCAATCCCGACGGCATGCCTCACCTCGATGGCATAACCGAAGACTTCGCAGCCCTCGGTGGTTACGACCCACTCGATGACCAAGATCGTGGCCAAGGCAAAGTCCTATTCTGTATGCGAGTCAATGGTGATGACTTGGTCAACGGCGTAAACACACTTAATGTCACTGCTCAAATCGCTGGATACCGAGATGACACAATCGTCACCGACGCATTTAAATCCACCACGCTCGTCCATGTCATCCAATCCAAAGGCCTCTTATCTGCCGAGTATCACATCAACTTCAGCTCCTAAGACTCCCTAAGGCCACTCCAATTAAACGAGATGGCCTTTCTTAAACCTCATTACTTAAACCATACTCACCATCAGCGCTCCTCAATAACGCTTGTGTAATCCATAAGAATAATATATAATTTATGCATGGGCCATTATAAAGTTCCTCAAGATGTTGAGGCGGAGGATAAGCTTCTTGGGCCTTTTTCTTTCCGTCAGTTCTTGTTTCTCATTGTAGCAGCCGCTCTCTTAGCTGCTGCTTTCGGTCTCTGGCGTGTAGGCCATATCGTTCAGCTCTTCGCTATCATTCCTGTCCCGCCAGCTCTGGTCTTAATTATCCTCGCTCTTCCGCTCCGTAAAGAACAAACCATGACACAGTACCTCGGCTCGGTTCTCCGCTTCCACCTCCAGCCGAAAGAACGCGTTTGGCAAGCCGATGGTATCCAGCACGATATCGTCATTGAAGCCCCGAAGTCCGCTGACCCACGCAGCCGTATTCGCAACATCGACCGTGGCGAGGCCGGCAAACGCCTTAGCTTCTTGGCCAATATCGTTGACTCCGAGGGTCGCGCTGTGAAAGAAAGCAACCTCAGTGACAACATCCTCATGGAAAGCGAAACTGCTCCCGATATGTTCGATAATTACTCCTTTGCGCTCGACTTTGATAAAACTGTCCAGCGTGGTAATATAAACTTAGATATGCAAAATGACGGAGGGATTATGACAGCTTCACAGCCAACTAATACAAACGGGGGGACAAATGCAACCCCAGGCCAATAATGCACCAGCTGGCGCTCCACCGAGCGTCCCACAGAATACTGGCTCCGTACCACCACCAACTGCTGCCGCAGTTTCCGCCAGCGCTGCTCGCGCCGCTGCTCCAAATGCCCAACAAATCGCCGCTCAGCAAAGTGCTGGTGGCGTCCCCATGGGTCACCCCACTGGTGCCAATGTCACTACTACTAATGTCCCAATCAAAGCACCACGCGCAAATACCGCTCAAAAATCACTTTTGATCTCCGAAATCCGCGACGGTCTCGTCATCATGAAAGACGGTACATTCCGCGCCGTAATCGCCGCGCAAAGCATCAACTTCGACCTCATGAGCCCAAACGAGCAAGACAGCGTCGAGTACGCCTATCAGAGCTTCTTAAACTCGCTTTCTTTCGACATTCAGATTTCTATCCGCAGCCAAAAGATCGACATCGGCCCCTACCTCGAAAAACTCGCTAAGATACGTCGCGAACAAGACAATATGCTTCTAAACGTCCTAATGGACGACTATATGATATTCATTGACGCTCTCGCCAAGGAAGCCAACATCATGGACAAAAGCTTCTTTATCTGCTTCTCTTACGGCGCCGAAGACCGCATGAAACAGCTCGGTGTCGACGCCAAGAAGGGCCTTGCTGCCCTCACCAACCCTAATCCACAAGCTGTCAAGATTGGTCGTCCAGAGTTCGAGTCCGCCAAGACAGAAATGGCCCGTCGCTCTGCCTCCATCATTGATGGTCTCCGCGCTGTCGGTGTCCCTGCTGTCCGTCTCGATACGCGAGCCCTTGCTATGCTCTACTACAACTTCAACAACCCAGACACTGCCGTCAACCAGCCGCTCGTCGACTGGCAACGCTACACACATCTATACACAACTAAAGGTCAACGAGGACCTGAAGGTGAGGAGGCTTAAATTATGGCTAAAAAACTAACCGCGGCACAAATCGCCGCTCAGCAACGTTTCATCGAAGACGCCGAGACCGAACACGCGTTTAATACTGGTATCACCACTCTCCGCGACCTTATTTCACCATCCAGCTACGAGATTAAATCCAGCTACTTCCAGCTCGGCACCAAATTCGGCCGCACCATCTTTGTTTACGCCTACCCTCGCATGCTTCATACGGGATGGCTCAGCCCCATCATCAACCTCGATGAAGTCCTTGACGTCTCGATGTTCATCTACCCTATCGATACTGCGATTATCATGAAGAACCTCCGCAAAAAGGTCACCCAGCTCGAAGCCTCTATGACTGTCAACAGCGAAAAAGGCAAAGTTCGCGACCCAGAGCTCGAAGCCGCAACCGCCGACGCCGAAGAGCTCCGCGACAAACTCCAAATCGGCGCCGAAAAATTCTTCCGCTTTGGCCTTTACGTCACTATCTGGGGCAACACCCTCGAAGAGCTCGGCGAAAGCCAAAACCGCGTCGAGACCATCCTTGGCCAGCAAATGATCATGACCAAAGTCGCAACCTCCCAGCAGGAACCAGCCCTAAACTCCATCATGCCGCAAGCCACCGACCAGCTCCAGATTCGCCGCAACATGGACACCGGCGCTATTTCGACCTCGTTCCCATTCACCAGCGCTGACCTTACTCAAGACACTGGCGTCCTCTACGGCGTCAATATGCACAACAACGGTCTTGTCATCTTCGATCGCTACTCGCTCGAGAACGCCAATATGACCGTCTTCGCAAAATCGGGTGCTGGTAAGTCCTTCGCGGTTAAGCTCGAAGCTCTCCGCTCTATGATGGTCGGCACCGAAATCATCATTATCGACCCAGAAAACGAGTACCAGAAAATGTGCGATGCCGTCGGCGGCTCATACATTCGTCTATCCCTTAACTCTGACGTCCGAATCAACCCATTTGATCTACCGAAAAACGTCGGAGCCGAAGACGCTGGTGACTCTCTCCGCTCTAACCTCGTCACACTTCACGGCCTCTTCCGCCTCATGCTCGGACAACAAACCGTCCAAGCCAATGGCGCAAGTACTACATTCCTAACACCAGTCGAAGAAGCCGATCTCGACCAAGCCCTCATCGACACCTACGCTCGCGCTGGCATCACAGCTGACCCGCTCTCCCACAATAACCAACCACCAACTATCGCCAACCTGTACGACACCCTCCTCCATATGGGTAGCACCGGTCCCGAGCTCGCGCAGCGCCTCCGCAAATTCACTTCTGGTACCTTCGCTGGCATCTTCTCGCAACAATCCAACGTCGACATCAGCAACCAAATGGTCGTCTTCAATATTCGCGACCTCGAGGACGAACTACGTCCAATCGCCATGTATATCGTCCTTTCTCACGTCTGGAATGTCGTCCGCGCCGACCGCCGTCGTCGCATGCTAATCGTCGACGAAGCCTGGCAGCTGATGAAATACGAAGATAGCGCAAACTTCCTCTTCTCTCTCGCCAAGCGTGCTCGTAAGTACCTCCTCGGCCTTACAACCATCACTCAAGATGTCGAGGACTTCATGTCTAGCCGCATGGGCCGCGCTATTGTCGCAAACGCCAGCATGCAGCTCCTCTTGAAGCAATCTCCAGCCGCCGTTGACGTTCTCGCCGATGTCTTTAAGCTAACCGAAGAAGAACGCAAACGACTCGGCAGCTTCCCAGTCGGTCAAGGTCTCTTCTTTGCAGGTCCGTCCCACGCTCACGTTCAGATTATCGCATCACATACGGAGGAAGCGCTGGTCACCACCAGTCGCTAAGCATAGAATGGTGGGGCTCTAAGTGTCTAAAATTGATGACGGCGTAGCCAAACGACAAGCTGAAGACGAGCGACGCAAACAAGATTCGCGTCGCGACAACGAAGAGAAGTCAACTGCTAGACGTGCTGCTATTCTCGGCCTCCCCTATGTCGATACTCGATCTTTTGAAAACGATACGCCTCTAGTCGAAAATGTCGACGACATGATGGCTATCGAGGACATGCACAAAAACCTCGCCGTTCCTTTCAAGCGCGGTGGCGGCGAGCAGCCTTTCCGCTTCTTCGTCACATCTGCTACTCCTCGTAGCGTCATACTTAACCTCGGGCAAAAATACAAAGATTTGGGCGAGCACGTCGAATTCGCCCTCATATCCGAATCTGCTTATCGCGTCTGGATGCTCCGTTACGATCCACCCGAAGAAATCATCTACGACGACATCAAGATCGCCAACACTGGCGACAGCGAAACCCTCAATCAAGTCAGCCAGACCCTCAATACCGTAGCGGTCGACCGCGTCTTTGACTTCCTCATCGAGCAAGCCGACATGCTCGGCGCTTCCGACATCCACATCGAGAACCTCCGCGACGCCATCCGTGTCCGTCTCCGTGTCGACGGCATGCTACACGTTATTGCCGAACTCCAACGCGATCGCTATCGCATCCTCCTCGGAGAACTATCAAGTCGCGCCAATCTCTCTCTTGCCGCTGCTAAGCCACAATCGGGCCACATCCATAAAGACATCATTACTGACGGTCATAAGCACACCCTTAATATCCGTATAGAAACCGTCCCCACACTCTTCGGTCAGGATGCCGTAATGCGACTCTTTAACTTCAATGAGAGCCTGCTTAACCTCGACCTCCTCGGTATCACCAAGCGCGAACGAGACATTCTTACCGAGGTCATCAAGCACCCGCGCGGCCTCGTCATGATGGTTGGTCCGACTGGCTCTGGTAAGTCAACCACTCTTTACTCGATTCTTAACGCCCTAAACACCAACGACCGCAAGATCATCACCCTAGAGGATCCTATCGAGTACTCTATCGGCGGCATCTCGCAAGTCCCCATCAAAACTACTGACGGCGCCCAGTTCGCCGACGCTCTCCGCTCCGTTCTTCGTCTCGACCCTGACGTCGTGATGGTTGGTGAGATCCGCGACTCCGACACAGCTCGCACCGCCATTCAAGCCTCAATTACCGGCCACTTAGTTCTTTCGTCTTTCCACGCCAACTCTGCCTCAGCCGCTTTTGCCCGCATGATTGATCTCATCGGTCAAAACCCTATCTTTGCCTCCTCTGTCCGTATGGTTATCGCTCAACGACTTGTTCGCCGCCTTACAGACCACAAAACGCCGCGACCAGCCACCGAAGCCGAGAAGAAATACATCACTAATCTCTTTAAAAACACGACTCCCACCGCTCTCGAGTCCTATAGTGTCGACTTCAATAACATCACTCTTTACGATCCAGTTGTCAGCGACGATGCGCCGTTTGGCTTTGCGGGTCGCCTCTGTATCATGGAGCAGCTAATCGTCGACGAAGAGATTCAGAAGTTCCTCCGTGGCGATGTCACTGAAGTTAATGCCGAAGCCATCGAAAAAGCCGCGAGAGAAGACCATATGCTCACTCTCGAACAAAAAGGCGTCCTTGCCGCCCTTGCTGGGCACACCACACTCAGCGAAATCGCCCGTGTGATCTAGCTTTCAGTCTCGTCTAAGCTTGCAATTCATATGCTTATTATATATACTAGAAGTTAGTGAAAAGGATCAGATACTACCAAATTAAGCGTGCTGGAGATTTCGTCCTCGCGCTAATCGGTTTAGCGGTGCTGGCAGCGCCGTTCTTTTTGGTCGCCCTAATTATCAAACTCGAAACCGATGGTCCAGCTATTCGCCGCGACAAACGCGTCGGCAAAAACGGCAAGAACTTCGTCATGTACAAGTTCCGTACCATGACTATGAACGCCCCGCAAAAAGCCACCGCTGATATCGACCACTCGCGATACGTCACCCGCTTTGGCGCTATCCTCCGCAAGTCTTCCTTCGACGAGCTTCCGCAACTTGTTAACGTCCTTCGTGGCGAAATGGCCCTCATCGGCCCACGCCCCGTCCTAGCGCTAGAAAAAACCACCAATTCTCTCCGCCAAAAACACGGAGTCTTTGCTCTCCGCCCCGGTATCACTGGCTGGGCCCAAGTCAACGGCCGTGACACTGTCGGCGAAATCGAAAAAGTCGACTACGACCGCCATTATCTCGACAACCTCTCGCTCAAGATGGATTGCTTCTGCCTTCTCCGCACCTTTGGTGTGGTTTTGATTGGCGATGGCATTGTCGAGAACACCAAAGAATCCATCAAGGCTACCGTCAAGATTAATGTCAAGAAATAATAAACCAACCCTCCTAGCAGTTAGTGGGGGCGTGGACAGCATGCTAATGGCATGCGTTTTTACTTCTAGTAATACGCCAGCTAAGATCGCCCACTTCAACCACCACCTCCGCCCCGACAGCAACCTCGACGAAGCCCTCGTCCGTGACTTTTCCATCGCCAATAATATCGATCTCGTAGTCGGACACGGAGAGGACCTCAGCGGATCCGAAGAAGACGCCAGAAGAGCCCGCCATGCGTTCTTTGCAGGAGTGATAGCCGAGTCTGAGGCAGCCAAAGCTACTCCTGCCGAAGAAGCGACTTACTCGCTTGCTGTGGCCACAGGGCATCATCTCGATGATCTCGTCGAGTCGGTCGCCATCAATCTCCATCGCGGTACAGGCTGGCGCGGCCTTGCCGTCCTAAATCGCGACAACTATATTCGCCCACTCCTCGAGCTCGAAAAGTCTGAAGTCATCAGCCTCACTAAAGAACTAGGTGTCAAATGGCGCGAAGACTCCACCAATCAATCATCAGATTATCTCCGCAACCGCCTCCGTCAAAAAACCGCCAGCCTATCCTTTGATACTAAGTGGCACCTCCTGAAGCTTCGACACCGCCAAGTATCGCTACTTCATGAAATCACTCAGATCATCAATCAGCTCAACCTCGATTTAAGCAATCGTCACCTCTATAAATCACTCGATGATGATGTCGCTCTCGAACTCCTCCGCCACCACCACCAAGTATCACTGCTTCGTACCACTCGCCCCGAACTCACTCGCCTCCTCGCTGCCATCCGCACCTACCAGCCCCAGAAGAAACACCAACTTTCAAACAACCACTTTATCCTCATTCGCAAAGATGACTTCATCAAGATATAGTTCTTTGCGAGACCCTCAAACACAAGAAGCCCCTTGTACATACTAAGTTTAGGACGTTAATTTTTCTTTAGATATATCGCAAACCCACCACCTGACGCCATATGTATCGCCATATGATCACCATGTCGGATCTCTTGAGCCTCAATCTTGTACGCCATTTGGTTGTCCCTATAGTGCGCATTCTCATCATCTCGATATATTTCTGCCGTATACTTCGCGTCTTTATCTAGGAAATCGAAAAATAAGTTTATCTTGCGCGCATTCTCATTCGTTACGCCACCGATGAACCAGTCTGTGCCATCCCGCACCTGTCGCGCCACTACCAAGTACTCACCAATCTCACCTAGCAGGTAGAGTGACCGACCCCACGTCGCTGGCACCAGCTGAATAAAACGAAATAGCGGATGATCTTTGTACATGTGTGGCCGATCCGACACCATCTGAAGCGCCGAGAAAATCACCACATAATACGCCAACTGCCGCGTAATCGTCGTTGCTACACGCTTTGTAAAGTTCGTCACATCAAAGATCCCGGGCGTATAGTCGAAGCTGCCAGCCAGCCCTCGAGTAAACGGGATGATCGTCGCATGATTTGGCGCAAGCGCCCCACCCTCATACTCCTGTCCACGCGCACCCTCGCGTGATAACAGATTCGGCCAAGTTCGCTCGATTCCCGTACCTTTAATTGGCTCATGGATATTAACCATCACTTGGTTTGCCGCCGCGATCTCCACCGTCCTCTGATAATGCCTTACGCCAATCTGCGAGTGGTGAAATTCCAGGTGGTTAATTCGTGACCCAACATAACCTGTCTTCAGGTAGTGGACATTCTTCGCTTTCAGGAAAGCATAGGCATCAGTCATCTGCTTCTCATAGTTCGCCACATCCGCTGATGTCTCATGGTGCAGCATTAGCTTCACATTATTTTGTCTAGCATACTCTAAGCTCGCGTCAATATCAAATCCAGCCACTGGTTCGGTAAAATTAAACCGCTCGCCATGGTTCATCCAGTCACCATCCCAGCCTGTATTCCAGCCTTCAAGCAGCAATGCTGGCACACCATAAGTCGCGCAAGCATCTACATATTCTCGCACTCGCGCCGTCGTGATCGCCTGTCGTTCACCCGTACCCCAACTAAGCTCACCCAAATGCTGCGCCCACCATATCCCCATATACTTAGTCGCCTGGATCCACGATGTATCCTGTATTTTACATGGCGCATTCAGATTAAGCATCATTCGGTTCGCCATCAAGTCAGTCGGCGCCTGTCCTATTTCCACCATGCGCCACGGCGTTTGCGCAGGCAACACCAGACCCACTCGCGTCCCGTTAGAGAGTGGCGTAATATCCGAAACTAGTCGTCCATCTTGTGGTCTGAGTGTCATCGCGCCATAGTCATAGAGCGCCGCCTCATGTACCGCCGCATAGCATCCGAGTGGCAACCGCATCGTAAACGGCGTATGCACTGGGTTTTCAAGATCGCTCAGCTGGCTCTTCGTGTAATTATATTCGTAACGATCAGGCTGATAAGCTGGGATCCACCAGCCCGTGCTATTCCAGTCAAAGGCAAACTCGGTGAACTCATTCACAATCTCCATCGCCTGCCAGTTAGGCTGCGCCGGGAACTCATAGCGCCACGCCACACCCTCATCAAATGCCCGCACTCGCACTGTCCAGAGTCGTTCGGCGCCATCCGTTTCTGCTAAGTAAATCGCTGCCTCATTATAGTGATTAGTGATGGTCTTTTCCTCGCCCCACACTGTCTCCCACTGTTCATTATGGGTTTTCTTGGCTGTACGAACAATCACCATATTCTTCGCTAGGGGTCGATCATTCTTCAACTCAAAACCAATCCTACTCGGATTAATCACTAGCCGCCCATCACGTTTTATTTGGTACTGCAAAACTCCGCCCACCACCTCAAATTCAGCAATTAACCGCCTATCGGGGCTAGTCACTGTGGCCGTCTGCGGAACACCTTTATGTTTAAACAGTTTACTAAAGATGTTAAACATAAGCATATTATATCATATAAGAAAGGCCCCGTTACAACGAGACCTTAATTTTTGAAGCATTAACGCTCCTTTGCACGAAAGAAGGCGCCAACGGCAGTCCCACCAGTATGAGCACCAGTCACCGGTCCAATTCTATGCAAGGATATCTTCACGTTTGAGCACAGCTCCCAGATAAACTCACTTAACTTATTAGCAGCCCATTCGCCACCTGAATCACCGTAGGACACCCATACCTCCTTTTCATCATCCTTTATTGCTTCATGTACCATCGTCGCAAGCGTTTTTAGTACCCTTCGCATATCTCTTCCTGTCACCTTCTTTTTGAGACGAGCTATCCCTTCATAGGGTAAGTGCAGTATTGGCCTGACCTGCATAACATCAGCAACGGTCGCCTTAAGACTACTAACTCTCCCTGAGCGCTTCAGTTGCTTGAAGTCGTCTACGGTAAAAAGGTGCACCATCTCTTTGGCGATCAACTCAACCTGCTCCATCGTTTGATCCAAGCAAGCTCCAGTATCACGCAATGTAGCAATTTCGGTAATCATACGTCCTAACCCCGATGCCACCGAATGCGTATTCGGTATCTCAATCCGACGGTCAGGATATTCTTCCCTCAGTTCTGATACGACGATATTCATACTATTCCAAGTTGCCTCCGACAGATCTGGGCTAATTCCCAGATACAGAATATCAATGTCCTCCTTCAGTACCAGCTCGAACGCTTCCATGATAGCCATCTGATTCAACCCTGAGGTTTTAGTCTGGCCGCTGCATTCTTTCTGCATCTGATAGAACTTATCCACATCTGGCATATTGCCGATGGCGTCAGAATACTCCACGCCGTTAATTGTCAGTATTAACGGCAAGCATGTCACTCCCAACCGCCTAAGCTCTTGTGGCGGCAAATCGCAACTCGTATCCGTAAAAATCCAATACTTTCTCATAATGCCTTCCTCCTAAAAATAAAAGTGCAACCCGCGTCAAACGCCAGCCACCCACATTATTATAACATCTTTTTCCCATTCCGCAATCCCTAGCGAGCCACGGAGACTTCAGTAAAGCTATACGTCGGGGATCGCGGAAGCTCTCCTATCGGGGGTTTAGCTTAAGATATCGCCGCACCGCCAAATGCGCCGCAATAATCCCAATAAACACACCTAGCAACAGCAAGCCTAAAGCAATCGCCCACCAGTACTGATATGCAAAATCATAAGTTGGTCCAACCGTCACACCATAATCCTCTAGGTAGCCACGTAAACCACGGAACAACGAGAATGCCAAGAGCGAGGTCGCAACCGCCGCAAGCACGCCATAAATCATCGCTTCCATAATGAACGGACCGCGAATAAATCCATGCGACGCCCCCACGAGTCGCATCATATAAATCTCCTCGCGCCGATTAAAGATCGCCATACGGATCGTGTTAAAGACAATCAAGATCGCCACACCTATAAATAGTAAGCTCGCCGCCAGCCCCACTCGCTCCACGAAGCTTGTAGTTCGCGCGATATTGTCAATAATCTCACGCTTTTCGCCCTCGAATGACGGTGGTCGGCTCTCATCTAGCAACCCACGGACACTCGGATCAGTTCGTATGAACAATTCCACCTCATCAGTGTCTTGCGGATCATATACTTGGATATGCATAATCCATGGGAAGCGGTTCTGCGCCTCGAATGACGCATCAATCATCGCCTGGTCGTTTTGTGGATCGAGCCTATACAGCTCCATGGCTTCCTCTGGTGAGATCAGCGCCACAGTTCGAACCGTATCCAGATCTCGTACTCGCTCGGCCGCAAGCTCAACACGGTCCCGCGTCAAATCATGCTCTAGAAATACCGAAAACGTCAAATTATCGCGTATGTCAGTCAGGGTATTATTAAGAATATCTCGTGAAATCAGCGCCACCACTACAATCATCAACGCCATAATCATCACAAAAGTCGCCGCAAGCGACAACCATGAGTTGCGCAAGAACGACTTTATGCCATACTTCATCTGACGAGACAGCTGCAACATCGGCCTCGACTGAGTCTTGGTTAGCGCTTTCAGGTTTCGCTTGTCCTCTGCTGTCTTCTTTACTTTTCGTCTTGCCATTATCTCACTACCTTTCCACGCGGCACATCCGCCACCACTTTACCGTCCTCAATGCGCACAGTCCGCGCATTCAGCCTATGGACAATCTCCAAGTTGTGCGTAGTGAACAAGACCGTCGTACCGAGGTCGTTAATCTTCTTCACTAGGTCTACAATCTCCCAGGTGTTCTTGTTGTCCAAATTACCTGTCGGCTCATCAGCAATTAAAATCCTGGGCTGACGCGCCACCGACCTTGCGATAGCAACCCGCTGCTTTTCACCACCAGATAGCTGTGCTGGGAGCTTATTTATCTTGTCCGCCAATCCTACTAGCTCCAAAACCCGCGGCACGATATTCCGCGTCTCAGCATTAGTATGTCCGGCAATCTCTAGTGCAAACGCCACATTCTCACACACTGTACGATCTGGCAACAGCTTGAAATCCTGAAAAACCACACCAATTCGACGACGCAGGTGCGGTATGTGTTTCCGCGACAATGTGTCGTAGTCAATCCCGCCTACCATAATTCTGCCTTTATCCGGCAGTTCTTCACGCGTAATCATCTTTAATAGTGTCGACTTACCAGAACCACTCGAGCCCACGATCACTACTAGCTCACGCGGATCAACATGCAAATTCACACTGTCCAGGGCTGGTGCCTCATCTGCTCGCAAGCCACCATATCTCTTACTGACATCTTCGAGTGTAATCATATACTCTATAATAACACATTTATACGTATACGTCCAAATCTAATTCTTGACTTTTCCACAGTAGTGGTGATATGATGTGATGGATAAGGATATATAAAGAGGAGAGAATATGGATTTCAACAAACTTTTGTCCCCTGGCGATTACGAGAGCGGTGAAATTACCGTTGTAGTCGAAATTCCCATGGGTAGCACACAAAAAATCGAGTTCCGCCGCGACCTCGGTCTATTTATGATTGACCGTGTCGAGCCAGATATTTTTGCGAAACCAACCAACTACGGCTTCATCCCACAGACTCTAGACGAAGACGGTGACGAACTAGACGTTCTACTGGTATCTCCACTACAGCTTGCCAGCGGCACTTTCGCTACCGCAAAGATTCTAGGTGTCATGAAATTCGAAGACGATGGCGAAATCGACGACAAGATTATTGCCGTTATCGCTGATGACCGAAGCCAAGGCAACATCTACGAAACCTTTGAGGATTTGCCGCCAAAACTAATCGAACAAATCAACTTCCATTTCAGCCACTACAAAGACCTAAAGAAGCCTGGCACTACTATTGTTAAAGGCTTCGAAGGTATTGACGAAGCGAAGAAAGTAATCAAAACAGCAATCAAGCGCTGGGACGAACAGGCAAAATAATTATGGCGAAATCCACCAAGAAGACCGAAACACCACTAGTTATCGATGCTCGCAACCTCACTAAGACCTACGGCAAAAAGCGTAGCGAGCACAAGTTCACCGCTCTCAAGAATGTCAGTCTAGAAATCGCCCAGGGCGAAAGCGTCGCCATTATAGGCAAATCTGGTTCAGGCAAGTCTACTCTCATGCACACCCTCGCCTTACTCGACAAACCGACCAAAGGCGAGCTCTACTTCGCTGGTCAGCGAATCGGCAAGCTCGGAAGCCGTGGCCTAAATCGCACTCGCAATCGCGAACTTGGCTTCGTCTTTCAGCAGTTCTTTATGAACGCCAACGACACCGTCCTCAACAATGTCACCCTACCTCTTGTCATTGCTGGTAGGAGTTTCTTCACTCGCCGACGCCGCGCCATGGAAGCGCTCAGGGCTGTCGGCCTAGAAGACAAAGCCAAAAATAAGGCAAAGGATCTCTCTGGCGGACAAAAGCAACGTGTCTGTATCGCTCGCGCTCTAGTCAATAACCCAAGTGTTATCTTTGCCGATGAGCCAACTGGTAACCTCGACAGTGCAACTGGCGCTATGGTCGAGAAGATCCTCTTCGACCTCAATCGCAAGCAAGGCATCACTTTGATCATCGTCACTCACGATGAAGATATCGCCGCTAAATGTCAGCGCCAAGTCTATCTAAAAGACGGTGAAATTGTAAGCGACACTAAGAAATCAACTAAGTCCGCTAAAACTACTAAGAAGACCACCGCTAAGAAAGCCCCCAAGAAGAAAACAACAGCAAAGAAAGGCAAGAAATGAACCTCTTAGACATCATCCGCACCGCAAACTCCAATCTTTTCCGCAATAAACTTCGCTCTCTGCTAACTATTATTGCAATCTTCGTTGGTTCTTTCACTATCATTCTTAACAACGGCATCAACTATGGCGTAAACAGCTATGTCGATACCCAGGTTGCTAACGCTGGTGGCCAAGGCTACCTCGAAGTCATCAAGACCGATCACGAGCTCGGTGTCAACATACAGATGGGCCCCAGTGGGCCAACTGAGTTTGACCCAGACGCTACTCCTATCTTCCAGCGTATCACCCAGGACGATCTAGAAACTCTACGTGGTGTCGAGGGCGTCCAGCGCGCTATCGGTCTCCCTATGGTTTCTGCTCGCTACATTCAGTCGTACGAAAACAACAAACGTTTCGAGCTCTCACTCCAAGCCTTCCCTAGTGACCGCCTCAACGTCGACATGATTAGCGGTCGCATGGTCAACAACAATCGCAACGCTCTAGAGATTGCACTAGCCCCAGACTTCGCCGAAGCCCTAGGCTACACAGACGAAAGCGTGCTTGGACGACAAGTTCGCCTCGGTATCCGCCTACAGCAACTCGGCGACACGACTTCAGCTCCTGAAATCATCCGCCACATAGATGTCACAGTAGTCGGCGTACAAAACCGCAGTGTCGTTGGTATGGGCGCCAACTTCATCAATCTTACCACTGCCAACGCCATCCAAGATCTAATGCTCTCTGAAATACCAGAAGCATTCCGTCCAGCTGACGACTTTATGTTCGCTATCGTCGAAGTTGACGAAGACGCAACTGACGAAGAGATCGCTGTGATCCAAGAGCTACTTCGCGAAAAAGGCTTCCAAGCTATGACTATCGCTGAGCAGGTTGGTATGGTAATGTCGATCTTCGATGCCATCACGACTATCCTTAACGTTTTTGGTGCTATCGCCCTACTTGCAGCCAGCATCGGTATCGTAAATACCCTATTCATGGCAGTCCAAGAGCGCACCAAAGAGATTGGCCTCATGAAGGCTATGGGTCTTTCAAGCAGCAAGATCTTCTTGATGTTCTCATCTGAAGCTATTATGCTCGGCTTCTGGGGTTCGGTAGTTGGTATTATCGCCGCCTCAATCGCTCGAGTCGTCGGTAATAACATCGCTAATAACACTTTCCTTGCCGATCTCCCGGGCTTCACCCTGATTGAGTTCAGTGTGCCGTCTACTCTATCCATTGTGTTCTTGATTATGTTCATCGCCTTCGTGGCCGGCACTCTACCTGCCCGCCGTGCTGCGCGCCAGAACCCAATCGATGCTCTCCGCTACGAATAACACAAACACTTAAATCCGAAATACCCGAGTATCTCTCGGGTATTTTCCGTACTTTAATTAGCTCAAAGCTACAATCTTGCTCTCAAGAAACTCTCGGAATGTCTTAGCAGGTCCTGTTTCAGGCACCTCTCGGAAGTCCATCTTCACAATCCTCTGCCAGACCAGTTGCACCAGCTGCCAGACCAGAGCCTCCTCAGCTGAGTCAAACTCCATCGCAAGAGACTTACTAAGTTTGCCATCACTATCAGCGCCGACAAACTCAATTCGCCCCCCTGTCACTGGCGTTCCTCTCTCACTTTCCACCAACATCTTATAGAAATACAACTGCACTTTCGCCCGATGCGTCTTATCATCAGACGCTCCGCCGACCTTACCAGTCTTGAAGTCTACTACTATCCGCGCCTCGCCGTCACTCTCTACTCGGTCAACCTTGCCCCACATCCTAACCCCATCCTTCTCACGCGAGAACCACTTCTCCGCCTTCGCTTTTGACGACAGTAAGCCCATATTCGCCGCTAAGTATATAGGTAGCTCATATTCGCCTTGCTCACCTAGCAATCGACGATCACGCTCGCTTACCCCCCGCATCTGCAGTAAGTCATGTCTAAATCTCTCCATCGCCTGCTCAACCGTTCGCCGCTTGTCGCTATTCGCTGTTTCCGTCATATCTTGTAGCACCGCATGCACCAATGTGCCATAGCTCATCATACGCGATGGCGCGCTGGGGACTCTTAGCACCCTGTCTCGATAGAACCTTTCCGCCCCACCATATTTACTGTCAATCCAAATATTCACATCGCTCGCCGCAAGCGTATAGTCGGCCACGAACTGCTCAGCAATTATCGCAAGATCTGGGCTCGTCTCTAACCGCCTCACTTCGTCCGCCAAAACTTTAGTTGCTGGCTGCTCATCCGCCGCTTCGCCCATTATCACATCCTGATGACCCTCAGGTAACGCCAAAGCTACCGTTCGTCCATCTTCGTCACGCTCGTCCAGATACTCAATCGGCTCATAGTTCTTCGAACCATCAAAGCTCATCTTCGCCCTTGTCACATACAGCATGTTCTTGGCCCGCGTCGCCGCCACATAAAGTAGCCGCCGCTTATCATCGTCTCGATCACCCGAATGGCTAATTGCCTGCATGTTGGGCGGCAAAGTCGATCCTTTGTGACTACCCGTTTTCACCCAGTTCGCATTATGTGCGCCAATCACAAACACTACTTCAAACTCCAAGCCCTTCGCCTTATGCGCCGACAGCAGACTCACCGCATCCGCCGCCGCTCGGTATGGGCTTTTATCTAGCAAGTTCAACTCAGCCGCAATCATCGAGTCCGCATATCTGACTAGGTCATGTAAAGTCCCGTCCACCGCACCCAGCAAAATCAACAGCGCCGAGTTCAATGTATATGATTCTTCATCGCTAACCCCCCACATCGTGACTAGTTCATGGACAGCCTCACCTAGCGGCACATCAGCCAATCGTCCAGACAACTCCTCTACCTTCTCCGCCGCCCGCCTCATATCTTCATTCTCACTCGCCAGCATCGCCGGAATCCACGCGCCTGCCTCTCGTGCCTCTCGCGCTATCTTATAAAGCTCAACTACTGGCAAGTCCCAATGCTTCGCATAGAATACTCTCGCCGCAAGTTCACTCTCATTTCCCTTGCCTCCTCTTAGAGCTACTAGTAGCCTACATAGATCCAAAAACTCCCGCACAATACGTTGTTCAGTCAAGATATCATTTTGTCGATCATAACGAATCTTCACATCACCGAGATGCTTCGCCACACTGTCGAGCTCACTATTCTTCCGCGCCAAGACCGCGATCTCACTCGGATTCGTACCGTTCGCAATTAACTCTTTAATCTTCTCCGCCACCCAGTTGCGTTCGACCACATCGCTACGAAAGTCTATACGCTGGATAATTGCATCTGGAGCCTTCGTGATACCTGGCTCAGCGACCTTAGCCGCTATCAGTTGCTTATCTTCTCCCGTCAGACCCTTATACACACCGTCCAAGATCGTCTTTCTGAAGCCCGCCGCAAACCCTACGATCTCAGCACTCGATCTGTAATTCTTGCTCAAGTTGATCAACTTCACATCCACATACCTTCGGTAGAAATCCGCCAAGTTCGACGCTAGCGCCCCCTGAAAGGCATAAATTGCCTGATCGTCATCGCCCACTGCCAGCACATTTGGCTGCCCCTCCCACATTGGGTTATCTAGCAGTAACTCGACGATCCGACTCTGTGCTGCATTCGTGTCCTGATACTCATCAAGCAAGACATATTGATACCTCTCCTGTAATTCCGCACGCAAATCATCATTCGATTCCATCGCCGAGATCGCCTCAAGAATTATATCGTCAAAGTCATATAGTCCTTCCGCCCGTATAATATCATTATATCTCTCATAGACATCCGCGAGCACCTTTAGCCGTTCGTTGCTCTTTCGCACTTTCAGCCGAAATTGATCATCCACCCGCTCCATGATATTCGACTTATATTTCGATAGCGGCGTTGACTTCCCTGACTCCGCCGCCCGCCTCACTGCCAGCTCAAGCTCCGTCAGATAGGTCTGCGCTAACGAAGGAATATTATCTGTAGGGGCGGCAACCTGCCGCCCGCCAGCCGCCACAAGTGCCTCTCTCCACTTCTCAAACATCGGCATCACAGCATCGAGTTTGCTTGGCATCCTAGCCGGAAACACCTCATTCGCCACCTGCTCAAGTTGATCAACTACTCGATTTCCCTCTGTTACCAAGTTGCGCAACTTCGCGGGTGTCAGTGCCGCCTTCTTCACGTCACCCACCAGCGCCTTCACTCCAGCCCACTCCTTATAGCGCAAAGCATTCGTATAGCTCATCTCCTCGACCAAACCATTAAAGATCTGGTAAGCCTTCAGGTCATCAATCAAAGTCAGGTATCGCCTACCAAGAAAATATTCGGGGTAATCCCGCAAGATCGTCTGCCCAAACTCATGATACGTCCCCACCGTCACCTTGTAGCTCGCCTCGCCAATCAGGCCACGTAGACGTTCTCGCATATTCCTGGCGCCATCATTAGTAAAGGTCAAACAAAGAATGTTACTCGCATCTGCATCAGTCTTTTCTAAGATATTCTGCACACGAGCCGCTAAAAGCTGAGTCTTGCCCGTCCCCGGCCCCGCCACCACCAGCACTGGCCCCTCAATCGCGTCAACTGCCGCCTGTTGCTCTGCATTCAATCTCATATCCATATTATAGCCCCTAGCTCCTGCAATATCCAGATGAGATGCTGGGCAAAATCGCCTGCAGTGAACAAAGCTGCATCTAGCATACGTCGAAGCGAGCCACGGAGATTTTAATACCGCAGCTCGCTAGATTTTGTAAGAGCTATACTTGGGCGCGGCTTGCTCGTCGGAAGAGGATATATACTGTTGCTAGACCCATAGCTAGTAGCGCTACGATGATCGCTAGGAATGCGTCCTCGCTTGCCATTGTTAGGAATCCGCCACCGACACCAGTGTCCGGCACATCAATCGCATCTGGGTCTATAGTATTAATCGTCACACATACTCGCTCACCATTTGTGCCAGTACCACAAATCACAATAGTCGCTATGCCATCTTCATTCTCTGGATAATCACTCTTATCAATGCGACATCGCACCTGACCTGAAGTTTGGTTAACAATCACACAGTTGCTGAAAGGTACTTCAACACCATTAATGGTCACCGAGTCAATATCTTCCATGTTATTGTACGATAGAACCACATCAAACAAATCGCCCTCGGGTAGTTCCCAAATCCCACCTGGCAACAAGTGTCCACCTGGAATATCCTGCACCACCATACCTGGAGCAAGTGCATGTGCTGGGTCTACAATATTGACATCGCTCGAACATCGAGTCGCCTCAACACCATTAATATAACCTACAATCACTATACGATTACGACCCTCATTACTCAAATTAAAGTTAGCAACAAAAGTTTCGTTGGTCCATACATTGATCGCTGAGACACTCCTTGTCTCCATCAAACCAACTCCGCCTATACCACAGTTCGCGATATCCGCACCGTGACATAAGAAGTAACGAATCTCATTGCTGCGTACCGTACTTACCTGGATTGGATAATTCGAGACGCTAATAGTTGCTAGGTTCTCGAGTGGCTGCCCCGCGTTTCCACCTAGCGGATCATTAACCGTACAGCTAGCATTCGGCGGCACAATACTCACTTCTACAGCACCGTCACTGCCTGCCTCCATCCGATCGTTCATGAATCCAGCTGCCCCAACGGCCGCCAGTATTACAGCACTAGCCAGTACAGTGCCGATGATTTGCTTCTTCATGCTACCTTTCCTTTTTGCTTGTATTTTTATTGTTTGTTTTATTTATACACCTCTAGTCTGACACATCAAAAAGCTTATGTCAATACCTTAATACTACTTCTTCAGCTTTTCACACTTCTAGACTAGTTTTCCACAGACTTTAACGCTATACTGCATCGAAGGAAGAGTTATTGAGTGAGGTGTCGGATCGCCGCATCTAGCTGAGGATCACGCAAAGCGTTGATGTCATCTAATGTCATCTCAACCTCAATGTCTGGCGTTAGACCGTTGCGGCTCAAGTCCACACCGTTCGGTGTCAGCCATCGTGCTGTTGTCACGCGTAGCAACCCGCCATTTCGTAGTGCTACCTGAGACTGCATGCTTCCTTTACCGAATGTCGACTCACCTATCAAAGTTGCCGCTCTATGATCTCTTAAAGCTGCGGCCAAGATCTCACTTGCCGAAGCTGTCCCGCCATTAATCAACACGACAGTATTACGTCCCGCTAAAATCTGATTTGTACCAGTCGAACGAAAAGTCCTATCGCCCGTCATAGATCGCTCAGTCAAGATCACTTGACTCGCCAACCACAAACCAGCTACTTCTTGCGTTACCTGCACGTACCCACCACCATTACCACGCAAATCCAACACTACATTCCTGATATTTCGCGCCTGGGCTTGCTGTGCCGCCTCATTCATCAAACGCGGTGTTTCGCGATCAAAACGGTACATGGTGATAATCGCCACATCATCACGAAACTCCGAGATCACACTGACGTTATTGATCCGCTCTCGTGTCATCGTAAAATCCAGCTCTCTATCGCCTCGTCGTACCGTAATCGTCACGTTCGACCCAGCAGCGCCTCGCACCAATCCTGCCACAATATCAGCATCCTGACCCTCGACATCACGACCATTCACCGCGATAATCTCGTCTCGCTGCTGGATACCAGCCCGTCCCGCTGGATTGTCTGGTAGAGTTCTGAGGATCAATACGCGCCCGTCGCGCACACCAATCTCCACGCCAATACCAGCACCTACGTCACCCTGTAAGCTCGCCTGAAACTGCCGATTCTCTTCAGGCGTCAAGAACGCCGTGTAAGGATCGCCCGCCGCCTGCACTAAACCACGCATCGCGCCCTCTATCAGCCGCTGTCGATCCAAGTGCCCATCAAAATTCCAGCTCAGCTGATCATATAATTCTTGTAGCGGCTCAAAATCCAACGCCACACTTCTCTGAAAACCAAAAAACGGCCGAACTTCATTCCAGATCGCTGGGAATCGCACGCCAACCACAAACCCCAGCACCAAAGTGATACCAGCGATACCCGCCAGCAGCTTAGTACTCCATCTCTGATGTGATAAGTCCTGTCGCTCTTCTACCTTCTGCGCCTCTACTGGCTGCTCAGGTTGCTTTTTCACACCAGTCTGCTTCTTGCTATCTTTAACCTCTTGCTTCATATCACCCATTATACCACACCTCACCATGTGATTTACTGAAGACCTAGCCTTGTTCGCGAGCTAAATTGGCAGCCGCATCAGCAGCCTCATTCCCTGGGTCATTATTATGCCCCCGCACCCACTCAATCTGTGGCTTAGCTTCATTAAACAAGGCAAACAATCGCTTAACCAAATCCAGATTCTCAATTTCACCCTTGCTGCTCTTCTTCCAGCCCTTAGCCTCCCAACCTGGTGCCCACTTCGTCAACACATTACACCAAAACATACTGTCAGTCATAATCTTATATGACCGCCCCGACTTCACACCCTCTTGGATTGCCGCCCCTAAAGCATAGCCCTCCATTCGAATATTGGTCGTATTCTTCGCCGCACCCGAAGCCACTGTCTCACCATTCAGCACCACCGCCCAACCGCCATCACCTGGATTTGGCGCCGTGCTACCATCTGTATAGTACACATTCATACCCTCTCAGTATATCACTTCTCCTTGTATTCCTCACCTTAATATGCTATACTGTCTCCATGGTTCTGTAGCTCAGTTGGTAGAGCAGAGGCCTGAAGAGCCTTGTGTCGCTGGTTCAAGTCCAGCCGGAACCACCAGGACACATTCATATACTATATTTAGATGTCATTTGGGGCGTTAGCTCAGTTGGCTAGAGCACCTGCTTTGCAAGCAGGGGGTCCAGGGTTCGAGTCCCTGACGCTCCACCATTTCACATTTAAAATAGCACCAAGGAAAACCCAGCCAGAAGGCTGGTTTTTCGCTTTCCGCTCCCATCCCGCAACTCAGCACCTTTTAATAACTCCTGATGATGCAAGTGGGCTGCTCGCTAAAACAGTAGCGTCACTACAATCGGCAACGTTATCACCGATATAATCGTCGAAATCGCAACTAGCTCACTAGCTGTCTTATCATCACCACCATACCTCCTCGCAAATAGCGCCAGCGAAGTCGCTGTCGGCAGCGCCTGCAATACCACTACCACAGTCCGCTCCACTCCAGTCATACCAATCGCCGTTAGCACACCAAAAGTAATCAGTGGTCCCAAGGTCAGTTGCGCCGCAGCTGTGATAAACAGCTTACGCTTCTTAAAGATCTTCTTTAGATTCGCCTGAGACAACATAAAGCCCACACAAATCAGCGATAATGGCGCCGTCGCACCCGCCACACTCCCCACCGCCGCCGTCAAAAACTCTGGTACTGGCAGAGATAAAATAAACACCACTGACCCTAGCAGCACCGCTAAAATATTTGGGTTCGTTATAGTCTTAAGGGCTAACTTCCAGTTTAACTTTCGTTCGAATAGCCAGATACCATAGGAGAACAACGCGATATTAAATATAATAATAAATCCACAAAACGCCATCAAGCCGTCTGTGCCAAAAGTCGAAGAAATCAACGGATACCCAATAAAAGTCGCGTTATTAAAAATAAAGGCAAATTGTGCCGACCACCTAAAATCATCCTTCATAAACTTCTTATTAAAGAGGATGCGCGAGATGATTATTACCGCAGACAACACTACTGCGCCCGCGATCAAACCATTAATAAAATTACCAAACACCGCATAGTCAAACTCTTGTGGGAAAGCCGAGAATAGCGATGCTGGCATCAGCACCGACAGCAGCAAGTTAACAAAAACTAAGTTGACTTTGTCATTCAGAATCTTCTTACGACCAAGCAAAAAACCCAGTGCCACCACCAAGATGATGACACCGAGTCTTGTATAAAAGATCCCTAGATCCATAGCTTAGTATTCTAGCTAAGCCTTACGCTCCACCACCCGCGCCGTTGTCGACACAGTATGTACCTGCGCCCTCAAGTGAGATTCGGAACGCTACACGTCGCGCACCAGCGGCAACTGATCGGACACCTTCACCATGACATTCTGCACCATGGAACACATAGATTGGTACGCAATCTGTAAACGCCTGACCGTCAACTACTGTATTTGCTGGACACGGCATAGTGCGTAAAAGCGTAGTTGGCTGGTTCTGCACCGATGATACCGTGAACATAAACGGCTGACCGTTCGGGTCAATGAAGAAGTCGCTACCGACACGCATGTAAGCAGCAGCAAAAGCGTTCCAGCCATCGTTAGCTGGAATACGACCCTGGTTGTTACCCATGAACTGCTGCACCTGAGATGCAACCCTACCTAACTCATTACGGCGCTGCGTATCACGCTGGTTACGCTGTAGTGTTGGGAGTGCGAGGAAGACCATCAAGAAGATGAGACCCGCAATCGCCAAGACCAAGACGACTTCAATAATTGTAAAACCTTGTTTTTTCATTTCTTTCCTTGTTAATACTTATTCCCCTACATAATAACACAAGCGTTTTAAGTAAGTCAAGTGTTTCATCTTAATTGAGCGGATCCTCTCTTCAGCCAGACAATCCTCAGCTTTCTTGTGACAAGGACAAGAAACACACCAAAAGATTAGAGCGTCTCTAAACGAGCGAGACGAGCGAGTAGATAGGGAATAATATCGCACCAATCATACCACCTGCCATTACAGCAAGAATCAACATCAAAATCGGCTCAATCAGCGTCGAAATAGTTCGCACCAATTCATCCAGTTCTTCCTCTAGTACAGTTGCAGCCTTACCTAACATCTCATCAATCTTACCCGAGCTCTCGCCAATCGCCACCATCTGCGGTACGATCGGCATAATATACTTCTGAATCTTCAAGCTATCAGACAATGCTTTACCATTCGCTACGCGCACCGTCGCCTTCTCTAAGCTATCCTGAACGATCACGTTGTTCACCGCATCCGAAGAAATCTTCAGGCTGTCCACCATTGGTACGCCCGTTGACAAAAGAATCTGACTGGTTCGCGCAAATCGCGCCATATAAAGACGCAGGAATAACTGCTTAAACATCGGTACGTTGAGATAAAATAAGTCACGTAGCTCAATTCCTTTCTTGCTTTTTGAGAATTGGAACATCATGTAGACTATAATACCAACAATGATCAAGACAGCCCACCAATAATTCATCAAGAAGTCAGCAAACGAAACCATGATTTGCGTCAAGGCTGGCAATGGCTCATTAAGGTCTCGGTAAAGATTCTCAACTTGCGGAACAATCGTAAAGAGCATGAAGCCCATCACGCCAATAATCACCACGATCACAATCACTGGATACATCATTGCCGAACGAATCTTCGCAAGTACAGCCGCGTCTTTCTCTAACTGATCGGCAAGGCGTTGTAAAGCCTTATCAAGTGTGCCCGAAAGCTCACCCGCCTTAATGAGCTCAATGTAGACTTTATTAAAAGTCTTCGGATAGCGCGCCATTGAATTCGCTAGCGGTTCACCTGCATCAACCGAAGTCGTGATATCTTCAATCACTGCCTTCATCGCCTTATTGTCAGTCTGCGCGGCAACCGTAGTCAAGCTCTCCGAGAGCGGGACACCCGCGCCAATCAGAGTGGCAAACTGCCGCGTAAAATTAATGCGATCTTTCGCAGAGATGCGATTAGTGTAACGGTCAAGGAAGCTTGCACCAAACTCTTTGATTTGCCGCGGTACCATATTGCGCTCAACCAATAGCTTACCAGCTGCCAATTCGCTCTCGGCCTGGATGCTTCCCTTAATTATCTCGCCAGTCTTGTTGTCTTTCGCAACATAGTTATAGCGATTCATCTATTGGAGCGCCCTTTCAAACTCATTGAAGTCAACTGCCGCTGTCCGCGCTACGTCATAAGACACAATACCAGTCTTCACCATTTTTGCTAGCGTCCGATCCATTGTCTGCATCCCGACGTCGACACCAGTTTGGATCACTGTATCCAGCTGGTGACTCTTACCCTCACGGATAATACCACGTACCGCGTTATTCGCAATCAGAATCTCACAAGCCGCAATACGACCACCCGCCAACTTCGGCAGAAGTCGCTGCGAACAAATTGCCATCAGAATATTCGCGAGCTGCGTACGAATCATCTGTTGCTGTCCTGATGGGAAAACGTCCACCAAACGATCAATCGACTGCGCCGCCGAGTTAGTATGTAGCGTCCCTAACACCAAGTGACCTGTTTCTGCCAAAGTAATCGCACTCGAAATCGTCTCAAGGTCACGCATCTCACCAATCAAAATCACATCCGGGTCTTGGCGAAGCGCGCTGCGTAACGCCGCAGCATATGAGAAGGTGTCATGATGAACTTCACGCTGCGCAATCACCGCACGCCGTGGTGTGTAAGTATACTCAATTGGGTCTTCGATTGTCACAATGTGAGTTGGTCGCTCGTTATTAATCTTCTCTACCAGTGCCGCAAGAGTCGTCGTCTTACCCGATCCAGTCGGGCCAGTCACCAATACCAAACCACGCGGGTAATCAGCAAAGTTCTCAATCACCGATGGTACGCCCAGTTCTGCAAAATTCGGGATCCGCGCCGGGATCAAACGTAAAGCCGCCGCTGGCAAGCCCTTCTCATGAAAGGCATTAATACGAAACCGCGCATGCTCCGCAAAGGCAAACGAGAAGTCTAGCTCACGGTTCTTGTTATAATTCTCATACTGCTCATCAGTCATCATCTCACGAATCAAGCTATTCACCTGTTCGAGTGTCAGTCGCACACTACCGATTGGCACCAGGATGCCATCTAAGCGAAAAATCACTGGGCTGTTTACTTGAATATGTATATCCGAAGCATTCTTCGAAACCGCCGCTTCCATCAAAGTTCCGATATGCACTTCTTGAACTGCACCACCTTCTTGTGGCACTTGCGTCCCAGCCACTGATGGTGGCACAACAATCGTCGGCTCATCCTGCGCTGGTTGCATCACTACCCCACCTGTCCCATCTTCCATGTATATAATATATCATAGCATAAACAAAATGCACAACCCCATCTTACACGACGCCTACTGTCGCTCCACATGTGGCGCCGTAATCGTCCACGGTCTCGCTGCCGCTGTGGACGTCGCCTGATGAATCGTACTGCCAAATTGTTGTCTTGTCGCATCCGCCACGCCTATTCCCCATAAAGTCGTCCCATCCACACTTAATACATACGCATTATCAAATCCCCCCGCCGTCATCCCTACATTTCCCGCTATATCAGCCATCGACGATAGCCACGGCGTTGTCCTCGTTGTCGTGTTCCCACCAAATAACTCACCAAAATTCGCTCGCCCTATTCCATATACATCATTTCCCACCACCATATGAGTAAAGTCCGCCCCCGCATTGATGAACCGCACTCCGCTAATACTCCCTACTCGTACTGGCGTCGTCTGATTACCTGCACCACCATTAACACCTCGCGCCCGCCCCCAGCCCCACACCTCACCTCGCTCCGTCAAAGCCATCACAAAGCCAAACGCTCCATCACCACCATAACTCACCTGACGAATATTTCCCGGTAGACCGCTTACTATGCTCGGTCGACTAGTCGTCGCATTAGACGCCGTAGTATTGCCGCGTGCTAACTGTCCGTGCGCGTTCGTCCCCCACACCATCACATCACCTCCGTCCGTAATCGCCGCTCCACCGCTCGGACCCTGCGACACATAAACAATATTACCCGTTTCCGTAATTCTCGTCGGTCGTGATTGGTTACTCGTGCTGCCCGTCCCCAAAGTGAATCCACCTCCAAACCCCCAGGTATACACATCACCATTCGACCCGAGCGCGCCAAAAGCACCGCGCGCGCCATCCCCTTTCGACCCAGAAATCTGCCGAAAAGTCACTCCGCTCGGCATCCGCACGATCCATGGCATCGTAGAGTCAAAGATGCCGCCATCTCCCAGCTGCCCTGCGCTATTACTGCCCCAGCAGTGAGCTATACCAGCACTATTTAACACGCACGACGTATGGTGCGCCGCCGCAATATCTATTACCGGCAAGTCATTAAAACGTCTTTGTGGTATCAAAGTCGGCGCCCTAAATGTCGCCGCACTCGCTACGCTACTAGCAATCCCTCGCTGCCCACTCCCATTCCAACCCCAAGTCCAAACCGAACCATTTGACCCGAGCGCTAGCCCATGCGATGTCCCGTTCGCGATGTTTATGAACTGCCAAATCACTATACTCATCGTTATTGGTATCGCCTGCCGCCCAGCAGTATCTTGCACTTGATAGGTAACAGTATAATTACCCATCTCCCACTCCTGCCATCTAATAGGACAAACTACCAACACATCCCCACGCCTACACTCTCGCGTAATCCGTGACGTGATGTCGCCATCCATCTCGCTCGTTGCTCGTATCCGCGCATGCATTTGTGCTGGCGTAAAATCCGTATCGCCACGAAATATCTCGAAATCTCGATTCGCATTATTTGCAGTCAATTCTGGCCCACCAATCGGCTCAAAGTATCCTTGCCCTTCAATCACTAATGTGTTCGAAACATCTGCAAAAGCAACTCCCGCACACACCACCGCCAGACACAATATCCCTGCCACCGCTGCCAGACGCTTCGTCTTCACAGCTACATCCCTCCCTGAGTCACACCAGACACCCAAAGAGTCGGATGCCCAACTAGCGGCAACTTTAGTCTAGTCGTACCAATCACCTCGTCTTCTCTTACCACCCAGGCATCTGGTGAGCTATTTGCATCGCCTTGAGTTGTAAATTCTAGCTGACCACTCCCATCCTCTTCGATCGCCACAATCCTATGCACCACCATTCGTTCACGCTTACTGAACACCAGGACATCACCCTCTACTAAGCTAGCGATTTGCCCGCTGTTCAATTTCTCTACAATTATAAAATCGCCCACATTAATGTTTGGCGCCATCGATCCCGTCGCCACCGCCAGCGGATAAAAGCGAAACCCCCCGCTAAACAACATCACTACCAAAATAGCCACGCTCGCCAATGCTCCCGCACCAACTATTCGCCACGCTTTGCTTGACTGTCTGTGCTTTCTTGGCTCATCGCGTTCCAGTGTCAGCTTATACAACAAGAAATAGCAAACTACTGGGATGAATAAATGAGCGCTACTCATCATGAAGTCGCTAAGGTTCGGATAAATCGGCAGAAACATCAGTGGCAATACGGTCATCACTCGATATGCAGTCGTCGCCTGCCATCCGCCCTTACCAGCCAGGAAAGTCATAAAGATACTACTAAATACCCACGGTAATAAGCCTATAAATACAAACTGCGCCACTCGCAAATTGTTCGCCAAACTCATTACCGCAAGCAAAGGCAGCCCACCAATCAGCGTCGCGAGCAACGTCACTACTACCATCATAACTTTGCTTTTACCGCTTTTTCTCAGCAAGCTCACTCGCATCAATTCTGTCACAATAATCACCAATACCATCGGCAGTAAATTTAGTAAAATATAATTTTCTGGCCTGGCTTGCAACACAAGTCCAACTACTATCCCTAGCAAAAATTGTAGCGCCAACCAAACCGCACAAATTACCACAACCATAGCTACTATCACACTCTGCTCACGCTGACGCCCTAACTCTAACCCAAAGACTTTCGCTGTCACAGCTAAAGCTGCAACACTTATTCCTGCTGCCAACCAAATAGTCATCGGCAACCATATAGCTATTATCACTACCACAGTGAAGATCCCGCCTATAATGACGAGTATCTTCCTGCAGTATCTAGTTAGCAGCTTCAGCCTTCCCCCTAAACCTTGAAGCTAGTCAACATATGTGATAGTTTGATTACCGATAGCAATATCTACCGCGCCAGGTCTGCCGACTGTCGGCACCGCCGCAAGCTCTACCACCACTCGCACTTCCACGCTATCTCCTGCCGCGAGCTCGTCACCCGCTACAATAGCATTACCATCTGCATATTGAAATATGTATGTGATATTCCTGCATAGCGCATCCGCGAACACTACGTCAGCTGCGCCTTGTGCTGTACACGTGATGGTTGGTGTATTTAACGTAGAGACAGAAGCCTTTGCCCCACCTACGTTTTCGATCGTCGCCCGTACAGTTGCTGAGCCCGCCGCGCTAAATTGCACCATATACGACGCAATAGTTAGTTGGTCTGCACTCACATCCGTAGTAACCGTACTATCAAAACCACCACCCCCAGTCTGGGCGTGAGTCACCGATCCAGCCTTCCATCGCACCAGCGGATCATTCTGCGTATACTCCGCTCCACCCATAATCGTCAATGTTTGACTATACGCCGCAAACACTACACCACCTATCACCAGCGCTACAGCCAGAATCCCGACTGCCGCCCATTTCTTATTCACTCTGCTATTTCCATTTACCTTTTTCATAATTACCTTTCTTGCTTCATTCTACTCACTAAAAACACCACGTTTACTCCATCCCCTACCTCCCCTTCTTTGTTTTCTTCGTCGACAACGACCGCTTCCAGTGTGGAGAGCCGTACAAGAACACATGCTCCCTCTCTACCACCGCGTATGCTGTCCTTCCGCTCGGCATCTCAAAGTAGAGAATGTTCTGCATCACGCGATCCGCCTTGTCTACCAAATCCTCAAATTCTTCCACTTCATAGGCATACTTATAGTCACTCCTCTTCAGCGGCGTCTTTAGGTCCACTATAATTCGCCCATATTCTTTATGTATCTTCATGTCATATCGCTCGCAAGGATTCTTCGGTCGACGCTTATACTTTATATAAAATATTATAATTACAATTACCGCCGTCATTACCGACATGCCACTCAATATTACACGACGCATCGCCGCTCCGTCTTGCTCCGCACCCATGAACACTAATAAATCCTCTTGGTCTGGCAGCCTCCCTAACCGCACACTATAAGTCTGCTTCGCGAGCGGCACCACGAAACCTAAATTAATCTGGCGACTAACCGAACGCTCATCATCAGTCTTAGCCACCAAATCTATTCTCATATCAACTTCCAGTATCGCCTCTCCTGCCAGTCCATTGTCGACCATAAACTGAATCGCCTGCTGATTAAACTCTTGGAAGTTTAATCCGTAAGTCTCATTAACAACTAGCATGCCAGCGCCCCTATTTAAACCCCTAATCTCATCTTGCAAAACAAACTGCTGATTATATATTTGCCGCTCCCGGTTTTCCCGATCAAACACAATCACCCGCCCCACAATCGTGTACGAATATTTGTACTCTAGCGGTTTATCCGTAGAAAGCTCGTAGTTGAATTGTAGATTGATCGTATCGGTCAGTAGCGATAGATATTGTCGCCCCGCTGGCTGACATCGCTCATCAAAGAACACATTTGGCAACAAGCAAACCTCGTAACTCTGATCTACCATATGTCGCGCCGATAGGTTCATCGCCTCGTACATCACCGCCTGACTCGGTTCATTCAGCGCCCAGCTTTTGTAGTTCAACGCCCCAGCCAACACCATAATAGCCCCCACAAACAGCGCCCGTCGCCAAGGCCGATTGCGTCTCCTAGTCTTTACTCGCCAGATACCTCTATATGCCATAGTTCAACATAAGCTTAAACTATCAAGCCACTCGAAGGTCAAGAGCTTTCTTCTGCCAAGCGCTATTCTCTAAAATACATCTTCATACACATCGTCCACTCCATCATAGCAAGCCTGCACCTCTCCACCATCGAGCGAGCTATCAATCTCATTACACAATAGAGGTTTGAGAAATCGCGACTCGTCGTGCATCTTCGATGAACCACCCCAACCCATGGACTGCTCATAGCTCGTCACATATAGCTTCTTCCGTGCTCGTGTCATCGCCACATAAAGCAACCGCCGCTCTTCTTCTATCGCTTCTCCACCCTCCTGGTCGAGCGCCCGCTTAGTCGGCAAGATTCCGTCATTTAGGCCCGCCACAAAAACCTCATCCCACTCTAAGCCCTTCGCCGAGTGCACTGTCATCAAAGTCACCGCCTCATTAGACACGGTCTCATCTCCACTTGAGAACAGAGCTAGCGATCCGAGAAAGTCGTCCAGTGACTCGTATTCACCCGCCTCACGAATAAACTCTTTCACATTCTCCACTCTTGCATCCGCCCGCTCATCTTTCCGCGTCGCAAGATACTCCAGATACTGTAGTCTCTCCACTAATTCTTCTACGATTTCTCGTGGTCGCGCCAACTTAGTTTTCTCTCGTAAATCCGCGAGTAACTTCTGAAACTCCTCTAGTCCCACACCAGCCTTGCCGCCAACTTTCTCACCCGCCAGATATTTCTCTACTGATTTCGGCCCAATTCCACGCGTCGGCACATTTATCGCCCGCCTTAAGCTCACTGAGTCATTCGGCGCGATCAATAAGTTCAAATATGCCACCACATCCTTCACTTCCGTACGATCATAGAATCTCTGCCCGCCGATAATTTTATATGGAATCTGATTCTGCACAAATACCTTTTCAAATGGCAAACTCTGCGAGTTCATTCTGTATAATATCGCAAACTCATCATACCGCGCTCCACCACCGTCTACAGCCACGCCAATTGTCTGAGCCACAAATCGCGCTTCGTCAAATGCATTACAGAATCGTCGCACCTTAATCGGTATCGAGCTCTCATTGTCCGTCCAGATTGTCTTATCTGTCCGATTCGCGTTTTCTTTTATGACTTTATTTGCCGCCTCTAGGATCGACTTGGTCGAGCGATAATTCTGTTCCAGCTTAATCACCGTCGCTCCCTTAAAGTCCCGTTCAAAGTTCAAGATATTTTGATAGTCCGCACCACGCCACGCGTAGATCGACTGCCAATCGTCACCCACCACACAGATATTCCGCTGCTCATTCACCAGCAACTTCACAATTTGATACTGAATTTTATTTGTGTCCTGGTACTCGTCAATCAATATATGTTCAAATCTCTGCCGATACTTCTCGCGCACTTCAGGCTGCTCCATTAACCGCAGCCAATATAACAGTAGGTCGTCAAAGTCGAGCGCTCCATTCTTAATCCGCTCTTGCTCGTAGCCCCGATACACCTGCGCCACATCCTGCTCGTAATTCGTGCTCGCCTGCGCCAAGAACTCACTTGCATCAATATTGTGGTTTTTCGCGTTCGATATATCGCCCTCAATATCACGTAGCCCGCCTCGCGACACCTCCATTCCGAGGCCTTTCATCACATTCTTGATTAATAGTCGCCGATCGTCCGCATCGTATATTATAAAGTTTGATGCGAGACCAATCGCCTCGCCATCAAATCTTAATATCTTCAACGCAATCCCATGAAACGTTCCCATGAACGGCAGCTGGAGGCCCTGCCAATTTTGAGATAGTAAAGGCTGCTCCTGTCTCGCGGCAGTCATAGTTTCCAGCAGCTTCGTAGTCCGACTTCTCATCTCCGCTGCCGCCTTATTAGTGAATGTCACTGCCAAGATTCGCCGTGCATCCATACCACGATCAATCAAATTCGCAACTCGGTGTGTCAAAGTCTTAGTCTTACCTGAACCAGCGCCCGCCAAAATCAGCATAGGCCCCTCCAGCGTCTCCACCGCCCGCCGCTGTTCTGGGTTCAGTCCCTCCAAGATTTTATTCATGGAAACATTATAGCACAATTCAGGGGTGATCCCCGCTTGCAATATAACGTAAGTGGGTATATAATATTATCAATTATGCATAAGCGATTTGGGCGAAAACAGTTTCGGATAAAACGGTTCAGTAAACTACCGGTTGTATTGGGTGTCACCGTCCCTATTTTCACTCTCGCTGCCCTTGCTACCGCTCATTTCGCTATACCTCGAGACGCTCAAGCATCCGCAACCATCGCAATCACCTGTCGTCGAGCCAATAGTGCCCTTACTGACAGCGACTGCGCTGGCCGATCTGTACATTTCAACCATAATGGGAGCCCAGTCGACCGTGGATGGAATGGTCAAGCTGGCAGGTCAAGCATCCAGACTGGTAGCAGTGGGCTACAGGTGCGCACAACAGGCGGGCTTGGCTGGGCAATCATTAGTACACCGCCAGGGGTAACTCTCAATCCAATCACTGGTGCTGTTGGTACGGCCAACACTAATGTCGGAGTAACCGTAGGCGCAAATCCAAGACTCGGCGAAGGACGCGATGGCGTCCTCACATTTAGAACTGGGCAGCACGGCCCCACTGCCTCCATAAACTTCTCTCAAGACGGGGGGCTGTGTCCATCTGCAGGCGCAATGGTCGGCGGCACACGCTGCTTGATGGACCTCCAGTCTCGAGGAGTAATTGCTAATAATACTAGATTTAATATGCCAGCACATGGCGGCGATCTAGACTTCTTCATATATCATGACCCTCTCTTTTCTGGCACAACAGTAGATTCTCAGCGCCCTAGTCTTGGGAATGGTTGTGATAACTGGACCATAAGTGCACCAAGCGCTCTTGCTAACCGCACTTTTCGCTCAACCATTACCGCTCCACAAAACGATGCCATCGGCACAAGAGCCTGCACAATTACTGTAGGCTCTCGGAATTTCTTTATCGATCAACCTCGGTTTACATCCCAACTACTGACTCTTGACAACACCCCGACAGTCAATCTCGACCGCACTGCCGGCAGCACTACTACCACTACCATCCGACGAAGAATCGGTGGCGGTGGCTGGACCCCAACCGACAACTTCACTATCGTCAGCACGACAGCAGTGCCTGGGACTCCTAACTGCGACTGGCTGACCTCGGACAGACAGGGAACCAATCTTGTTCTCAGCACTGCAACTGGTCCCGCGGGGGCTAACAACAACCTTAGCCCCCGCCAATGTCAAGTCAGAGTCAGGCAACTTGACCCTACTATCAATCCAGAGGCAGCCTACTGGAACGTCATCGTTACACAACAGGGTACCGACAACATCCAAGCGCGGATCGAGCCATCAGACCTAATATTCACTGCCGAAGGCGACGCTCGAACCTTTGATTTTCAAACCCGTGAAGGCGACGCTGGCACATTCAGCAATACTGTACCTGCACCGCTCTCACCTAACCCAGTATCTATCACCTTTGGCGCTGGCGGCACCGGATGGGCTAGATTCACCAGGACCGGAAGCTCTATTACGCTTACTGTCGACCCGAACGACGGACCAGACGAACGCACCGCCACACTGAATATTATGTACGGCGGCGTCCTCCGACCTTTCGATATCAGACAATTCCCTGAAATTATCGCTGGTCCTGGTAGCCCAGACGGTGGCGAAGGCGAAGCCATTGAAGTAACCTGCGACCTCGGCCCGCTTGGCTGGGCGCTTTGTCCTATTATTACAGGCCTTAACGACATGCTTGGCAGTATGTATGGCTGGCTTGAAAACAATTTCCTGCGCATGGAACTCAGCTTCTATGACACTGACACTCCCACACATTATGCATGGGGGACCTTCCGTAATATCGCCAACGTCCTCTTCGTTATCTTCTTCCTTGTCGTTATCTTCTCTCAAGTCACCAGTATTGGTATCAGTAACTATGGCATCAAGAAGATGTTGCCAGAAATTATTGTGGCGGCTGTTCTCATCAATCTCTCCTTCTTTATCACTCAGGCTATGATTGATCTCTCAAATATCATTGGCTATCAGATCCACCAGCTACTCACTGGCATTGCCAGCCAAATTGGAAACATACAATTTGGTGCAGGCGAAGGAGGGCTCCTGGGTACACTTGCCCTGATCTTGGGTATAGCTGGAACAGTCTCAGTCGTTGGCATGGTTTTAACTGGTGGATTCGGCGCACTCTTCGCAGTAGCAATGATATTCTTAATTTCTGCATTAATTGCTATTGTCATGCTGTTCGTTATATTGGTCATGAGGCAGGTTGGCATAATTATCCTGGTTGTAATCGCACCACTTGCTTTCGCTGCCCGCATCCTACCTAACACCGCCAGACTCTTTAATTCATGGTGGAAGATGTTTGTGTCCCTGCTCGTCGTTTATCCTGCCTGTAGCCTGGTAATTGGTGCTGGAGTATTGGCCGGAACCATCATTACAAATGGCGTCGTACTCAATGAAGACGCCAGTGCCGCCGACCAAATTAGAGGTATAGCCGGTATGATTGCGATGATTGCACCTTACTTCGCAGTCATTACTATTATCAAGGGTTCCCTCGGAGGCCTCGGCAAGATCGGCGCCATGGTCACAGGCGCCGCAGTAGGCGCTGGATTAACCGCTAAAATGATGAGTTCCCGCGCCGCGAACTACGGTGGTAAAAAGATTAACGAAGGATATGGCCACGAACAACGCCTCCAGGCCAAAGCTGCTGCTGCCAAGGCTAAAGCAGATAAGAAAACAGCTGAACTTACCGCAAGCGCAAAATATGGCAAAGGCACGTTCGGCAAGCTCCAACAAGCTCAATCCGAATTTGACCAATACAGAAGCGCGGCTGAAATGGCAAGTGCCAGCGAGTACGACGGTGAGACAGTCACAAAGCAAGGACGACAATGGGCTGCCATTAGTCGTGACGGCGCTATTGAGCTAGGAAAATATAAAGAGGGCGATATCAACTATGATCGCGATTTTGCCGCCGAAGAAAAGAAAGCTCTAGACAGCGGATTATCTGCTACGGCTGCTAAGGACAAGGCCACCAGCAAACTTGCTAATAATCGAAGGATTAGTAGTAAGAATGGTGGTGTGTATCAAGTAGGTGACGCTAGCTATGACGCCGACATGCGGAAAGCTACATCAATGCCTCCAGGTGCTGCGCGCAATAACAGAATAAAAGAAATCGAAGAAGCAGCCTCAATGAGTAGTATGGCAGCTGGTACTTACTCACCTGGTAGCGCAAATTATGTTAGAGATCTAGCAGCTAATAGCGGTGTTGAAAGCAAGTTAATGAAGTCAAGGCGCGAGCAAAGTGCAAAAAATGCCGTTCACCCAGATGCTCACTCCCGAACTAACCGACGCGCTATCGCCCAGACCGCTATCAATAAGCGCGATGCCGAGCAAGGCAAAGAAGCCGACTTGGCTCTATCAAGCATGAATACGGCATCAGCCCAAGGTTACGGCGCAGATGCTATCGCTAACGGAGACTATATTAAAGCCACTCGTGCAATCGCGAAACTTCAGTCGGACGGGAAAGTCGACGAAGCACGTCGCCTCACTCAAGACTATACTTCATCAGGCATTGGTGGTGTCCGTGGACGTTCTGCTCTTGGACAGGTTGGCAAGAATAAAGAAACCAAAGCTGATGCCTTCGGAGACTACGCCTACTACAAGTACATAACTGAAAACCCAGACAGTACCGGGACAATTGATGAGTACTATGCTGGTGCCGGCGAGTTTGCGACAAATGGCAAAAGCTTTGCAGATGACGTTGCCAGTGGCAAGTATACTCACTCTTATGCAACCATGGATAACGACACTGCTAAGCATATTGCTACCGCTGACGCTACCGGCGATCAGGCCGTAGCCATGCTCAGCCAGATGGATGCCCAGAAAGTCGGTCAGCTTGGAGAGCAGAACTTAATCGACCTTATGCGCACAGCAGATGCACGCGCCACATCCGACCCAACATTCGCTACACACTACAACACTATTCGCGACACCATCCGTGATAACTACCGCGATGCTGGCGCAAACGCTGCTACATTCGGCTATACAGCTGGCATGAAGAGTAAGTTTGGCATATAAGGGCAACGTAAGCCTATGATTACCACATACATTATTCCAAAACAATGGGATAACCTTGTCGACAGTCATCATGGTCACCCCTTACAGCTCTTCGGCTGGGGTGAGGTCAAGAAGGTCACTGGTTCATGGCAAGTCACGCGCCTTGCTAATGACAACTACTTTGCGCAAATCCTCATCAGAAAGACTCCGCTCGGTCGCTTCGGCTATATACCGCGTGGCAACAACTTCGACTCTGACTTCCTCCGCGAACTTAAGGCTTTCGCACAAAAAGAAAACCTCTTCATGCTCCGCTTCGAGCCCAACGTCAAAGCCACCGACTGGCACCATAAGCTCAAGAAGGCCCGAGACCATGTTCTCCTAGCCCGCACCATCCAGCTCGACCTCACCAAATCCAAAGAAGAACTACTAGCCACTATGGACTCTAAAACCCGTCAATATATCCGTCGCTCCGAGCGAGACAATAACACCACAATCCGCAAAGCCCGAGAGTCCGATCTCGACCGAATCCTTACAATCTACCGCGAAACCGCCAAGCGCGCTGGTTTCCCTATCCACCCCGACAGTTACTACCGCACCATCTTTAAACAAATGGGCCAAAACAACCACATCCACGTCGCCGAAATCAATGGCCAGGTCGAAGCCTTCCTCTGGTGCGTCAAGACACCCGAAGTCTGCATCGAACTATATGGCGGTGCCACCGACCTCGCCTTCCAGAAGCGTGCCAACTATACATTAAAGTGGCATACCATCTTGACCGCGAAAGGCATATGCTTGGAGACAGTAAAGGCTGCTCCTGACTCTAAGCCTGTGCCTTCGCGAAGCTATGACGTTAATGGTCTTTTAAATGACGGTATCTCCAAGTTCAAGCTCGGCTTCTCCGGTGGCGCCGAAATCCAGCTCGCTGCAACCTCAGACCTCGTAATCAAACCGCTAAACTACTTCTTCTTCGCTACGCTCTTGCCACTCTTTAAGCGCTTGAGCTCGCGTCGCACCTGATCGGCTTCTGAGTACGGTATCGGCCCGTCGACCGTCTCAATCTCTCGCTCGTGCCCTTTACCCAGGAATAACACCACGTCATTCTTCTTCGCCATCTCTACCGCAAATCGCACCGCTTCTGACCGATTATGGATCTTATATAGGTCTTTCTTTGGAAACCTCGCCTTATAAATCCCCTCTTCAAGATCAGTAAAGATCTCCTCTGGCGGAGTATCATAATCACCGTCCTCTGTTAGAATAATCACATCTGCATACTTACCTGCCCACTCACCACGCGGCGCTCGCGTACTTGCGTCACGCTTACCGCCTGCCGCACCAAACATCGTAATCAGTCGTCCACCCTTCTCTTTAGCTGCCCGTTTCATGTCCGGCATCAGCTTTTCAAAAGCATCTGGGGTATGTGCAAAGTCAATGATAGCCGTAAAGTTCTGTCCCTCATCTACTGCCTCCATGCGCCCATCAATCACGTCAAGGTTCGAAATCCCATCCGCAATCTCGGACAAGTTCAATCCATAATGTAAACCAACTGCTGCTGCTGCCAAGGCATTATAGACGTTAAACTCTCCTGCGATATTGGAGCGTAACGGCATCTTCGGGTTCGTGCAAAAATCTCGGTAGCAAATCGAAAACTCTACATAGTCACTACCTAGCTTAATATTACTCGCCCTTAATTCACCTTCTTCCACGCCATAATTCATGAACTTCGGCACACTCGCTTCAAACAATCTTGCGACACCATCTTCAGCATTCACAACACCAAACTTTGACTTCCAAAACAATCGTCGTTTTGCCTTCACGTAACGCTCAAACGTGCCATGATAATCCAAGTGCTCATGTGTCATATTAGTTAAGACACCCGTGTCGAAATTAATTCCAAAAACTCGCTTCTGCGCCAGAGCATGCGAGGTCGTCTCTAGCACCAAATAGTCAATCCCCTGCTTACGTAGTTCCTTTAGCATTCTATTCAGCATCCTAGGATGCGGCGTTGTCACATGCTCATCTGGTGCTTTCAGTCGCCCGTTTGCACCATAGCCAACCGTCGTCACAATCCCCGTGCGCTTACCTGCCGCTCGCAATATCTCATAGATCATAAAGCAAGTCGTCGTTTTGCCGTTAGTACCAGTCACGCCAATCACTGTCATTCCACGAGTCGGAAAACCATATAGTAGCGCCCAAATAAACCCTTGCCAATAATGATACGGCAACGAGATAACGTCCCTAATACGACGCCGTCTTGCCTGCACTTAGTAACCCCATCGATTGCGAGGTAGCAGCATAAGAGGGTTCCCAGCGCTATTCCAAAAACCAGAAATCAGCTCATTCTCTGGTGGCTCTGCTGGCCCACATACCAGATTATCTTCGTTAATCGGCTCCAAATCCCAGCCCTCAGGTCCGCCAAACGCGCTGACCGTACCAGACATCTGATCCACTAGACCCATCGCCCGCACAGTCGTGCGATTCTGCGGCAAAGTACAGCGAGTTGCTAGTCGTCGAGTCGCAGTATCTACTTCAAAGTCCATCTCTGACCAGCCAGTATTACCACGGTTTGTCCATGACGACGCGATGTCAGTCACACCCGCAATCCCCATCGTGTGAATACCTGCAGGTCGCGGCAGCGGCTGGTTCAATCGATAACGACCCTCCGCAATGTAAATCTCATGATGTATATATTCAATAGTATACGCCGCCGCCCGTCGCACATGAATACCGCACGATCGGCTAATCGGCTGCCCATCATGCCGCGCACACCAGAATGATGTCGACAGTACTGGTGAAACACTAGTAAACCAGTTATTAGTAATTCGGTTGTTTAGGCCAGTCGAGGTACCAGTCTTTGTGCCAGTCCATACGCCAGGCGTAATCCAACCAGCCGATGCTGGACCTGTAGTCTGTGCACCAAGCGTTCGTCGTGGCACTGGGTCATGCAGAATGTGCATCGCCATATACGCCGCTTGCGGATCAAACACTGGCACACCCCGCACATCGTTCCACTGTCGCATCACTCGACCTTCACCATTCACTGCCCGTAATATATATACCAATGGCTTGTAATTGCCGCCACGCGCCAAAGTTGCAAGCGCGTTCGTATGCTCATCCATTCGTACGTTACAGCCGTTACCGATTGCCGCTGATAGTCCACCCTCCCAACCTTGAGCGCAGTATGAGTGGTTGCCCGCATTTCGAATCGCCTGCAAAGTCGGCTGCACTCCGATGATATCCATCGCTTTCACCGCAGGACGATTCAAAGACGCGCCTAGTGAGTGCCTGATTGTCACTTGAGGATTGTGTGCCGACGTGGTGTTTTGAATATTTGTGCCATACCACTCTTCAATGTTCTCATCACGGATAATCGAACCAGGACCAAAGTTACGTCCTGCGCGCTGATTAAACAACTCAGCAAAAATCAAATTCTTAATCGTCGACCCTGGCTCGATCAACGATCGCGCTGCATTAGTTTGACCATAACCTGGTGTATCCCAGCCAATCGACCCGACCATCGCAATCACTTGCCCAGTATCCACATCTACTGACGTCCCTGCCATATTATTTGCTGTACCTGCACCCGTCATCATCAACGGAGCCTCGACCGCTACCGCTCGCTCCATTGCTCGTTGCGCCCTTATATCAAGTGTCGTGTAAATCCTCCAACCCCCCGCCCGCACCGCTGCCACGCCAAACTCTTCTTCAAGTTGACGCCTCACCTCCACCACAAAGTGCGGTGCCTGGATATCCGTAAACTGCGTGTCCATCGGACGGATAGTTGCAATGATGTCGTGCGTCAACGCCTCGTCTGCCTGCTCTCGGGTAATAAAGCCCATGTCAACCATCGCATTAATACCGTGCCGCTGTCGCGCTAGTAGCGCCGCTCTTCGCGCATTACAGCTATCGGGAGTTTCGTATCGACCACAGAATGGCGTAAATCGGCTCGGGTTCTGCGGGATTGATACTAATAGCGCCGCCTCAGCAATCGTCAACTCAGCCGCACTCTTGCCGAAGTAAGCCCGCGCACCAGACTCTATACCATTACGTCGTCCACCAAATGGCGACTGATTTAGATACATTGTCATAATTTCTTCTTTTGTAAAGCGTCGCTCTACCTCCATCGCCAATATAATCTCACGCACCTTACGTGGTACGCCAGTAATCGTCTGGTCGCGCGGCTCATCACCAAAGAACACTTGGTTCACCAACTGTTGAGTAATTGTCGATCCGCCCTGCACTTGCTGACCCGTCAAAGTCATCCAGAGCGCACGGATCGTATCTCGTGGACTCACACCTATATGATTCTCGAAATTCCTATCCTCTAACGCAATCACCGCCCAAACCGCATACTGACTGATCTCGTCCGCCTCAACTGCAATTCGATAGTCACCATCACCTCGATCCTCCCAAAGCACAACGCCATTCCGGTCTAAGTATATATTAGTCGTTGAGATCACCTTATTCCGCAAGGCATCTGGGCTTAGCATCGCAATGTCACGTGCAAACCATAAGAATAACACGCCTATAAACAACGCTAACCCGATAAAAATCGTACCCCAAATCTTTAGGGATAGAACCACGCCTCGCTTACTAAACCAGAAACGAAAAAATCGTCGCCCAAGATTCGTAAACCACACCCCCACAAACGCCAATATTGACTTCGCCCACGATCCAAATCCGTCTTCAGATAAGCTCGCTATCTTTGGTAGGCGCGGCAATGGACGCTCATCTCGCCGTGAACGACCTTTATTTCGTCGCCCCTCTCGATCAGAGTCTTCTTGAAATCGCGCTACTCGCTTTTTCGCTTTCATCACCTCTATTCTAACATTTTACGAGGATTTATGCAAACTAAAATCGCCGCCGTTTACGTAATGCGAAGCATCCGACCCCTGTCGCTATAACTGCTCCTAGGCCACCAAAGACAGCCGCCACTACCACTCCAGACCCAGCCTCAAAAACCCCCGTATCTGGTGCATCTATATCAGTATCACCGCCTCCACCGTTTTCGCCACCACCACTATCACTTACTAAAATTACAGCACTTTGACTACCCAAACTACCCACACCAGCATTCGCATCCGTCGCTGTAATCGTAATCTGCCCCAATCTAGTTGGCGTATATGTGAATGTCATGCCGCTCGGCATATCAGGGCCATTTACGCCCGTCCAGTCAAGCTCTGTAAATATAATGGTGGTCGGCATAAACTCACCATTTGCTGTCGCATCTGTTAAGTTAAATGTCAGCTCACCCTCAAACAACCCGTTAGGCGTGATCGTAAATGTCGTAGGCTGCCCTAGCTCACCCACTGCCGATGTCGGTGTCAGGGTAAAACCGTCTGCCAATACATATACTACCATCTCCTGACTACCTAGAGCGCTCGCCACAGTAACCACATGCCGCCCTGGTGCTGTCGGCGTAAATGTGAACGTCTTTGCTATGTCCACATTGTCTGTCGTCGCATACTCGCTAGGTGTAAAGCTTAAATTATTAGGGCTGAAGTTTCCCGCTCCCGTCGAGCCTAGGCTAAATATTCCATCAAACACCGCATTAGGCGTGATAGTAAAGGTCACTACATCACCCACCCGCATAGTCCTCTGCGCATCTGATGTCATGGCAAAGTCATTCGCCATGATCGTCGTCACCATATTTGCTGTTGGCAATGCTCGACTACCAGGTGCTGTCTCTGCTGTTATTGTAATATGATTTGAGCTTAAGCCCGCTGGCAAAGTAATCGTAAAGTCGCACGACGTCGTATTAGTTGTCGCATCATAGTCACTCAAACCAAATGTACAGAACTCGCTGTTCGCCACCAGCGTCGCACCAGGAATCGCTGCCCCAGTCGCCGTGTCCCGCACCGACAAGTCCACCGTGCCGACATATGGCCCATGGATATTTAGCGTGAACAGCCCGCTCATCGCACTGCCCAGCTGGATCGACTCTGGCCCAGTCAAGCTCATCGACTCTGCTAAAGTCATTAATCGCACCGTTTCCGTCCCTAAGCTCGAGGTAACCGTCACAATACTTTCACCAAAATGCTTTGGCGTGTAGATAAAGGCCTGACTCGGTCGCGTGGTCTGATCATTCGGCCAGTCATTCGCTGAAAAGTTCACTACTGTACTACTAAATATTCCATCGCCGTGATCATCGCTCAAGCTAAAGTTGCCCGCGAACAGTCGATTCGGCTGAATCGTGAACGTATACGGCGTATCTAGCGTCGCATCTAGAACCTCTGCAGGTGTTACCGTAAAGGCGTTAGCTAACACCGCCACGTCATGCGTATCCTGATCCGTACCATCATCCGAACGAATCTGCACCCAATTACCCTCAAAAGTCGCTGGCAATGTGAAAATGAACGTACAGGTCGTCAGGCCTGTTGCTGCATCCATGTCGCTATTCGTAAACGTACAGCTCGATCCACCTTGGCTAGTCGTAATTGTCGCTCCACTGATTTCTGTACCTGCAAAGTTATCCCAAATCGAGAAATTCACCACGCCATTAAACTCACCTGGAACTGTATATAAATATGTGCCACTCGTCTGCTCCCAGACAATAGTGTTCGGTCCACCAATCGCTGGCGCATCATGCACGTGGATCTCGATAATCTGCGAGCTCATTGCAATGCCACTATCACTCGGTATCGGCGTCACCTCGATACATACTCGACCAGCGCTTTGTGGTGTGAATGTGAAATCCTGACTGATCGGATCCTGACTGCGATCCGCTAAAAACTGTAAGTAAGTATAAGTAATTGTGCTCGTATCAAAAACCCCATTAAATCCTGCTGTCGCCATACACCCATTGCCCGACGGAACAATCGCCATCTGAAACTGTCCGTCAAACATCGCATTCGGCGTGATAGTAAATGCAATAGGATTATTAATCTTTTGGTTTTGCAGTTCTGGTCCTGGTGTTACTGTAAAGTCACTAGCCACTAACTCAACACCAGCCACGCCAACAAGCGGCGACGAGAATATCTCTACTGTATTCACATAGCTCACCGCTGGGTCAATCAGCGCTGTAAAAGTGAAGTTACACGAAGTTGTATTAGTCACTGGGTCCCAGTCCGCTAGCGTAAAGGTGCATGAAGTCGGCGCGATATCATGTAGTGCATTGCCTGCAATCGGCAACGAACTATCAATATCAATCGTCCCTTCATATGGCCCATTTAAGGTCAAAGTGAAATTACCAGTCTGTCCACGCACTACCCGACTCGGTCCAGTAATTGTCGCCTCATTCGCCATAACCAACAATGTCACCGTCTTTGTATCCAAGCTCTCTGCACCTACTGGCACCGCCACACCAGTCCGCGTCGCGTCAAACGTCAACGTGATTTCACCTGTCTCTAGCGGTACATAGGTCACACTTCGTGTTTGCGTGGTTTGGTCATTAACTGCTGGCCATTCTGCCTGCGATACCAAGATTCGAGTCATCGGCGTAAAGAAGCCTCTCGCCCCACCATCATCAAAACTGTAGATGCCCGCGAACAACGCATTTGGCGAGAAGGTGAACATCAACGGTGTGCCGACTGTCGTTGTGATCACATTTGCCGTTACATCCGCCCCCTCAAACAAGATCTCGTAATCATCAGCGATAATACCAATCACTTTCGATGCGATATTTAACCCAGGATCGCTCGGCACTAACGCCCGCGCTTCAAAGTAATTATATCCCGCAAACACATCGACCGTATTGTTTGGCGCATTGTCCGCCATGCATGCTGTCGTTGTGTTCGTTACTGGGTCCCACATACTATATGTCACCACGCATTCAAATAGACCGCCACCTAGACTCGTCACATTTGTGCCCGTAATCATTGTATTTGTCACCAGAGTCGAAGTTGTGCCATCATTTCGCCAAATCCCAAACTGGATCGCCCCCTCATATGGCCCGTTCAGCACAAACGAAAACCTTGGCGAAGTCGGCGCGTCATCACGCGCGATAAAGTCTGGTCCCAAAATCTCCAAGTCATCCGCAATCACATATACCGTCATAGTAAACACGTCACCTACGTTAATACCGCTCGGTCCATCAACCTCAATTACTGTCGCGGTCAAAGTCTTGATGCCTGGTGTTGCCGGCGTATACTCAAAGTCAAACTCGTTACTATCTGAATCCCAAGACGCAATACCGCCATCACTAAATAGACTATTTGGATCACCGTCACTCAGCTGCACCCTGCCCGTAAACACACCGTTTGGTCGAAGCATGTAATCCTGTAGTTGTCCAACCCGTGCTATCTGACAATCTGGCGAAGTCGGCGCACAGTAGAAGTCAATATAGTCTGGTACCACTGTGATAATAGCCCAGTTAGTATCACCTGTAGTTGTATTCTCGCCCACAACTCGCACTCGTGACCACTCATTCGCTAGCACGCTCGGTACAGTATAAGTAAAGGTTCGGACAAATGTCTCACCCGTGCAATCCGTCCCGCCATTGCCGCCACAGAACGCGTAAGTTCGCCCGCTCATTGTCCCGCTCGGATTACTTGTCGAGCCTGAAGTATCCGTAAACACCCCATCACCCACCGCAACATCTGACATTCCAATCATAATATCGCTCAAGTCAATCTCAAAGCCTGTATTACCGTCTACACCCGAATAAGTCAGCGTACAATCAACGCTCTGCCCACGCGCCGCATGATCTGGCGTACAGATAATTGATATGTGCGACTCAATCACGAGGAATGAGATCGAAGCATCCGCGATCACTGGTCCACTACTTGTGCCAGAAATCGTATGGACACCATCATCGCCCACTACATTCGGTGTGTAGCTGAAGTTCGTGTCCGCACCCGAACCATTAAACTCGATATCAAAAGTCGGTGTCTGTGCACTTGCACCACGACTAAATAGCCCACCCTGCTGAGCTACACCACCTACCACCACACTACTATCTAGCGTGATTGTACCAAAATACGGCGCGTTAAAAGTAGAGATATTAAATCGCGTTCCACAACCCAAACATGTATGCGCGCCACTCGGCAAGCCAACTTGCGGCACATCAATTGATACAATTTCGTAAGCTTGAGCCAGTAGCCCGACTGAAACCATATTCTGCGAACCAGTCAGCATCGGTGTCGCATTCGCTGTGATTACTGGCCAGAATACCGAATAGCCGTTCGTCCCATCAAACTGATTATCCATAATCCACTGCCAGCTTGGGCTGGTGTAGACAAAGCTCAGTGTTTGATCAATAATTTCTGTTGTATTTTCAATAGTCGTCGTAAACACTCCGCCAGCAAATCGCGCATCATCACTAGTAAATATACCACCAAGCATGTCAACCGAACCTATGTCCATAATGTCTGCCAGGCTAATCGTCCCCTCATATGCACCCTGCAAGATGATTCGACAAGGCAACGCTGCCCCTGGTGTCACAAATGTATTCTGCACCCAGTCGCTACCATCATAGCACTCCATAGCAAAAGTTCGCGCCAAGACATTCACCATAATGTCAATCCGACCATTATCAACATAGCTATTACCCGAATCAGCAATAATCGTAATTTGTCCACGGTAATCTTCTGGAGGCGTGTAATTAAACTGCGCTAAACGCGTACCATCAAAATAAATCTGATTACCATTCTGGATATAAGTACCGCTAAACGTCCCGCCGAGACCACCATCAGTCAAGGTCACCCAGCCTGTATAGTTATAGTCGAGACTAATCACGTAGCTACCACCACTCGTACCTATCGAAGTCGGGCCAGTTATTGTCAAGCTATCTGTAAACGTGAATCCATTCGCCAAAATCGACGTCACACCCGCCACCGTCACTGCCACATCCGCCAAACCCGCGCTATGCGCTGGTGTCACACAGGAAATCTCAGTGTCGCTAACAACCTGCATATCCTGACAGCCCAAACCACCAATAGTCACGTCAACTGCAAGTAGTGTCACTCGAGCAAAACCATTTCCTGACTGCCCTGTCTGCGTACCACCACCTGGTGCTGGCATCGTACCAATCGGGCTACCATCAACTGTCGAGGCATTAGATAAGAGTTGAGTATTATTTAGCAAGAAGTTCCCGCCAATTACCGAGCTATTAACATTGCTTGTCGCGGTAAAGACAAAACCCGAACCACCACCACCAGAGAGTCCGCCGCCGCCGCCAAACCAACCGCCGCCGCCGCCAGAAGAATTACCGTTAGTTAATGAACATTGCGCAACACCCGTGCCAAATGTACCCGTGCCTGTACAGCCCGAGGCATTATTCGCGCCTCCGATAGTCTGCGTACCTGCACCGCCACCATACGTACCCGTACTCATTAATCCGCTCGCACCGCCACCCGCACCGCCTGGGACCGCGCCAAAGTCGTTGCCTGCCGCACCGCCGCCGCCGCCAGCTACAATCGCCCGCGCGTAAAGCGAATTAATGCCAATTCGGATATCTGTCGCACCACCACCTGAGGCCGTCTCGTGACCATTACCATTGTCTGTGCGATAAGCTCCGCCACCACCATTGAAGCCACCTGGCCACGGTGAGGTTGAGGTTCGTGACGCCTGTGTACCCGCACCGCCGACACATATATAAATAACAGTCCCAGCGGTCAAACGCACGTCACCCACCGAGTATCCACCGCGCCCACCAACATTCGTATTCGCATTACCACCTTGCGCCCCCCAGGTCTCAAGTCGGTAAATACCATCCTGTGGCACCGTCCATGGCTGGCACGCACCAGTATAGCTAAAGCTTACACCTGGAGCTTGAGTGTAATCCGTAAAACCACTACCTGTGATAGTTACACGGTCACCGCCCAGGCTCGTACCACGGTTCGGAGTTACACCAGTAATCATGTTCGCTGATGCCATCAATAGCCCAATCGCCAAAACCACGCCAAGAGTCGGCACTACTGTCACAATCGCCTTCATGCGCTTGGTTCGAGGTATTAGATTCCTCCAATTCCTCCCGATCCTAAATGGAGTGTCGCCACCCCGCTTGCTAAACCCCATAAACCATAACCTCTTGCTTATGCTTATATACAGCATAACACAAAGAGAGAACGAAAGCTAGCTCGATGCGCTACGAATCACGTCTACTAGCGGCTGATAAATATCATCCTCTGGCTTAATCTTAAAGTCCTTCATTGACGCGCCCTCATCAAAGACTATGTTCTTATAGCCACGCAAAATCACCACAGGCTGCGTCTCTGCTCCTTCACCCATCAATAGAGTCGCCATTCCAGCCAGTGCATCTATCCTGTTCACCTGCGTCACCTTCATCTCTCGTCCGAAGATATCAGGTTTACCTCGAATATCCTCTAGCGGCTCTACTCCAGCTAGCCCAATAGCAATACCAACTACCCCCCAACGAAGCGGTGTGGTATGGCTATCTGTCGTCACCACCCCTAGGTCCTTTAAGCCGTGCTTCGCCACTAATCGCGCTCGGATCTCCGCGCAAATCTCGTCAGGATTTGATGGCCACATTACGTAATAGCCATTCGAGTTACTTTCGTCAATCCCCGCTGATGCCATCAACACATTCTGCACGATTGTCAAATTACACTTATACCCAGCACGATGCGTGTATGGCAGCCAATGCTCCGCTTCCTGTCTAATCAGGTCTTCTTTCTCCACCTCGTCCATCTTCGCTGTCCGCCCCTCATGAATCCCTAAGATTTTCGAAGTGATAAAAACGATATCACCCTCCTTAACATCTAAGCTATCAATAATATCCCAAATCTCATCTTTTGGCGGCTGCACTATCCGCGTCTTAATCGGTATGAAGTTTAGTATCATATTTCGTCTCCTTCGTAGGGGCGACATTCTGCCGCCCGCCAATCATTATCTATTTAGTCGCCGACACAAGAGCAGCAGCCTTGACCGTCTCTTTCTCATCTTGCTTCGCTTTCAGAAACTTCACAAAAGCATACACTACCGGTGTCGTCACCAAGCTCATCGCGCACTTGGCAATAGTCAGCGGGATGATAATACTAACCATAAAGTTCGCGTTCGCGCCAAAACCAATACCAACCGTCCAGAACGCCAACACTACAAAGATTGTCGAATCCATAAACTGCGCTGACCAGTCAGACACATTGTTGCGGAACCACAGCAATCGACCTTCGCCATGTCGCGCCTTTAACTTGCTAAATACTAGCAGGTTCATGATCGCCGAAATCGCAAACGCCGTCAGCGACGCCAAACCAAAGCGGATCGAAATCGTAAAGATCTGATTATACGCCGCTTCCATCGGTAGGAATCGCTCTGCCGACGGCATAGCCACCGCAAAAGTCGCAAATAGCGTCATAAATGCTACAGTCACAATCCCCGCATTCACCATACTCTTCGCGCGCTCTTTATTGTAGACTTCGCACACCGCATCCGTAATCGAGAACAGTAGCGGCATCAAAACAATCGCCACACTGATATTAAAATTGAAACCCAGGAACGAACCTAGAGGCATCACTTTAGCGCCCATCAGATTCATCAAGATCACACTCGCGATATAAATCGCAAACAAGATATCCAGCCGTTGATATTTTAGTAATTTCATAAAACCCTTTCGTTAATAATCTATATTATCCACCGAACTAATTTCATGAAACTAACTACAACATCATATACTCCCTAAAGACTTCCTACTCGTCTCTATGCCTCTTTATAAATTCACAAATACTCACCGCGCTACCAGTAGCCTCGCCACTTAACATACCTGCAATTTCGCCGTTACGGATAAACTGGAAAGTCGGCACAAACTCAATTCCTAATCGCTCAAATAATACAGCTCGTCCCGCCTCATTCTGGGCTGCATCAGTATCAAAGTAAACTATCTCGCCGGTCATATCTAGCTCTAGCACTACATTCGCCAAGCGTGGCGTAAACTGCTGACAAAACGGACAAGTATCTCGTCCAGTATAGAGGAAGCCCGTCCAGCCATCGTCCAGTTTAGTGATAATATTTGCCGTTGGCATCCGCTCCAAAAGCCCCGTGCCATCACCCGCAAAGGTATGTGATCGCTCAGCTAATGCCTCACAGCCACTCACATCAACGCTAGTATCATCAGCTGGTCGCATCATCCAGGCCAAAAGCCCAATTAGTCCAATACCCACAACAGCCACTATCGCTAGCCTAACTAGTCTTGATCGATTCTCATTCTCCATAATACTCCCATTCTACCACACCTCCCAGCAACATGCCAACCTGGCTATCCTGAGGTTTTAGAAACTTTGACTATCCTAGACAATCACGCTATAATTATTACAATGAAAATCGATGTCGTAGTCCCTTGGGTCACCAGTAACGACCCCAAATGGCAAGCCCTCCGCCAACAACACCTGCCTAATAACACCAAGTCCGACCAAGGCGCCGATAACGACGAGGAACTCTTCCGCGACTGGGACACTCTCCGCTATCTCCTCCGCGGCATTCATTCTCACATGCCCTGGGCCAATCGCATCTTTCTCGTCACCATGAACCAGCGGCCAAAGTGGCTCGCCGACCTCGCAAAGCTCTCAAACGGCAAACTAGCCCTCATCGACCACAAAGATTTCATCCCCAAGGAGTATCTGCCTACCTTCTCTTCTCACACCATCGAACTCAACTTCCATCGCATTCCCGACCTCTCCGAGCACTTCATTTATTTCAACGATGACATGCTCCCCGTCCAAGATCTCCAACCAGCTCACTTTTTCGACCATGCTGGCCTACCTAAAGACCAAGCTTCACTCTGGCGCATCTCTCAGCCCAACTACGCCTCTATCTACGGACACATTCTACTAAATAACATCTCCCTCCTCAACCAACATTTTTCAACCCAAGACCTCAAATCCAAGCGTAAAATCTACTCCCTTCGCCAAGGCACCCGCCGCGTCCTCGCAAGCCTCCCCTACCTCCGCTACCGCAACCTGCCTGGCTTCTTCAACCCTCACGGCCCTCAACCCTTCCTTAAATCCACCTTCGAAAAACTCTGGGAACTTGAGCCTGAAGTACTCGCCAAAACCTGTCAGAACAAATTCCGCACCATCCACGATGTCAATCAATATGTCTTCCGCGACTACCAGCTCCTCATGGGATCCTATTCGCCAGACAATATTTCTGCCCGCGTTCGCTTTTTCAAAGATTTTCCTGGGCAATTCTCCGCCCTCGAGTCAGCTCTCAAGAACCCAAAAATCAAAATGATCTGCATCAATGACGACATCACCGATGACTTCCAAAAGTCTAACGACAAGATGCGTTCCATCCTCGATTCTCACTTACCTACCCCCGCCCCATGGGAAGTCACTTGACTTTTTAGCATAAACATGATACAATCATCATAATAGGGGTATTATACCTCTCCGCACTCCTCTCTTTTACACTCTTTGGTTTTATGTTATAATAACAGTGTGCGCGAGTGGCGGAATTGGTATACGCGGCAGACTTAAAATTTGCTGGCCAAAAGCCTTATGGGTTCAAGTCCCATCTCGCGCACCAAGCAATCTCAATTAAATTATATAAAATGCGAAAGCAAACTAAAAAACTCATACTCTCTGGTGCGATCACTCTACTTATCGCAGGAGCTAGCCTCGCCTCTTACAGGATTATCTCTGCCAGCACATCAACGCATTTCATGCAAACCTACCAACCAGCCCAGAGCGAACCTATTCTAGATCTGCCATCTCGTAGCGCAGTCAGCATGGGTGGGCATCTTCTTAGCGCCAGCAAAGACAACGCCCTCGCCACACCTACCGCCAGCACAGCCAAAATGATTCTCGCCCTAATAATTCGTGAGCAACACCCCTTCGACCTAGGCGAAGTTGGCGAAACCATCACTCTCAACCAAAACGATGTGGCGCTACTTCGGACCTGCCAGTCGCTAAATGGTTCCTGTTCACCAGTTATAGTTGGTGCCGAGATGACCATGTTTGACGCCCTAGCCACCGTCATGATTGTCTCTAGCAACAACCTTTCAGACTCCCTCGCTATCCGTAATTTTGGTTCGCTTGAAGCCTATCGAACTCACGCCAACGCCAGACTACAAGAATGGGGCATCTATAACACCCACGTCGGCACCGATGCTAGCGGTCGCGACGCCAGCTCCACTTCGACTCCAGAAGACCTAGTAAGGCTCGGCGAAAAGATCCTCGCCGACCCAGTACTAAACAAAATCGTCAACACCACGGAAATGACCGTCCCAGTAGCTGGTCGCATCGTCAATCAAAATCGCGCCCTGACCGATCGTGGCTTCACTCGCGTCAGAACCGGCTGGATCGGCACGCCTAGCGGATTCAATATGGTCGCATCCGCGAAGCACTTGGGTGAAGATATCGTTGTCGCTGTCATGGGTCGCGCCGAACGACCAGATTCTTCCCGAGACGCTATACAGATCCTAGAGCAAATCAAAGACAAGATCAATATGCAGACGCTCATATCCACTGGCCAAAAAATCGGCTACGTAGACACCTGGTGGCACGAACCAATCCCTGTCTTTGCAAGCGCAGATATCGAAGTCATCGGCAAAGGTCTCGACTGGCAAATCCAAATCCAAACAAACAACATCAGAGCTGGCCAGTCCGCTGGACAAATCGGTACACTCACCGTCACGCACGGCAACCAGCAACTCACAGCCCCAATCAAAATCACATCCGACATACCCAGCCCCAGCCTTTTAGCTAGGTTGACGCGCCGCCCCACTTAGGCTATAAATATACTTAATATGACCATTCAAGAACACCCTGGGCTCCGCATTATTGTCTCTGATAAACGCGATGGCAATATGCGTATCACCAATAACCCAGCTCCCATAGAAGCGCTCGAGAATCAAACCAAAATAGCCAGCGCCCTCGACCTTCCCTTCACTCAAGCCCTCCGTATCAATACCACCTATGGTCGCCCAAGCTATACCGAATACCTAGCAAATCCTGATCCATTCACTCACAATATCGCCGAAATCAATCACGCTCCCGTCTCCGATGGTATCCTCGTCTCAAACTCTGATACTGGCATAATTCTCACTCTCGCCGACTGCCTCGGCATAGTCCTATTCGACCCGACCAATCGACTCCTTATGCTCGTTCATTCTGGACGTCGCAATATCGGGCAAGACGGCCCAAAACTCGCCGTCGAGTTTATGAAGCAGCATGGTGCTGACCCCAGCCAAATTCATGCCTATTTCTCACCTTCCGCCGACGCTGACGTCTATCCCCTCTACAAATACGACAACAAGTCTCAATCCGAAGTCGCCACTGAGCAACTCCTCGCCGCTGGTATCCCGGCCGACCACATCCACCCTTGCGATAACGATATCTCTAGTAGTTACAATCTCTATTGGTCTAACCATCAGGATGACAAATCCGACCGCTTCGTTATTGCCGTCCGCATGACTTAGACCGTCAGTATGCTATAATACCTCTATGAACATCTACTTTTCAGGCATTATGGGCGTCGGCATTGGTCCTCTCGCCGTCCTTTCGGCTAAGGTTGGTCACCGCATCTTTGGCTCAGACCGAAAGCCCTCATTGATGGAGCAATCCTTAGTCAACCAGAGCGCCACCATCGAAATCGGCGATCAAAATGGCGACTTCTTGGCACAGATGCACCACGAACACAACATCGACTGGTTCGTCCACAGCTCCGCCATCAAAGACGACCACCCTGAGCTCATCAGAGCTCGCGAGCTCGGTCTCAAGATCAGCAAACGCGACGAGCTCATCAACGAAATCATCCACGAAAAAAACCTCAAACTCATCGCTGTCGCTGGCACTCATGGCAAGACCACCACAACTTCTCTCTTCATCTGGTGCTTCAAACAACTCAGCATACCAGTGTCATTCCTAAATGGCACCACTCTATCCTTCGCCCCACCTTCGGACTACCAAGAAGGTAGCCAATTCTTCATTTATGAAGCCGATGAGTTCGACCGTAACTTCCTCCATTTTCGTCCTTACCTCGCCGTCCTGCCTGCTGTCACATACGATCACCCCGATATCTACCCAACCGAAGACGACTACCGTGACGCTTTCCGCCAATTCATTTCCGAGAGCCAGCACTCCTTGTCTTGGGCTAGCGACTCTCTCGATGGTAGTCTCACCGAATCAAATCCTGACATCACCCTACTCGGCGCCCACAATCGCAAAAACGCCACTCTCGTCTTCGAAGCCATCCATCAATTCATGCCAGACGTCGAGCCGAACGCTATCATCCAGGCCATCAATTCCTTCCCCGGCGCCCAGCGTCGCTTCGAAAAAATCGCGGACAATATATACAGCGACTACGCCCACCACCCAAACGAAGTCCATGCCACCCTCCAGCTCGCCCGCGAACTGGCCGACCAGACTGGACAAAAAGTCGTCGCGATCTACGAGCCTCACCAGAACATGCGCCAAAAGCTCGTCATCGACCAATACCCATGGGCTTTCGAGCAAGCTGACCATATTATTTGGCTACCAACCAATCTCTCGCGTGAGAACAGCGACGAGTCGCCTATTCCGCCTTCGGTTTTTGTCGAGCTACTAAGATCTCATGGCAAAACCGCCGAGCCAGGCGCTCTCGACGAAGCCCTCATCGCTAATATCCGCGAGCTATCCAAAGATAATATCGTCGTTCTTCTCAGCGACACTGGCCTCGACGCCTTCGCTCGCGTCCATCTTGCTACCTCTTGTAATAGTTGCGCGTATATGCTATAATACCGAAGTAAATTAAAGGAGAACAATGCTAGCAATCCGATTGCAACGTAATGGTCGAAGCGGTTATGCCGTTTATCGAATAGTCGTTCAGGAAGCTTCTCGCCACCCATTAAGCGGTCGAGTCGTGGCTGAACTAGGGTCATACAACCCTCACACCAAGGCTATGAACCTCAATAAAGAATTGGTGGAAAAATTCTTGTCAAACGGCGCCCAGCCATCTAGCCGTGTCGTTTCCCTTCTTGTCAAAGAAGGCATCAAGCTACCAAAGTGGGTTAAGCTACCAATCAAAAAGGAAAGCGCCATCCGCCGTGCTGACAAGCTCCGTAAGAACCAGCCAGCCGAAGAGCCAGCAGTCGAGGAAGCACCAGCAACCGAAACTCCTGTCGAGGCTGAAGCTCCTGAGGCAACCGAAGCCCCAGCAGAGCCAACTACAGAAGAAGCTGCTCCAGCTGCTGAGTAATAAACGACATGCCCAAATCAGACCAGATTCACTCTGTGTCTGATTTGCTTAACCAAAGGAACGGCAGAGAGCCTCAGTTCTATGAGTGACTAAAAAGGTTTACTGAATGGTAGTGCCGGATTAAACTCAGCAATTCTTAGTAGTTCATTATACTTCGCTACACGATCAGATCGCGACAGCGACCCGGTCTTGATCTCATCACAACCAAGCCCCACCGCCAAGTGAGAAATCGTCACATCTTCAGTCTCACCAGAGCGATGGCTCATCACAGTGCGGAAGCCATTCGCCTTTGCCAAGTTCACGGTAGCAATCGTCTCACTGAGAGTACCAATCTGGTTCGGCTTCACGAGAATCGCATTACACGCCTTCTCATCAATCGCCCGTTGCAATAATTCTGGATTAGTCACCAGCAAATCATCACCAACAATCTGCATCTTCTCGCCTAATCGTTCAGTCAGCTGCTTCCAGCCATCCCAGTCGTCTTCACCTAAGCCATCCTCAACACTTCGCACATTGTATTGATCATGCAGCGCCGAGTACCAATTAATCATATCGTCACTCGACTTGAACTCACCATTCGTCTTCAGCTGGTAGCCATCACCCGAACGAAACTCAGTCGCCGCAATATCCTGCGCCAAAACAAAGTCCCGCCCCACATCATAGCCCGCCATCTTGCAAGCCTCAACGATTCGCTCTAGCGGCTCGTTGTTACCATCACGCACACGCGGCGCATAACCGCCCTCGTCACCAGTCAATGTATCATATCCATTACTCTTCAACACTTTCGCGAGCGCCTGGAAGACCTCCGCCCCCATTCGAACAGCGTCAGCAATCGTCTGTGCGCTCTTCGGCACAATCATGTATTCCTGGAAGTCAGTCGCCCAACCACCATGCGCGCCACCATTCTGAACATTCATCAGTGGCATCGGTAGCTTCAGATCCTCATTGTGCGCCAAAATAGCAAAATGCTGGTAATAAGTCTGGTGTCGTGAAATCGCCGCCGCCTTTGCTGTCGCTAACGACACTGCAAGAATCGCGTTCGCACCTAACTTTGACTTATTCTCAGTGCCATCCAGCTCCAACATGATCTGGTCAACTTTAGCCTGATCAGTAGCATCAATATCAACTAGGGCTGGCGCGATCACGCTACGTATATTATTTACAGCATTGGTTACACCTTTACCGCCAAAAGCTACACCACCATCACGAAGCTCTAATGCTTCGCCTGAGCCAGTACTCGCACCACTTGGCACAATCGCCCTCCCAAAAGCACCGCTCGCCAAGTAAACATCTGCCTCAACGGTCGGATTGCCACGTGAATCCAGAACCCATCGGGCCAAAACTTCTTTGATTTTATGATTTTCCATAGCTACCCACCATATATTACTTATACTTATTCTACCATACCCTCCAGAGATAAGTCAAGGTCAGGCAGAAGCCGCTGGCACATCAAACGATAATCCAGCATAATCACCATCTTCGTCTGGATGAGACAGATGGTACGCGGTCCTTAACTCCTCCACCGACCCTACGCATTCGAATGGCTTCTCAATACCCTCAATCCCCAGCAGCCCCTTGTAAGTATGTTGCAGGCTCTCTTTTGCAAATAAATCCTGCCCATCAAATAGCGGTAGTAATTCCTCGCTCGGCAAATACGGCGCAAACAGCAAGAACGCATTTGCACACTTCGGGCAATCACCGCACCATTTTAGCTCTCGATTATCTGCGTGCTGACGATAATTCGCCACATTACAACTCGAAAACTCACCACCTAGGTCCTTCCAGCACTTCTTCGCAAACAGCTCTGCAATCTTCAGCTCACTCGTATCGCGCAGTGGCGAGTAGACCTTATAGCCACCGCCTAATTCTTCCTCCAGATACTTCATGTAAAGCTCGCTCGCCTCGCGCGTCTTGCTCCACTGATGGTTCACATCTAGCGGCGCCTCATAATCAACATCGCCCTCTGACCCAATCGCTGGCATCGTCGAATGTGGCTCCGTACCTTCATCGCCAATCGCTACTACTACTGTTTTCGCACCCAATATAATCGCCTGCACCAACGCCAAGCTCTGCAAGACATAAGTGATCGGAATGTGTCCATTCTTGCCGCCGAGTGTCGCTGCTTTCACCAGACCCTCACGATCAATCGTCCGTGTCGCCAGTAAAAGATCATCTAGCTTATCCAGCACTTTTGGACGATGCTCTCCCGACCGCATAAACCACGGCACGAAGTTAACTTTCCGCTCTTTCAGCATTGTCGCTAGTAGCAAACTATCCTTCCCGCCACTCTGCATACTGATAATCTCTGGCTTCAAGTCTGTCTGCGCGAACTCCACTATTTCTTGATACCTCAAATCACCGCAAGAATAGTTAAATGTAGCTTTAATACCATCAAAAGCATAACCATCGAACGAAAAAACTTGTTCGCTTGCCACCGCGCGCTCATCAAAATGCGCCAAATCCGCCCGAGTCAATTTATTCTCATAAGCAAACTGCCCCAGCCCCTCCTGATAAGCAGCGTTAAACAGCTCAATCTGCACAGGCGACAACTGCTCACCTTCTGGCAGTCGAATATGTCGTGTCGGAAAAGCCTTGTAGTAGCTTATGCCAGATAATATATAAGCTAAGAACAATGCTTTGTCTAAGTCTAGGTCACGCACATCCATTTACGCCTCCAATTTATTTACTATAGCGTGAAACTGTTCGCCACGATCCTTAAAATCTTTAAACATGTCAAAGCTCGGCGTCCCCGGACTCATCAACACTACTCCGCCATCACCCTTTAACTCCAAGAACGCCCCCTCTACCGCCGCCTCCAATGTGTCAAAAATCTCATACTTGTCCCTTGGCAAACTATGTAAGAACTCCGCAATCTTTGGAGCAGTCTGACCTATTAGCGCCACGAAGCGCAGATCATTTGCCGCGAGCATCGCCTCGGCAATCTCTTCATAGTTATCCAGCTGCCTATCGAACCCGCCCGCAATCACCGCCAGTGGCTCATCAAAAGTCTTCGCCGCAACCTCCAGCGCTGGTAGCGCGCTCGAATAATTATCATCAATAAACTTCACATTATCCACCTCTCGCACCATCTCCAATCGATGCGGTAGCCCGCGGAAGTTTACTAGCGCCACGTCTAGCGCATCTTCAAACTCAATGTCTTCCAGATGCAAGAATCGCTCATTATAGGCTCGTGCCGCCGCAATCGCTGATAACGCATTTTCATGATTATGCTTACCACGTAACTGTAAAGCCGAAGTATCCGACCCTAGGTTCTCGCCATAACGAATCACCGTATCGCCCTCTTTCTGGTAGCGCGCCAAATTCTTCTTCGACTGCAAGTAATCCTCTAAATCTCGGTGCACATCCAAGTGGTCTACACCAATTGGCGTATATACCGCAATCGTAGGACTCTGCTTCAAATCCCACAACTGAAAACTCGACAACTCATATACTACTACGTCATCTTTTTTAATCTTTGGCAAGACTTCGAGCGCCGGCTGACCGATGTTTCCTACCAGCCAAACTTTCCGTTGTGGTCCCGATGGATCTTTTGCGTTAACTACCTTTACCACCTCTTCCATGATTGCCGCAATAATCGCAGAAGTTGTACTCTTACCCTTCGTACCAGTAATTCCAATCACATTCGCCGTACACTTCTTGAAAAACTCAATGGTGTTACTAGTGATTTCTTTTGCGCTCTCTAGTAGGTATGGCGAAATCGACGGCGTCCTAACCACAAAATCAAAGCTAGAGTAGTCTTCCTTGCCAAAATCAACCTTGTCGAAGATCTCAATCGCTGCATCTTTATACATATCTCGGAAATACTTCTCCGCCGCCTTGCCCTCTAAACCATACCCTAAAATCGCAATTTTCATACACTTATTATACCATATCTAGTCATCCATCGGTCAGCTCTTGACGTGTATAAACGCTTATGTTATACTTAAATCATGGATTTCGCAACACAAGTAATCATGCTCATCTTGGCGGCTACGCTCGCCCTATTTTTAACTCTATCAATCGTTTTAATTGTCAAACTTATTAAATTATCCAACGAAATCGCTGAAGTTGCTACCAGCGTCAAGAACACCGCATTCTCTATTGAGTCCGCAGCAAAATCTGTCGAGCAAGTAGCAAACCCGCAAGGTATCTTAAAGGTTCTAGCAGGGCTACTTTCAAAGGCAAAAAAATAGGAGGGTTATGGGCAAACTAGGAATCGGAATAGCTATAGGCGCACTAATCGGTGGAGCAGCTGTCGCTGCAAAAACCACCAAGACTGGTCGCAAAGTCACCAAGCGAGTCGGCAACGAGCTTAAGCATGATGCAAAAGTCGTCGGCCGTGCCGCGAAACGCTCTACAACCCGCGCTGTCAAAACCGCTACCAAAACTGCGACTCGCACTGCCCGCAAGGTCACTCGCAAAGTCGCAAAGTAGTCTCAAATAGTATATAATTATACTTATATGACCAAAGACACCAATCGAAAAGTACGCATCGTCTTTCACGAAATCCTCTTCATGTCCGCCGTCGCCCTATTCTTCATTGTCCTCGTGATGATCGCCATGGGCTATCGTCTCCGCCGCCACAGTGAGGGCGGCGTTCTGCCCTCCTGGGAACGCACCACAATGCTACGCGTTGGCTCTTTCCCGACTGGCGCCAATATCACCCTAAACGGCAACGACACTGGGCGCCGCACCACCCTCTCTTCCCAACGCCTCGTCATATCTACCGGCAATCACTCCATTCGCGTCGCACGTGATGGCTTTCATCCATGGTCACACAGCTTCACCGCAGTCGAGGGCGAGATAACTTGGTTTGATTACATTCAACTCTTCCCCATCAATCGCTCAAGCGACATCGTCCAATCTTTTAGTTCAGCCCGCCAGGTCTGGCATTCGCCAGTTGGTGAGCGCGCGCTCGTCATTGCGCCTGCCGCAGCTGATATCAGCCAGCGCCTCCATATCATCTCTCTTGCAACTACCAATGTCAGCAGCTCTTCCGTTCACCTTCCATCCAACATCACTAATCCAGATATGATTGTCTGGTCGCGCGATGAAGGCCTCGTTCTCCTCTGTGAACGCAAAGACCCTGAGATCGTCCAACTCTCTGCCGCCGCCCGTCGCGCTGCCAATGCCACGGACCGCTGCGTTATGGTTGACGCCGATCGTGGTCGTCTCACCGCTACTAATTTACCAATTCAAAGCACCGAGAATCTTCTTAGCGCTGCCTTCGTTAATTCTCGTACTATGCTCGTAGTCACTTCATCTCGTGCTTTCCTCTTTGACATCAACAGCAGCACCGCTCAAGAGCTCGACGTACAGCTACCAGAGAACAATCTCCCAGAACAGCTAGCTATTACCGCTACTGATGTTACCCTCCTATATCATACTCGCGTCTCTGCTGGTGGTGAGACCACCTATCATCTATCCACCGTCAATGCAAACGGCACTATTACCACCATCTTCACTGACGAACAGCCCTTCGAGTTCACCGCTACTCGCTATCTAAACGACTTCGTAGTCGCCATCACCAATAATTATCAGCTTCGCATCTACTTCTCGAGTTCTAGCGGTCTTTTCAGTAATATCAATGGTCTCGACCTCCAGTATGACTTTGCTATGCCAACCGCCATCAGTACCATTGTCGCCCGCGGTCGCTTCATCACCACCACTAACGGCCTCGCTGTCGACTTAGAGCGCAACGTCATCACAGAATTCGATAACGTCTGCCACAGTACGCGCTGGCAGAATCTCTCCAGCGCCCAGCTCTTCTGCCCTAACAGCAACGATCTACTCATAAAAGACTTCGACGGCACCAACCGCATCTCTATCCGCATGCCCGATGACGTCACTATGCCAGCGCCTATCACCCCTAGCGGCGAAGAAGAGATCGTCTATAGTATACCTGTCGGCTTCCCAGTTCAACCAGTCATGCCAGCTACCATCGTCAATCGTCGCACCCTCTACTACTGGACTATCGCCTACATCAACGATATCCCTCAACTCCAACTTCGTCAACTCCGCCTCAACTAACGCTGCTCACCTATAACAACGTAAAATAGCCACTATTTATTCTTGGCTATCTTACTTAATCAATTTTCTTTAGGCAGTTTTTCTTTTATTAGAAGAAAAACTGAAAGTCTTGGTGGGCGAGGAGGGACTTGAACCCTCACGACCTTGCGATCAGCAGATTTTGAGTCTGCCGCGTATACCATTCCGCCACTCGCCCGACAAAGCTATTATAGCATAGGGTGCTATATCTGGCAACCACGAGCATAATATGGTATATTAGAGTAAATGGACGATGATCAGAAGAAGCGAGTCGAAGAATTAGCGCGCGAACGAGTCAAGATGGCGTTCGGGCAACAACGCATCGACACAGACGCTTCTACTGAAGTCAACCAACTTCTCGCCAAGGAGGAGTCAGTTAAAAACTCCGACGACAGCATTTTCGGCACAAGCGGACTACTGCAAGCCGCACAGAGCCAACCTCAAAATGACGGCGTGCAAGACACACACGACCCTCAAGCCTCAGGAGGCTACGTCGAAGCCACCACCACTGTCAGCTCAAGCACATCTCGTGTCACCGACAACGTCGAAGAATACCATAAAGCTTGGTCGGAATACTACCATAAATACTACCAGCACCACTTCGGACAAGAAATGCAGAAAAAAGATGAAGAATACCAAGCCGAAGTTAGCAACCTCCTAGCACAAGAAGACACCATTGATCGTGACGCCCGACTAATGCAGCGCCTCCGCCAGCAAGTACGGTCAAAAACCCGTACTAGCGCGCGCAAGTTTCGTCGCAGCAAGCACTATATCCCCCTACTGTTTGGCTTATTAGTATTTGTCAGCCTATTATTCATCCAATATAATCGCGTCTTTTTCGCCCTCATCACGACATACGTCACACCAGTTGGTAACGCGCGCGGGCTAGACCTACTAGCCAACGACGATCCAGACGGACCGCCACGACTCATTATTCCGAAGATTAACTTAAGCGTTGGTATCAATTTTGATTGCGGCATGGATCGCGAGAGCCAGCAGGAGTGCATGCGCGACGGCATCCTGCACTTCCGTGTATCTGGCGCCAACTCGCGCCCAGGAGAAAATGGCAACTTTGCCCTGTCTGGGCACTCATCTAATGACGCTTTCGGCCCTGGCGACTATAAGTTTATCTTTGCCCAGCTACCACGGCTCGTAGTCGGCGACCTGGCTTATGTTAACTATAATGGCGTGCGCTACACCTATCGAGTAACGCGAACAGAAGTCGTTGCGCCAAATGACGTCGAGGCTCTAAGGATCGGCAACGATCGCCCCGCGATGACCCTTATCACCTGCTACCCAATCGGCACATTACGTCAACGTATGCTGGTATTCTTTGAGCAAATCTCTCCGGTACCCGACGGCGAGACACCTGGCCCTTCCGCCGACTACGATAGCGACCAAGAAGTGGTAATGGCAGGAGCCGTACCAACTCTATTCGAAAGACTTTGGGCGCGACTCACTGGCCGTCCGCTAGATTAACTACCATTCCGCCGATCTTATCGCGGAAATAATTGTCATGCGATATGTATAAGCAGGCACCACGATACTTAGCTAGAGCCGCTTCTAACTCTTCAATCGACGGTAGATCCAAGTGCGAAGTCGGCTCGTCAAATACTAGCAAATCTGGGTCAATTGCCAGCATCGCTATTATCTGCAATCGCGCCTTTTGCCCTCCCGACAAATCCCGCACTTTCACATTTCGGTCTGCCTCTTCGAAAAGGTAATTATTCATAATACTCCTTACCTTTTGGTCAGTGCAATTCACACCTCGCTCCATATAAATCTTCGCAATCGCATCTGGCAGCAGTAAGTCAAACAGCCAACTATCCACCTCCTGTTCGTATACGCTGATCTTCGCATTTCCGTCCAGCTTAACCAAACCCTCAAAAATCTTCGGTCCAGACCTCCCTAATATCGCCTTGATCAGCGTTGTCTTACCTGCGCCATTTCGTCCACGAATCTCTAGCGATTCACCCTCGCATAGGTTAAAGTTTACACCTTGAAGTAGCGCTACTTCGTAGCCCACCGCAAGTTCGCTCACCCGAACCAACGACCGGCAACTTCGTGATTCCGTCGACTTTAGATTGATCCGAATATTCTTTGCCTTGTATTTCTCGTAACGCGAAGCATTCTTGTAATCCAGCTCGCTCGCACTCAACTTGTCTATCCAAAAACTTGGCTTTTCAACCCCTTGTAGCTTCTTTAATTCTCGTAAGCATCTCTCCTCAATCACTACAAACGGATTCTTCTTGTCTGCCGTGCCACCCCACCCAGCTTTTTTCGCTCGCGCTGCCGCAATCTGCTTCTTTAGATTCTCGATCCGTCGCTGCACAATCTCATACTCGTTCATGCTCGTTACCGTCCTGGTCGAGTTCTGTACTAAGTAGTCATTGTAGTTACCAGGGTAACTAAATGCCCCGCCGTCCTTAATCTCAATAATCCTATCCACATTCATCAAGACATCACGATCATGCGTGATCACCAACAGAGCTTCTGGTGTCTCTTGTAGCCACTCAATAAACTGCGCCTTTGCTACATAGTCCATATAGTTAGTCGGCTCATCAATCAAAGCCAAGTGCGAGTCAGATAGCATGATCTTCACAATCTCGCTTAACCTCTTCTCTCCACCCGACAAGGTCCTAAAAGGCCGATCTGCTAAATGCTCCAGCTGGAACCCTTCTAGCGCTCTTCGAATCTTGTCTTCGATGAAATAATATTCCTTGTCCGAGAATCTCTCAATCGCTGCCGAGTATTCTGCGACCTGTCTACCTGTCGGCTTCTCTAGTCCACCAAAACCATTAATTGTCTTCTCTAGCTCCGCAAACTCTGGCAGCCCGCTTGTGATATATTCCATCGTCGTCTGCTCGCCTACATCATGATACTCCTGCGACGTTGCAACCATTGTCGTCCCACGCCGCAAAATCACCTCACCAGAAAAATCCTTGTCGCTACCCGCTAATATATTAAAGAGCGTCGTCTTGCCAATCCCATTTCGACCGATCACTCCTACCTTCTCGCCCTTCTCTACCGAAAAATCGAGTCCCGTAAAGAGCGTCTTTGACCCAAACGATTTCTCGTTTATATCTACTGATAATATCATCTACCTCAATTCTACCATATTGCGAAAATCAGTCGGGATTTTACCCTCGACTAAATTTTCTTTTCTTAAAAGAGAATCGGAAGCTTTATTCCCATCGAAATAGACGAATAGCCGCAATATATATAACGGCTGCCCACGCCGCCAGCATTCCGATCTGTGGCAGCACCTGCACTAGCGAATAATTCTCTGTGATGATCAAGCGGATACCCTCAACCACTGGCGTCAACGGGATAAACTCCGAGATCCTCTGCACAATTTCTGGCATCAGGAATAACGGGAAGAACACACCAGACAAGAACATCATCGGGAACATCAATACGCTCGCCGCCGCTTCCGCCTGTTGGTTATTCTTCGCCCAGCCACCAATCAATAATCCAAATCCTAGCATCATCAATACCGCCAGCAACGCAAACACTCCGAAGTTCACCCAACTACCACGCATATAGAAATCAAACACCACGATACCCAATCCAATCATCAACGCGAAGATTAATACGCCGAAGAAGAGCATTGTGGTCGCATAGGATAGGATTAGTTGCGACTTAGTTAGTATTGTCGCTCGGAGTCGCCTAGTCGCGCCGCCCTTCTTGTCACCTGCAACCACACTCGACATTGTCATCAGGCCAATCGTCAAAACAGTATAGCCTAACAGCCCAGCAAAGACATAGTCAAACGCCGTCATGCCTTCGTGTGTTATCACCTCTGACTCTACGCTCAGAATTGGATGTGCTCCTGTTATCTGCCTGTCTACCTCAGCAACTATGCTGCCCAACACTGATGTTAGCAGCTGCCCTGCCTGCAAAGTATTCTGGTTATAAAATACTTCCACTGCCCCACTTGGCAGACCTTGCTCATTCAGCTGACCGAACTCTCGTGGAAAGACGACAATCGCATGAAGCTCACCTCTCACCATCATTTCTTCCGCTTCTTCTCTTGAGTATACCTCTGTTCGGTCCGCCACCACCTCACTCTCAACCAGCACTTCTGTGATCGACTCAGATAGCTCGGTCTCCGACTTATCAAAAATTGCTACGTTCAGCCCCGAGAAATTCTCGCCACTATTTATTACACCAAAAATCAGCAGGAAAATCACCGGCAAAGCAAACAAGAAGAACATAAATGTCTTGTCGCGGAAAAACCTGGTGATATTCGCCTGTGTAAACGCTGCTATCGTTCGTAAGTAGCTCATATTAGTCCTCCCTCAATCCCTTACCTGTCAAATCAATAAAGACGTCCTCAAGGTCTGCCTGCTCCACCACCTGCTCTTTCTTAAACCCGCGACCCAAAAGCTCTTTGATTAAGCCCTTTGGTGTATTGATAGTCAGAATCTTACCTTTGTCCATCATCGCCACACGGTCACACAACAACTCTGCTTCATCCATGTAATGAGTAGTCAAAATCACAGTGATCCCTTGCTTTTTAATCCGTTGGATCAAATCCCATAGATTCCGCCTAGCCTGCGGATCAAGACCAGTTGTCGGCTCATCGAGAAACAGCACCTTTGGTTTATGTACCAAAGCCGTCGCGATCGAAAACCTTTGCCTCTGTCCACCAGACAAATTCTCTGCATAATCTTTGCGCTTTGCAGTTAGGTCAAACTCTTCGAGTAGTTTGTCGACATCAACTTCCGTGCCATTAATCCCAGCAAATAGCTTTAGTTGGTCTTCTAGTGTCAGCTTCTCTAAAAACGACGCTGACTGCAGCTGCACGCCTATGATCTTCTGGATCTTACGTGGATGTTTCGCCACATCAATACCGTCCATGATAACCGTTCCGTCATCAATCGGACGTAACGTCTCCATCATTTCTAGTGTCGTTGACTTACCTGCGCCATTCGGCCCCAGGATCCCAAACACTTCACCTTTTTTCACCGAAAACGAGATATGATCAACCGCTGTGTAGCTACCATACTTCTTCACCAAATTCTTAACTTCTATTATATTAATATTAGACATGCAAGCATTATATCACACGATATTATATGTATTAAAGACCCCCTATTCAGGGGTCTTTATCATTTTGGAGCCACGATCGGGGCTTGAACCCGAGACCTCATCCTTACCATGGATGCGCTCTACCAACTGAGCTATCGCGGCACACTGCTATTGTAACACATATACACCTAAAAGTCGAACCTCTCCACCTCCGCTAACAAGGCTTTCGAGCTACCCACCCATTCGAGCAACTAAGAAGACCAGTCCGACTGCCACCGCAATGAGTAGAACTGTAAGCCAGAAGCGAGCTGCATCACCTTCTTGCTTAGCGAAGTCCGTGACGTACTTGGACTTATCGACCATATCTGGCGGCTCTATATCTTGAACTTCCTTCAGTCTTTTAGCATCGCGCTCGCGAAGCTCCCGCGCCACGCGGTCGGCTAATCGCCCCTCTTTGCCTTGCTGTCGTTGTAGAATCGCCATATCTCTTGACACTTTCCTTTAGGTTTGCTACTATGAGTATATCAGTAAGGAGGAGAAATGGCAACCAAAAAGAAAGGGAAGAAGCCAGCTGCAAAGACAGCAAGTGCTACACCTAAAGCCGCCGCAGTAACCACTGCAAAAGGCGGTAGTACAACTGTGAATATCACAGAAGTAAACGAGACGGTGATTATTGCCTCACCAGCAGACGGCAAAGTTAGTTGTGATCCAAAGACTTTGTTCGCGAACTTTTTTAAACGCAAGTACGAAAACGAAGATATTCTAACTATCTTCCGCAGCCCAAAGATCATCGGCGCTATGCTCGGTGAGATCATCGGCATAATGCTGATCGCTTTGGTCTGGTTGGCTATGGGTAATGAGCCGATCTACTTGATCTTCACAATCATGTTTGCGACATTGATTGCTTATCCAATTTCGGGTGCACACCTCAACCCACTAGTAACTCTAGGTATGATGGTGACTCGACGCGTATCAGTGGTCCGTGGCGTATTCTACATCATCGCCCAACTGATTGGTGCGATGTTGGCTTGGTTGATCATCCAGCTATTGATTGGTGCGGCAACGTCCAACATGGCTGACTCGGCAATCAGCGCAACTCAGATGCGACCAATCACTGAAGTTAGCCAGCTAGGCGGCTTGATTGCAGTTGAGGCAATCGGTGCAGCGATTATCGGCTTCACATTTGCGCGAGCATTGAAGTATAAGAAGTCAGCGTTTACATTCTCAGCAGTAGTTGCTGGCGGTATCTTTACGGCTATCTTGGCTGCATTGTTTATCTCGCACCGATACTTCGGCATTACAGATAGCTTTGCTTTCAACCCAGCTATCGCAGTAGCTCTAGAAGCATTCATGGCTCGAGAGACCATCGTATGGCAGGCGCTCATCACCTACGCTCTAATACCACTAGTAGCGGGTGTAGCAGGCTTCCTTCTAGCAGATGTCACATCTGCCCTAGCAGGCGAATCGACTGGCTGTGACCGCAAAGACTGCAAGTGTTAAGTTAGAAAATAACACTCGGAAATCCCGTCATATACTGACGGGATTTTCTAGGCCTTCTCGTTTGCCATACTTCAAGGAGTTGCATAGGCGAAAGATATGTGCGTATAATATATGTATATGGATTTGGCAAAGGTTCGAGAGGAATTAGAGCGGCAAGCCCGCGCGGGTGAAAACGTCTTAAAGTCAGACATGTGGCAGCAAGCCACCAACCACATTATTGAACTAGAGCTAAAACGCCGTGCCGAGTTCGGTCGCGAACTGAACGACATCAAAAAGTCGCTCGAGACCATCATGCAAGAAGCCGAGCAAGCCACCACGCCAAAAGCCCCTGCCCTACCGCCTATCGACATCACTGCGCCTTTCGCGTCCAGCACTAAGCAGCACACTATCCCTCACCCTACGCTCAGCACTGCTGATTACGGCTCGCGCCACCCGCTAACCCAAGAAATCGAACGTGTCGTTGCCATCTATCGCGACATGGGCTTTACAGCAGTAGAGAGCCGCCAATTAGATGACGACTTCAATATGTTCGAAGCCCTCAATTTCCCAGAAGGCCACCCCGCCCGCGACTCCTATGATTCTTTCCGCACCAAAGAAGGCTTCATACCGCCAGCCCACACTTCCACTATGCAGAATCGTATCTTGAGATCCAATCGCACCGCCCTAATTGAGGAGAACAAGCCGATCGCCAGCGTTTCTTACGGCCGCTGCTTCCGCAACGAAGACGCCGACGCTACTCACGAACACACTTTCTATCAATGCGAGGGTGTCTTTGTTTCGCGTGATGCTACACTCGCCCAAATGCTTGGCGTATTACGCAACTTTTTCGAAACATACTATGGTCAGAAACTCCAAATCAAAACTCAGCCCGCTTTCTTCCCATTCGTTGAGCCAGGCCTTGAGTTCTTGATTGAAAAGCCAGCTATCTTTGGCGGTGGCGGATGGATGGAGATGCTAGGCTGTGGTATGATCCACCCAAACGTCCTTGAGAAAGCAGGACTTGACCCAAATGAGTTCCGCGGCTTTGCTTGGGGCGGTGGCATCGATCGACTTGTCATGCTGAAGCGCCACATTACTGACATTCGCGTGCTCGAAAGCGGACGCATCAAACACTTAAGGGAGCTAAAATGATTATTTCACGAAAATGGCTAGAAGAATTCGTTGACCTTTCCAGCATCACAGACGAAGAACTCGCGGAACGCATTGGCTCTAGACTTGTTGAAGTCGAAGAAGTCATAAAGTACCAAGGCAAATACGACGGCATCTTCATCGTCGAAGTCAAAAATTGCGAAAAAATCAAAGACTCCGACCACCTCCACCTCGTCTACATTGATGACGCTGGTATTATGGAAAAATACGCCCCTAACACCATTATTGCTCGTAACTCTAAGGGTCTAATTCCTGTAGTTTGTGGCGCGCCTAATGTCCACGAGGGCATGCTCGCCGCCTGGATCGCGCCCGGCGCCACTGTACCATCTACCTTTAACGACCAGGAGCCTTTTGTCATCGGCGCCAAAAAGCTCCGCGGCCATCAAAGCTACGGTATGCTCGCCGCGACTGACGAGCTCGACCTCGGCACCGACCATGAAGGCATTCTCGAAATTGACGCCGACCTCGACTATAACGGCAAAGACGACGATGTAAGCCTAGTCGGCGCACCTTTCGCTCAAATCATGGGGCTAGACAGTACACTCCTAGATATCGAAAATAAATCCCTCACTCACCGCCCCGACTGCTTCGGTATTATAGGTTTCGCCCGTGAGGTCGCTGGTATCTTTGGCAAATCATTCCGCACTCCAGACTATCTACTCGAAGACGAAATCGCTAAAAAAATCGAACGCCTCCGCCGCATTGACGCTGGCGAATGGGCTAAGATTGGCAAGAACGCCGTCACCTCAGCCGATGGCGCATTGTCGCTCGATGTCTCCATAGAAGATTCTGCATTATGTTCTCGCTATAACGCAATCATATTAGAATCTGGTCTAGCTAGTAACTCAGTATTTTCTGAAGCAATCAAAGCTACTCCTACCGAAGGAAGTGCGGCGGCGCTAGCCCAATTCCAGCATATTCGTCATATCGGCGTACCGCTGATGCTTTCTGGCGTCCGCACCATCAATCCAATCGTTGATTGGTCTAACTATCTAATGCTACTAACTGGCCAGCCGCTCCACTTCTTCGATTACGACAAGCTCTTAGCAATCGGCGGCGGCAAGACAGCCAAGATCACAGTCCGCGCCGCAAGAAAGGGAGAAACACTCACCCTACTAAACGACAAGAGAGTCGAGCTCGATCCTCGCGACACTGTCATTACTAGCAACGACATCCCCGTCGCCCTTGCTGGCGTCATGGGCGGTCTTGATACTGAAGTTGACGACAAAACCACGCGCATTGTTGTCGAAAGCGCCTCTTTCAATCTATACCGCATTCGCGAAACCAGCTTCCGTTATGGCATCTTCTCCGAAGCCGTCACTCGCTTCACCAAGGGTCAGCCTGCTGCTCTCGCTGAGCAAGTAACTCTACTAGCCGCTAACAAGCTCCGCAAGAACCTCGGGTTTGGGTTCCGCTCTCAACTAGCAGAAGCTGGTAAGAACGCCACTCTCCCTAAGATCACTTTGCGACTCGAAAACATCAATGCTTTACTCGGCAGCAGCTACAGCGAAAGTGAAGTTGAAGACACTTTGCAGAATGTTGAATTCGACGCCGGCTGGGCCGACAACACCCTTGTCGTCCGCCCACCTTACTGGCGCACTGATATTAATATTACAGAAGACATCATTGAGGAAGTCGGTCGCCTGCTTGGCTTTGATAACCTCCCGCTCACCCTCCCACTACGTGACTTTAGCGCGCCTGCGCCTGACGAATTTGGTGATTTCGCGAAACTTCTTCGTGACACCCTAGCTAGTTACGGTGGCAGCGATGTTCTAACCTATAGCTTTATTCATCGCGATCTGCTTAAGCTATGCCAGCTACCAATCGATAATGCCTATGAAGTTATTAACTCAATCTCGCCTGAACTTCAAGTTATTCGCACTCGACTACTCCCGAGCCTACTCGCTAAGCTTGAGGTCAACGTCCGTGACCTCGGCACCAACTTCACTTTGTTCGAGATCAACCAGATCTACGACAAAGCTTGGGGGCTCAACAACGAAGGCGTCCCAGACGGCCGCCAACAGCTCGCCATTGCTCAGGTTAATAGCGATTTCTACACACTCAAGTACTGGCTAACCACCCTTCTCGACTCGCTCAATATTACGAACTATCAGATTGCGCCACTCGAAGACGACCTCTACACCAATCATTCTGCTAAGATTATGGTTGGCAGTGCCGAGCTAGTTCGCTTCGGACAGATTGAGTCTCAAGTCGCCACCCAATTTGGTGTCGACACCACTGTCCTCGCCGCCGAGTTCCTCGATCTTGCAGTTCTACAAAAGTCCTATCAAGACTCTCGCATTACGCCACGCCAACGCCCCATTAACAGCAAATTCCCTAGCGCCAAACGCGACATCAGCGTTCTCACACCAAATACCGAGTCCTTCCAGCAGGTCGCCGAGGTCATCGAAGATGCCTTCAAAAGTATTGTCGGCACCGACATCGAATGGCAGATGTCCCCACTTAGCATCTATGACAATGCGGACAAAAAAACCACCACCTTCCGCCTCATTCTTACCAGCCCATCACGCACCCTCCTCTCAGCCGAGATTACCGACTATATGCAAGTCATCGAGCAAGTCTGTGCCAGCCGCGGCTACCAAATCGTCTAATGTTCCCCTTGTAATCTGTTAACAGATTACATATAATATTTTTATAAGGTATTAGGAGATTTATGATTGCAACAGAACCAACCACGTCTAAGAAAACTCGAATTGCGGTGATCGCAATCGCTACGCTAATGATCGTCTCTACTGGCGCCTTATTCATTGGTATGGCCCTCAGCAGCAATAACCAGGGCCGCATCGAAGAGATTCTGCTAGCAGAACGCAACGCCAAACTAGCCCGTCTCGACGAACTACTATTCGAATTTGGCGAAGAACTCAATGCCTTGGCCGCTGAGACCACTGAACGCCACTTTGAAACTTTCGCTAGCTTCCGCCCTGAAGTTCGTAGCTTCGTCGCCGACAACGTCAATGTTATGCAAGTCCGCATCCTTCGAGAAGGTACTGGCGACCCCCTCAATGATATCAGCGACGAGAACTCTATCCTCTACCTAGGCTGGCTCGCCAACGGCACTGTCTTTGACTCTAGCTTCGACATAGAGAACCCTCAAGACGCCGACGCATGGCGCACTACCACTGGCCTTCGCTTCCCGACTCGCGCTTCACAGCAATTCATTGACGGCTTCAAGATCGGCATGGTCGGCCGACGTGGCGGCACCTCCACTGGCGCTCGCCTTTGCACCGACGGCACTTTCGCCGAGCCAGATCGCGACTGCCCGTCTATAGTAGAAGGTATGCGCATTGGCGAAGTTCGCGAGATAACCATCCCATTCCAGCTAGCCTACGGTGAAAGCGCCTTTGGCAATATCCCTGCCATGTCACCGCTACGCTTCATCGTCATGCGCGTCCCGTTCGTCCAAGAGCCAGAGCCAAGCGATGAGCTCTTCAATCTCTATATGGAGCTCCACGGCCAATAAAATAACCGCCCTTTCCCTGCAATACAGTAAGTGTGTTGCAGGGATCGCTATTTCTTCAACATGGTTTTGCGTTTCAGCTTCGTGTGATAATTCACTGCGAACCGATGCGCCTCATCATCAACGCGCACAATCAACTTATAAGCATGTGACTTTTCGCCTAGCTTCACATTCCTATGGAATCCTTGCTCATTCACCACAATCAACTCCTTCAGCGACTTATTCCAGCCCACCACGCGGATTCCTGCCTCCATCAACAAATCTTCCACCGCTGTCAACTGTCCAATGCCGCCGTCGATTATCACCAAGTCTGGCCTCCCCCAATCCTCTAGGTGCTTCAACCTTCTGGTTATGACTTCACGCATATTCGCAAAATCATCATTTTGTTGCTTGTTCATCTTAAACATTCTGTAGTCCGCACGCGACGCCACACCGTTCTTAAATACCACGCAGCTCCCCACCACATTTGTCCCACTCTGATGGCTAATGTCAAACCCCTCAATCCGTCGTGGCGGCTTCTGCACTTGCAATATCCGACTCAATTCCTCTAGCGCTGGGTCAGCAGAAAGCTCCACGAATTCATCACTTGCAAAAAACATCTTTTGAGATAACGCATCCAGCCCATGGATCTGGTTTCTGAGCCCAGCCGCCCGCTCGAAATCTTGCGCTTCACTCGCCTGCTCCATCTCTTTCTCTAATTCTTTAGCCACGTCAATCCGCTTACCCAACAAAACCTTCTGCAATATACGAATGTTTGCCTTATAAACCTCCAGTCTGGCTTCATACTCCTCCCTGCTTTCCGCCGACTCTAAAGCTGGCGTCAGCTTCAGTTGTGAATACAAACTTCTTTTACCATCATACGGCTTATCATAAAACGGCAAGATCCGCCTTAATGCCTTCAGTGCTTTTCTTAGTGGCAGCCTCGAATAATACGGCCCAAAATATTTTGCGCCATCATCCAATGGATTTCGCGTAAAGGAGATATATGGTACTCGGATTGCTGCGCCAGAAGCAGTCAATGCTATTCCTGACTTCGGTGCAACAACCTGAGCAACCGTATCTCCTATACGCAAATATGTCGCCGACTTATCATCTTGCAGCAAAATATTATATCTCGGACGATATCTTTTTACCAGCTCCGACTCCAGGAATAGCGCGTCCAGCTCGCTCTCTGTTGTTCTCCAAGTTGTATTCGCGATATCACTCACCAATGCTCGCGTCTTCGCATCTCGCGTCCGCGTATTCTGACAGTACGATCGTACGCGATTCCTCAAATTCGCTGCCTTGCCGATATAAATTATCTCACCATCCTTATCGTGATGGAAGTATACACCCGACTCTGTCGGCAAATCTTCAGGTGCGATCATTAGTTGCGGAATATAGCCTTCCGCATCTTTTCGGTAATCAGCTTCACTTCTTCAATCGCCAAGAAATACCCGGCAATCAGATAGGTTATAAACCCTACACCCGTAATCAAAGTAAAGCGCGGGAAGGTACTCATAAAGCTAACGTCTGACACTCGGAATGGGAAAAGTCGCACCGTCGTATAGACCGTCAACGCCGTAAAGAATGTCGCAACGCCCATCTTCACAACAGACTGCGCAAACTCGAAGTTGAACAACGTCCGCCTCCTATACGCCAATATCCCAGACAGCATTATGATTTCTATGATCGCTGAGATTGCCCTAGCAAAGACGATACCAAATACACCCAAGCCCGTAAAGCGAGTCAGGATAACCGCCAACGCAATCATCACGCTCACCGACACCAGCGAGATAAGCAGTGGAGTCTTAGTGTCCTGATTCGCATAGAACGCCCGCACCAAAATCTGGTATATGCTCGAACATACAATCGACACGCAAAGCACTCCGAGCAGCTGCGCAATCATCGCATTACCGCCATTCACAATAAATGACGCCACATACCCTCGCGCAAAAAATGATATTACTGCAATAGGCATAATTAACCAGATCACCAATCTAAGCGCCGTTCTCAAGCTTCTATTAAACACTTCGTCGCCCTCTTCTGTGATTTCTTGCGATAATTTCGGGAAAAACGCGGTTGAGATCGCCACCCCTACCAACGAAATCGGCATCGCCGCAAGTGACTGCGCCTGCTGCAAATGGCGCACCGTACCACTAGCCATTCTTGACGCTAGATTCATATTCACAAAACTCGCCAAATAATCTAGACCCTGATCCGCCGTCCGCGCTGGCAGTAACCCCGCCACCTTCTTCAGCCCAATATTCTTCCAGAAAATCTTAAAGTCATACTCAAATCCTAGCCCCACCATACCAAACAACGCAATCAAAAGTTGTACGATCGAACCCAGCGCCACACCCAGCGCCACACCCATAATACCACCCTCGAACACCTGCGTGCCAAAAATTGTGATACCGCCGGTAAACACTCGTACGCCAATCAAGATACATATATTATAGACAATCGGCGCCAACGCGAATGAGAGAAATCGCCCAACCGCCTGCTGCATCGAAATCAAAACCATTGAAATCGAGAATAGCAACGGGTTCACCGCAATCACGCGCATCAAACTCACCGCCAGCTGGTGCGTCTCAGATGAGAAGCCTGAGGTGATCAAACTCATCAGCGGACCCGCAAAGATAATAATTAGAACCGACACTACGAACATCACTATCGCCATTAAGTTCAATAATGACGACGAAAGCTCCCATGCCGACTTGCGATTGCCTTTACTCAGGCGCTCAGTAAAAACCGGGATAAACGAGACCGAAAGCGCCCCCGACACCAATATGAAAAACATGAAATCCGGCACCGTAAAGGCCGCCGTATAAGCATCAATCGCCGCAGGATAAGTCCTTAGAAACATTGTGTTTAGCCAGCGATCGCGGAACAATCCTAGCATCGCCGCGCCTAAAGTCGAAGTAGCGAGAATTACCGCCGCTACCTTTACTGGCATCTCTGTATTTGCCAGTGCTACCACCGACTTCCACTTTATCCGTCGCATACATATATTATATAGCCTCACTTGGCATTTCTCAACAGGTATGCTACAATAAACCTATGGAAGCATTCTTACGGGTCGTTATGATAGTTAGCGCCAGCCTTTCTATTGTTTTAGTATTACTCCAACAACGTGGCGCCAGTCTCGGTGCTGGACTTGGCTCAAGCGGTGAGCTCAACATCAAGCGCCGCGGCCTAGAAAAGAGCCTTTTCAACACTACCCTAGTCACATCAGTCATCTTTATTGTATCAATTATTGCGATGTTCTTCGTACCAATTGATTAGGGGGATCAGTGCCAAAGTTTTGGAAAAAGCAGGTGCGACGCACCAAATATCTCGGACAGGACATTGCCGAACTCAGTAAGCGCGGCACTAAACACGTACGAGAAAATGTCATCGGCACCCTTCACAAAGCCCACTATGTCCGTCGCCAAGTTTTCTGGTGGCTCGGCGCGGCCGTGATCCTACTCTTAATGACTGGCGCCCAGCTGCTCATATGGCGTGACCTCACCTCCACCACTATTAGCGCTCGTGGCGGCATGTTCAGCGAGGCCACAATTGGCGAGATTCGAAGCCTTAACCCGCTCTTTGCCACCACTAACTCTGAGTTTACTGCCATTAATATCATCCACGCTCGCCTCATCGGCCACGACCAAAGCGGTAATCTCTCTGGCAAACTCGCCTCATCCTGGACCGCCTCAGCCGACGCTCGCGAATGGCGCGTTACTCTTCGCGAGGGACTAACCTTCCACGACGGACACCCTCTCACTGCCGAAGATGTCGTATTCACCGTCGAGTTGATGCAAAACCCCCTCACTCACTATTTGGGTCAAAGCAACTGGACTAACGTCCGCGTCTCTGCCGAAGACGACCATACTGTCATATTTACCCTTAATACCTCCCAGGCCTCCTTCGCCGAACAGCTAGCTTTCTTCGTTCTGCCGAAACATATCTTGCAGGACATCCCCCCACAACAACTCATCAACGCCGACTTCAACCTCACAGGTGTCATCGGCGCGGGACCATTCATGTTCAACCGCTTTAAAGCCTCCAGTACTAGCCCGTTTATTGTCGACACTCGTCGATTCGATAACTTCTTTGCTGGCGCCAGCCTACTAAATAGCTTCGAGATCCACACCTTTTCTAGCACAGAAGACATCGTTGACGCTCTAAATCTTGCCGCCGTCATAGCCAGCGCCGAGCTTTCACCTTCCGATCTCGGTAGTCTCGAGCGACGTCATAATTTCCGCGAACGCCGCTCCCTCCTTTCGTCTGGCACCTTCCTCTTCATTAATACGGCAGGCGAGCAAACTTCCTTACTCGGTGTGCGTCAAGCCATTGCTGCCTCGCTCGACCTTACCAAGATTCGTATGGCGGCGAATGTCACTACCCCTCTCGACTTGCCTATAATCACCTCTCGCTTCCATCTGAATGCCCCCACCCTCCCACCACGTAGTACGGGTGCTGAAATCACTGAACCCCTCCGTCTACTAGCTAGCGATCGTGAAGTCGCTTATGTCATCGCTAGTCAGCTACGCGAAGCCAATATCCCAATTGAACTCACTATCCATTCAGAAGGCTCTCAAGCCCTCTGGAGCGCAATCGACGCCCGCGACTACGACCTCCTCCTCCGCACCATCGTTATGCCAAGCGACCCAGATCCTAGCCAGTATTATCACTCATCACAAATCCGCGCTCGCAACTTCTCCAACTTCGTCAACGGTTCCGCCGATATCTACCTCACTGCCGCGAACGCCACTACCGACCTCAGCATCCGTCGTGCCCGCTACGAAGAGTTTCTCCGTGTCTGGGTCAACGAGATCCCTGCTATTGGCCTCTATCAGTCTGAGATGCTCCATGTCGCGGCACACTTCGCCACTACTTTCCCCGAGAATGCCGTTCTCGCCACTCCTTTCTCTCGCTTCGAAACCGTCAACCGCTACGCCACCCTCCGCAGCACCCGTCATCGCACACCATAATTAGCTACATTTCTTCTAGTAGCCTCCGCCAGAGAGCTGGCTTTCGCCTCACAGCATGATCAATCTACCACCAAGAACTCGGTGTCATGCTAGCCGGCAGCAGATAAAGCATGCCTCCCTATATCAATCAGCTCATCACGACACCTAACCCCATCTTTATACATACACTTAAGAGGGGCCGCTACACGACCCCTCCTTTTGGCTCAACTTTTATCTAGTATCTAGAACCTTGGTGCTACCTCCCTAGCGTATGTTAGGAATGCTTGTCTTAGAAGCTCAGACTGGTTCCATGCCCATAGATACGTTGCAGGTGATAGGAAGAACGCTTCTGCTGGTCGGGCTGAGGCTGGCATACCCATACCTGCGCCATAGGTGCGATGCAGTAATATACGCGAAGCCATCACTGGGCCATTAACTCTTAGGTGGTTCGTACATATATTACCATTTAGCTGATTTACATTCGTAATACCAGCACAGGTATTGATAGTACCCGTACCACCATTTAGTCCAGCTAGTAGCCATGAGTCAATTCGGGTTACGCTCTCGTTGATCGTAATGCTTGGTGCAAAGATCAGCACCTGTGGGATCTGCGAGATATCTGTGTAAGGACCATCATGTAGTATGATGTTACCAGCAATGGTCACAGGACCTGTTGAATCGATGATCACTGTTCGTCCTGGCTGGATCGTACTTGCGTTGATAGTTAGCGCGCCATCTGATCTTAAGTTATTCATACGATCACCCTGATGGTTATTTAGCGAGATACTGCCACTGACGCTTGTCGCATTTGTGACATTTGTATAGCGATGCCTGATGTTTCGCGCTAGACCGTAAGCATTGCTTGCTCCTGCCATCTCACCAAGTGGTTGCGCGTGGCTAAACGGACTACAGTTAGAGTTGCGGAAGGTTAAGGTGGCAATACTACACGATCCCACTTGGACGCTTCTTGGCACCATTGTAAAGTTATTTGGTGCGTTAGCTGTCGGTACACCAATAGCACCTATGCCTAGAGCGGCACCTGAAGCAATAGTTCGTACAGGTCCAGCTGAGACAATCTCGTACTCTACCCATGAACCAAACGAACCAAAGTCACTCTGGCCAAACGGTCGCTTATCAAAGATTGCGCCCTCAACCGCACCATCACTGTATAGACCATCGCCTAGGACGTTAGTCATTGGCTTCTTGCCGATCACGACACACTCCGGCTGAGTCACTGCCCATCGGCCAGCAGACTCGTGGCCAAAGCCCTCGTTATGTGTGCTGTCTCGGTCCATTGCCGCTACTGCCACGCAGAACTTCGTGCCAATTGGCGCATCTGCAAGCACCTCAGACTCCATGCCTAAGTTAAAGGTCGAACCATTCAACAAGTTGAACGGATTAGTGTCACTCTGTAGGTTTAGCTGACCCTGGCCAGTAGTTGAAGTACAGCCCCATGGCGCATTCATCAGACCATTTGCTCCGTTATTGTCAAATGTCACGAAGCTACATGGATTAGCACCCACGCCTGCATTTGGCTCCAGGTTCATACCTGCATTTGGATCGCTTGTGCGATTCGGGCCAACGTAGAACTTAATCACTGCCCAACGGGTGTCTGGTCGGGTTGCTGTCGCATAGGTCTCACCCACTAATTCATTGTGTCTTGGATTAACGCGTAGTGACGCATTCCAACCTAGCTCCGTGCCGCCCACCTGAATACGGTTCGCATTTGATGGGAAGAAGTTTAGATGCGGCACAATGTAGTAGTTATACGGCACACCAAATCTCGCTGTCGACTCAACTGGGCCTGCATCTGAGCGCTTCACCCAAGTGTAGCGGTTTTCGTAGTAAGTACCAGGACCACCTGCGATACCACCAACAGTTCGGTCAATTGGGCCGTTAGAAAGGGTGGATGGCACTGAGCTACAACAAGAGACAGGGGCAGGACTTTGGGAGTGGTGGTTAGGTCCGCCACCGAACCATTCCTGTGTTGTACTCCCCGCAGAACAGCCACCATCAGGCCATCGACCACACTGAGAACAACTCGTGCCAGATGTGCTGCACCATCTCGTTCCACCACCGCAGGTCCGGTTTGGATTAGACGGAGTTGGGCATGGATATGTCGGGTAACTACCACACTCATAGTCCCACGAGCATGATCGGCATGACCCAGTCCCACAGTCTGTCGCTGCAGTACGAGGCAGACTTCTTGTATGTCGCTGTCTGAATTCGTATCTGTACTGATGAAGGTTCTGAGTACAAGCTAGTGGACCGTTACCACCCACGAAATCATTCGTGCCAGGACCATCGCTACAGTTCTGGAATCGCTTACTCACAGCATCCTGCACTGAGATAGTTACCTCAATATCCCGACGACCCAACAAGCTGTTACGTACTGTATGTCCGCCACCTTGATGAGTCTGGAGGCTAGGGTTCATCATGTTTTGTCCAGGCGCAGTTGGTCGGATGCCATTCAAGTCATCTCCTGTGATATTCCACTCATTACGTAGTGCTGGGCTTGGTGCTGGGTGGATTGTATTAATCTGCAACTGTGTCCCTGGAGGAGTCAGCGCAGCGCAGTCTCGGCCTTCGTTCGATGCATTACTTTCACCGCATAGCGTATACCGCAGGTGGAACGGCGGGAAGTTAATTCTGTTCGTTGCGTTTTCTACTGTGCGACTATGCAGCGCCACTAGCTGACCCTGCCAGCCAAACGAGATGTTGTGCTGCGGACGAGCATAGACACGATCTGTCTCCGAACTCGTACTTGGACAACCAAGCATACCAGTTAGCCAGCTACCAGTCGTATGGCCAGCCATTCCTGGGTGGCAAGCAATTGGTGCCTCTTCACGTACTTGATTATTGATTAGAGCTCGGGCTCGGACATGGCTCGAGAATACATCTGCCCATGGCGGAGCATCTGGAGGTGTACCAGGGTCGCATTCACCACCACAAGGCGGCGTCTCTGGCGGTGGCGCGCCACGCTCAATTACTAGCTCAGCCATCGAGCTGCCATTATACGAGATGTTCTGACGCCATATCATATTGCTGGTCGTGCCTGGAGCCGGCGCTGGGATAGTAACATTTGTCACCACCACCTGCCCAGTCAGTACATTCGCGCCAGAGCGTGAGACAAACTCCTCAACTTCACCCCCCACCAACGTTAATATATCACTGATTGGACCTGGGGTTAACGGCAAAGCTGTAGCACCCTCTGCAGTAGTCGTCGCAGTCCACTCAACTTCTGCCTCAGCTTGACCCTCATCAATACGTCGCATATCATGATGGAAGCCGATTCTTACCACCACGTCACCCTCCACATCATAAGGGATCGTGATCCTCTGGGTAATCGCAGCATCCCATTCCGATGTATTAGTGTCTTGTGTTAATTGGCGAGTACAATTTACGCCCGTCGGACATAAGGCTGTCACAGATGAACGAGACTGGAATACTGGGTTCATGATCTCTGGGTAAACGAAGATCTGGCTCACGTTCTGGTTTTGGTTCAAGAAGTTACCCCATGGCAAAGGACCAAAGGTTCTTTCAAGTGGGGGGACGTCAATCTCAGTAGCCGCCACACTATGCACAATAGCCGCCTGATCGCTGGTAGGAGGACCGTTTACTATCAGCTCTAGCGGGAAATCCTTAAAGCCATCTGGGTGCTCAACCATAAAGGCTGGTAGTCTTGGGCGCTCGTCAGGTAAGCCTGGGTTAGGCCGCGGGTAGTTACCATTACAGTTATGCAGGATCTGCACCCATCGCTCACGCTCCGGAGTGCCAGAAGAGACACCTACCCATGAGAGATTTGGTGTATTGTTGTCGATAAAGGTGCTGCTGCCTGGGAAAGTTGGCATACCCGCGCCCAATGGCTCAGAGCAACATCCAGCACTCAGTCTAGGGTTATATCGCCAGCCCTCAAGAGGGAATCCCGACACCGTTCGCGCAGCCATATTCACAGTCAGTTGATGAAAATCACAGTTATGGCTTGCGCAACCTCCTCCACGCGGAGTAGTACGTCGTCGGTTGATGACTCTAGAAGGAGAGGCATGAGTATCCTCAGGCACCAGCCTTAAGCTTTGCATAATACTGTGAGTAGTATCACTAACAACATTAGCGATTTGGTAGAGTATCATAGAGGTACGGGTGTAAGCATATCGCTCCATAATACTACTACGGAACTCTGCCCAGTCCAAGAATTCTCCATCGCTCTTGCCTTCCAATCTTATTATATTAATCATACCGGCACTAGAAGTGAAGATGTCGGAATAATCCCCAACCTCTTCTAGTTCACGAACCCGATCCCATAATAGGTAGACATAGCCTGGATCAGCCGCGTAATCCACTTCTAGCCCATCCTCTGTCAGACAGTGGCCCGGGACACCAGAGCAAGTAGTGAGCCCAGCCACAACTACCGGCATAGTATCGAATGCCTCCCAACCTAAGAGATTATCAAGGTCTAGTGCTATGTAGTCGTTATCAGCATGGCTAGCAATCTCACGAGCAGGCAAGCCCTGCTCCATCATCGGCAAGAACTCTTCCTGGAGTCGCCGCCTCACATTCTCAAACGCTTCACTAGCAGCCTGCTCTTCCATCCCAGCAAAATAGGCTGTGTAGATCTGCACACCAACATACAAAACTTCTCGTCGCTCTAGCAAGCATGAGCTCATCCTTTGCTGATAAACCACGTTCTCCATGCGCACCCGCATGAAGTCACCTGGTCCACCTAATAGTGAGTTGAGGATCGAGTCAGCCTCTGACTCGTGCACGTCACCATGCCCAAACGCCGTCAAGATTTCTTGCGCTGTCACCTCTACATTACAGCGAGTTTCATTATAATGCATAAGTGCAGCATTCAGTATTAGATCTTCTAGCGCCTGCGCAGCTGGATCATCAATTACAATACCAGGGTTACGCTGCAAGTGATCTCTTAAATCCTCGGCATTACGGTCGACATGCTCTGGTGTAATCGTGATATTGCCAATCATGATATTCTCTCGCACAGTTGGAGTAGGTCGCAGCAAGGTAATGACTACGACAATAGCAAAGGCGACGGCAAGGGTTGCGCCCCCAACAATCCATAAAGTATTCTTGCGGCGCTGCTTCGTTCCGAAGTCAAAGAAGTCACTGCTACTCCCCGACGTCGACTTCTGCGTCGCACCACCATTAAACTTACGCCGACTACCGCCAGCCAACTGCCTAAACCACGCCTTTACCTTGTCCATAAACCCTTACCTTGCTTATTTGTTATATTTTATCATACATAAGCATAAAGCATAAATAGCAAGTGAAAGAGCCCTCGTTACCAAAGTATTGAGGACTCTTCTTAATCAGTTTCGCTAACTATTCAACCGCTATCACCCATCAGCCCATGTATCGCCATGATGGTATGGATAGCCTGCTGGATGGCATAATGCTCCAGTGGGCTAAACATATTGTTGCCCGTGCCTGTCATGATGTTGCTGTGGTACATTTGTCCTATAGCAGTAGCTGCCCAGCTTGATATTTGAACACTGTCTGCAAATATCATATCTGCTGGTGTTGGTGAGTTTGGTAGGGGATGCCCCATAGCTCGGGATAGGTTAGCTAACATCACTGCCGCTTCTTGCCTCGTAATATTAGCGTTAGGATTAAAGCTACCGTTGCCAACACCATTAACAATGTTAAGATAGGCTGCCCGCTCCACGTAGCTACAGTTGGTGTCGTTGAATTGCCTTCTGCCTGAGACTGCTCCGTTATGGTGTTCGTACAGGGTAACGGCGATTCGGGTAAACTCTGCTCTGGTGGTGGGTCGTTGGAATCCGTTTCGAAAGCCATCTGGGAGCAAGCCCAGTTCACCTGCTCTTTCTACAGAGTCACGAGCCCACTCTGAGGGCGGAGTGCCTTCCCATACTGGTGGTGTTACGGTTGGTGGGTTTGGATTAGTCTGTACTTGCCCATGCACGATCGGGGCTTGGGGGGTTGTAGGGATTGTGTCTGGGCGCTCTACAGAAACAGTACTGCTTGGGACTCTGCCTCCAGGGCTAAACACCAAAACATCTGCTGCAGAGCCTTCCCCTAACGGGCGCGTCAGTCTGTTCGGCGAAGTCACGCTCATATCCGCAGGGAACAGCGGCTGACTAGCAGGCGTGCCTCGGCTATTGTCTGCCCGCACAGGAAAAGAATAAATCCTCGTATCCACACTTCCCACTACTGACCTAAACCTCACATACATCTCCACTAACTCTCCTTGGCTATGGTCTATGAAGAATGTCATCCTCTCGCCATCAGCAAAGATTTCGTGGATCGCGTAGGTGCGGTGGTCGTTGGCATAGATTAGTACGCCCCAGCAGATCTCTAACGCGTCGCCTACGATGATAGCTTCGAGGCGGTCGAATTCATTAACACGCTCCATGCGTGTCAGGGCGATTCGCCTTAAACCTTCATAGCCATCCATTTCTAGGCTACCCCAACCTGTGGTGTCGAGTACATCTTGACGTCTCAAAGCCTCTCCTGGCTCTGGGAAGTCGCCTGCATTCGCACTAAACACGTTGAAAGGTGTTAGGGCAGTTAGCAGTACGAATGCTAGTAGCCATGCTACTACTTTCTTGGTTCTTGTCTTGGTCTGTTTCATTTCTTTCTGCCTCCTTTTGGTTTGTTTTTGTGACCGAACCCCCGCTCTAGACTAGTATCGGCGCATACTGCACGCCTTAATTCTAGCAAAAACTGATTTTTAAGGTTCGATTTAAACACATACTACCACAAAACTCCACAAAACGCAATCATAAGCTCTTTACATCAGCTTTTTGGAAACGCGCCGAAAGTAAAAAACAAAAAGATGCCCTATTGGTACAATCCAGCACCGCATGCATCTTAGTGGTTACATTTTATCATTTATTCTACTTAATTACAAGCAGCTTGCGTGACTTGGTTATCAGGATCAAGCGCCTTATCTTATTAGCACGCAACAACTCAACCTTAATTCTTCCGACAGCCTGTTTCGTGGTAGCCTCATATCTTAACAGAGAAATTATACTTTTATCCGACTGATTGTCCGCCTTACGCAGCAACCCCTGCATAGTACGTGGTCCATTCTTGCGTGGGTGTTCAATTTCCCACAGCTGTCCTTTAACTTCTATATCAGGTGTCGTGTTTGTCCCGCGCTTTACAAAGCGGACGTTACTCTTCAAATATTCCGCCATCAATCCTGCTACAATCTGCTCCTCATCCGACGGCTTCGGCTTAATATCGGTTGGTGTTATCACCTCGTAAACTTTTTGTTTCATATCGTCAATTCTAACATACGAGGCGTAGTCGAGAAAAGTAAGTAAGCTTATTTTTTCAACCCAGCCTATAGGGTGCTTACTTCAATACCTTTTTCAAAAACGCACCTGTCGACGACTTCGCGTTCTTCGCCACTTGCTCTGGTGTACCTTCAGCTACGATCTGCCCACCATTCACGCCACCTTCTGGCCCTAGATCTATAATCCAGTCCGCGGTCTTAATCACGTCCAAATTATGTTCGATTATAATCATCGAGTTCCCGCCCGTCATCAGGCCGCTAAGCAGCTCAAGTAGCTTCTGTACGTCATCACTATGCAATCCTGTCGTAGGTTCATCGAGTATATATAGTGTCTTATTAGTGTTCGGCCGCGCCAATTCCGTCGCAAGCTTAATTCTCTGCGCCTCACCACCAGACAATGTCGTCGCTGGCTGACCTAAACCAATATAGCCTAATCCCGCCCGCTGCAGAGTCTGCAACTTCTTTGCAATCGCTGGGAAATTGATGAAGAACTCTGCCGCTTCGTCCACTGTCATCGCAAGAACATCAGCGATACTCTTGCCCTTAAACTTCACCTCCAAAGCTTCTCGGTTGTATCGCTTCCCCTTACACTCCTCGCACTCAACAAAGATATCCGGCAAGAAATGCATCTCAATCTTTATCACACCATCACCCTGACAACGCTCACAGCGTCCGCCCTTCACGTTGAAACTAAACCGTCCCGCCTTATAGCCACGCATCTCAGCCTCTGGTAGGCCTGCAAATAACTCTCGCACATAATTCCAAACACCCGTATAGGTTGCAGGGTTCGACCGTGGCGTTCGTCCAATCGGACTCTGGTCGATCACAATCGCTTTATCGAGATTATCTAGACCCGTGATCTTATCATGCGCACCCGCTACCGTCTGCGCTCGATGCAGCTGCGCCTGTAGCTCATTCGCCAGGATGTCATTCACTAAAGTTGACTTGCCCGACCCGGATACACCCGTCACTGCCGTCATCACGCCAAGCGGAAACTTCACATTAAGATTCTTCAGATTATTCTCACGTGCACCCCAGACCTCAACGAACTTCTCGCCAATTGACCGTCGCTTCTTCGGCACTACTATCTTCTTCTCACCAGACAAGTACTGCCCCGTCAAACTCTTCTTATTCTTCTCTACCTCATCTGGCGTGCCGACTGCCACCACCTTACCGCCATGTCGTCCCGCCCGCGGACCAATATCTACCAGATAATCCGCTTCACGAATTGTATCCTCGTCATGCTCCACCACCAAGACCGAATTACCAATATCACGTAATCGCTTTAGTGCATCAATTAGCTTCTCGTTGTCTCGTTGGTGTAACCCTATCGATGGCTCATCTAAAACATACAGAACACCCTGCAAGCCAGAGCCAATCTGAGTCGACAGCCTAATCCTCTGCGCCTCACCACCAGACAAGGTGTTCGCCGCTCGCGCTAATTCAATATAGCCTAAGCCAACATTCTGCATAAAGCCCACGCGTGAAATAATTTCTTTAAGTACGGGCTCCGCAATTAGCCGCTGTGTCTCATCAATATCGTTCGGTAGCTTCTTAAATAGCTCAATTACTGTATCGACATCCATGTTACATATGTCCATAATATTCAGCTTGCCAATCCTGACCGCCAACACCACCGCCTTCAATCGATTGCCTTGGCAAGTCACACACTTCTCTGTCCGCATAAATCGCTCAATATCTTTACGCATAAAGTCGCTATCCGTCTCTCGATATCGTCGCTCCAAGTTCGGGATTACACCCTCATATGTCGACTCATAAGTCGCCCCATCACCCCACTTGCCATGGCCACCCACAGTCATAGAATACTTATCGTCTCCTGTGCCATATAGGATTTTATAAATCACCTCATCGTCCATATCCTTGACGGGCGTCTTTATGTCGAAGCCATGTTTTGCGCCCACCGCCACCAGCTTCTTCAACCACCACGAATCTTGATTGATACGATTAAATGGCCTAATCGCACCCTCGCCTAATGTTAGGTTTTTATTCAAAACTAATTCTGGATCAACTTCTAGGCGCACACCCAAGCCAGTACAAGTCTCGCATGCGCCCTGTGGCGAGTTGAAACTAAACAACCGCGGTTCCAAGTTCGGTATCTCAACATCTGGATGTTCTGGGCAGGCATATCGCTGCGACAATGTAATCATTCTGTTGTCCTCATCCGGGAACATCAACTGAATCATACCGCCACCTATATCCAGTGCCTGCTCCACCGACTGACTCACTCGCGCACTTAATTCTTTATCCATCGTTAAGCGATCAACCACAATCTCGATCGTATGTTTCTTCATTTTCTCTAAAGCAGGAAACTCATCCAGAGCATAGATGATCCCATCAATTCGCGCCCGCACATAACCCTTGCTCATATATTGCTCGGGGATATGTTGGAACTCACCTTTCTTCGCCTGAACAATCGGCGCCAAGATAATCATCTTCGTGCCAACTGGCGTCTCTAGTACTTCATCCGTAATGTTCTCCACGCTTCGCTTCGTCACTGTCCTATCACACACAGGGCAATGCGGCACGCCCGCTCGCGCAAACAGCAGTCGTAAATAATCATAGACCTCCGTCACAGTCGCCACAGTCGAACGCGGATTACGTGAAGTCGATTTCTGATCAATCGAAATCGCTGGGCTTAGACCTGTGATATGGTCCACTTCTGGCTTATCCATAATGCCTAAGAACTGCCTAGCATAGCTCGAAAGCGACTCAACATAGCGTCGCTGACCCTCTGCGTAAATCGTGTCAAATGCCAGACTCGACTTGCCCGACCCCGAGACACCAGTAATCACCACGAATTTGTCACGTGGAATGTCCACATCGATATTCTTCAGGTTGTGTTGCTTTGCACCCCTGATCGAAATTACATTCTCCATTCATGTATCCTACCACAAATCACCCCAAAAATCAACTCCTGATAGGGTAGCGCTATCTAGTTAGTATTATCTAAGCAATAGTACAACCCAGACCCCAAGTAAGTCATTATCGACACCGTGCGACCCTGCGCGCGATCCACTACATTACTGACGCCTGGCCTGCAGGTAGCGCCATAAATCAACCAAATATCACCGCTACTCTCGCCAAATCGCGCATAGCGGATACTGTCCGCGCGCCCCGCCATTAAATCTTGCAAAAAGAATGGTCTATTATAGGTCATCGACGCGTATGCTCCTGGGAACGCTGTCTGATTACCACTATTTAGTAATCGCAAGTTAAAACCAAATCCACCTCGCATCAAGATATAGTCTGCAAAGAAGTCGTCTTCTTCGTCTATCAGGCCAGTCGATGCGTCGATAGCGAGCAACGGCAATACGCCGTTATGATCAGCCTGAAACGCCTCTAGCGACTCCAGAACTCGACTCACAGCCGCCCTCTGCTCTGCTGTCGCGCCCGCGTTCAGAATCTGGTTGATATCTAGCTCGCCTAGCCCGTCCAGGTCATCTCCTGTTAGTTCTAGATACTCACTTGGCGCCACAATCGTAATGCTTCGATCATGTCGACTATCTAGTGTCAGGCTAACTACAATCTCCATATCCTCTATCGAACCCTGAATTGTCATTCCTGTAAAACGTCGCGTCCGCGTATTGATCTCTAGTGTGATTGTTGGGAAGTTCTCTATTTCCTCTTGTAGTGTCCGCTCCGCCTCTTCACGCTCCACGGTCGTCATCTCATTAAAGCCCCCAATAGCATCGTCTAGCATCTCAAAGAGGTATTCAGCCAAACCATCCTGGAAGTTATCCGCACAGCCCACAAATCCTCGCACAACATCGCTATCACGCACTTTCTCTAGAAACGTGACATAATCAGCCAGCACATTCGATGGTGATACATTATATGTCACTACGCCACTACGCCTACTCTCACGCTCAAATCGCACGATGGTTGTCAGCATATCAAAGATCTCACGACCTGCTCCTCGGCTTTCTCGTGTCGCCTCAATCTGGTTCTGGATACAGTACTGCAAGTTCTCAGTCTCACTGCCCGTAAAATCACTTATAGTCTGGTTCGGTATCATCAGCCAGGTGTTATTAAATCTCGCAATCTCTTCAGGCCACGCCACATCCGCGCCATCTGGTGCTACAGCTGACACAATTTGCTGCACAATCTGCAGGTAGTCCGCTCGCATAAAGATATTCTCATTCACATAAGTCATGTAGAAAGTGCCGCCAAATTCTCGCGATCCGTCTAATGCCTCGACCTCCGCTATTGTCGGTCGTACATATAGACCAATACTCGTCTCGCTATTCCTGCCTGCGACATCCATACGTGTGTGTATATTAAATCGCGCACTAATCTCATCGTCATCATTAAAGTTGGAGACCGCAACCGTACCCTCTACTCGTACATCGTTGTCCTGCAGCAGGTTAACAAGCGCATCACCAATTAGTTTGTCGTCATTATTTTGCACCACAAACCAAGCCGAAGCTCCTACGCCTAACGCCACAACCAAAGCCGCGCCACCGATCACCAGCTTCTTTGTTAAAGACATCCCATCCTTTATCACGCTTTTACCACCAAATGCTGGTACTGGGTCGTTCGGCACCACTGCTGGGTCATTGGACCCAGAAAACACGCCGCCGCTCATACTTGGCTCTGGGGCAGGTGCCGCTGGAGCAATCACTGGCGTCGACTCAGGGATCGAGTCTGGCATTGTAATCGGCTCCACTGTTAGCGCAGGTGTTGGCAACGCTTCCGGTGCCGGAACAACGGGAGTTTCCGTAGCAGTCAAGGCTTGCCCTGTCGCAGGAGCTTCCGTTACTCCTAGTTCTGTAGCTTTATTTTCTTCATCCATCTAGAACCCCCTTCCTCTCAAAATCCAATCCCAGTTCTGGCTTGTGCTAGTTGTATTGCTCGGCGTGGAGTGCAAAGCGAACAAGCTCGACGCCACCATCAAGACTATAGCCCCTATAGCTATGCCTAAATTAATCTTCTTGAAAGTATTCATCATTGTCATTTTACCACCTGCAATCACACCCAGGAAGTACGCCGCCACACCATTGATCCCTGCTGCCATCAAGGTCGGTACAAATGTCCCGAGCCAATATCGTCGTTGCAAGGCTGAAGCCATTCGCTCACCCATACCTTCAATCCCAAGCGAGAATATAGCGATAAATATCGTAGCCACTGCCAAGAAACAATTTATCAAAACCACCCCCCACAGCACCTTTGACGCAATCGAAAAGTTTTTCTTCACCGCCTCGCTATCAGTCGCTTTCTGCACTAAGATTAGCGATATAATCGCCAACGTCAACGATGCGATCGCGAACGATATCCAAACCAACATGTCTGGCGCACCCCGCACAATCAAACCAAAAGGCGATACTAAAGTCGGCTCAACTCGCGCAAACATCGCGATGCTTGTTGCCACACTTAGTCCCGCAAAGAAACAGGCGCCTACCAGCGCCGCCGTCAAACACCTCACCAATCCCTTTTGTGTCATTACACTCCCTCCATGATTTACCATATTATATCTTAAATGAGATATAATGTATATATGAAGCCAACCAAGAAGCAGCAACAGATTCTCGATTATATCGACCATTTCCGTAGCGAACAAGGTCATGCTCCAACCTATCGCGAGATCATGTTCGGCTTAGGGTACTCTTCGGTAGCCACCGTCGCCGAACACATCAAGAACCTCACTAATAAAGGCCTTTTAGTCAAAGAAGATTTCGCACCTCGTTCTGTCGCCGTCCCACGCGAAAGCATCATCGAGGTCGACTTCGTCAACGAAATCTCCAAACGTCGCGGCGATGGTCGAGATAAAGAAGCCGACACCCTCCAAAAAGCCTGGCAAATACTTACCGACTAGGCTAACCGTAGGGGCAAACCATGTTTTTCCACCTTGTAAAAGGGCAGCTCCCATGATATAGTAGCCTTATATGGGTCCTTGGAATACAATAATCGTTCAGCCAATCTTTAACCTGCTTCTTGCGGTTTATCAGCTGGTTGGTGACTTTGGTGTGGCAATTATCATCTTTACACTACTTGTTAAATTGGCAATGTGGCCACTCATGAAGCGCCAGCTTCATCAGACCCGCCTCATGCGCAAGATTCAGCCAGAACTCGCTGAGATCAAAAAGCGCTGCAAAGGCAATCGTCAGCTAGAAGGTCTTCAGATGATGGAGCTCTACAAGCGCAATAATGTCAAGCCATTCGCTTCTATTCTCACTTTAGTCCTTCAAATTCCAATTTTTATTGCTATCTTCGGCGTTATACGTAACGCGCTAGCTAGCCCCGAAGCTGTCGAGCAATTCGCCTACGGTTTCACCCGAGACTGGTCAAGGGTTTACGAACTAATCCATAACTTTGAAGGCTTCTATCCTCGTCTCTTTGGTATAGTTGACCTCAGCGTTTCGCCATTCCCTGTGGCTACCGCCAGCTCCATCATTCTACTTGTCTTAGTCGTTGCTTCTGGCGCTTTGCAGTTCATCATGACCCGTCAGCAAATGCCAAAGCGCAACTCTAAGCGCACCCTCAAGCAAATCATGTCAGACGCCGCCAACGGCAAGGAAGCCGATCAAACCGAGATTAACGCTATTGTCCAGGGCCGCATGGCATTCCTCATGCCAGCCATGATGATCTTTATCATGGTGCAACTTCCAGGCGCTATTGTCCTCTACTTCTTTACCTCAAACTTAGTCGCTGTCCTCCAGCAGAAACGTGCCCTCTCAAAAGACCTCGACACCATGGAGCACATGGCAGAAAAGAAGGTCCTAAAAGAACTCCGCGACCTCCAAGAAGGCGAAGTTGTCAAAAAGCAAGGCGAGAAAACCATCACCCGTGTCAGTATTTCCGACGATAAAAAGCCCAAGAAAAAGAAAGGTAAGAAATGAACCGAGAAGAATCAATCCGTTTCGCCACCAAGTTCCTAGAAGACATGATCTCGTTCTTTGGTGTTAACGCTGCTATCCGCTCCACCTCCGAAGACGACGTTATCCACTTAGCCGTACCATCAACCTCTCTTAACGCTGTCCTTATCGGTCGCAATGCCGAGACTCTACGCGGACTTCAGAATCTCGTCTCAGCCGCTCTCGCGCAGAAAGAAGCCGCTCTGACTCGCGTCAACATCGACGTCGCTGGCTACAAAGAGCAGCGCGCCGCCCACATCGAAACTCGCGCTAAAGACTGGGTAGAGCGCGTTCGTCGTGAGGGTCGCATCGAACTCGACCTCAATGCTGCTGACCGTCGCATCGTCCATAAATACGTCGAGGACATTTCAGACGTCGAGGGTCACTCTGAAGGCGTCGGCCGCGAACGCAAACTAATCCTCGAGCATAAGCCCGAGTAATCTTTCGAGTCGTTGCTGGAACTCTTCCTGGGGCATTTTTTCTCGGAAGTCAGCCGAATATAACATCACTAGCGCATCTACTTGTGGCAATTCGCCCTGCTTTTGTAGCCACAGCCTAACGATCTCATAGGTTCGACGACGTATTCGATTTCGACCTACCGCAGACTTCAAGACCTTCTTGCTAACGACCACACCAAAACGTGTCCCTTTCCTGGTATTCTTCGCCCACACCAACGAAATCTTGTCGCCACGTTCAGTTTTGCCGTTTTTTAGGGTTGCCTGAACACCACCCCTTGAGTGGAAGCGGTATTTAGAGTTTAGCACCCGCCCTCACTTCTCTTAAACCGATAGCTTCTTGCGTCCCTTTGCTCGTCGGCGTGCTAGAGTCTTGCGTCCCTTTGCTGTCGCCATCCGTACCAAAAAGCCATGCGTAGTATGTCGTTGTCGCTTATGCGGTTGATGTGTTCGCTTTGGCATTATATACTTCTTTCTTTTACGTTCTTTATATTGTCTATCATACCAAACTTTTCCACAAAAATCAACCTGTTATCCACAAGCCAATAGGTGGGCACCGTTACCATGTGGAAAACTCCGCCCCTGTCCCTGATTTCAATAGTCAAATAACATTCAGAAAACTTTCACAAACTTCTCAAAACCTGTGGATAACTCGACCAACACCTGCTATCATATTAGTATATGGAGGAAAGATGGCAAGCCGCTAAGTCTGCACTCGCTAGACATGACGGCATCAACGAGATCACGTTCAAGACATTCTTTAGTCGTCTTGAGTTTGTCAGCGTCGATAGCGGCCGCCTAACTCTCAGCGCTCCTAACGCCTTTATCACCCGGCAACTCACCAGTAAATACGCCCCTATCATCAAAAGCGCGCTTCAATCAGCCAACCTCGGCCACGAGATAGTCGAATATATTATCGCTGGCGTTAGTGACGAGCAAAAAATCGAGCGCCGCCGCAAAAACACCACAGTTAATACTGCCGACCTCACAACTGGTCTCGCCACCAAGCCTAGCGGGTTCAAGCAACACACCACCAACCTAAACCCCAAATACCTCTTCGACAACTTCGTCGTAGGTGATAATAACGACCTAGTCTTCGCTGCCTGCAAGGCTGTCGTAGCCAACCCTGGCACCATGTACAACCCACTCTACATCTATGGTGGCGTCGGTCTCGGCAAAACCCATCTCATCCAGGCTGTCGGTAACGAAATCCTCCGCGAAAACCCAGAGTTCCGCATACTCTATATCTCAATCGAAACCTTCTATAAAGACTTCGTCGCCAGTCTCCAGAAAAAACTCTCTGGCTTCACCGAAAAATATCGTGAGAACGACGTTCTTATTATTGACGACATGCAGTTCTTGGAGGGCAAGGAAAAAAGTCAAACTGAATTCTTCCACACTTTTAACGCCTTACAACAAAACAACAAGCAAATCATTATCAGCTCCGACCGCCCACCGTCTAGTATCCCCGACCTCGCTGATCGCCTCGAGTCTCGCTGCCGTCAGGGTATGATCATCGACGTCCGTCCTCCCGACTTTGAAACCCGCTGCGCCATCCTGAACGCCAAAGCTGAAGCTGGCAGACTCAACCTCTCACCTGAAGTAATAGAGTTTATCGCCGAGAAGCACACCGCCAACATCCGCGAACTCGAAGGCGCCCTCAACTTCGCCAACCTCCTTCAAATGAGTCTCGGCTCTCGATTCTCGCTCGAACGGCTTAAAAACGAACTCCTCCAAAACGCTTGTTCTGTCCGCCCTCGCACCAATCCAGAGGCCATCATTAAAGCCACCGCCACTCACTTCCATCTCACCGCTCAGGAAATCACTAGCGACAGCCGCCAGAAGCACGTTCTCCTACCACGTCAAATCGCCATGTACATCATGAAAACCGACCTGTCACTCTCTTTTCCTCAAATCTCCCGCTCCCTAGGTCGCAAAGACCATACTACCGCAATGAACGGTGTTCGCAAAATCAACAAAATGATCACCACCGACCATACCCTAAGAGATCATATCACTAGAATCCAAGAGGTAGTTAATGCATAATAACTACAACCCACATGTGGAAACCTATGTGGAGAACCGCAGCAGCACACAGACCAAACACCACCACAACCACGAAGAACTCACAGACTTAAACACAGCACCCACAGCAAGCAGAAATCATAACCCACTAACACACAGCCAGATCAACCATAACACACAGTCTATCCACAACCTCATCTCATCTGGAGTCAACCAATTTATCCACACAATCCACAGCACTAATAGTAATAATAACTTAATAATAAGAAGGGGATAAAATGCACCTATTAATCAATAAGAATAAATTATCAAAAGTTTTAAATAACATGTCAAGAATTGCAGGTTCTCGTAATCAGCTACCAATCCTCAACAACATACTCTTAAGAGCTGATGACGGCAAGCTCACTCTTATCGCTAACAACCTAGAGCTAGCCGTTGTCGAGACCTTAGAGGCTAAGGTTAAAAAGGCTGGTGTCATTACTGTCCCAGCTAAGCCTCTAGCCGAATTCATAAATAATCTCCCAGATGTCGAACTAGACCTTTCCGCCACTAACGCTAAACTAAAAGTATCTAGTCAAGGCTATAACGCTACTTTTAATGGTATGGATGCCGAAGAATTCCCTGAAATACCCGAGCTCGAAGAAGACGCCCTGTCATTCTCGCTCTCGGCGGGCGATTTCCGTCACAGCTTGCAGCGCGTCATTGGCGCTACCTCCAATGATTTTGCTCGCCCCGCACTTACTGGCGTCTGTTTCAGTTCTTTTGATAAAAGGCTCTTAATCGCTGCTACCGACGGCTATCGTCTGGCTGAGATTGAGTTGTTATCAAAGTTTAACGACGAAATCCGTGTGATTGTCCCAGCTTCAGCTATCCAGGAGATCCTCGGCACCACTGACGAAAAAGATATCAGTATCAAGGTCGGCGAGAGCCAGATCCAGTTTCTGTTGCCGTCTGGTACACAAATCACCTCAAACCTAATCTCTGGTAGCTACCCAGACTACCGCCAGCTTATCCCAGAGGTTGGTGAAGACACCGCCGTTGTTGAGCGCGAGGAACTCCTCCGCCTCCTTAAGGTAGCGCAAGTTTTTGCTCGAGTTGTCGATAATACCGCTGTCCTAAAGACGGTCGGCGAGAAGAGTCAACTAGAAGTGGTTGCAGTCGAGTCTGAACTTGGTTCGAATTTATCCGAAATGTCGGCTGCCATCAGCGGTAAAGATGTTAGTATGGCGTTTAATATTCGCTTTTTGATCGATGCTCTTAGTGTCTTCTCTACTTCAGAGGTAATACTTGACTTTTCGGATAGCAAGCTGATTATCCGAGGCAATGATTCGTCTAGCCTCATCTATATCGTGATGCCGCGGAAAGCGTAGGGTTTAAATGCAGATTGTCTCGTCAGTCCGCCTCAAAGATTTTCGTTCTCATAGCGACTTCACCTTAGATCTTGCAGACGACGTAACATTGATTGTTGGTAAGAATGGCACTGGTAAGACTTCTATACTTGAGGCTATCTATTTGCTTTGTGTCGGTACGAGCTTTAAGTCAACCGATCGAGATATGATTAAGGAGGGGCGGGAGGAGTTGGTTGCTGAGCTTAAAAAGACTGATGGCGTTATTCGTCGCGCTGTAGTCAAAGATAAAGAAAAGCAGTTTAAGGTCGGTGAAGAAAAATCGAAGCGCCTACCCGCTAAGCATCGTTATCCTGTGGTCCTCTTTGAGCCAGATGACCTTAATCTCATACATCGCTCCCCTTCTTCGCGTCGCGACTACTTCGACCGCTTCTTTGCTGGCCTCGACCCCAACTTCGCTCGCGCCACTGGTCGCTATAAGAAAGCTCTCCAGCAGCGCAATCGCCTATTAAGGTCTGGATTCGCTACCCGTGAGAATTTGTACGCCTGGGACACCATTCTAGCCTCCTATGGCGCTGAAATACTCACTAAGCGCGCCTTTGGCGCCAGCAGCATTAATCAGCGCCTAGAAGCCGTCTATAACACGATTTCCGATATTCCCGCTAGCATCCAACTCAAATATGCTGGTAGAGTTATTGAAGCTCAGGAATACCTGAGTGTTCTTGAAGCGAATTTTACTAAAGATGTCGCGGTTGGCGTCACTACTTTTGGCCCGCATCGCGACGACTTCGTCTACCTATTCAACAATAAGCCCGCCGACGGCACCGCCTCACGTGGCGAAAACCGCACTATAATAATTTCACAAAAGTTCATCGAAGCCGAAGAGCAAAACGATTCGCAGAACCTCTCACCTATCATCCTGCTCGACGACGTCTTCTCCGAGCTTGACGCCAAGCGTCAAACTGCCCTCATGTCCAACTTCGCGGGCCACCAAATCATCATCACCTCAGTCGCAGCACCACCTAGACTTAAGCCATTAGTCGACTTATCTAGTGTTTAATCTATTGGGTCTCCACTGCTGTCAAAGAATGATAGTGATGCGCGGAACATGGATCCTTCGATATCAACCCTAGCCCGGAATACCTCTTCAGTATTTGCGACTAGACGGAAATATGTGATGTCATCGTTTGCTACATCGTACTCTATGCTCCCACGCTCAACACTTAGGCGCGTGATGTCTGGGCGCCTTTCCAAAAAGAACTCTCGCACTGAAGTGAAGATTATGTTCGACTGCTGTGAAGAGAAGCCGATTTCAATAAAAGTCCCAAAACCCAAAAGATGCGCCCCAATAAATGGCTCTTCTGGTGGCTGGTCGATCTCTCTAAATGTGTCGCCAGAGATGGGGTCGTAGACCTCAGTGTCAACATTTTGTCCTATTAAAGTTGTCGACCTTGATGAGACTACTACAATAAATATGACCAAGCCAATAAGGGTAATCACTCCCAGTGCGATAATTATTTTCTTTCCAGCTGGGCTCCTCAATAGTGTATGTATTTCCATATTACCTCGTTACTGCCTGTAGATTAAATTTATTCATACCTGCCGCAATCACTTCTCTTGGGTCCCAGAGTCGGTTTTGGTCGCGATTACCAGCCGAGTCAGCGATTAGCCACATACCAGTCTCTGTCACGCCACGAATGGCAATAAAGTGTCCGTGCACAGTATATGGAGCTGCTCCGCTACCGAACCTACCACCGCCCGTACTGTGAATTAGCCAACCTTGCCTCAGATACTGATTAATTATTTCTATAATTCGGTTGTTGTCAGTGTTTTGACCTAAGCCATATTCACTGCCTAAATGCTTATGTTGTAGTCCAAAGTGTCGTGCTAGCACTCCTGTAACCGTATGGTAGCTACCCTGACCACAAGCAAATTGATTGTGTATATTTGGGATATTGATAATTTCTATTGGATTAACCTCTCTATTTAGGAGAGCGGTCGCCATCATTGCAAACGACACCAGCCCACAACCGCCACGGCCTATTGTGCTACCACAATGACCATATGGTATATTAGCCCAGAGCGGGTCATTTTGGCTAAAGTGAGGAAAGCCAACCCCAGACCACACCGAAACACCACCCACGCAGTTGCCACCACCAAACTGCATCGACATTGGGGTTATGCCCATAGCTTCCTGTGCAAAGTTGAGCCGTCGGTTAAATCCAGTGATGGCGGTTGGGGTGGTAGCTTCATTTAGGTCGCTAAGATTAGAGGGTGACACAGTGTTATGGCAGCCTCCAGCATGATTCAAGCAGGTGTCGCCAACAGTACAGAATGAAGCGCAGGGCGTCAGGAAGTGTCTGTTAATCAGCCATGTTGCCTCTTCAAGCGACATAGCGTTGAGACCGCTCGGACCAAAGGTGTGGCCGCCACGGTTGAGATTCTCTAGCTCCCAGGCCAAGAATCTGAGCTGTAGTTCTAGGGAGGTGACAGGCAAGTTATTTTGATCGGCAAAGTTCTGTAGGGCTTGCACGCGTCCCAGCGAGGTCCATTGTACAATACCGAAGCCGCCCACGAAGGTCTTGTTGCCGTTGGCGTCAATTGCTCTAAACCCTTCCATAGCGTTTGCTTGGCTGTTACCAACACCAGCTTCAAAAAGGAGCGGGTTAATATTTCTGGATTCGGCCTGTAAGTTACCGACAATAGCCGCCGCCGCCGTGTGGTTGTAGCCAAGCTCCATCAGGAAGCCCAACGCTAGACCCGCATTGTCACCACTTGCTCCCATATTCACACCGGCCTGTGCATTAGATATGAATTGCCGGAGAGCGGTATTTATAGTTTGGGCAAACAGATTGGAGCCAGCCCCTACTGTTGGCGTGATACCATCCGTGGCGTCAACATAGTTCCCAGGCTCATCTCTCGATAAAACCGTTCCTGCCCAGTCCGCTACGGCTACCCTGTCATTCTCTTGTGCGAATTGTCTAAAAAGGGCATTATTGCTATCAAACTGTGTAGGGTTGTTAACATTATAATTAGTAACAAACATCACCTGCCTACTCCCAGTTTGCTCTAGGACAGCCTCTATGTCTGTAGTTGTTAAGTTCGGCGAGTAGCTTCCGAGCGCGAACACGACCACTCGCCTTAAATCCAGTTCTTCCAGCGACTGAACACCTTGAGTAAAAGTCTGACCGCTTACAGCCGTCACATGTATGCCGTCTATCAAGCGAACGAGGTCGGTGGAACTAGTAGAAGCCACCGAATCTCCAACTAAAGTCACCTCTCGGCCATTCACATTTAACGATCCCAGCATGCCACCTGGTGGGCAAGGCATATCATCTGGATCATAGAAGAGAATTCCGCTCTCTGCCCAGAAGTCCTCATTACGCACTGACATAGCCATTTGCGGCAACAGTAATGTCATAGCTAGCGACAGCACTGCCAGACACCAGCGCATCAAAATCTTTCGTGACTGTCGAGTCACGCTACTACTCCGTAACCGCTCATACGTCGTCGCATCTCAGTGCCTGCTACTCGTGTACCTTCCTGTGTATTTGCAAGAACTCTCTGATAGCTAGTCTGTTCTGGTACTTCTAGTTGATTTGGCGCCCATCCACCATAATGTGTGTGCCAAATATTAGGCGCGCTTGCGATCTTGTCGTGTATAGTTTGCGGTGTGCTAAATAGGTCTTCTGCGAATGCGATCGTATCGCGCACCCACTCAATTGGCCAACCCATATTGCGCGCTAAAACACCCTCTGGCGACATATCCATCGTCGGCCATATGTGCTTATCAAAGAATGCTGTAACTGGGTTGACCCCAAGCCCCCCCATTCCTTCGTAAATACCGGCGTCCACAATGTACTGGTTAAGCCAGCGGTATCGGGTTTCCCAGGTCGGCAAACAGCCATCACAGTAAACCCTACCGTCCACCCAGCCGCTATTAAAGGCCTCTATCTGGTTAGCTGCGTCCATCATTCCCCAGATACTTCCTGCGATCGGGATACCGTTCATCCAGTTACGCGGTGCTGCTTCTCCCGCTATTTGCTGCATGATATTTGCATCATGCACGCCTGGGTCGGTCGGCCTGTGTACGCCAAACGCTATCATGCGCGCCAAGTCACTTTCGGGATTCACTACCTCCAGTCCTGTTGAGTCGGTCTTAACATTCGTAATCTGATATGTGTTACCGTTGCATGCGCAACTTTCTTCGCTAGGAGAGCACCATCTCCATCCGCTTGGCGTATTGATTGAGCATCGCATATTTGGATCTTGGAGCGACCAGCTACGATCGTCAAGGTGAGTCCCAGACCGATTTAGAGTGTCATTCCACACCGAATAAGATACGTCTATCCTCCCTTCACCAAACGAACACTCTAAGCCAGAGCGGCAAGTGAACGCCGTCCTCCAAAAGACGTATTCAGGATCGTAGTCCACGATACGCAAGTCATTAACTCGTAACGGATTGCCAAACGGGTCGCACGCAACGGCGTTGACTGGTCGGTCAGCCGCACCCGGGATAGGCCTCCCGTCGGCGTCTATAGCGTCAGGGATGCCGTCAGGGTACAGTGAAGATAGCTGAGGACAGTTCCCGAGCTGTCGCTGGAACGCAAGCCTACTGTTGGCCTCCGCATTAAACTGCCATGGCATCTGACTCACTCGCGCCATACCTCCTAGGCTCGACATCTGGTTGAATAGCGAGAATGCACCACCACTTGTCGCTGCAAAACCTGAGAAATTAAAGGCAAGACTACCTAGGAATGTATGCCTACTCGTTACATCAAAGGGGCTCCTGTCTGCTCTTTCTAGTTCCGCCCACTCCGCTAATACCACCTGGGTCTCCTGGAAGTAGGCAAAGGCTCGCTCCTGTGTTGCCACCACGCCACCATTTCCTTGGTGCATCCCTTGCATGTAGCGCCCGCCAACACTTGCAATCATATTTCCGAAGTCCTCTCCTCCTACATCGGTAGCTATCTGCGTGACCCACATTCTTGCCAGCATGCTAACGATGCCACCAATCGCCGCGCTACCACCCACTGCTATTGCCAGGCCAATTGCTGTGTTTATAGCCGCATCAGCGGCGACACGACCCAGCACCTTAGCTAATTTAGCCACCTGTCCAACTACTGGAATAAAAGCGATAATTATGGTAGCCACTTCAGCAATCGCGCTAAATGCTGCACTTGCGAACATCATTGCTGTACAAGCCGCTATCGACGTACCTGAAAGCGCCAACCAACCAGCCATCTGCTCAGCGTGGAAGCGTAAAGCGCTCGGGTCTTGGCTAGACGGTTGTGCTCCGCCCACTAGGATATGTGTCAGACCTGCTGATTCAGTAGCAGACAATGGCCTTCCTCCATGCAGAACAGTCTCTTCGCCCGTAGTGCCAACAGCATTTCCGCTTGAGTCCACCGTGACTTCGCCTGTCATGGTAGTAGTCACTTGGCGCTCTGTTAGTGCTGTCCCGAATGCGTTATAGCTGTCATCTCCATGCCCTGCCATCACTTTTTGTCCTGCTTCAAACCATGCTGCCACTACCTGTAGTGCTTGCGCAAACTGCTGCGCTGCCATAACCATTGATACCGCTGAGATCCCTATAGCAATCGCGCAGGGGATAACGACTGCACCCGTTATTAATGCTGCTACTCCTACACGACCAGCCGCTTTACGTGCCCTCGCCTCAATATCGGCTGTTATGCGTGATCTAGCCGCCGCCTCTCCTTGTGCTCTGGCGGAAGGCGCATCAACCTCATCAATTCGCACGTTATTGGTTTGGCCATCTGCCCCAGTCTGCTGCTCCGTTCCAGTCGTTGCCGACTGTATGATATCACCCCTTCTCACAGCATCTTCCGCGGTGATAATCCGTCCTTGGGCTTCCCGAAAGTTTGCATTGCCCTCATTTCTGCCTATGAAGTCTGCGAACAGATTGCGCGTCAGGGCATTTCGATTTAAGAATCTGGCAGCCGGCGTAGTGAACCATCCCGCCACCCTACCCCGCCAAGTTCGCGACCCACGGTTGAATCCATTCCTAATATTTGGGTGCTCTTGTATCAATCTCATAAACTGTGCATCGCCGTCAGCCACACGCGTAAAGTTTAGATTTCCGTCTGGACCAGGAGGATTTAGGCGCCCAGTATCTAAGTTTAATGCCGATTGTAGCTCTATGTTATCTCCCACTCGCACCAACCTTAGGCCCTCCGGCTCCATTCCCCGGTTCATTTGGGCTAGCCGGCGCGGTGACATTGTGTTGCGCTTCGTGAACGTACTGATCGCCTGCGTGTTGTCGCGCCCAATCACTCTGCGGAGCAACCGTTGTCCGCGCTGGTCTGCCACAGTCGGGAAAGAATTGCGTAGGTCTACCATGTTTTCGATCAAGTGAATAGGCAGTAGGCTTGAAACTGTTAGCATTAAGAACGCAATTAAGCCAGTCGTGCTACCTATAGCAATAAGTGGCTTCCTGCTAGTATTGCCTTTTCCGCGGAACATACTCGCCACTCTGCCCATTGGCGTAGCTTTTGCTGCCGCTGCCGCTGTGCCACCTGCTGCCCCACCGGCAACTCCACCATTGTATGTAGGGGTATGCCCCGCCCCTCTCTTCTCGGCTACGTCGCTGCTGCTGCTTGTCGTTTTGTCATTTATTTTTGGCGCTGACTGACTCGCAGACTTTTCAGCGCTAGCGAAATCACTCGCTGCATCCTTAGTGCGTTGACCACGAACATCGCTAGGAGATTTACCTGCGGCTTCATCACCGTAGATACCCCCATAGCCCTTGTTCGGTATAACCTTCGCCATAATTTATATCATTATGACACGCCCATCCGCCTACGTCAATAGGCGCCCCGACTAAGAGCGCCTATTTTTTGATTATGCTTTTCGCTGCAGCCAACACTAATTCCAGCTCCCCATCATATGCCAGATATTTAGGATTTGGCGGAAGGTGTCGAGAGTAGCTTCTTCGGCCAAGACTTGCTCCATGGTAGTGAAGTCATTTACTGCGAACATTACTCCCCATAAGGAATGCACTAGCTCAGACGAGAATTGCTTTATATGCTCGAGGCTTTCTTGTTCCACTCTCCACCAACCGTAGCTGTCATAGACGGCTACTTCTATACCAGACCAGCCATCATGAATCACGATGCCCCAATGTCCTTCTGTGTTAGTTCGTAGCTCTACGAAGAGTCCGCCTCGGTTCCACCATTGCAGTTCGTTAACGAACATGAAGTTGAAGCCTCTTTCCTCCATCGCTATATTATAGGCGCGCATGGAAGTAGTCTCGTTCGGGTTTACCAATCCTGACGGCATTAGTTGGGTTAGCGGCTGTTCAATGCGCCCTCGTCTTGGGTGCGCATTCAGTGCTTCCTGGTGGGCCAGAGTTCGCATATCACGGCGTGTGGTTGTCATTCTTCGAAAGACCACAACATCCGCAACTTCGTCGAAGCTGGATACTTCACCTAATACAGTGAGCACATCCCATATCCGTATTGCAAGTGCCCTGTCTATGCCGTTGTCTCGCATATTGAAGCTGCTAATAGCACCTTCTGAGACATTTGCGTTTCTGTCTGCGTTATAGACGACTAATCTGTATTGCTCTGTGTCGACTGCTACGATGAAACGTCCATCCGTGAACTCCAACGGTCTTGCACTAATTAGGCGGAACTCGCTACCTTCATTCTGGGCTTGCTGGATAAATTGGTCGAAACCAATGAAGCCATCAGCCGAGAAGTCGCGCTCCCAGTTAGGGAGCAAAGAACCGCGGACGATACCTGTCTGACCGCCTGTGTTTGTCGAGTCTTCGTCGCCATCGGGCGATGTTGGCGCATTTGGCGCCGGTGTGCTTGGTGTTGCCGCGTTAAGGTTTGGGGTGTATGGAATATCTTTCTCATCCCCTCCGCACGCTGCGAGTAACGCAACAATTGCCAGCAAAGTGGTAATAAGGAAAATCTTTTTCATGATAATTCCTCCCTTTCGGATAGTTTATTTGGGAATACTTGCGTGACTGCTTCCGTTAGTCAATCACATTTCTGTTATCGTCGTGGAAAGTTAGCGTTGCCTGAAACATCGAGCCCTCGATACCGACCCTCACTCGGAACGCTTGTCCTGTGTCCGCAATCAGCCTAAACCAGGTATGGTCTTCATTCATCACGTCATACGCTATACTTTCCCTCTCTAAACTCAACCGCGTAATTTCAGGATAGTAGCGGTCAGTAAAGAAATCTTGCACACCCGAAAAAATCAGATGTTGCTGTTGGGATGTAAAGCCTATGTCGTTGAAAAAGCCGAAGCCCAGCAGATGCACAAAGCCAAGTGACTCTGACTCTCTACCCTCCATCACACCGAAGCTATCCCCAGAAATCGGGTCTTGCACTTCGGTTACGCCTCCTCCACTCGTTATCGGGCTAAAAGGTTGCGGTTGTGCCGCGCCCGCTTGTGGGTTGCACGCTGCCAGCAGCGCAGTTGCCATTATTAGTATGGCGATAGTAAGGATTTTCTTCATGATAAAGCCTCCTCTTTCACATAATCATTTTAATGATACACCCCAGGGTATTTCCCCCTGGGTTCCTATGCCTTCATTATATCACACTTATGCCTAAAAGTCAACTACAGCGCCCTCTCAGGCGCTCGGTATCTATACATCTATAATTTTGGTAGTCCGGATAGGATTCGAACCTACAACCTTATCCTTAGGACGGATCTGCTCTTCCAGTTGAGCTACCAGACCACTTCATATATTATACCACTTATCCACCCCAATCAGAAACGCAAAACCTAGCGCGGCGCCCTCAGCAGCACAAATCCGTCGTCTCGCATCACCATCTGCCATCCTTCACTCTCCAGCTCGCGCACAATTTTATCATCTTCGTTCAAAATCGCGCAGCGGATATTATGTCGCTCAAACTCTCCTCTGCGAAATTCTCTGTCTTTGTAAACCCTCAAATAGTCCGCCATATAATTCCGCCCATTATGCACCCACGATGGCATTCGCCCGTCTATGTAGATCGGATACTCTGGTAGTTGCCAGATCAGATATCCACCGATATTATAGGTGTTAAAAATATTACCTTCACACGGAACATTTCTGATATAGGCGACAATCTCACTCGGTCGCGCGCTGAATCGCGCCGACTGTGGCGCCGTATTAATAATCCCGAGACCCACAGTCAGTGTCGCGATACCTATCCAAACTCCGTTCATAAAACGCCTCAGCTTCTGATTGTTTTTCAGTTGCTTCCGATACGGCGCCAGCCCTAAATCCAGCCTGTCTGTCATTGGGCCAAAAGCTACCAATATAAACAACGGCCAATGTCGCACCGATGACACCGCCGCCAAGAAAAAGATGTTCTCCACTGACATTATCCGCTTCACCCATTGCCACTTCCCTCCCGGCGCGTCTTGCTGCGCTAATAATCCGTAGCCCAAGATGAATAGTATCATAATCGGCACCATCGTAGTTGGCATACCTGGCTGCCATTCCGCAATCGTACCCGACAGCGACGAGTCGCCTAGCGTCATCAATATCTCGCGATAAACATGGTATCCATAAAAATTCACCAAAGTTGCCAGCGCACTTAAGACCAGTAGCCCAATTATCCAACGCATCTCGACTAACCGTCGCGTTATACTAAGGACCCTGCCTTTTACGAAAACCACACCATCACTAAACAGCGCTTCATAAAAAATCTTGTAACCAAAATAGCCCAGCCCCACCATAAACGAACCATGTAAGTTCCCCCATGTCATAAATAGTAGCGGTATCAGTATCCGTCGCCACGAGGGCTGGTTGAGCGGTTTCGCCAATAGCCAGATCAAGGCTGCGAGTAATAGCACCGAGAATGTTATTGCCCCCACTCGGATGAACGGCAGCATCGCAACCGCTCCGCACAACAGCAACCACGGGCTGATTTTCGGATTCTTTACCAGCGCCGCTCGCCAAATTATAAAGAAAGCCAGAGTATAAATCCCAGCGTAAAGTATCGCTACAAGTACAAACCCATTCAGCCCCAGCCCGTCACCAAAGTCATAGACAAAGGAAAGTATTACGTCACTTACTGCCGCATGATTCACCCACGGGAAATCACTCGCTGTATAGGTGAATGGTTCGGTCATCGTAATCCCATTCTCGCGGAAGTGCCAGCCCGACCTCAGCCGCCAGCCAAAATCCGGGTCTAGCGTCATCACGCATCGCGCGAACGCTACTCCAAAAATTAATAAAAACACCAGCCAATACTGATGTTTAAGTGTGCTAATAAGTTTTTTCATAGGTACTTAAATCTGGCGGAGGGAGAGGGATTCGAACCCTCGCTGCAAGTTTCCCCACACTAACGATTTAGCAAACCGTCCCCTTCAGCCACTTGGGTATCCCTCCGACTTCTCCACTATATCACTTTATCCCCCTAAAATCAACGCGAAAGCTCGCACTCTACTACCTTGTTCGCGCCGCCACGATTTTCCGCACATCCTTCGCGCCCGCTGCCTTCAATAATCTCGCGCACTCCGCCAATGTCGCCCCAGTTGTCGTGATGTCATCATATATAATCACCGCATCAAAATCAGCTAGCTTTCCAGCACCCTTATCGCTTACTTCATAAGCCATTTTCGCCTGCTGAATCCGCACTTTCCGCTCCTCGCCAGTCTGCACACTACCACTCTTTCGTCGTAGTAGCGGACTGTATGACCACCCTTTCAGCTTTGCCAATTCTCGCGCCACCATCTCCGCATGTGCCACCCCTCGTTCTTTACGGTGTTTTGCGAGTGTCGGTACTGGCGTGATCACTACTCGCTCAGCTCTGACTTCTGGTATCGTATCTGCCAGCAGCCTTGCTACCACCAGCGCTAAATGCCGCGCGCTATTCTGCTTCAGGCTTGTCGCAAGTAGCCCAATTGGCTGATCGTAAAATCCAAACGCGAACGAATCTTTCGTTCCGCAACCTGAACACAGCCAGCCCTTTTGGTAGTTGCCGCATATTATACAACAATTCTCCAGATCCTTCTCTAGTTCTTGTATGCAGTTCTCGCACATCGCTCTCCCCACCCGCCCGCAACGCGCGCAGTATAATGGCAGCAATAAGTTTAGCAGGCTCGAGATTTTCATAAAACAATTATATCTGTTTGACCTCTATCAAAATAATGTTTAAGGTTAAAAATACGGTGAAACTATTGACACGCCCCTAAAACCCGTATAATATAAGAATATAAGTTTAAGTGGAGGAGAAATGGCTCGCAATGAGGATAGTGACCTTCTAGATGCAGAAGCCTTGGAGGCAGCGTTTTCAGACGGTGGAGAAGACGTAGCTACTGAGACTGTAGTCGAGGAAGTCCAAACAGACGGGTGGGAAGACGCCGAGGGCGACGAGAACGTGCCCGGGCAGCTAGCCGTCGATGTTTACGAAACTGTCGACAAGCTAGTCATTAAGACCCGTGTAGCGGGTATCGACAAGCAAAACCTAGACGTTAGCTTGTCTGAAGATCTAGTACTTACCATCTCGGGTATGCTTTCAAGCAACGAGGACGCGCAAGCGATGAACTACTTTGCACAGGAGTGCTACTGGGGTGAAGTCGCGCGGTCGATCAAAATGCCAGAGACTGTCAAGATCAAAGAAGACAGCGTTGAAGCTAGTGTCGATAACGGTGTGTTAACTATCTGCTTCGAGAAGCAGGTCCCAACCACCACTAAAGTACCAGTTCAGTACAAGAAATAAGTCAGACGACACGAATCCCGCCAAGCATAACCTGGCGGGATTTCGGCGCTCCGTAGGAGTGAACTGCATTCGCCTATCTATCTATGACACTGTAATAGCAGGTGCTCAATCGGCGCGAATCGGTCAGTATAAACCGCATCAATCTCACGATCTAGTGGCGCTATTCCCATCTCTGGCTTCTCTTGTCTCGATAGCAGTAGTACTGTATTAGCTAGTCGTTCTGGCGCTACATCTTCTCTTATCAGGTATCTATGCGCGAATGCCGATGCGTATGCCCCGTATACCGCGTCGAATAGTTGCCCGCACCCACCAGTCTCTGCCGCTATTAAGTTTACTGCCACTACTCCGTCGTCTACTAGCATCTTTCGTACCGCCTCACCGAACTCTCTTGTCACGAACTGCCAGGGCATCGCAATATCATGCGAGACTCCGACCAGAATAAAGTCATACTTCTCACCGTTCCCACCCCTATTCACAAAACCTCGCGCATCCTCGCCGTACACGTTCATATTAGACCAATCTTCTACATTAAAGTATCGCTGCGCTATGTTGAATAACTCTGGATCAATCTCCACCACGTCAATTTGAGCGTTCGGGAAGTGTCGCGCGAAGTAATCCGGCAAGGTAAAGGCTCCTCCACCCAAGATCAGTACGCGGAACTCATCGTCAACACCGTGCAATCGCCGCATCACAGCTGACATCTGTTGCTTATACCAAAACACTAATTCGTCCGAACCATCCAGGTAAATTGCCGACTGCGCTCCCCTTGGCCCTGCTATCAGCGTCCGCACTTCTCGTCCGTCCGACCAAGTCCCTTCTCGTATAATATAACGCGCCGCCGCTGTATCGATCACTATTCCATCTCGCGCTGGATGAGCTATCGAGACCACAGCCGCCACTATTGTTATTGCGCTCACTACAAGCCGCGGTTTCAGTAGTTCTTTCGGTGCTACTAGCCAGCTTGCTGCCACTGTCAGCACAATCAATACCAGCAGAATTGTATATCCACCAATTAGACCGAACAAGATAAACCCAGTCGCGAATGTCCCAAGAATACTACCCACTGCATTCGCCGTCGATAGTCCCGCCACCGCATTGCCTGTCGTTTTGGTCGAGCTGACCGCTAGCTTCGCGAGATATGGGCTAGTCATACCTAGCAGCAAGCTAGGCGCCCCGAAGAGAAAAGTCGCCACAAACAGCCCCTGCCATCTCGCATCGCGGAAGAATATCAGCCCCAGCTCAATTATCGAGCTACCGGCTATCAGCACAAAGATGATGCTTGCCGCCACCGCAAAGAGTAGCCAGACAATATCCAAATCCTCTTTCCTCTTGTCTGCCAGTCGTCCACCCAGCCAGTAGCCGAGCGCCAACGCCGCCATAATAATACCTAGCACATTGGTCCAGACAAAAATCGACGTTCCGATTGTCGGCGCCAACATCCTTGCCGCCACCAGCTCGAACGTCATCAGCACAAACCCCGTCGTAAACGCGACTGTCCTGTATGCTATTGTTTCCCTGTCCTTCATTATCAAATTATACCATAGTCACCCATAGCAAAATCCCTGGAACACCCAGGGATTTTTAGAGTCAGTTTTTTCTTTCTTAGAAACCTGCGGTATTGACGCCAATCGCACCTAGGACGATTCGGATAATCACGTTTGCCAAGAGGGCAACTACTAGACCGATAACCGCATAAAGAATTGTGTTCTTCGCGCTTGCAACCTTCTTCTCATCGCCACCGCTGGTTACGTACTTGATGCCACCGATAACGATGAAGGCAACTGCCAACGCTGCGACCAACCAAACCAAAACGTTCATGATAAGACCCGCTACATCACCAGGGTCGTTAAGATTGGCAGCATTAACGCCCGTACCTGGAACAGTCCAGTTTGACATACCTACGGCAAAACGATCAAACATTAGTTACTCCTTATTATTTCAATATATCTCGATTATAGCAGTGTACTCTGGCGATGTCAAGAGGGTTCTGGCACTTTCCCACTAGAGGCAATAAGCTTTTGAATACTCTGAGCGAACAGGCCTAGTAGAACAGATCCAGCACCCATTCAGTCATGAAGGTCGCGAGCAAGGCTATAATCAAGCCAAATATCGCAAACAGCAGTGTATTCCGCCCTCTTACCATTTTTGCCTGGTCACCATTAGCCGACACTATCTGTATGCCACCCACTACGACAAAAATCACCGCCACCGCCGCACCGAACCATATCAACATATTCATGATGTTCTGTGCTGTCTCATTCACTGCCGCTTCACCACCACCAGCCTCAACGGAACAGAGCGGATGTCCAGGGTTGTATGCACACACCTCCGCCATACCGTCAGCGCCCATAGCACTCTCTGTTAGTAGACCGCTAGCCATCGCCACGCCTATTACTACTAGTACTGCTAATACACCTGCTACTGTTAGCCTTAAGGTGTGCGTCGTTCTTTGTTTTGTTCTTGTTGTCATCTCTCGCCTTTCTTTTTGTGTTAGTTAAACGTTGGATCTTGTCCTGTTACTGCAGTGAAGATTAACCCTACCGCAAAGCTTGCAAATAGCATCACTACCGCGCCGATTAATGCAAATACAATTGTGTTTTTTGCCTTAGCCATTGCCTGCGGGTCTCCTGCTGACGTGGAGTACTTAACGCCACCCCATGCCACCATCATGACGGCCACAATTACAGCCAGCCTCATTATGCCCTCTGTTGCGCTAACCCAAACCGCCTGTGTGTCAGCTCCTCCGGCTCCAGGTAATGGTTGACCCGTAGCTGGGTCAAACTGAATACTGCCGCCCGAGCCGAGTAGCGTGTCATTCACAAATCGCACTATACCGCTAGCGCTAAGCGCGATCGCAACACCCACCAAAGCATTAGCTATAGTTGTTTTGCCTTTCGCTACCTTACCTGTGTCTCCGCCGCTGAACACTATATTAAAGCCACCATATAACACAAAGAACACCGCCGCATAGGCGATAATACCCAATATGATGTCTGCAATGTTAAATGCGAGTCTCCAAATGAAAGTCGACAGTGCAATTTCATCGGACGCCGTAACAGCGCCATCGGTCATCACTGGCCTACAAAGTGACCCGCCAACTCCCTGTGTCAATCCAGCATACCATGGCCTTAAAAAGAAGAACGACCCAGCGTCAACGGTGCCGCTACCGCAATTCGCCACAGCTGACTGGTTCGCGAGAGTTAGGTTGCCTAGCAACGAACCGCTAAATACCAACGCCGCTGCCAAAACAACTTTCGCCAGACCAGTCCGTATGCGAGCCGTCATCAGAAGCCGCTCCCTGGCAATAACCACGCCAGAAACAGTCGAAATATCGCCCAGACGGCCAAGCCAATCACGATGTTGAATATCATCCTCTTCGCTCCCGCCACACTCTCGGCGTTGTCACGTGCCTGCGTGTAGCGCAGCGCCGCAAAGACGATACCAGCAATCGCCGCAATGATCACTCCGCCTGTCAATATATTCAATACTAGGTTTAGAATCTCAAATATCCCTGCTCCGCCTGGACCACAGTTAACACGGATTATCGCACCCGTACACGCATCACTAGACGCAAATGTACCAGCTAGACGATAAATGATATTATTCATACAGTCACATTATAACACATCTTCGATAAAATCAAGGCCCGCCTCATATAGAGCTTGCGCTTATTTACTAATATAGGCATAACTATTGATTTTTGGGGTCAAGTATGCTATAATTAAGTAAGTAATTCATGCGATTTATCAAAATTATAAGTGTGGGTTGCGATAACAATATGAAAAAGCGATTTCTTTCGTTATTTATTTTTATTGCCTCGGTCTTTGCGGGGGGCTTTTTGCTGTCTGCTACTGCCAACGCCGTCCCAACCCTGCCGGTCCCTAATGATCCTACTCCACCCATTGAAACTCCTGTCGAGCCCACCCCTGACCCTACACCAAACCCAAATCCAGATCCGACTCCTACTCCAGATCCATCTGATCCAGACTATGACGGTGAGACCGAAGAAAACGAGGACGCCCCTCCTGTCAACCACTGTGTCGACCAAATGGGTGCCATGGCATGGATCGTTTGTGGCGCTATCAATATAATCGCCACTGGTACCGATGCCGCCATGAGCATTCTCTCCTCACTCCTCACTATCAGTATGGGGCCCGAAGTCTTTGATTCGCCTCTGTTTTACATCTGGCAGTTCGTACGTAATATTTCTAATATCCTCTTTGTCATTATGTTCCTCATCATGATCTTTTCTCACTTTACCCAGTGGAATATCGCGAACTACGCCCTTCGCCGCGCTCTGCCGCGTCTCGCTGTTGTCGCGATTCTCGTCAACCTGTCATTCTATATCTCAGTCGCGGCTGTTAACCTCTCAGATATCGTTGGTGTGAGTCTGGTTGGTCTATTCGACTCCATCATTGAGAACGCCGCCGCCTCTGGCACTATGACTTTTGCTGACATCCCGACCTGGCAAGGAATCACTTCTCTTGCGATCGGTGGTGTTGCGGCTGGTGCTGGCTTCCTCGCCCTCCTGTATTTCGGCCCTACTCTTATCTTTATCCTCCTCCCTGTCTTGCTGTCCGCTGTCGTCGCCATCCTTGCCGCTCTATTTACTATGGCAGCCCGCCAGGCTCTGATTTTCCTCCTCGTCATGCTCTCGCCTTTAGCCTTTGTTTCTCTACTCCTCTCAAGCACTGAACATCTATTTAGTATGTGGAAGAAATTCTTCCTTCAAATGCTAATCATCTTCCCGATGTTTGCCTTCCTCTTCGGCGCCTCTCGCCTTGCTGGCTGGGCGATCATCTCTACTGCTACTGGCGCTCTCCAGGTAGTTCTCGGTATGGCAGTAATGGCCGTGCCTCTCGCTATGACCCCTGCCCTTCTTCGCATGTCTGGCACTGTACTTAACAAAGTTAATGACCTCGCCCGCCGACCGTTTGCTCCTGCTCAGTCTTCCCTAGCTGGTTACGCCAAAGAAAAAGAAATGATCAATCGCGCCCGCCGCATCAATCAAGGTATGGGTAAAACCTATAATCCTAGCGCTAAGCTCGCTGCCTTCATGGAGAAGCAGCGCGCCCTTCGTGGTGAGGACTTCAACCAGCAGAGCGGCATGCTTAAGAACCGTATCGGCGCTTATGTCGACGACTATGTACAGGAGCACGAGCTCGTGAAAGGTAACCGACAATTCAAGCACCGTCTGGGCGAAAACGCAAAACAAGCTGGTGTTGATGAGACTCTGGCTTCTGTCGCGAAATACCGCCGCGCCAATGTCTTAAGTGAAGCTTCTGGTTGGACTAACGACACAGACCATATCGCAGCTACTGCTCGACAACGACGCCTCGGCAAGATTTCAAGCGCCGGCACCGATGCATGGATGCAGCAATGGACTGAAGAACAACGTAATTCCGAGAATAACTTCAATGATGAGATCTACAGGACTGGACGACTCGGTGATGCGTACCATGCTAGCGAGCGATATGAAGCCCTTAAAGCTACAAATGGCTATGCCCCCACTGAAGAAGAACAGAAGAAGATCGACGACTACAACCGCTTCGTTCGCCCAATTGAAGGCACTGCCTATCGCACTGATGATGCTAAGGCTATTGCCGAAGGCAAGATCATGCGCGACCGCTCTGTTTCTCGTGCCATGGAGACACGCAATATGCTCTCTCGTCGCACCTATAAGGCCTACCATACTCTATTTAGCGACACCAAGCTCACTGACGATATCCGTCGCTCGCTTGTAGACTCGTTCCAAGAACACGACTGGGACAAGATGGAAGCAGCCATTGATGTCATGGCAGTCCGCGGCGACTACAATCTCATCATGGATGAAATCAGGAATGCCACCAGCGCGGGTCACCTATTTGACTCGACTATCCAGGCCGATATCGCGAGCGAAGGCAATAAGCGCCTCATGGATACCTTGGTTAAGTTCAAGTCTGAGGCCGCACCACTTGCTATGTACTGTAAGAGCATGAATATTCGTCGCGGTAAGTGGGGTAATTTCGAGGGCGAGATTCGCGATATCATGGAAAACAACCTCAACCTCAACCGTGACCAAGCCATTGACTTCTACTTCGAAGGCAAGGCTACAAAGAACTTCGACGCATATAGCGTAAAGATGGCCGAAGAGCAAAACGTATCACCAGATGCGATAACACTTAAACAGGTTAGTGACAGAATCCGTTCCGAGAAAGAAGCCGACTTCAAGGCGGTCAATATTATCGAGTGGGTAGCGGATAAAGGCGACTTGGGTATGGCAAAGCTTCTCGGCAACATCTCTTCACCTGGCACATGGAAGACTCAAGATCGCACGGTCTGGGAGTTCTTACCTGATCTCGTGAAGCGGGCTGCCGATGCTGGCAATGATGTTGACCACTTGACCAACGGTGCCAATATCGCCGGTGTGCCGATCAAGTACTTGCGTAGCGCCGCGACTTCGGGTGAGATTGATGGTGAGGTTCTCGCCAATCTCAACAAGATGATTGTAGGTCGTGAAACAGAAGAAGGCTATAAGGTTAACGTAGAGTCGCTCGCTTCCTATTTTGGTGATATGTCGGCGAAGCAGTTCGCTGGTCTTAAGGCCGGTCAAGCTGAAGCTGTCAACGACGCTCTCATGGGCAAGGGCGCATACAAAGCTGGCAACATCAGCCCAGCACTCCTCAAACTACTAAATAACGCTATCTATGATGTAGCGAACGGCAACAGCACTCTACGTCAGGAAATGAATACCGACATTCGCGCCAAGTTCCATGTCGACAAGCAGGCGGACCGCAAGGACAAACGAGAAGGCTCCGACGAATATCTGTTTGAAGGTGACGCATCACGACCAAATATCTCTAGGATTTCTGACCTCGAGCCAACCCAGCTTGAGATGTTTGTTGCGATGCAGAGGAACTCAACCGAACTTGTCAAGAACTTCTTCAATCGCTCCGAACTCGTAGAGAAGCTGAACGACTACTATTTAGCCGAAAACGGCAATGTGACAGGATCGTGGAATACAGATAATGTCGCTGATGAAATCCAAAGTATTGTCGATCGCCTCTCAGATTCGGATAAGCTATCATTGGATGCTGATATGAAATGGAAACTTGGTATTGGCCACAGCCCTCGCCCGTAGTATTGTAAAACATAAGGAGTATGATATATTATGAGTATGGAAAGAGTTGAGTGGGAAGCCAGCGAATATACCATCGGTAGGCGCGGCACATCGTTCTATATTGCGTTTACTCTGGCAGTTCTAAGTCTCGGCGCTCTAGCGGTTTTGATTCGGTCATGGACTTTCTTGGCTGTTATCGTTGTTGCGGCAGTCGCTCTTATAGTCCACACTATGTCCAAGCCGCCTATCGTTAAATATTCTATCAGTAAAGATCTAGTCAAAATCAACGACCGCGAGTACGCTCTGGCTGACTTCAAGAGCTATAGCTTATCTGGCACTGGCGCCAAGCCGACTAGTATCATCTTCATCCCGAAAAAGCGCTTTGGCACCCAGACCGAGCTCCAGCTCCCGAAGGACTTCGACATCAAAAAGGTCCAGAAGCTTCTGGAGGCCAAACTCCCAGAAGTCGCCAGCGATGTCGGCCTACTAGATACCATCTCAAGCAAGATTCGCGGGCAATGATACCGCATTAATTAGGCGACTGTCTTTTTCTAAAGAAAACCGAAGCGGTGTCTTGACTCGCTAAAACGCTTGTGGTAAACTAAAGTTAAACGAGAGAAAGGGTGGAAATGGACGAAGAAGCAGAACTAGAGCGCGCATTGGCTGGTATCGCTAACGCTGGCATGGAAGAAGGGCACCATGAGGAGAAGAAGCACGAAGATGCTCCTGCTCCAAAAGAAGCTCCAAAGACAGAGCCCACGCATGTGTCATCAACACCAAGTGGCGATTTGGGTCGTGTTAAGAACGATGTCCTAGCGGACCTCCGACCAATCATCGGTTCAGTTAAGCTACCAGCTGAAGAGAAGTTTGAGTTAACTATGCGTGTCTACGATGTCACCAAGGACGGCGGCATGCTCGAAGTTGCCTACGAGGCCACCAAGGGTATCGCTGACGACGGCAAAAAAGCCGACTCTCTCCTCCGCGTTATCAACGAGATCGACCAAACATCAAAATAAGTCAGACGACAACCAAAAGCCCGCCCCTAAGGCGGGCTTTAAGTCTTCGCTAGCTTCGTCACAATTATATCGTAATATCGTATATAATATGCCTATGCATCTCAGTGAGCTAGTTAATGATTTTGTCGAATTTGTCGAGGTGGAGCGTGGTCGCGCCCAAAAGACCGCCGAGAACTACGATCACTACCTGCAGCGCTTCCTTGAGTTTGCTGGCGACATCAAGCCTAGCGAGATCACTCTCGAAACCATCCGTAAGTATCGCCTCTGGCTCAACCGCTACGAAGACGAAAAGAAGCGCAAGCTCACATTACGCACCCAGAGCTACTATCTCATTGCGTTACGCTCCTTCCTTAAATATCTAGCCCGCCGCGAGATCAAATCTCTCGATGCCGCCCATATCGACCTGCCTAAAGTTACCAAGCCTCAAGTCTCCTTCCTCCATGTCGATGAAGTCGAACAGATCATTGCCGCCATTCCGCCCGAATCCAAATCCTACGAGCGTGACGTCGCTATGATTGCCCTCCTCTTCTCTGCCGGTCTTCGCGTCTCTGAGTTAGTTAGCGTCAACCGCGACCAGATCAACCTCGAGAAGCGCGAATTTATTGTCCGCGGCAAGGGCCAAAAGGATCGCCCCGTCTACATTTCTAACCAGGCCGCCGAAGCAATCGCCTTATACCTTGACTCACGCACAGACGACTCGCCCGCTCTCTTCGTCAATCAGTCGCGTAATGCCGGTGCCGACGATGAGCTTCGCCTCACTCCTCGCTCCGTTCAGCGCCTAGTCGAGAAGTATTCCAAGCTCGCTGGCATCACCAAGAAAGTCTCACCTCATACCATGCGCCACTCTTTTGCTACCGACCTTCTTATGAATGGCGCCGATATCCGCTCCGTTCAGGGCTTACTCGGTCACGCCAACATCGCCACCACTCAGGTCTATACCCATCTCACCGACCACCACCTCAAGGAGATTCACGAGCAGTTCCATTCCGACGAAGCTGAAGGCTAGCCGCGATAATCTGTCGTCCGCAAAAATCACAAACGACTTAAATGTCAACAGCAAAAAAGTATTGACATTAGCATATATAGCGTTCTATACTTAGTCCATAACACTAGATTTAGCGTTCTAAGCATAACCACACTAAATCTAGGGTTAAATATTAAATAACTAACAAACAAACATTAGGAGGTAAAATGTTTAAGTCAGTTAGGAAGCGCGACGGTAAAGTCGTTAAGTTTAACCCAGAGAAAATCGTCGGTGCTCTCGCCAAAGCTGCAGCAGTCACCGAGGAGTTCGATCTAAAAAAAGCCGAAGAGCTCGGCGCCAAAGTCCTAAAGCGGGCCGAAGACACCATCACAGCCAAGATCCCAAACGTCGAAGACCTACAGGATCTAGTCGAAGAGGTATTGCTCGAAAGCAAGTTCAAGAAGACCGCTAAAGAATACATCACATTCCGCCAAGAGCGGAACTACGTCCGTAATGCCAAGACCAAGCTAATGCAAACCTACAAGACTATCGCCATCGCTAAGGCTAACGAGGACAGCGATGTCAAACGCGGCAACGCTAACGTTGACGGCGACTCCGCTATGGGCAAGATGCTCCAGTTCGGCGCCGAGGGCTCCAAGGAGTTTGCTAAAATGTTCCTGATGAAACCTGAATTCGCCCGCGCCCATGATAACGGCGAGATCCACATTCACGACATGGATTTCTGGGCAACCGGTACTCTTACTTGCTGCCAGTCCGACCCGATTAAGATGTTCAAGGACGGCTTCAACACCGGTCATGGTCACCTCCGCAAGCCTAAGTCGATCGGTTCTTACGCCGCACTCGCTGCTATTCTCCTTCAGGCTAATCAGAATGAGCAGCACGGTGGTCAGTCTATCCCGAACTTCGACTACGCTATGGCCGAGGGTGTCAACTACACCTACCAGAAAAGCGTCAAGCATAATATCATTAAGTACAATAACTACACTGGTAAAAACATCCCCCTAGACGAAAAGGCTATCGCTAAGCTCATTTTTAACAAGAAGATCAAAGATATCCCAGACGTAATCTTCGACGAAGCTACTTTCGATACCGAGCACCAAACCAAGCAAGCTATGGAGGGCTTCGTCCATAACCTTAACACTATGCATAGTCGCGCTGGTGCCCAAGTTCCATTCACCAGTATCAACTTCGGCACCGACACCACCGAGGCTGGCCGTCTAGTCTCTCGCGCCTTCCTCGAAGCTACCATGAACGGGCTCGGCAAGGGTGAGACTCCAATCTTCCCTATTTCTGTCTTTAAGGTCAAGGAGGGGGTCAACTATAATCCGAAAGATCCTAACTACGACCTTTTCCGTCGTGCTATGGAGGTGTCCGCTAAGCGCCTCTTCCCAAACTTCGCCTTCCTCGACGCGCCATTCAACCTTCAGTTTTACAAACAGGGCGACTACGATTCAGAGGTCACCTACATGGGCTGTCGCACACGCGTCTTTTCTAGCGTCTTCCCAGAATCGAATGGCAAGGTTTGCGGTCGCGGCAACTGCTCCTTTGCAACTGTCAACCTCCCCCGCCTTGCTCTCAAAAACGGCACAGCTACAGGCATACGCAAAGAAGCTGACTGGGATAAGTTCTACAAGGATCTCGATGCTGCCATCGATCTAGCCGCTGGCGTAATGCTCGAGCGTTTTGACTTCCAGGCAAACCAAACTGTCAAAAACTTCCCATTCTTGATGGGCCAGGGCAACTGGTTTGGTTCAGAAAAACTCGGCCCGAACGACAAGCTCCGCGACGTCATCAAGCATGGCACTCTCAGCCTCGGCTTCATCGGTCTTGCTGAAGCTCTCGTCGCCATGGAGGGCAAGCATCATGGCGAAGACCAGGATATGCAAGAGACTGCGGTCGAAGTCATTGGTCACATGCGCGATCGTATCGATGCTCTCGCCCAGAAGCACAAGCTCAACTTCTCCCTCCTCGCTACCCCAGCCGAAGGTATTGCTGGCCGCTTTACTGCCATCGACCGTAAAGAGTTTGGCGAGATTAAGGGCGTCACTGATCGCGACTTCTACACCAACTCCTATCATGTGCCAGTCTATCACAATATCGCTGCTTTCGATAAGATCGACAAAGAAGCTCCATTCCACGCCCTCTGTAATGCTGGGCACATCACCTATGTTGAGCTAGATGGCGACGTTAGCCAGAACATCGACGCTTTCGAGACCATTATCCGCTACATGAAAGACTCTGGTCTCGGCTATGGCTCAATCAACCATCCAGTCGACCGCGATCCAGTTTGTGGTTTCTCTGGCGTGATTCCTGGCGATACCTGCCCATCATGTAATCGCGTCGACTGGACAGACGGCGTCGGATTCGAACGACTTCGCCGCATCACTGGCTATCTGGCAGGCAGCCTCGAACGCTTCAATGACGCCAAGAAGTCTGAGGAAAAAGCTCGCGTTAAGCATAAAGTTCAGCAGACTGTCGATAAGAATAACCAGCCCAAGGCACTCGGAAAGGCGTAGTCAATGAGGGGTAGTAGTCCTAAGGCAGTAAAGGCTATTCCTACCGCAAGGTCTACTAGCCCCATTAAGCTAAGATTAGCCGGCCCGATAACCCATGACTCTATCGTCGATGGCGACGGCTTGCGGGCTGTAGTTTTCTTTCAGGGCTGTGGTCGTAAATGCGAAGGCTGTCATAATCCTGAATCCTGGGACTTCAATTCTGGTATCGAGGTCGACACGAATTACGTCAAATCGAAGTTGCTGGGCCTGAGGGGCCAAAACGGACTGACTTTGAGTGGCGGCGAGCCAATGTGGCAAGCCGAAGCCGCCCTTGAGATCGCCCGTTTCGCGAAAGAAGAAATGGGCTGGGACGTCTGGGCTTTTTCTGGCTTTCGCCACGATGATATTAAAGCAGGTCGTGACCGCGCCACGCCCGCGATGTGGGAGCTAGTTAAGGAGCTTGACGTGCTGATCGATGGTCCATTTATACTTAAGAAGCGTGACCTCACGCTGAAGTTTCGTGGCAGTAAAAACCAGCGTCTTCTTCGTCTCGATAATGGCAAGATTGTGAGTATCGAGTGAGTACAGACGTAAAGCCAGAACGGTTATTCTTAGACTACAACGCTGGCGCCCCATTACTCCCAGAAGCTCGTGCTGCTATGCTTCAAACTGCGCATCTATGCGGCAACCCGAATGGCATGCACGAAGAGTCCCGTCACGCCTCTATGGTCATCGAACGCGCCCGCGACCAGGTCGCGAAACTAGTTAGCGCCAAGCCTAACGAAATCTTTTTCTTCCCTAGCGCCAGTCTCGCCAATTATTTTCTCGTCACTAGCTTCAAGCATGTTTTAACTTCGCCTTTTGAGCATCCGAGCATTCTAAAAGCTATAGAGGGAGTAACTTCAGCCCAACCAGAGCTAACTTCCCACCTCATCGCCAGCAACGAAACGGGCGAGATTTACGATGTCGAACGCTTCTTTGCGCGACACCCTGACGCCAAAAAGCATTCCGACATGTCTCAGGCTGTAGGCAAAATCCCTATCAATCTGGGCGCGCTCTCGCGTGATATCGGGCTCGACTTTGCCACGATATCGTCACAAAAGATCGGTGGCGGCAAGGGGGCAGCTGCTCTCTACGCCCGTCAGGGTAAGCTCCCTCTCAGTCTCATCAAGAAGCTCTTCGCCCTCGGCACTCCAAACGCTAGCGCCATAGCTAGCTCCGGCGCTGCTGCTGAAAAAGCCTACAGCACAGTCGTCCGCTTCGAGTCTAAGATTAAGCCGCTCCGCGACCAACTGCGATCTCGTATCCAAAGCGATATCTCAAATGTTGTTATTAATACGCCAAGCAACTCTCTACCGAACACCCTGAACGTCTCCTTCCCCGGCGCTGAAGGCGAAAGCATCATGTTGCTACTCGACCATTCTGGGGTCGCCGTCTCAACTGGCTCCGCCTGCACTACTTCAGATAGTGCGCCTAGTCATGTGCTTATGTCTTTGTACAAGGATCTTTCTCGTGATCAAGCTGCCGAAATCGCCCATAGCTCAATTCGCTTCAGCTTCCCACCCGATGCGCCAGCTGATTCCGTCGACCGCATCATGCATGTCTTGCCAGACATTATCACAAAACTAAGAGGTATATCATGAGTAATATCCCATGGGCCTATAGCGACACAGTCAAGGACCACTTCCTCGAGCCTCGCAACTTCCTTATGGGTGACGAAAAGAAGTTTCCCTATAACGCCAAAGGCTCAGTTGGCAACAAAGTCTGTGGCGACGAAATGACTATGTATCTAATTATCGAAGACGATATAATTCAAGATGTTCGCTGGAAGACTTACGGCTGCGCCAGCGCTATCGCCTCTACCTCCGCCCTTTCTGAGCTCGCCAAGGACAAGAAGTTGGACGATGCCCTGAAGATAACAGCCAAAGAAGTCGCTGACTACCTCGGTGGTCTTCCAGATCGTAAGTTCCATTGCTCCGTTCTTGGCGCCGAAGCAATCGCCGAAGCCATCAAAGACTATCGCGCCAAATAAGCCCGACGACTATAATTATATCTAGAGCAGATCTTCGTAGTAAGCTTGCAATCTCAAGAATATCTGATATAATAATGGTAACTTAGGCTAAATAGGGCTCTGTCTTGTTTGTGTGAAGTGAAAAACGGCGAATAAAGAAAGGAATTATGAGCCAAAATCTATTTGTAGGTAATCTTGCGTTTGCAACGCGAGATGACGAATTGCGCGAGTTCTTCGCCCAGATCGGCGAAGTAACAGGTGCGCGTGTCATCACTGAGCGCGACAGCGGTCGAAGCAAAGGCTTCGGTTTCGTAGAGTTTGCTGACGAAGCGAACAACCAGAAGGCTATTGATGAGCTAAATGGTAAAGAGCTCGACGGTCGACCAATCAACATCTCAATCGCAGCACCAAAGGGTGAAGGCGGTGGTGATCGACCACGACGCGACTTCAACCGAGGCGGTGGTCACGGTGGTGGCAACCGAGGCGGTTATGGTGGTAATCGCGGTGGCGGCGGTCGCAACTTCCGCGATACTGGCAACAGCATCCGCGGCTTCTAATTAAGCCTACATAAAAACCAGCCAGTTTAAATTACTGGCTGGTTTTCTTCTCGTCCTATTACTCTGCTGACGGCTGCTTCTTGTTGATCATAGCATGAAAGACCTTCATGTTGTCATAGACATTCTCATCAATCTTTTGGTGACCAATCTTCTCGGCTGCTCGGACGACATCCATGACGTTATCTGTAATCTTATAGATTGAGCGGTCGCCTTTCGAGATCATTTTATTCGCCTCTAGTCGCGTCACCATGAACTTCTCTAGTGGTCGCCAGTATGTTTTACCTATCAAGAACATCGGCATCTTTGGCATTTTGCCGCACTGCATTAGGGTCAAAATGTCGTAGAATTCATCCAAAGTACCAAAACCACCTGGATAAAACACATAAACTTTCGCCGCCATCGTCAACATCACCTTGCGCGCGAAAAAGTAGCGAAACTCCAAATTATCTGTCGTATAGGGATTTAATGTCTGTTCGTGCGGGAGTTCAATATTTAGGCCAAGCGCCCGCCCACCATACTCATAGGCGCCATGACTTGCCGCTGCCATAATCCCATGACCACCGCCTGTCACTACTGGGTGCCCGTGCTGTGCTAGTAGTCCGCCCATATTGCGTGCCGACTTGTAGTATGGACTCTTCTCGCTAAGTCGCGCCGAGCCAAAGATACTCACACCCTGCGGGAATGAGCGCAACTTCGCGAGCCCTTGCAATAGGTCCTCCGCGTAAGCCAAGCTCCTCTCCACATCAATCTTTGTGAGCTCGCCTTCGCGCTCTTTCATTTCTTTACACCATTTTTTCAATAAATCTTCCATAGCCTAATTATACCATAACCCTTTATGGTACGCTGTTCCTAGCGCCTGGCAAGCTAGAATCGATCAGACCAGCTGGAAGATCCTGGAGTAGAGACCCATGCCCAGCATCCAGAGCATGAGTATCGGGCTGGTACGGAGTCTATGTCTAATATCTCGGCTGTATTTGACATCGATCTTACCGTCATCTACTAGCTGCCCAATCTGCCTGTGAACGCCAGTCAGTTGCTTCATCTTAGCTCGAGTAGGTGTAGTGCAGGTGCTCTTATTGGGGCGGATATTATAGATATGAGTTGCATGCGGGCAGATTCTGATGTTTGCTTGTCGGGCCGCACCAAACAAGCGTAGCTTGGGTGCTATGTCCTCCCATATTGCGTTCTCGTCAAAACTGATGTCGTTATCTTTGAACAAGCTATTGCGCCAACAAATAGACCACATAGCCCCATCTTTGCTTTTGCCAATTTGGTGATGCTTGTCGGCGTGTCTTGTTTTTGGTAATAGAACTTGCTTAAGCACTATCCGACCTTTGCCACTCCACCAGTAGCGATAAAAGCCCATAAGTAATATCTCAGTATTAGGATGCTTACTGATTGACTCGCTGATGTTCTCTAGAGATTCCGGGTCACTCAGCTGGTCGTCGGCATCGAGGAATATAAAGTACCTACCCTTGGACCGCTCCATCCCGACGTTGCGAGCAGCCCCTGGCCCCCATTTGCCTTTTTGAGTTTGGCAGAGCTTTATGTCGAGGTGAGGGTGCTGTTTTATGAAGTCGGTGATAACAGCTTCAGATCTGTCTGTTGAGCGGTCGTTAATAATAATACACTCAAAATCATCGAAAGTCTGTTCAGCAACACTATCAAGCGCAGACTGAACGAACTCTTCCGCATTATGCACAGGTATGATTATAGTAAATAGCTTTGGCACCTTATATCTTCTCGACGCTCGGGATTCCTAGCACTGCCAGACCTTCTTCTAGCACATTGATGTATCCTTCGACCAATTTTTTACGTAGTTGTTCTTTCTCGCCACCTGCCACTTTGTTATTCTCATAGAATCGGCTAAACTTTTGCGCTAACTTATATAAGTAGGTACAAACTCGGTGTGGTGCCAATTCATCTACCGCACGCCCCAAAGCATCCTTCCATTCTAGTAGTGCCAGCAGTAATCGTCGCTCGTATTCGTCTAGGCTCTCATTGTCCGCTAGCTCTACTGCTCCATCAAAAACTCCCCCACTCTTGCGTAAGATCGACTTCGCGCGGGCAAGAGAATATTGCAAATACGGCCCACTATCACCCTGCAAGCTCACACTCTCCTTCACATCAAAAGTCAGATTTCCCGGCTCGACCTTCGTCTTCAGGAATGCGTACTTCGCCGCGCCTAGTGCCACCGCCTCGTTCGGCTCACCAGTGACCGCTTGTTGTTCTGACCCGACCATATCTAGCACATCCACTGCGCGGAGGAAATTCCCTTTTCGCGAACTCATTTTTACACCACCAGCCAAAGTAACATTACCATGTACGATATGCTTCGTTCGTAGCGCTAGCTCTGGCGCGAATTGCTCAATCGATTTCAGCACCACTTTCATGTATTCCGTAATATCAGCGCCCGTAATCACTACCGACTTATCGAACTTATAGTCGTCCCATTTCTTAAAGATCAGCCCCACATCCTTCGCCTCATAAGTTGGCAGCCCATTATTATTGATAAACACGCGGGTATGCAAGCCATACGGCTCTCCACGGAAGATCACCGCCCCATCACTCTCCTCGTACCCGCCATCTTTGATCTGCTCACGCACGGTTGTTAGGCCCAGTCCAGCCGTCACTGATTCTGGGTAATATTTCTCGAACTCTACACCGACCCTCGCGTAAAACGCATCAAAATACTCGTAGCTCCAGGCTCGGCACTGCCAGTAAACTTTTGCCATTGCCGACTCTTCATCCTTCGTCGCTGTCACTTCATAAATCGCCTTATTTAGCGCCACGATCTCATTTTTTGATGCTTCCGACTCTTCGTATGCGTTTGTACCCTCGACATAGCGCGCCGCAATCCAGTCCATTCGCGCCGCAATCTCGCCGCTCGGAAGTTGATCAACTTCAAATCCGCCCAGCTGCTTCTCGATCGCCCACATAGTCTTTGCCACATGTAGCCCGACATCACCACCAAAGTTCACTCGATGCACCTCGCCGCCCGCCTTCTCAACCAAGTTCGAAATCGCATCACCCACAATCGACGTATACAGATGACCGACATGTAGAACCTTGAACGGGTTCGGGTCTGAAAACTCCGTCACCACCACCTTGTCCTTATATGTGTCGCACTCGTAGAACGCATCGTGATTTTCAGCACTCTCATTAAGTGACCCTACCAATTCCGAATCCACCAAAGTGAAATTCAGGAATCCTGGCCCCGCCACTTCTGCCTTCACGTCTTGCTTGGCCAGCAGTTCCACCAGTTTCTCGCCCATTACGCGCGGATTTATTCCAGCCTGTTTCGCAATTCTCATTGCCACATTAGTCTCAAAGTCAGCATGCTCACTCGATAAAATCTCTGGCCGCACATCAATCCCATATTCAGCATTGATGATCGCACCTAGTTGTTTTGCAAGCTTTTCCATGTTACATATTATACCCCAAAACCCACAGAGGCACAACTCTGAGGTCGCCCGTGTTATAATGATAACCATGAAGCGTCACAATATCATCCTATTCTCTACAGTTGGCGTACTAGCTTGGGTGTTAGTTATTTACTCTGCATCAGGCTTCGTCTTTCAGCCGCGTGAGACTGCAGAAGTCAGTCAGGAAAGGGCTAACCCTGACAGTACTTGCACCGACAACAAAGACCCCGCACCAGACGTGGACATCAGTGATACTACTGAGAGTGATGACCCGATAGCCGAAGCGCCTCCATCAACCCCAGAACCAAATCCACGCCCACCCGCGTCAGGCGATTCCAGTCCAGCTACCAATAGTGCTGGCCTCCTTCGCCTTGCCAATCGCGATAATTATCTCGGTAACTACACGCCCATCGACCTCATTACTGGCGTCCAGGGCTTTCGTTATCGTCAGATTATGGATGCGGACCTTCGCGCTATGATTAACTCTGCCTCCCAGGATAGCGTGTCTTTGACTATCTCTTCGGCCTTTCGCTCGCGAGCGCACCAAACTACATTATGGAATAACGGCGTAGCAAATCACGGTTTGGAGTGGGCAAATCGCTGGATAGCCCGCCCAGGGCATTCCGAGCATCAGCTAGGTCTTGCTATCGATTTCGCCCCAGTAGCTATGGCGTTCGGCCAATCACCCGCAGGTATTTGGGTGCGGCAGAACTCTTGGCGTTATGGTTTCATCTTACGCTATACCGAGGAGAACCAGCACATCACTGGCTTCAATTATGAACCGTGGCATTTCCGCTACATCGGCCGAGCAAACGCCCGACTCTACCACGAAACCGGTGCCCGCAGCCTCGAAGAGTTCGTTAGCGCTTTGTAGGGTCCGCAATCTGCCGCCCGCAGCAGCAGTGAAGTAGATTTATAGATGAAAATATGATATAACAATCCTATGAAACGAGTATATGCGATCGACACAACCAAACAAATCAGCCAGACAGCCATCGTGGAAGGCTGGGTCAATTCGCGCCGCAATCATGGCGGGCTCATTTTTATCGATTTACGCGATCATACTGGTATTGTTCAACTTGTCTTTCAACCTAACGATGCGACCATGTTTGCCCTTGCTGATGAGCTCCGCGACGAGTTTGTTGTTCGCGTAGCAGGTCGTATTGTTGAGCGCGACGCCGCTCTCATCAACGACAAAATCCCCACTGGCAGCGTTGAGATTGTCGCCGAGAGCCTCACCATCTTAAACCGCGCTGAGACTCTGCCATTTCAGCCTTTTGCCGATACCCAAACCAACGAAGAGCTCCGCCTCAAATACCGCTTCCTCGACCTTCGTCGCCCAAAGATGCAACACATGCTCCGTCGTCGTGCCGAGATGTTCAGCCAAATTCGTAGCTACATGGAGAGCAATGAGTTCATTGAAGTCACCACACCAATTCTCGCGAACTCCAGTCCTGAGGGCGCTCGTGACTTCCTGATCCCTAGTCGACTCCACGAGGGTAAGTTCTATGCCCTACCGCAAGCCCCGCAGCAATTCAAGCAACTATTGATGGTCGGTGGCGTCCCCCGCTACTACCAGCTCGCCGCCTGTTTCCGTGATGAAGACCCGCGCGCCGACCGGCTCTACGGCGAGTTTTATCAGCTCGACACCGAGATGAGCTTCGTCGAGGACGGCGAAACCGTCCGTTCTATGTTCGACCCACTAATCAAGAAGCTAACAGTCGATTTCGCGGGCAAGAAGTTGCTAAACGAAGACGTCCCGCGCATCCCGTACAGCGAGGCTATGGATACATATGGCTCGGACAAGCCCGACTTGCGCTATGATATGAAGTTGATCAACCTCACCGATATTTTTGCCGAGACCGAGTTCGCTGTTTTTAAAAGCGCCGAAGCCATCAAAGCCATTCGCGTTGAAGGCGGAGCTTCACTTAGTCGCAAGCAGATCGAAGAATTCGAAGCTATCGCCAAAGACGCTGGCGCTCACGGTCTCGCCTACATCTCGCTAGTTGATGGCGAGTTCAAGGGTCCAATCGTCAAGTTCTTAAGCGAAACCGAGCTAGAAGCCATGCAGCAAGCGACCGAGCTCAAAGAGGGAGATACTCTCTTCTTCTCAGCCGCTGATCGTAAGCTTGCGAACAAAGTCTTGGGCCGTCTCCGCATCGCCTTTGCCGAACACTTTGATCTCGTCGACCCAAATGTTGTCGCACTCTGTTGGATTGTCGATTTCCCATTCTTCGAGCTAGACGAACGAGAGGGTCGCAAGCGTGTCGACTTCGGGCACAACCCATTCAGCATGCCAAAGGGCGGTATGGAGACGCTAAACAACGCCAAGACAGACGAAGACAAGCTCGCCATCATCGCCGACCAGTATGACATGGTGATGAACGGCTACGAAATCTGCTCAGGCGGCGTCCGCAACCACAACCCAGAAGTCCTCTACAAAGTCTTTTCTCTGCTTGGCTTCGACCAGGCTTATGTCGAAGAAAAGTTTGGCGCTATGTTGAACGCCTTCAAGTTTGGTGCCCCACCACATGCTGGCTGTGCCTTTGGTGTCGATCGCATGTTTATGGAGCTAATGAGCGAGAATAACATCCGCGAGATCGTTGCCTTCCCTAAGAACGGCTCTGGTGTTGACCTCATGATGAACTCACCTTCTGCCGTCGACCCCTCCCAGCTCAAAGAGCTCGGTCTCTAAGTCTCTCTACTAGCGGAGCATTCAGGTTAGCTATACGCATCAATCCAGCTTGTGCTATAATGTGCTTATGGTAACGGAGTTCTTATCGCTTTGGGTCGCCGTGTCTTTCGTTGTTGGCGCCATCTTTGGTAGTTTTATTTGCTGTCAGGTGCGTCGCGTCATCATTAGCGAGAAGCTTCATGGCTTCCGCAAGTTCCAGCAGGAAGGCTCGCGTTGCGAAAAGTGCAAAAAGCCCCTTAGCTGGTGGGAGATGATCCCCGTCTTTTCTTGGCTCTTCCTCCGCGGTAAGTGCAGAACTTGCAACTCACGTATAGGCGCTATCGAACTCTTTGCTGAGCTCGGTCTCGGCCTTGCGTTTGCTGTTACCACCTGGACCTTCCTCGACCGCTGGGCCAGCGTATCGGGCCTTGAAGCTTGGCAGGTCATCAGCTTATTCGTCTTTCTCGTCCTTTCCATTGGGCTTCTCGCCATCTTCGTCTTCGACTTCCTGACGGGTGAGATGCCAGTCCGCTCCCTTTACTTTGCAATCGCTTGTGCCGTTATTTTTGGCGCTGTAGATTGGGCTAATATGCTCTCATCAAACACATTTACCCTCGCCGCTCCACTTCTCACTGTCGCCAGTGTCGCTGTTCTGTCTGGGTTCTACTTCGTCCTTTCGGTCGCCCCTGCTCGCCATAGTCTCGCACGCAAGAAGAGAGAACATCTCGTCGGTGACGGCGACTGGCTTGTCGCATTACCTCTCGCTATCGTCCTCGCTCATCCTCTACTTGCCGTCGCTACGCTATTCTTAGCTAATATTATTGGCGCTCTTATCGCCATTCCATTCATGGTTACTAAGAGGTGGAAATCTACCACCCGCATTCCCTTCGCCCCGCTCTTAATCATCGCTTTCTTTATCATTTTCTTTGCTCGCGATTTTGTTTTCAAAATGTTTATGGTAATATAATAGTATGAAGAGGGTGCCGGAGGTTAAGGACAATATGCGAAATCATAAAAAAGGCTTTACCATCATTGAAGTATTGATGTTCTTGGCCATTACTGCACTTTTGGTTTCCGGTATGTTCATTGGCACGGGTGCCAACCTCGCCCGCGAACGCTACAACGATGGCGTCGCTGGTATTGAAGAGTTCTTGGCTCATCAGTTTATGCTTGTCCAGAACCCTGAGCGACCTGTTAATAATGTCAATGCTACTAACGACCTCGCTTGTGTAGCTCGTACCACTGGTGGCACTGCTCTGCCTATGAGCAGCGTCAATACCTCTAACATTCACACTATTGGTCACATTGGAGTTATCCCTGCGGTTAACTTGCCTCCAAATGCCACTGCCGAACACCGCGGTCGCTCCGACTGCCTCATCTATGGACGAATTATTGAGTTCTTCACGGTCAACGGCGAACAGCACATCACCGCTACACCGATTGTTGGTCGCGATCTCGAGGCCTTTGCAATCGCCAATAACGACGTTGACTTCCGAGCTAACCTCCTCCAGTGGACTGACCTAGAGCTACTAGAGCAGACTCGCATTGGTCGCGCTGATGACACTCGTAACTGCTTCGTTGACGGGCACTTCCAGTCTGAGCTCTGTCCGAACACCGCTCATTTTGTGCCAAACTGGGGGACTACCCTAGCTGGTTTTACCCGTACTCCGGGCACAGGTGATGATGTCCAGTATCGAGACAACATCCAAGACCCAGCTCAGGGCGCCATTCTGATTCTCCGCATGCCAGTCTCTGGTTCAATCCGCACATTTATTACAACTGGCGGCGATTCGCGCAATTCTCAGGACCTCGGCGTTCCAGGCAGCCCCTTTATTGATCTCGCAAACTCTACTCAGAGTCGCTTCTTCTGTGTCATTCCAGACGGCAGCGGTATCTGGACACCAACTCTACGCGTTATCCGTGTCCAGCAGAATGTCGGCAATATTACTGCGGTCACCACTCTACCAACCGATTTCACAGCGGACGATGAGGGAGTGTTGATCCAATGTCGTCAGTAAAGCGCCGCACCCTGCGTGGCGACACCATTGTTGAGGTGTTGTTTGCGGTCGCTATTTTCGGCGTTGTAGCTATGGTCGCTATTCAGATGATGAATCGCGGTATCGCAATCGCCCAGACTGCTATTGAGTCGCAGCAAGCTCGTAACGAAATGGACGCTCAGGCTGCCGCCATTAATTTCATTCATAACGGCTTCCTAGCAGAGCGCGGTCTCCCTGAAGGCATCCGTCAATTCGAGGATCTTTGGGATCGTCTCGTCGCCTCACCTCGCCTCAGCGCCCCACTCCTGCATCCAGCCGATTCTTCTTGCGAGTTCATTATGACCAGCTCTAGCCAGGCTGCAGGCGCCTTTGTCGTCAATACGCGCGCCCTCCAGCACCGTGTTCGTCCAGACGGCAGCCCTAACCCTAACTACAATGTCGGCAATATTATTCGTCGTCACACCCAGAATCCTTTCATCGTTGCTCCTATCTATCCGCGCATCGTTTATAGCGGTACTGGTCAACATCAGATAGCTACTGTCGAGGGCCTTCAAGTCTTTGCTGTTCAGAGCGCTAATCTCATTAATGGTCAGCCAGAATTCTTTGACTTTCATATTCGTGCTTGCTGGCGCCCAGCTGGCGCCCCCACCGATAGTCGACTTTCTACCATCGTCCGCATGCTTAACCCGAGGGTCGTCGAATGATAAACCCCATTCAACGTCTTCGCGGCTTCAAGAAAAAAGGCTTCACGATTGTCGAGCTCTTGCTCGCCATGACCTTTGTTGCTATCTTGCTCGTCGCCATAACCGTTCTCGTTATGAATATCCAGGGCATCTATCGCCGTGGCATTGCCATGCGTGAAGTCAATGCCACCAGCCGATCAATCATTGACGATATCACTCGCGCTATTAGCTCAGCACCATCTTTCAGTGAAGGTGGGTCGCACGCTGTCACCTTCCGTAACGGTGCTAATACCGAGGGCGGCACTTTCTGTACTGGTTTTTACTCTTATATCTGGCGGCATGCTAACTTTGTCCCGAGACTTGGTTCAGCGCAGGGCGCAGTTCAGTTCGACGGTAGTCGCGACTATCGTCTAATCAAGATTCGCGACGTCGGACGCCGCCTTTGCAACCAGGCTGCCTTAAACGGCGTATCTGGCATGAGCTGCAATAGCAACCCACATATGACCTGTAATGTCACAGGATCTCCAAATATCACTTTGGCTGCCTTTAGTCTCAGCGACCCTGTTGAGATGATCTCGTCTGGTGGTCTTGAGCTCGCCCTCTTCTCTTTCGACATCTTCGAGCCTGCTCGTTCTAGTGTTACAGGTCAGGTATTTTACGCTGGCTCTTTTGTGCTCGGTACACCACGAGGTGCCAGCGCTGCTGCGATGGGCGGACTTGTGAGTGCCAGTGTCTGTACACCTCCAGCTCAGGCGGTCGATTTTAACTTTCAGTATTGTTCAATTAATAAATTTAACTTTGCCGCCTCATCGCTTGGCGCCATTGGAGAGAGGTGATATAATATGCTTATGACAACAAAGGGTATTAAGAAAAAAGGTGCAGTTTCTCTGTACATCGTTTTATTCGCGACACTACTAGTGACTGTGATCGCTCTCGGCTTCACTCGTATCATGATGAATGAGCGTCGCCAAGTTTCCGACACTGACCTCAGTCAAACCGCCTACGACAGCGCCATGACTGGCATAGAAGATGCGCGCCTCGCCGTTATTCGCTACAACGAGTGCCTCACCACTGGTAACCCTTTCCCTGCTGGTAATAATACTCGATCTTGCGCTGACATCATCTCTGTCATGCGCACGGGCCAGCCAGTCACTGGCACCATTAACGTTTGCGATCAGGTTTCTTTCATTCTCGGTCGCCCAGGTATCAACGAAACCCCAATCCACGAGGGTGGCTTCACAGGCGATGGCACTTTCGAGCAGACCGACCAAGCCTACACTTGCGTCCGTATCAGCGATGACACCATCAACTTCTTAAGTCAGCTTGATGCTCAGACGCGTTCTCGCCTCATTCCTCTACGTACTGGTGGTATTCCATTTAATCAGGTCGTCATCTCATGGAGCCGCGCTCGTAACTTCGCCCCAGGCGCAAATCCTATCGCCAGCCTCTCGAGCGTGACTAGCGGGCAACCACCTATCTCTTTCCCAGCTTCTTGGCCAGCAGATGCTCCGCCAGTTCTTTCAGCTAGTATTATGCAGTCAGGCTCTAACTTCAACCTCAGCAGTTTCGAAACTGCCCAAAGCGGCAACACCAATCGTGCTGCCATGATGTTGGTCCCTGTTTCTAGTGGCGGCATCGCCAACAACACCATTACCGCAGCCCAGGTCACTGCTACCAACAATCAGACTCTCAACAACCCATTCCCAGTCAACTGTGTCTCAAACTTCGGCTTCTCTGGCGGCTACTCTTGCTCGGTCACTATTAATCTCCCTGCCCCAATCGGCGGCGGAGCCCGCCATGATGGCACGTCATTCCTTCAGCTCGAAAGCATCTTTCCTATCACCACTCACGACTTCCAGGTCACGGTTCGCGACACCAACCAAGCTGGTTCTCCTATCGTCCCACTAGTCGGCGTACAGGTCGCAGTCGACAGTACTGGCCGCAACTCAGATGCTCTTCGTCGTATCGAGGGCCGTATCGAAGTTGTCGATACCGCCTTCCCGTTCCCAGAGTGGACAGTTCAGCTTAATGGTGAGACGGGAGCTTCTTTCTGTAAGAACTTCATCGTCACTATCAACAACTGGGTCACGGGTCAAGACGTCTTCAATAACGCCAATTGTTAATCGAACCCCTTGACATCAATATAATGCTTAAGTTAAAATAAACGCATGAGCATGGAGATGATAGCAGGGGTCAGGAGCTTAAAGCGCTCCGCGAGTGCCATGCTATTAGTAGCGAGCATCATATTTATGATCGGTATCCTAGCTAACACCCTCCGCCCCACCCAGGCCACAGACCAATCAGCAGACATCACAGCTAGAGTAGGTGGTGGCTCGGTCTCTCTTACTTTCAGTAATGCTGGTGGATGTACTAACTTCAATCTAGCCACCAGCACA
>Ga0123355_10000007_pt1 | contig 193006 bp, 136 predicted proteins | sample TergutEmb28metaG_3_FD_89872 | JGI IMG/M metagenome (GOLD analysis project Ga0123355, IMG submission 89872) | Embiratermes neotenicus P1 segment gut microbial communities from Petit-Saut dam, French Guiana - Emb289 P1 | ecosystem: Host-associated > Arthropoda: Insects > Digestive system > Gut ...
ATATTCTTCCAGTGTCTCTGGGAATAGGGTTATTTGTTTCCTGCATTGGCCTTGGATGTATCTCATTTGCGCTTCTCCTTGGGGGGGATGGCTCTATTATATACTGTTTTGGGACAGGCTGGAACGATGCGACGAAGCAATCCAGTAATTATGCGGTTTGCGACAATTTGCAAACAACCCCCGGCCCTACGGGCCACCCCCTTCCATGGAAGGGGGCTTTTTTATTTCATACAATTGCAGGACTCTTATATACATATGTGTTTGTAGTGCTAGATTTTGGTGTATAATATTTTCTACACATTTGCGATGAAGATTAAGGAGGTATTTCTGTGATTTTATCTAATTACGAGCCAAAAAGAGTGCTTCACCATTTTGAAGCTATCAGCCAAATCCCCCGTGGGTCCGGAAACGAAAAAGCCGTTAGTGACTATATTGCCGCGTTTGCAAAGGGGCTGGGCCTTACAACATTGCAAGACGAGTACCATAACTTAGTGGTTTACAAGCCCGCCGCCCCAGGATACGAGGGGCAGCCGCCTATCATCTTGCAGGGGCATTTGGATATGGTTTGCGAAAAAAACACAGGTACAACACACGATTTTCTTGCCGACCCGCTAAAGCTGTATGTAGATGGGGATTATCTAAAAGCCGAAGGCACCACTTTAGGCGCAGATAACGGCATTGCCGTAGCCATGTGCATGGCGCTTTTGGAAGCCACAAGCCTTGCACACCCTCCCATTGAGGTCGTGCTTACATCCGACGAAGAAGCCGGAATGGGCGGAGCGCTAAACCTGGACATGAACTTACTAAAAGGGCGCAGGCTGATTAACCTGGATTCCAGTACCGAGGGTACTTTTGTGGCAGGTTGTGCCTCCGGCGCTACTGTTGAATACGAACTGCCGGCAATATTTGAAAACCCGGCGGGGTTTACCCAATTTTATAAGCTTGCGGTTAAGGGGCTGGTTGGCGGGCATTCTGGCGGGGATATCCACCTTGAGCGGGGTAATGCTATACGCATACTTGGCAATTTGCTATACGTGATGGATACAGCCGCAGAGGTTCGCATAATATCGGTTGCCGGCGGGATGAAAGTCAACGCCATTCCCCGTGAAGCCGAAGCCATTATTGCCGTAAAGCCTGCCGATTCAGATAAAATACAAAAGGCGTTTGAAGAGATTGCTCCAGACATGAAAATATTCTTTAGAGTGGCTGACCCGGGCCTTGATATGACCCTTGCCGCAGCAGAGCCGGTTGAAAAAATACTCACGGGCCCATGCAGTAAAAACCTGATTACTTCATTAGTATTGCTGCCAAACGGCGTGGAATGTATGAGCCGGGAAATTGAAGGCTTGGTAGCCGCTTCTTCCAATATTGGGGTAATAGAAACTTTTGCGGATACTATAAAAATATCCAGTATGCCCCGGGGCAAGTCGAATGCCCATAACTATCAAACAGAGCGCAAAATAAGCGCGCTGGCCGAACTGGTAGGCGCGAAATCCTCGTTTACCCAGCGCAGCCCTGCCTGGCCTTTTAACCCTAAATCGGATTTGCTTGCAATGCTTGCGGCCCGTTACAAGGTCAAATACGGCAAAGACCCGAAGATTACAGCCATTCACGGTGGGCTTGAATGCGGTATATTCGGGGATAAACTGCCCGGTATGGATACTGTGTCTATGGGGCCGGACATCCATGACCTGCATACGCCGGACGAACGGCTTTCTATTTCATCTACCCAGCGGGTATGGGAATTTTTATGCGAGGCCCTTAGGGAGATGAAATAAATGGCCAGAATTATCGAACTTGATAAAGCAAGGATTCCACAGGCCAAGGCTTTGGTCGCACAGGTTTTCCGCCATCAGGATTTAACCGAGCGCATGAGTTTTTGGGCATACAAGCATCAATCCACCCCTGTTGTGAAAACTTTGCTTAAACTGTACGGGTACATGGCAGTATTTAGGTACTGGGTAGCGCTAAACGAAAATGACGAGATTTGCGGTACAACGGGCCTGTATGCCGAAAAAGACGATTTTCATGAAGCGCTGTGGCTGTCGTGGTTTTGTGTGAACCCTAACATGAGAGGGCAGGGGATTGGGAAGCAATTGCTTGAGTTTTCTATCGACACGGCCCGGGAATACAAGAAAAAATATCTTCGGCTGTACACTTCCGATGACCCTAATGAAGCGGCTGCGCAATTTCTTTACGAGAAATATGGGTTTAGAATAGTAAGAACGGAGAAAAAGCGCGGATATACGCTTTTGTATCGGGAACTTGCGTTGAAAGGATGAAAAGCTTAGTGCGAATATATTATCTTTCGGTATTGGTTGTTGCGCTGTTAGTGCTGGCCGCATGTGGCACAGTAACCTTGGATAGGCCGGTTTACACAGCGGCGGTTTATAATGAAGCCCAAGATGCAGAGCCGGAACCTGCCGTTACCGCAGTGCCTTCCTATACAGCCGCGCCTTCAACTTCCGGGCAAACGATGGAAAACCCAACACCAGAAAATCCAACCCAATACCCCGTTTGCGAGGCCGACATCTGGATAGGGGAACTTAGCTTGCGCGAAAAAATCGGCCAATTAATTATGCCTCGCCTGCCTTGGCAAACCACCCATGTAAGCACCGCCCTCCACGACTGGTTTGCAAGCTACCCGGTAGGCGGGATAATTCTGTTTTCCGATAACGTAGACACGGTTGGGCAGGTACAAGCCCTAACGTCGGATTTGCAAGCCGCCTCGCGCTTCCCCTTGTTTATTGCAACAGATGAAGAAGGTGGAAGGGTATCACGGGTTGGGCGGCTTTTTCCCGATTCTACTATACTACCTGCATATGAAATTGGCCGCACCAATGACCCGGAAGTGGCCTATATGACCGGGCGCATCATTGGCGAGGGGCTTCTTTCCCTGGGGATAAACATGAACTTCGCCCCCGTTGCAGATGTTTGGACAAACCCCGCAAACACCGTAATAGGCAACCGCTCGTTCGGCCGTGACCCGGAGGTTGTGGGGCTTATGGTTGATGCCGCTGTGCGCGGGCTTAATTCCGCCGGGGTGGTGTCTACAATTAAGCATTTTCCCGGGCATGGGGATACCTATGAGGACAGCCACTACCTGCTTGCAGTATACCCCCATGACAGGGAGCGGTTTGACCAGGTAGAAGCGCCGCCGTTTATGCGCGGGATAGAAGCCGGTGCCCATGGGGTTATGATGGGCCATATAGCAACGCCTCTGCTGCAAAACTCTACAGCGCCCCTTTATTGGATGGAGCCGTGGCTGGCGTCGGGTACCCTTCCGGCCACCTTTTCGGATTTTTGGATGCAGGATGTGCTGCGTGGCGAAATGGGCTTTGAAGGGCTTATAATAACCGACGCACTGGAAATGCGTGCGCTTTCGGACCATTTTACGCCAGAGCAGATAGCCGTAGGGGCGTTTGTGGCCGGGGCGGATATTTTGCTTATGCCTACGGATATCCCCGCTACATTTGACGCGCTAATAGAAGCGTACCAAAACGGGGTATTTGACACCCCGCGGCTGCATGAATCTTTAAGGCGGATATATTGGGCGCGGAACAATGGATAAAAATCAAACTACCCTGCAAGGCATGGTAGAAAATATAATCTATCACAACGACGAAAATGGCTACACGGTTTTCACCGTCTACTGCGAAGAACAGCCGCTGACCTTGGCCAATTACCAAGACGACGATGACAATACCATAACCTGCACCGGCCATTTCCCCGACTTGCACGAAGGCGAGAGCCTAAGCATAACCGGCACCTTTGTAAACAACCCACGCTACGGCTGGCAGTTGGCGGTTTCCCGTGCGGAAAAAACCGTCCCAAGCAGCGTTGCCGGCATAGAAAAATACTTAGGCAGCGGCGTAATCAAGGGCATAGGGCCCCGGATGGCAAAACGCATGGTATCCCGTTTTGGCGCGGACACCCTGGATATAATAGAAAATGAACCGGAAAAACTGGCCGAATTAAAAGGCATAACCATAAAGCGGGCAATAGAATTTGCCGAGATAGTCCACGCTCAAACCGAAGTGCGCCGGGTGATGCTTTTCCTGCACGAATATGGAATAAGCCCCGTATACGCCAAGAAAATTCACAAAACATACAAAGATGCCACAATAGAAATAGTAAGGCAAAACCCATACAAGCTGGCCGATGACATAGACGGCATAGGCTTTAAAAAGGCCGACGCAATAGCCTTCAAGCTAGGCATTTCCAGGGATGCGCCGGAAAGGATATCGGCAGGGGTGCGGTTTATCCTATGGGAAGCCTCAAATGACGGGAATGTTTACATCACCGCAGCAAAATTAACAGCCATGGCAGCAGAACTATTGGGCGCCCCGGCCCAGCTTATAGATAACGAAATGGTACGTATGCAGCTGGCCCGGATGATAATACGGGAAAAAGACCCGGAAAACCCGGACGAAACCCTAGTTTTCCTAAGCCCGCTATACTATGCCGAAGTGGCGGTGGCCCGGCGTCTTGCGGCTTTAGCCGCCGCTCACCGCAGCGAGAGCCGTAATACCGATGACGCAAAAGGCACAATAGCCGCCCTGGAGCGGGAAACTGAAATGGAACTCTCTGAAGGCCAGCGCCAGGCCGTACTCTCCGCCCTAACAGAAGGTGTGCTGGTAATAACCGGGGGCCCGGGTACGGGTAAAACCACTGCAATAAACACATTGATAGCGCTACTGGAGCATAAGGGGTTTAAAATTTCCCTGGCCGCACCAACGGGCCGGGCCGCAAAGCGTATGGGCGAGGCCACAGGCCGGGATGCAAAAACAGTGCACCGGCTGCTGGAAGTATCATATATCTCCGAAGACTCCCGGCGGCAGGTTTTTAAGAAGAACGAAGACGAACCTTTGGAAACAGATGTGTTAATAGTAGACGAAGCGTCTATGATGGATATCACATTAATGCATAGCATGTTAAAAGCCGTGCCCATAGGAACACGGCTAATTTTGGTTGGAGACGTAGACCAATTGCCATCTGTAGGGCCCGGGAATGTGCTTAAAGATATAATCGCAAGCAACACGGTAGCGGTAGTGCGCCTGACGGAAATTTTCCGCCAAGCCGCCGAAAGCGCCATAATAACCAACGCCCACCAGATAAACCAGGGCATGTATCCCCAGCTAAACGCCCGGGATAAGGATTTCTTTTTTGTAAAGCGCGGCCAGCAAGACGATGTAATAACAGCGCTTTTGGACTTGGTAACTAAGCGGCTGCCTGCATACAAAAACTATGACAGCCTGCATGATATACAGGTGCTGACCCCCATGCGCAAATCCGCCCTGGGCGTAAGCGGCCTTAACGGGCTATTGCAAGCCAGGCTTAACCCCAAAACAAAAGGCAAAAATGAACGGGAATTTGGCCAAACCATATTCCGCGAAGGGGACAAGGTCATGCAGATACGCAATAATTACGATGCAACCTGGCAGATAATAGACAAACACGGGTACCTGGACGACCAGGGCGAAGGGGTTTTTAACGGCGATATGGGGGTAATTAAAGCTATAGACGAAGATAAGGGCATATTAACGGTTCTGTTTGACGATAAGCACCAAGTGCAATACGATTTCACACAACTGGATGAACTGGAACTGGCCTATGCCGTAACGGTACATAAGTCCCAGGGCAGCGAGTATAAGGCAGTGGTGATGCCCATCTTTGGTGGGCCCCCAATGCTTTTGACCCGCAACCTGCTATACACAGCCGTAACCCGTGCAAAGGAACTGTGTGTACTGGTAGGCATACCGGAATGTTTGCATAGGATGGTAGATAATAACAGGATAACCACCCGCCAGACTGCACTTGCCCGGCGGCTAAGGGATTTGTTTACCCTAACCGGGCAGGATGTAAACTCTGCCAAAACCTAGAAAGTATATTGTGTATCAAGCGTGCAGCCCATGAGAAATAAAGTCCACTAACTGTTCAATGGCAGCATCATCCGGTTCCGATTCATCGAATACAAAGTATTTTAACGCCACAAAACTATATATTCCCATTAGCGCATAAGAAATAAGCGCCGGATCAAAACCTCTAATGTCGCCGGTTTCCTGGGCTTTCGCAATTTCGCTGATATACCCGCTGGAAAACCGCTCGTAGTAATGTTTAAATGCCTCTGCGTCCACAAATTGGGCTTGCCAAACTATGCGAAATAACCCGAAATGCTCTCGCACAAAAGAAAAGAACACGCGAATGGAAATTCGCTCCTGTTCTATTATGGAGGCTGCCGACTCTGCAAGCTTGGCCAGTCTAATCTCTCTTCGCAGGTTGCGCCCCAAAGTGTCCATTAGATATAGAAATAAACTTAGCTTGTCTTGAAAATATACATACAGGGTGCCTGTGGCCACCCCAGCTTTTTGAGTAATATCATGTATCTCTGTTGCGTAGTAGCCGTTTTGGGCGAATAGTTCTTCCGCCGCATCGCAGATTTTTTTTAGGGTTTGTTCGCCTCTTTTTGTCTTTGGCAGCTTTACATAGTCCATTTGTTTTCCTCGTTTCTCATTTGATTCGCTGTAACTCTAACATATTACTCTAAATGAATCCACGAACTACACAACAGCAGTTTCGAGAACCATGAAAAATAATTTCGCTGGTTATGCACAGATGCGTTCGCAGAGTCAGCGGAAATTATTCTTGAACCATATCGAAACTGCACTATCCACTATTGCATTTTAATAAATGGATAATATTGCATTGTTTTATTGGTCATATTATCCTTGCGCATTATTGACTCGCCATATTTACAATGGTATCATTGCCTAAATTTGAAATATGAATCACTGTTCATGTTATACGGTTTATGCATGTTCATGTCAAACAAGGCAGTACATTTCTCCTGGTTATTAAAATAGTACATGGGGTGTTCAAATGGATTTTAATTTCTCAAAAAAGCATTTATTAATGCAGGATTTGTACAAAAAATTCTCCCTTAACGAACTAAAGCCCACTGCGGCTGAAACAGACGAAACCGAGACATTTCCCCATAACACCGTGCTACAGTTGGGCCGTTATGGGTTTCTTGGCATACCACTCCCAAGAAACTACGGTGGCGCCGGGGCAGATAACTTAGCCTACGCCATGGCCGTTGAGGAGTTTTCCAAGCATTGCGCCACAACCGGGGTTATAGTGTCGGCCCATACCAGCCTATGCGCCGCCCCTATTTTTGAAAGCGGTACGGATTATCAAAAGGAAAAATATTTACCAAAACTAGCCACCGGTAAGTGGCTGGGCGCTTTTGGCTTAACAGAGTCCGGGGCGGGCACAGACGCGGCGCAGCAGCAAACCACAGCTGTGCTTGACGGGGATAATTACATTCTTAACGGTACGAAAATATTTATAACAAACGCCGGCGCGGCCCATGTGTATATCATCATAGCCATGACAGACAAATCCAAGGGAACAAGAGGTCTATCCGCATTTATCGTGGAAAAAGACTTCACTGGGTTTTCCGTAGGGAAACAGGAAAAAAAGATGGGCATAAGAGGCTCATCTACCTGTGAACTTATAATGCGCGACTGTATAGTTCCAAAGGAAAACCTCCTGGGCAAGGAAGGCCAAGGGTTTTCTGTTGCAATGAAAACCCTGGACGGCGGCAGAATAGGCATAGCCGCACAGGCCTTAGGTATTGCCCAAGGCGCGATTGATATAACAGTCAACTATGTAAAGGAAAGGATGCAGTTTAACAAGCGTATCTCCCAATTTCAAAACACTCAGTTCGAACTGGCGGATATGCAAACTAAAGCTGACGCCGCCCGCCTGCTAACATACCGGGCCGCCTTCCATAAAGACTCAAATGAAAAATACTCGAGCCAAGCGGCAATGGCAAAACTTTTCGCCTCAGAAGCCGCCTCAGACATAACAAGGCGATGCCTGCAACTACACGGCGGATACGGCTATACCAGGGAATACGCCATAGAGCGAATGATGAGAGACGCCAAAATTACCGAAATCTACGAAGGTACCTCTGAAGTGCAAAAAATGGTTATTGCCAGCCATATGAAGGTTAACTGATAAAGGAGTCATGTTCTGTGAAGATTATTGTTTGCGTAAAACAGGTGCCCAACACCAACGAAGTAAAGCTTAACCATGAAACGGGCACATTAATTCGAGAGGGCGTTCCTTCAATTATAAACCCCGACGATTTAGCAGGGATAGAAGCGGCCTTGGCCATAAAAGACCGGCTGGGCCATGATAATGTAACTATTACCCTAATTTGTATGGGGCCGGCACAGGCAGATATTGCCTTGCGCGAAGCTTTGGCAATGGGGTGCGACCAGGCTTTCCTTGTATCAGACAGGGCCTTTGCCGGTGCCGATACCTGGGCTACCTCCAGCACCTTGGCCGGGGCAATAACATACGCGGGATATGACTTGATTATCACAGGGCGGCAAGCAATAGACGGCGACACAGCCCAAGTAGGCCCGCAAATAGCGGAACATTTAGGCATACCACACATATCCTACGCCAAGGAAATAGAAATTACGCAAAGCCATATTATCGTAAAAAGGCAATATGAGGACAGATACCAGCGCATACAGGCAAACTTTCCTATTCTGGTGACGGCACTGTCAGACCTTAACCAGCCGCGATATATGTCCGTAGGGGGTATAGTTGACGCTTACGACAATAAAGAAGTCAAGCTTTTAACGTATCAGGATTTACAGGAATACATCCCACAGGAAAATATCGGCCTCAAAGGCTCCCCCACCCGAGTTAAAAAATCCTTCACAAAATCAGCCAAGGGTAAAGGCGAAATCCACCAGGTATCAGACGATGAAGCGGTAGAAATCATCATCCAAAAATTAAAGGAGTGCCATATCATATGAGCAAAGATGTTTTAGTTTTTTGCGAACAACGAGACGGAGCCTTGCAAAAAGTGGCCTTAGAGTTGCTTGGGAAGGGTAAAGAACTTGCCGACAGCCTTGGGCAGAAGTTAGTTGCGCTGTTGATAGGCCATGAAATAGCGGGCCAGTGCCAAACATTAATAGAGCATGGCGCCAATGAAGTAATATACGTAGATGATGCAATGCTAAAGGATTATATGACAGAGCCGTACACAAAGGCTATGACAGCGGTGTTAAACAAGACAAGCCCGGAAATTGTGCTAATGGGTGCAACAACAATAGGCCGTGACTTAGCTCCAAGAGTGGCCGCAAGGGTAAAAACCGGCCTAACGGCAGACTGTACCTCCTTGGAAATAGATGCAGAAACAGGGAATTTGCTAATGACCCGCCCGGCCTTTGGCGGCAATATTTTCGCTACAATTATCTGCCCAAATCATAGGCCGCAAATGGGCACAATAAGGCCGGGAGTAATGATATCTCCACTGCCTAATAAGGCGGCAAAGGGCGAGATTCGTGAGTTTAACGTGCCATTTGACGAAAGCGACAAAAATGTAACCATATTGGAAACAGTTAAAACACAGAAAGAATCAAAGGATATAAGTGAAGCGGCGATTCTGGTTTCAGGAGGCCGGGGTGCCGGGAAAGAAGGCTTTACAGCCCTCAAGGAATTGGCGGACGTGCTGGGCGGCCAAATATCCGCCTCCCGGGCCGCCGTAGACGAAGGATTTGCCGAAAAGGACAGGCAAGTAGGGCAAACAGGAAAAACCGTGCGTCCGCAGCTTTATGTGGCCTGTGGCATATCCGGCGCGGTACAGCATACCGCCGGTATGGAAGAATCAGAACTAATAGTAGCCATAAACAAAAACCCATCGGCCCCAATATTCGATGTAGCCGACTTGGGTATTGTAGGGGATATGCACAAGATTATCCCAAAACTGGCAGCAAGGCTTAAAGCCTTAGCATAGAACCTCTTAAATACGAAAACATTTTCAACTTCAAAGCGGAAGGATTGTGAATTAGTATGAATGGCCTAAAAATGCATGAAATTGAAATAGGACAAAGCGCGTCCTATACCAAGACCGTTACGGAAACGGATGTTTATCTTTTTGCGGGTATTTCCGGGGATACTAACCCTGTTCATCTAAACGAGGTGTACGCTAAGGACAGTATTTTCAAAACCCGGGTTGTACACGGCCTGTTAACTGCCAGTTTAATATCTACGGTTCTTGGAACGAAGCTGCCCGGGCCGGGTTCTATATATGCGAAACAGGATTTGAAGTTTCTTGCGCCGGTGTATTTTAACGATACAATCACCGCAACCTGCACAGCTAAAGAGAAAATCGAGGCTCGTGATATGGTTATTTTCGAGTGTAAGGTAACTAATCAGGACGATACGCTGGTTCTTGTTGGCGATGCTACTATTATTGTGGGCAAGTAAATCAGTTCGTGCGGCGTCCGGTTTTGATGATACCGACAAAGGCTTCGCAACTATATAGCAGTTTCGAGAACTCTGAGGAATAATTTCCACTGATTATGCGTTGAAGCGTTGGCAGAATCAGCGAAAATTATTCCGGAACGATATCGAAGCTGCTCTAAAGGAGGGTTTTTTTGAGTAAACTCAACATAGGAATAGCCGGTATAGGCACATATATCCCAAGCACATATATGACAGCCAAAGAAATTGCCGAAGCCACTCAGGGCAGCTGGACGGAAGAGGCAATTGTAGCCAAGCTGGGCATAAATAAAAAACCCATAGCCGGCCCAGACGAGGGCACACAGGAAATGGGTTATTTAGCCGCAAAGGCATGTATAGAAAACGCAGGCATAAACCCGGCAGAAATAGACGTTATTTTATGCATGGGTGAGGAATATAAGGAATATCCCCTTACCACGTCGGCGCTGTATATTCAGGACAAAATAGGCGCTGTAAATGCTTGGGGCATAGATGTGCAAAACCGCTGCTGCACCACGGTTGCCGCCATAAAAATGGCAAAGGATATGCTGGTAGCAGACGATGAAATCTCCACAATACTTATAGCCGGCGGATACCGCAACGGTGATTATATCGACTATACAGACAGCAACGTATCCATGATGTTTAACCTAGCCGCCGGCGGTGGCGCTATCCTTCTAAAAAAAGGGCTTGACCGCAACCTGGTACTTGGCAGTCATATAATTGCAGATGCATCATTGGCGCGTACAGCCGGGGTAGAAATTGGCGGGCAGATACACCCAATCACCCCGCAAAATATTGAAGAAGCCAATAAATCCCTGCGTCTGCTGGATGCTAAAGCAATGAAGGACCGCCTTAATCAAGTATCCCTACCCAACTGGCACACCTGTATAACCAGGGCCTTCGAAAAATCGGGGCTTAACAAATCGGCTATGGATTACTTGGCGATTTTGCATATTAAGCGTTCCGGCCATGAGGCCATGCTGCAGGAATTGGGGATTACAAAAGAACAATCTGTCTATCTGGACGATTACGGCCATCTGGGGCAGATAGACCAGATTCTTTCCCTGGAATTGGCATTAGAATCAGGCAAAGTAAAAGACGGCAGTGTAGTATGTATGCTATCCGCCGGGATTGGCTATGTATGGGCGGCTAACGTCATTAGATGGGGGTAATACAGTATCATCCAAGGGAGGCTGAGTTAGAATATGAACGTACCTTTGCAGATTTTGTTTAATAGTTTAGACGCGGGCGGACGGTTGGCCCTTGCCACTATGGGCATAATCCTAATCTTTAGAACTTCCAGCGCGTTTAACTTTGCCCAAGGCGCGATATCCATGTTTTGCGCGTTTATAGCCGCGTCTTTTTTACAATCTACCGGTATGAATGTTTGGGTTTCGTCTTTGGTGGGGGTGCTGGGTGCCGTAGGTATCGGCGTTATTGTGGACCGGGTTGTGATAAAGCGGACACTTAAACTGCACTCTGTTCATAAGCAAATTATTACCTTGGGCCTGGTTATGGTGTTTTTGGGGCTTGCGCCTATGCTTTTTGGCACAACCAACCTTTTATACCCGCGATTTGCCCAAGGGTCCCATAATATTTTTAGCGCTACCCTAACAAACGGTGCCATTGTTAATATTGTCATTGGGCTTTCTGTTATGGGTCTGCTGTTTTTTGTTATCCAGAAAACAAAATGGGGGCTTGGAGTTAGGGCCACGGCTTCTAACGACACTGTGGCAAGGATGATGGGTATCCCAACGCCCCTTGTGACGATGGGCGCGTGGGCGGTTGCGGCGGCACTAGGGGGTTTATCCGCTATGATGATTGCACCGGATGTCCAAGTGCAGGTTGGGATGATGGATTCAATCCAGATAACGGCCCTTCTTGCCTGTGTGCTTGGCGGGCTTGGTACGTTTGTTGGCCCGGTATTTGCCGCTTATTTAATTGCATTAAGCCGCAATTTTATATCCTTTTATATTTCGTCTACATGGGCGGATGCTATTGTGTACTTATTGATTCTTGGGGTTTTGATGCTTGCGCCAAACGGTATTTTCGGCAAAAAGATTTTGAAAAAGGTGTAGATTTATACAATCGTAACTGCATTTTAGGAGGCTACTATGCGGCTTGTTAATTTATACAAACAATCCCGGCCCTATTCCGATTATATCGTTTTCGGGCTATTACTTTCCCTGGCGCCGCTAATGGTTAATATGGGGGTTTTGCGCTTTGCTTACCTTACTATTATTGCCGGTGTAATAATTTACGCCATTGTGGCACTTGGGCTTAACCTGTTAATGGGTTATGCGGGGCTGGTATCTTTGGGGACGGCCGGTTTTATGGGGGTTGGCGCGTATCTTGCGGCATTTTTTACACAGGATTTGGGCCTTGGCTTTTTGCCTTCCCTTGTACTTACTGTGATTATTACCAGTGTTATGGGTGTAATAGTCGGGCTTGTGTCCCTTAGGGTGCAAGGGTTCTTCCTTGCAATGGCTACCTTGGCTATTGCGGAGATTTTGCGGCAGGTGTTTGTAGAGTTTAGAGGCTTTACCAACGGCTTTGTTGGCCGGCGTGCTAATTTCCCGGACTTTTTTGGCTTCACACTTGACCGTAACCAGACCTTTATAATGCTTGTGGCATTCTTGGTAATTGCCATGATTGTTACCAGGCGCATTGCTACCAGTTATACCGGTCGCGCCCTTTCTGCAATGTCTGCCGTTAGCGGCAGTGAAGCCGCCGCCGCGGCAATGGGGGTAAATATTTACAGGTATAAGCTTATTGCGTTTTCTGTTTCCACTGCTTATGCCGGGCTTGGCGGGGCTTTGTATATGCATTTTATCCGGTTTTCTATTCCTACAACATGGATATTTACATTGTCCCTTATGCTTGTTGCCGCCGTGGTTATTGGGGGGGTACGCTCTGTGGCGGGGGCGGTTGTTGGGGCCTTTGTTGTGTTTGGGGTGCCGTACTTGATTCTGGCAAACCTGCCCGTTATTGGGGATATTAACGGTATGGCATTCGTATTTACCGGCGTTATGATTATTCTTGTGGTTTTATATTATCCTGCGGGGCTTGTGTATGTATGGCAGGATGCAAAAAAATTAGTGCGTAAGCTGCGGGGGGTATCTACATGAGTACACTGCTTAAGGTAGAAAATTTGTCTATAGCGTTCGGCGGGTTAAAGGCTGTGGACGACCTCTCATTTGAAATGAACGAAGGCGAAATATACGGCATTATCGGCCCAAACGGGGCGGGTAAGACTACTGCCTTTAACTGTATAACCCAGTTTTACAAACCCGACACCGGTAAGGTGATGTTTAATACAAGAAGCGGCCAGATGGTTAACTTAGTGGGCAAAAAGCCCCATGAGATTATAGCTTTGGGGCTGGTGCGCACATTCCAAAACGTGGAACTTGTAGTAAGCCTTTCGGTAATAGAAAACCTGCTGGTGGGTGCACATACGGCATTTAAAGCGGGGTTGGTATCTCAAATTTTGGGCCTTCCGAAAGCCAGAAGGGAAGAAAAAGCCCTGCGCAAGAAAGCGGAGGAAGTGCTGGAAAGCCTAGGGCTTTATGCCATTAAGGATATGCCAGCACTAATGCAGCCATATGGTATCCAAAAGCGAATAGAACTTGGACGTACGCTGATGCTGGAACCTAAACTAATTATATTAGACGAGCCGGCGGCAGGCTTAAACGACACAGAAACTTTGGATTTGGTTAAGACAGTTAAGGACATTGCCCAAAGATACAAATGCGGCATTTTGCTTATTGAGCATGATATGAACTTTGTATCGGGAGTATGCCAGCGTTTATGCGCTATTTCTTTCGGTAAGCGGCTTGCCATTGGCACAACAGAAGAAATTAAGGCAAACCCGGTAGTGCAAGAGGCATACCTTGGGAAGGGTGATGAATAATGGGGGCGGCGCTCGCGGTACGCAATCTGGAGGTTAGCTACGGCTATATTAAGGCTGTTAAAGGAATAAGCCTTACCGTAGAAGAAGGAAAGATAATCGCCCTGTTAGGCAGCAATGGCGCGGGTAAGAGTTCTACAATACGGGCCATTTGCGGCGTAATGGAATCTAAAGGCAAGATATCCTTCTTTGGCCAGGATATTTCCAAGCTGGCTGTTAATAAAAGGGCGAAGATGGGGATGCTGGTTGTTCCCGAAGGGCGGCATGTTTTTAAGGATTTGACAGTAGAGGATAACCTGCTAACAGGCGCATTTACGGTTAGTAAGGCCGAGCAGGCAAAAAATTTCCAGCGGGTGTATAAGTATTTTCCCGTGCTAAAGGAGCGGAAAGCACAAATTGCGCAAACCCTTTCCGGCGGGGAGCAGCAAATGCTGGCAATAGGCCGTGGGCTTATGGGCAGCCCTAAGATTTTACTGTTGGATGAGCCGTCCTTGGGGCTTGCGCCGCTGATTGTAAAAGAACTGTTTGAAATAATCCAAGCTATACGCAACGACGGCACAACGGTTTTACTGGTAGAGCAAAACGCACTGGGAGCGCTAAAAATAGCGGATTATGCCTATGTACTGGAAGTGGGGCAAATAAATATGGAAGGCCCCGCTAACGAGTTAATTGAAGACCCGGCACTAATAGAGGCCTACCTAGGCCACAAATAATAAAAAATATTAGGAGGAGTACAAAATGAAGCGTTTTATGACAGTTGTATTTTTAGTTGCCCTAATGGCACTTATGGCAGGGCTTACCGCCTGCAATAGGGATGACAACGATGGAGTACAAGGCACAACCGCCAATGAAGCAGGCAACGAAACCCGCGCCGCTGTCCATTCTCAGGGCGTAACAGATACCACAATTTACGTAGGCAACACAGCGGCAGTATCCGGCCCGTTTGCGGCTGTAGGCGTTCCCTTTAATGACGGAATGCTGGCATATTTCTACAGAGTTAACAACGCCGGCGGCGTAAACGGCCGCAGAATCGAGTTTGTACATCACGATGACAATTTCGACGCGGTAACAGGTCTGGCCTTTACCGAAGCCCTTATTCATGATGACAATGTTTTTGCAATTGTGGGCCATTTCGGCACACCAACCGTAGGCGCAACCTTGGATATGCTAAAGGATACCGGCATACCTGTAGTGTATTTCGCGTCCGGCATTAGCGCACTTTATAACGAAGAGGCTTTTACAGTGGCCCAAGGGCAAAACCTTTTCCCGGTACAGCCTATTTTTACAATGGAAGGCCGGGTTTTAATAGCCCGGGCAGTTGAAGAATACAACGCCAGCCGCATTGGTGTAATCTTTACCAGCGACGAAGCCGGTTTTGACTTCATCGACGGTATAAACAACCAAGTAAACCGCATGGATGGCATAGAACTTATAACCGAGCAAATAGCGCCAATGCAACCGGACGTTTCATCGGCAGTGTTGCGCATGGCGGCAGAGGATGTTGATTTGGTTATTGTAGGCACCTTGCAAGGCACGCTTCCGACAGTTATTAACAGTATGGTAACCCAAGGGCTTGATGTACCTGTAATCACATCATATATAAGCGCAGACGCTACAACTATTGATGGCTTTGCCGCGGACTATATTGGCGCAGGCGCAACTTTCCCTATTTATGCAACGGCATGGCTGGATATTTTCACGGCAGACGGCGGCTTTACAGATGAATTCTATGACTTTGCAATAGGCGTAGACGAATTTGGCCAGCCGGACTTAGCCGCAAACGCATTCGCTATGGCTGGCTGGATTGCCGGCAGCGTATTCGTACAGGGTTTAAACGCTATCCAAGGGCAAGACATTACATGGGAAGCATATATAGAGGCAATGGAACGGGCTACAATAGACCTTCCAATGGGCGGAATAATGAACTTTGCAAACGGCCAGCGTACCGGTACGCAAGCTATGGCATTGGTTCGCGTTGATATGGATGCGGGTGAATGGGAAACTATCAGGCCCATTGAAACCCTTGACGATATATTACGGAGAATTGGCCAATAATGAAGACGAAATATATCACCACACAGCAGGCGCTGGACTTGGTGAAAGATTCATGTAATATCGTGACGGGCCTCGGCGCTGCCGAGGCCCAAGCTTTTATGGGCGCTGTCCATACCATCGCTGATAGGGTGCGGGACGTGACCATTACCAACTGCCTGCCTATGTCCCACGGTGCTTTTTTGGATAAAGGGTATCGGGATTCGTTTCATGTTAACGGCTGGTTTTATTGCCCGCCTATAAGAGCCGCACATGCTAATGGCAATGTGTCTTTCATACCCAACCATTTACATCTTGCCGGGGCTAAGCGGCTGGCTCATTCCAGCCCTACAATATATGTAGGCGCGGCTACGACCCCGGATAGGCACGGGTATGTAAGCCTGTCGGTAAGCAACACCTACGAGCGGCGCATGATTGACGCCGCCGATATTGTGATACTGGAAGTAAACCCCAACTACCCCCGTACCTTTGGGGATGTGGAAGTTCATATTAGCAACGTGGATTATATTGTGGAAACAAGCCACGATGTACCCGTATTGCCCGATGTGCCTATTTCCGAACGAGACCAGATTATTGGGGATTATATTGCGGAATATATCCAAGACGGGGATTGTATCCAGCTGGGCATAGGCGGGATACCCAATGCGGTGGCCCATGCCCTTTCTCACAAGAAGGACCTGGGTGTGCATACAGAAATGCTTACCTCCGGCATTATGACGCTGGCGAAGCAAGGGGTTATTACAGGGGCAAGAAAGAACAAGCACAGAGGAAAAATAGTTGCAACGTTTATCCTTGGCACGAAGGAACTTTACGATTTTGCCCATGATAACCCATCTGTGCTGATACTGGACGGCAACTATGTAAACGACCCGGCGGTTATAGGCCAAAACCACAACCAAATTTCTATTAACACCACCTTGGAAATTGACTTAACCGGCCAATGCTGTTCGGAATCCATAGGCCATATTCAGTTTAGCGGCACAGGCGGCCAGGCAGACACTGCCATAGGTGCACAACGCGCCATAAACGGTAAGTCCTTTATTGCGCTGTATTCCACCGCCAATGTAAAAGGTAAAGACGGCGAACGAGTTAGGGTATCGAAAATTGTACCCACACTAAAACCCGGTGCAGTAGTATCCCTGTCCCGCAACGATGTAGATTACGTTGTAACAGAATACGGCGTTGCGGCCTTAAGAGGCACCAATGTAAAAGAGCGCGTACAACGCCTAATAGCCATAGCCCACCCGGATTACCGCGAGGAACTGGCCGCAAAAGCCAAGGAGTTAATGTATTAGGAGGTACCCATGGCAAACTTTGAATATAACGGCAAAAATATATACTACGAAACCCACGGCGAAGGCGCACCAATTATACTGCTTAACGGGATTATGATGTCTACCCTTAGTTGGTATCAGTTTATTAAGCCCCTGTCTGGAGTTAATAAGCTGGTGCTGATGGACTTTTTAGACCAAGGCCAGTCGGATAAGCATAAGGATGAGCCTTACAACCTGGATACACAAGTTGCAGTAGTTAAAGCCCTGCTTGACCATCTTGGGATTGCGAAAGCCGCAATTGCGGGTATATCTTACGGCGGCAATGTGGCGCTTAAATTTGCTATATCCCACCCGGAATATGTTCACAGGCTATTGGTGTTTAACGCGGCCGCAAAAACAGGCGAATGGCTAAGGGAACTGGGCCAAAGCTGGACAATGAGTGCCAACGACCCGACCCAGTTCTACTGCACAACCATCCCGATAATATATTCCCAAGAATTTTACAACAGCAGGCCCGACTGGGTAAAAGTACGCAGGGATTTTCTAACTACCCAAGTTTTCACCAACAAGGAATTTATGGAGGGGCTGGTAAGGCTGACAAGAAGTGCCGACGATTATGATATTTCCGGCCGGCTGGATAAAATAACTTCAAAGACCTTAATAGTGGCCAGCGAAACAGACCCTATTACCCCGCCGTCAGAGCAGTATAAACTCCGGGACGGCATAAAGGATTCCGAAGTGGTACTGCTGCCCGGCACAGGCCACGCCACCATGTATGAAAGGCCTACAGTGTTTATTAGCCTAATATTGGGCTTTGCAAACGCTAAACTGGAGGGGTTAGTAATATGAGAAAAGCATATATTGTAAGCGCAAGGCGTACGGCAATAGGCAGTTTCCTAGGCGCGTTAAAAGATACTCACCCATCAAAGCTGGGTGCGGAAGTTGTAAAAGCAATCATGGCTGAAACCGGCCTTGATGCCAATGCACTGGATGAAGTTATTGTAGGTAATATCCTTTCTGCCGGGCTAGGGCAGGGGATTGCGCGCCAAGTATCGGTACGTGGCGGCGTTTCTCACGACGTGCCTGCATATACCGTTAACCATGTATGCTGCAGCGGAATGAAAGCGGTTATGAACGCAGCTACCGAAATTGGCGCGGGCCAAAAAGATTTGATTATGGCCGGCGGTGTAGAATCCATGAGCCTGGCACCTTTTATAATGCCGGGTAAATTGCGCGGCGGCAACAAACTGGGCGATATCTCCGCCGCAGACCATATCATTCACGATGCCCTAACAGACGCCTTTGAAGGCTATCACATGGGAATAACCGCCGAAAATGTAGCCCAGAAATATTCCATCACTCGGGAAGCCCAAGATGCGTATGCGATAGAGTCACAAAGCAGGGCCATAGCTGCCGTAGACGCAGGGCATTTTAAAGACGAGATTGTGCCCATAACGGTAAAACAGGGCAGAGCCGATGTGGTATTTGAAACAGACGAGTACCCAAACCGCACAACATCACTGGAAAAATTGGCAGGCTTACGCCCGGCCTTTAAAAAAGACGGCACAGTAACGGCTGGCAACGCCTCCGGTATAAACGACGGCGCAAGCATGACACTAATAGCCAGCGAAGATGCCATAAAACGGCATAATCTTACGCCCATGGCAGAGATTATAAGCATGGGCCAAGTTGGTCTTGACCCGTCTGTAATGGGGCTTGGGCCGGTTGGCGCTGTTGGCAAAGCCCTTAAAAATGCGGGCCTTTCCTTAAAAGATATGGGCCTGCTGGAGTTAAACGAGGCCTTTGCCGCCCAGGCACTGGGGGTAGTACACGGCCTTTCTAAAGAGCATGGCCTTAGCCAGGACGAAATTTTGGCAAAGGCCAATATCAGCGGCGGCGCGATAGCATTGGGCCACCCCATAGGCGCAAGTGGCAACAGGATTATTGTAACCTTGCTCCATGGCCTTATCAGAAATAACTTAACATACGGCCTGGCGTCTCTATGCGCCGGAGGCGGAATGGGCACGGCAGTGATAATAAAAAATGTAAACGCAAAGGAGTAACAACATGCGGCTAAAAGATAAAATAGCAATAGTAACCGGCGGTGCAAAAGGGATAGGCCAAAGCATAGCCCAGCATTTTACAACGGAAGGCGCAAAGGTTATAGCCTGTGACATGGCAGAACCAACCTATAATGACCCTAATGTTGAATTCTACAAGCTGGACGTAAGTTCCGCCAATGAGTGCAATACCTTTTTCGAATATGTATCCGGCAAGTACCCTAAAATTGATATACTGGTAAACAACGCCGGTATAACCCGGGATGCCCTAACCCGAAAAATGACGGATGAACAGTGGCTGCAAGTAATAAACGTAAACCTAAACGCCATATTTTACCTAACACGCCATATCGGGCCTAATATGCAGGCAGGTGGAGGCGGTTCTATCATTAATATCTCGTCAGTTGTAGGCGAATACGGCAATATTGGCCAGGCTAACTATGCCGCAACAAAATCGGCACTGTTCGGCTTAACTAAAACCTGGGCCAAGGAATTCGCAATGAAGGGCGGCAATGTGCGCGTAAACGCCATTTCCCCCGGCTATATCATGACCGATATCCTAAAAACAGTACCACAAGACCTGCTGGACAAGTTCGCCTCCACAACAATGCTGGGCCGCTTAGGCCAGCCAGACGAAATTGCTAAAACGGCAGTATTCTTAGCCGGGGATGAGTCTTCGTATGTAACCGGGCATATCCTAAGTGTAAACGGTGGTATGCGGCTTTAAAGTCTGATATAGTGATTTCGTTTGAAATGGGGCTCAGGCTGCGGGGCTGTCTCGTTAAGCAAAAATGCATAACAAGGCAGCCCCTTGCTTCAGCCCATTTCAAGTGAAAAGACTATATCTAAGGAGACTGATATGAGAGCATACGATATCACCAGCAAGCAAATAGAAATCCCGTACTTGCTGAAAATAGGCAAGGGCAAAATCGCAAAAATAGGGAAATACCTCTACGACAAAGGTATGATGAAGATAGCGCTGTTCAAGGGCGAAGGCATAGAAGAAATAATAGGCCCGACACTCCGAAACAGCCTAACAGAATGGAATATTGAAATTGCTCATGAGCAGGTAGCGGCTTCGGTAGACATTGACGATATCACCCATACCGCGTTTTTTCTTCCCCCAGTTAACGCAATTGTAGGCATTGGAGGGGGCAAGGCTTTAGATGTTGCCAAGTACGCGGCCCATCTGCTAAAAATCCCATTCATCAGCATACCAACTGCCATTTCCAACGACGGGTTTAGCAGCCCGTCGTCTTCCCTTACTGTGCTTGGAAAAAGAAAATCCGTAAAAGCCGGTATCCCATACGGTGTTGTTATCGACCTGGACATAATAAAAGACAGCCCGGATATTTTTATGTACGCAGGTGTAGGGGATACCCTGTCCAAAATTACGGCGCTAAAAGATTGGCAGCTGGCCCGCAACAAAGGGCTGGCCAGGTATGTAGACTTCTCTGCCGTATTGGCATATAACTCATTGGATATTTTATTTTTGAAGCATACCTTCGATATCCATAGCGAAAGCTTCCAAAGAAGCCTGGCGTCTTCGTTAACCATGAGCGGGCTGGCAATGGAAATCGCAGGTTCGTCCAGGCCAGCCAGTGGCAGCGAGCATTTAATATCCCATGCACTGGATGCAATATCCAAAAGCCCCAAAATGCATGGAATACAAGTAGGGGTAGCAACCTATTTATGCGCGCTTTTACAGGGGAACGAACATGCCGACGGTATAAAACTGGTATATGAAAAAACGGGCTTCCTTGCCTGTGTGCAAGAAAACCCGTTTGAATATGACGAATTTGCAGCGGCGTTAAAACTCGCCCCTACGCTAAAGAGTAACTTCTATACTATACTTTCCGAAGAGGATAGCTTCAACAGGGCTGTACAATTTATCAAAAACGATAGGTTTTTGAATACGGTCATACAATAAATTAATCCACTATTACAGACGTAGCCATCCAGTTTTGCAGTAGAAGGTTTAAGTCAGAAATATTTATCTGTCCGGAACCGGTTAGGTTTGCGTTTACATAATCACCCATCCAGTTTTGCAGCATGATGCTTAAATCAGCAATATTTACCTGGTTGCTGCCGCTAATATCACCCGGATGTAAAGGCAGTTGCGGGTCAAAGCGCGGGTCTTGGTTAAGGTCTATATCCTCGTCTTCCTCAACAACTACATTGTTAAGTATAAAGCGTGTAAAGCCGGGCATTTGGAATATCAGACTATATGTCCCCGGTGCAATATCTGTAAATGTAAAGTTCAGCGGGTACCCAACTTGTTCCAGCAGAATAGGAATGTTGATGGTGTATACCAGGTCGCCTGTAGCAGACTCTTCACGCAGTTCGATACTTATTATGTCCCTGGTTGGGTTGGGGACGATAAAGCTGCCGAAGATGGAAGATGCGGTGGGAGGGGGTGTTGGAGTGGGGGTGGGTGTAGGAGGGGGTGGAGTAGGATGTGGTAGTGGCAGTGTGCCTACATGCCAACCTGGATTTCCAGGCGGATTATTTATAAACGCAGGATTCCCGCCATGTGAGCTGGGCGTACTTACGACTGCCCCACTTGCGTTAGTTGTAAATTGCCAGTGCCCGGAAGGGAGCCTCCATCCTACCGGAACTATAGTTTGCCTTATGCGATAAGTAGCATTTGCGGTAGTGTCTACGGTAAAATTGACCCAGCCGTTTGCGTTATTTGTTGCCGTTTGCACATAAGTCCAGTTAGTACCGCTGTGCCGCTCCAGCACAACTGTTGTACTACCCGGAAACGGCTGTACAACAGTTGGTGATTCATAAAGTCGATGGTCTGTTACTCTAAATGAAATACGTTGGGGCGTAGGTGTAGGGTATGAGAGTTCGGAGTTGTTAATTGCATCCCAGTTATTTGCCCGTAAAATTAAGGATGGCTCACCCCAGTTTGCCCGGTTATAGCCATATGACACTCGGCTTTGACCGGTAACATTCGATTCAAAAACTCGGCGATTACCCAAATATATAGCCATATGGCCCGTATTCCCAGCATTGCCAAGACGGTTCCAAATAAGCAAGTCCCCAGGCCGTGCTTCGTCCCATGAGTTAACTTGGTGCATCCTTGCGGGTATATTTCCGCTGTAAGCGCCTACATTATGTACTATACCTTCCTCTGCGCCGCCAAATATCCACCATATTGCATACCTTGCAAACGCGACACATGTGTAACTGTCAAATATTCCGTGTAAACCTGAATAATTCAATCTTTCTGTCATTACTCGCGATAACCGGCAATTTGAGCAACTGTGAACACCCGCAGGGTGATTGCACGCAAGGCCGCTAACCGTAAAATAAGCAGTCTCTGCCGGGAACCGTAATCTCAACTGCTCAATCCTGTCGGCAACAGTACCCGTTGCAGTGGTTGGCTGCCTTTGTGCCTCTGTCCTAAACGGGCCAAGTGCAAATATGGGTATCGCCATCAACAAAACAGCAAAAACCGCAAGTAATTTACTCCTCCATGTTTCCATAAAAAGCGTCCTTTCGTAATAACATTTTGGATACCTAAGTCAATATGTAGACGTGCTCAACTTCATAGATATTATGCATGAAAAGACCTATATCCACAACCCCCCTTGACGCCTATGTTAAAACCCTGTAATGTCGTTTCGCTTTAAGTCGAAACTGCTTACCTAACATAACCGGTTTTGTACAATATAGGCGAAAGTGGTCAATTAATAGCGCGAAAACACGGTGTCTTTGCGAGCGTAGCGAAGCAATCCAAGGCTGCCAACAAACCACAGCTTCCACTGGATTGCTTCGCTGCGCTCGCAAAGACGGGTTCCGGGCAAAACCGGGTTTTGTCAATAATGATAAACCTTTTTTCATGCATGGCTGGTGATGTCACCCGTTAATGGGCTGTTGGGATGTGAGTAAATGCTAGAACTAATTAACATTTTAATAGACTGGATATACCCCCCAAGATGCATGTCCTGCCGCAACTTGCTACCCTTGCAAAACAAACACGGGCGCAGCCTATGGCTATGCGCGTACTGCGAAAACTTGTTCCTGCCCCTGGAGGCGCCGGGTTGTAAAATATGCAGCGCCCCGCTAAAACCGCACACAACAGATGACTCCCTATACCACGAGTTAGTAATGGACATCCCGCAGCAAGATGACGGTATCGCCGAAAACCGTCCCGTAATTTGCTCGTCATGCAGCAGCAAAACATTCCACTTTACATATAATCTTTCCGCGTTTGCCTATGAGGATTTAGTACGCGACCTAATCCACGAAATAAAATTCCGCCGCAGAAAGCACGTGGCCCAAGGCCTGGGGCGGCTTTGGGCAGGCTGGGTGGCAAAAAGCATCCCGGCGAATGTGTCCCTTGTGCCCCTTCCCATGCACCCAAAAAAGCGCCGGGCCCGTGGTTTCGACCAGGCAGAGGAACTGGCTACGGCCCTTGCCCTAGCCACCGGCACAAAACCGGCCAAAATACTGGAGCGAACCCAGAACACACCGCCTCAAAGCGGCCTGCACCCGCGCCAACGGGCCGAGAATGTACGCGGGGCATTCCGCATAAAACCGGGAATAGATGTTAAAGGCCAAAGCTACATACTAATAGACGACATTTACACCACAGGCGCAAGCCTAAACGAATGCGCCCGCATATTAAAAGCCAGCGGCGCGGCGGAAGTATCCGCCATGACGCTGGCTATTGCTTTAAAGAAAGATGACGACGCCAAAACCTTCATCATATAGGGGTTTCGTTTGTAATTGGACTTCAGACTGGGCCGGAAAATGCATTTTTGCGTTGCATTTTCAGGCTTGCTTCAGCCCATTTCAAATCGAAACGCCTATACAGCGTCTAAATCGCCGTGTAAAACCACCATACAAGAGCAAACGCTACAATAAATACCAATGTTAGAATAGTCCATACCAACAACTTCCGCATCTTGAGACGCTTTTCTGCTTCCTGCTGCCGGGCATATTCCTGAAATTCTTCATCATCAGGGTCATCCGCTTCTTCTGTGACGGGATTGCTTAACAGTAATGCCTTTGCATCCTCTAGTAGTTTTGAAGGCACGTACAAATCCGCGCCGGTAGAAGACGCACCGGTATATATCATCATTACATCGCCGCCGTAGCGCCAGCGCTTCATTACCGGGATATTGTAGCTGCCAAGCATTGCCTCAATCATGCCCGCTTCTATGTTGTTGCTTACATTACACAGTAAAGCCGGGACATCATCCACCATTACAAAATCCTCAGGTTCTTCCGGTTTGGTTTGCTCTTCATTCGAGTGCAGTTCGTCTACCAACGTCGTATCGCAAATATTACATGATGCGAAGCCTTCGCGGAACTCGTCTTTACACTTTGGGCAATAGGGCATATGCCACCTCCATAAACTATAACTGCAGTGTAATAGTAAACACAGCCCCTTTCTTTGGGGCATTTTTATTTTTAGCGGTTATGTTGCCGCCACTTGCACTTATTATATCCTTGCTGATGGCAAGGCCCAGGCCGTGGTTGCCCTTTTCACCTTTGTAGAATCGTTCGAATATATGGGGCAAATCCCTTTGGCTTATGCCGTTGCCATCGTCTTCTATTTGTATTTCTAAGCTGTCGTTTACCCTGTGGTAGTTTATATTGACCTTGCTTTCGGCGTGGCGGATGGCATTAGAGAGTATGTTGATTATTGCCCTTTCCAGGGCCTCTGGGTTTGCGTCTATTGTAATTTGTTGAGATGGAGACGCTATTTCTATTTGTTTACCGGCTTGCCGGGCAATGGGCTTTACCCGCTCGCAGCAGTCGTATAACAAAACATTCACATCCAGGTTGGATATTGCGCTTATTTGACTCGCATTCTCATTATCAATCCGCGATATATATAGCAATTCGTCTACAAGCCTTGCCATCTTCTGCCCTTCGGCCAGGATGATATCCGCCGCTTCTTCTTTTGTGAAAACATCCTTCATTATGCCTTCGGCATAACCCAGCATAGACATCAGGGGTGTCCTAAGTTCGTGAGACACGTTTTGGAAGAATTTTTTTTGACTATTCTCGTAGGCATACAGCATACCAGACATATTGTCCATGCTTTTAGACAGGCGGTCAAATTCCGTGTCTTTGAAGGGCCCGGCTATCTCGTTAAAATTGCCACGGCCTATGGTTTCCGCACGGTTACACAGCTTTACAATGGCCCGTTTAAACCTGGCGGATATTGCAACGGAAATTGTTAGGCTTAAAAGCGCAGAAAGTACCAAAAGGGCGCCAAGTATACGGTTCATGCTGCTAACGAAGGCCATGGTTGAACTGATGTCTGTGTACATTAGTATGGATATTGTGCTGTCTTGTATTGTTTGGCTGGCGGTATTTAGGTAAAAGATGGAGCCGGCGCCGGTTACCATTGTCATCGCATCATCTACAAACCGCCCCCGGTTTGAAAGGTAGTAATCGGCTAAGAATTCAACCTCGGCCCTTTGGATATAGGGCAGAAACTCCAGCAGCGGGGTTATGATTTCATCGTCGGATCCAATCATGATTACATCTGTGGTTACGAAAGATTGCTGCCTTATTGGGCTGATAAATGTAACATGCGCTGCTCCTTCAACCCAGTTATCACCCGGCTGAGGCTCCCGCCCAGATACTATTGATATATCGTCCGTTCTCGCGGGTATGTGCGGTGGAAATGTAGAATACCGTTCGACCAAGCGCCTTTGTTCCATTCGGAACCGGCTTTCGGTGATATACGGAACATGTTCATGCTCTAAGATTCTAACACTGTACAAGGGTCCCGATGATACATTAAACATCACGGCAGGGTTGGCGTGGGTCAAGTGCACAACATCCGTCATGCCCCCTGCAAGTTCCCGCTCGGCCTCTGCGCGGATATAGTTGCCGACCATGGCGTTGAATAGGAAGTAAACCGCCATAAGGCTTATAAAAACTACTCCTGTACAATATAGAATCAGTTTTTGTGTGAAGCTTTTCATGCTACTCGCCCTTTCTTATTCTAAAGCCGTGACCCCATACGGTTTCTATCAAGGTTGCGCTGCCCGCATCTGCCAGCTTTTTTCGCAGGCGCTTTACGGTGGCGTCGGTGGCGCGGGTTTCTACTATGCTGTCATATCCCCAGATTTTGTTTAACAGTTCTTCCCTGGATACGGCTTTGTCTTGGTTCTCCAGCAGGTATGCAAGCAGGTTAAATTCGGTGTTTGTAAGGGGCAGGTCCCTGCCTAATGAATAGGCCATCAGCTTGTTTGGGTGGATTTCAATATCCGCAAATATCATTGGCTCGTCTTTTTGTGATTCCGTATCCATTTCCACCCGGCGCAGCATTGCTTTTACGCGCATGGTGAGTTTTATTGGGCTAAAAGGCTTTGTGAAATAATCGTCGCTGCCAAGGGATATACCGGAGATATAGTCTTCGTCTGTATCCCGGGCGGTTAGCATGATAATGGGCACATTGGATATTGCCCTAAGTTTTGTACATATTATTAAGCCGCTGCTGCCTGGCATCATAATATCTAGGATTATCAGGTCGCAGGGCTTTGCTTGGAAAGCGGTGAATAATCGGTCCCCGTTTTCGAAGGCTTCTACATGGTAGCCGTCCTTTGTTAGGAATGACTGGATTAAATGCCGGATGTTTTTTTCGTCTTCGGCTATATAAATCAGCTTGTTCATATGCACCTCCGCTATGTATTAGAGTATATCACTCATACAGTCATACTCAATGTTTGTCACAATTTTGTTCCATTTTGCCGCTGATTTTGTCTAAGTTGTGATTGTACACTTGCTTCAACAAAAAGCAGTGAAAAAATGGAGGTATGTATGAGAAAAGCATGTAGAATTGCAATTTGCACGGTACTATCGGGGGTGATGCTGCTAACGGCAGCCTGTGGCCTTGGCGGCGGCGATGATGTAAGAGCCGGTTACGAAAACAGCGAAGAGACTGCCGGAACGGGGCGTTATATAGAAATGGATATCACGCCGCCCATAAACGGGCGTTTCATTAGCCTGGTAACCCCGGACGGCAACCTTGCGGCCTTTGACACAGGCCTTGAGAGGCGATACGACAGCACCGACGGCGGCATGACCTGGGTACAGTCGGCCTGGCCCGGCTATGGCACCCGTTTTGCTGGAGTGGAGACTGCCGCATTTTTGCCCGATGGCAGGCTGCTTGTTTTTGTGGAGGGCGAGGGCATGACAACGCTATCCCCGGACGGCACAAGGGGGCATTTTCCTATTTATGAAATAGACAATGCCATCCAGGATGGCGAAAATGTCAGTGTTTCGCTGATACAAGTGTTAGATGATGGGCAGGTATTACTTACTTATACCATTGGCGGGGGCATGATGGACTTCATCATACCAAGTGAATTTGTATCTGACACGGATGATGACGCAGATGGATTTAACAGTGATGATGAGAATGATGCATACGAAGCAGACAACTCAGATGAAGCAAGCGGTGAAGGTAACGCAGGCACACACGAACCAGACAGCAACCGAGGCGGCAGCGTAGTACGCCAACAAGTCACGGTAACAGCCAATCATGGGGGCCGGGTTACTGTGGGTGATGACGGCAATATTATTTGGGGTGGCTTTGGCCAAGTAACCGCCATATACGATATCGCAACAGGCAGGCAGGTATACGAGCTTGCGGTGCCTGTCCCCTTAGGCGCAAACAGCGGCGGCGATGTATACACCATGCAAGGCCATAGCCTGATGCGCCACGGTGCAGATGGGTATGTGGACACTGTGCTTGACGGTACGGCTTTTGCCTTTGGTGTACGAACCAACCACGCCGCTTACGTACAATCCCTTGCAGAAGGCGGTTTTATTGTAAATGTGCTGGTAAATACCCCAGAGGGCCAAGTTAACCGGCTTTTCCGATACGCTTGGGACGCAAACGCTGCTGTTGACCCGGCTAAGACAATCACCATATGGTCCCTGGAAGACAACGCCCTGGTGCGTGCCGCAATAACTGAAATATGGCGGCAAAACCCGGATGCATGCATAACATATGAAATCGCCCCTTCCGGCGACGGCGCAATGTCCGCATCCGATGCCGTAAGGACGCTTAATACGCGCTTACTTAGCGGCAGGGGCCCGGACATCCTGATACTTGACGGCACGCCTATAGGCAGCTATGTAGACAGGGGGATGCTGGTTGACCTAACCGGCCGCGTTAATACGGCGGAAATTTATCAGAACCTGTTGGCGCCGTATATCGAAAACGGGCGGATGTATGTTGTCCCAACACAGTTTTCCATTCCCGTGCTAATCGGATGCGCGGAAAGGATACACGCAACCCAGAGCCTTGCCGCCCTTGTGGAAAGGGTTGTAAACGGCAACCTGCCTGGGGCAACGGGGCTTGAAGGCAGAATGCTTGGGGGCATACCTTACGAAGAACGTGCTGAACTGTATTTCCGCGACTTGAATGAGCTGTTTGAAATCATGTGGCAGGCCAATGCCGCGGCATTTATATACGACAACCGGTTAGACTCGGATGCCCTGGGGGAATTTCTAAGGGCAGTTGCAGCCATAAGCGATATGTACGGCTTAGGCGAAAGCGATGACATGAGTGGGGTCATAGGCGGTGCGGTTATCTTTGGTACGTCAGGTGGCGGCGGGACGAGTGTTCTCCCTGGTTCGCCTATGCAATTTATGATGCAGGCTACCAATATGGCAGCATTCTCTGTCAACAATCTTTCGCTTTTGCAAATGACAGAAAGGCGAGAGGAACCGTCTGAGTTTGCGGTGTTCCCGGGCTTATCTTTGGGTGCATGGCAGCCTTCGACTATTGCCGGTGTGTCTGCCGACACGGATGTTGAGGATTTTGCTATCCAGTTTGTGAACATGCTGCTGTCTGTTGAGGTACAAATGATGAATCATGGCGAGGGGCTGCCTATTACCCGGGAGGGACTTCATGGGCAAATTAATTTGATAAACGAACTTATGGCGGAACATGATATGCCACCCTTTGGCGTTGACATGGACGAGCTTATAAGCCAACTGCGCACCCCGTCAATAATTGAGACAACCTTGCGAGAGATACTATGGGAAACAACAGAACGGCTTGCAACGGGCCGGGTTGACCTGGAAGGGGCCGTGGAGGAAGTTGAGCGAAATATTCGGAACTATCTTGCAGAACGTTCGTAGACAGAGCGTTCGTAGACGGCGCAATAAAGGCGATGGTCTTATCGCCCTGGCCTTTATTGCGCCAAGCCTTGGGGGTATATCTATTTTCTTTTTAATCCCCTTTGCCGACACTATCCGCCGAAGCTTTTATGATGTGCGGGGTGTAAACTTCATTGGGCTCGACAGCTATGTGTCTGTGCTTAATAACGCGGCGTTTCGCCTTGCGGCAGCGAATACGGCCCGGTTTGTTGCTATTTGCATACCCCTTTTGATGGTGATTAGTCTTGGCGTTGCACTGCTTTTGAGGCCTACGCAAAAAAGCGGGCACCATGCCCCCACAGCCCGTCAGGCAGGGAAGCTTTTCAAAACAAGCTTCCTGCTGCCGATGGCTGTGCCTGTTGCCAGTATTGTACTGCTGTGGCAGGTGGTGTTTAACCCTGTCGGCCTTGCCAACACGGCTTTAACAAGCCTGCGGCTGGAGCCCATAAATTTCATGGGCTCCTCTGCTGCCTTTTGGGTGCTGGTTTTCACATATCTTTGGAAAAACACCGGCTACAACATGATTTTGTGGCTGGCGGGGCTGGACAGCATTTCAGACAGCCTGTACGAGGCCGCATATGTTGACGGCGCGGGCAAATTCCAGAGTTTTTTGTACATTACCTTGCCGGGCCTGTTGTCTACTATCGGGATTGTTGCGATTTTATCCCTCTTAAACAGCTTTAGATTGTTTAGGGAAGCGTACTTAGTGGCGGGGGCATACCCTCACGACTCTATGTATCTTTTGCAGCATTTGTTTAACAACTGGTTTCAAAATTTGGATATCAGCAGGCTTAGCGCGGCGGCGGCCATGATGGGCGCGGTGCTGCTTGTAATTATCCTACTGATGCGGAGATTTTTGGATGAAAGAGAATAAATTTATCGGCCCACTTGCACGCAAGCTAAAGTATTTTCCGCTGGTTGCCATGGCCCTACTGGTATGGTGGCCCTTATGGTTTATGGTAACGGGGAGCCTATTGTCCCCCGAGGAACTAACGTGGACTATAGGCCCGGCCCTGGCCGGAGATGAAGGCCGCGCCGTTTGGCCGCTGCTTCCCACATGGCCCACATTGCAGCCACTTGTAAGGCTGCTGTTGGATACCCCGCAATTTTTCGTTATGTTTTGGAACACTTTTAGGCTGGTTGTTCCCTCGATTTTAGGACAGCTGGTTCTTGGTGCACCTGCCGCATGGGCTCTTAGCCGTTTTCGTTTCCGTGGGCGCAAACTGCTTACAACGGTGTATATCGTACTGATGCTGATGCCTTTCCAGGTAACAATGGTGCCCAATTTTCTTGTTATGGACCGTTTGGGGTTGATGGACAATGTATGGGCGGTTATTTTGCCCTTCGCATTTTCGGCCTTCCCTGTGTTTATTATGATTAGGGGCTTTGACGCGGTGCCACGGGCCTTGCTTGAAGCGGCAAATATTGACGGCGCCGGGCCGGTAAGGACGTTTGTGTTTATCGGCCTTCCACTTGGGGCACCCAGTATCCTTGCGGCGCTGGTGTTGGGCTTTCTTGATGTGTGGGGGGCAATCGAACAGCCCATGACATTTTTAAACGACCCGGCCAATTGGCCCTTGTCGTTGTTTCTTCCGCATATTGTGGCAGAGGAACTGGGGCTTGCAATGGCGGCGTCGTTGTTAATGCTGCTGCCGGCGGTGCTGTTTTTCTTCTTTGGGCAGAAATACTTGGAGTTGGGTATACAGGCCGCAGGGGTTAAGGAGTAGCGGCACTGCCGTCTTGCTTGTTTATTTTGCTTGAAAGGACAAAACATGGCTAATTTACTTGCTCATATAAAATCATCAGACCCGGCACAGCGCCGTTCCGCCGGTCGTATATTCAAATTTCTGGCGCTGCTTGTGGCATTTACAATAATTGCGCGGGGGGCCAGCGGTACAACCCTTGCCCGTGTCGTGATTGCTGCCCCGGACAGAAGTGAAATTATAGACTCCATATCCGGCACAGCCACGGTTTCTTCCACAGATACCCACGAAATTGTCGTGCCGGAGTTGTTAACAATAGCGGAAATGCTTGTGGGTATAGGGCAGTATGTACAGGCCGGGGACGCCATTGCCATATTCGAAATGGAAGACCTTGAACAGCGGCGTATCCGGGAAGGGGCAAGCCTAAGCCGGTTGAACCTGGACTTAGAGCAGCTTATACGGGAAGAAAATATTGACGCAAGTTCCCTGGAAACAGCAGAGCGCAATCTTAACCGGGCCCGTGAGGATTATAACGCCACCGTACAGCAAGGCCAGGCCGATATAGAAAATGCCAGGGCGGAGCTGGAGTTCTTGATGGACGCCGCTTACGCGGAAGGGTACATACTGCCCGCTGCCGTACGCAGTCACCGCCGCGCATTGGAAGATTACTTTGCAACCCTTGCCCAAGGGGATGCGAATATTGCCGCCGCCGAGGAAAATTTACGCATGGTAAACGTAAGCGATACGGCGCTGCAAGCGGCATTGCGCAGTCACGAACGTGCGTTGGAAGATTACGAGACAGCCGTAGCCCAAAACGAGGCCGCCATTGCAGCCGCCGAGGAAAACTTAGCCGAACTGCGGGCCGGCCGGCCGACCGACCATAACCGTACCGCCCTGGAGACTGCCGAGCGCGCCTATAGGCGGGCAAAAGACGATTATGCCTCGTTAAGGGGGCAAGCCGGAAGCGCCATTGACGCGGCGATTCAGTCCCTGAACAACGCCCTTGCCACATATCAATCCATAGCATCGCTGCCTGACCCGAATCCACAGGCTTTGGAATCGGCACGGGCGGCAGTAGAGCAGGCTATAAGCCTACTCACCGCTGCACAAAACAATGCGCAAAACGAAGCCCCGGCCTTACTGCAAGCCGCCCGCCGGGTAGAAGACGAAGCTTCAAGGCTGGCCCAAGCCCAGCGTGACTTTACCGATGCCATCCAAAACGCATTGGAACAAGCAGAAAACGCCCTTGAAGCGGCAAAAACCCAAGCCGCAATCAGCTATCAAACGGCGTCGCGCAGGCTGGAAGATGAAGTCATAAGGTTGGCTCAAGCAGAGGCAGACTTTGAAAACAGCAAAGAAACAGAAGTCGAACGGCTGGAGAACGCATTGCAAGCGGCAAAAGACCAAGCCGAAAGAAGCTTGCAAGTAGCGGCGCGTACTCTTGAGGATGCATCCAATTCCGTAAGCGGTGAAGCAGACAGGGCACAAACCGCACTGCAAAACGCAATCACACGAGCCGCAGAAGACCGACAAACCGCGGCCCGGCAGGTAGAAAACAACCTGGCGGCGCTAACCACCGCCCAAGAAAACCATCGGCGGAGTGTACAACAAACCGCCGATGTCACCGTACAAAACATCATCAGTGCCTCCACTTTGGAGTTGGACATTGCCAGCCGGCAATACACTGTGGATATGTTGGATACCCTTATCGCAAACGGGGGTATCTTGTACTCCGGCTACGGCGGGTCCGTATCCATGGCAATGCCCGCCGGGTATGTTACAAACAGTGCGCCGGTTATCGCTTTGCGTGATACAAACGGCGGCTTTGAAGCGCAGCTTTTAATATCATTATCCGAAGCGGAAAGGCTTGCAATAGGAAGCGATGCGGAAGTTACCATGCCGGGAGGGTCCATGTTTTTTACCCCAACAGCCACCGCGGTCATATCCTCCATATCTTTGCCGGATGAAGACGATAATGTAACGGTAACTCTTCGCCTGCCCTATGGCAGCTGGAGCGTGGGGCAAAGGATAGACGCCCAGGTTATTTTAAGCCGCGCAAACTATGATTTAAGCGTACCGGTTTCCGCAGTGCATTCAGATAATGCAGGATATTTTCTGCTTGTGATGGAGCATCGAAGCACGATAATGGGGCTGCAAAATGTTGTGGTGCGTGTAAATGTGACCATTGTTGCGGCGGATGATGCCATGGTGTCTGTGCGCGGCGGGGTAAGCAGAAACAGTTATGTAATCGTGGGCAGTAACAGGCCGGTATCCGTGGGGGACCGTGTAAGGGTGAGCGAATGATGGGGAGCAAGTCTATAAAGCAGTTTCGATATCGTTCCAGACTAATTTTCGCTGATTCTGCGAACGCTTCTACTCATAATCATCGAAAATTAGTCCTCATTGCTCTCGAAACTGCAACAATAAAAAAAATACTGATATGGTGCGTATTTTGCATTCTACTTACTCTGGGCTTTCTGGAAGCCGGTGCCGTCAACAGGTTCCACGGCGCATCGTTACGTTTCAGTACGCCAATAAACGGAGATGCAGCCTACAGGGCGCGGCAATACTCCATCAGCAATACTTGCCAAAACGCATTCTGGCCCACATTCTGGCATGAAAGCAAGGCCACGCTTTCTGCCGGGGCCCGCAGTTTGCAAACCAGCGCCATTTCATTCTCCGGCAATGCCGCCGTGGTGTGGCCTGCGGATTTTCTTATAGGCAGTGCCCCAAGTTCCGTTGATGCAAAGGGCATTGCCGTGTCGCGCCACGTGGCTCTTAGCCTATGGGGCAGCACAGACATTGTGGGAATGACCGTTTGTGTAAACGAAAAACCGCGTATTGTGCGCGGCGTTTTCGAAGGGATGGCAGAACTTGCATTGGTATCCTTCCATATTGAAGACACAACCCAAAGTTGGACCGGTGTGGAACTCTCAAGTCGCCCAGCCCAGCCCCGCAGCCCCACACGCAGCGACGCAGAAGGGTTTGCAATTTTATCCGGCCTAGGCAGGCCCGATTATGTACTAATGGGCGGCGCGATGGCGCTTGCCCGGTTTATGGCATTATTTCCGGCTTTGATACCTGCCGTATACGGGCTTGCGCTGTTTGTGGGGTATATAAAAAAATATTATCGCGCCGCCCTTGCACCGCTGTTTTTTGCAATACTTATACTAATAGCTATATTGCTTCCAACGCTGCTTGATGCCCTGCCTCCATGGATAATCCCCACCCATTGGAGTGATTTCTCTTTTTGGTCTTCACTAAGCCGGCAAGCCGGTGATGGCCTTAGGGAATTTCTTGCTGTCCCCCCCATGCTGAGGGACGTGGAACTTAGGATGGGGCTGCTAAAGCAAATGGGGATTTTTGTTGTTTCGGTGTGGTGCAGCATTGTTGTTTGCGTTTTTCATGTTAAGAGCCTATAAGTTCCACACACAACCTGGCATTCTGCGCCGAAAGTTCCCTAAGCTTACATGCCGCTTCGTATATATCAGCGGATATACGTTCCTTATCCTCATGAATAGCCACAGCATACTGCTTCAGTATATTGGCCTGTGTTTCCTCAACAGGCATATGCCAGCTTTGCCCCATATACTCCATAAATTGGCGTATTTTTGGACTGTACACCAGCCCTATACAAGGTACGCCTTTTTCCATTGCGTAAATAAGTGCGTGAAGGCGCATTGCCAGTGCAAAGCTGGCCGCGCCCATAACCGCCCGGGCTTGGTCCAGGTCTTGTGGTGCCGGCTCTGCCAGTATTGCCGGGTGCTTCATAAGTGCCATGGCCCGGCGGGAAATATCCATATCCTGGTCTGCCTTAAGGGGCACAAACACCGCCTGGTACCCGTATGTTTCCACAATATAGTCCGCAAAAGCCGCCACCTGTTTCTCCAAGTCAGGTGGGTTATGTGCCCAGCTTCTAAGAGATATGGCAAAAAAAGGCCCGGTAACACCCAACCCGGCCAAGTACTCTTGGCAGCCGGCTGCCGGGGGCAGCGCAAAAGCGGCATCCGCAGTCAGGTAAACCTTTGGGCCGGTAATGCCTATTTCATTAAGCACATCCAGGGATTCACTTTCCCTAAGTGTGATCAAATTAACCCGGTTAAGGGAACGGCGCACCCGTGCTATATTCGAAGAATGATTAACCGGGCCTATACCCTTGCTGTACAGCATATTTTTAGCCCCAAGAAGCCTTGCGGTATTTATTACCCATAGGTAGTAAATCAGGCTTTTGGTACTGGTTTCGTCTTGGATAAGATTGCCGCCGCCGGTTATTAAGAGCCCAGTCTTTCTTAGCTTAAGGAAAACCGATACGAAATTAAAACGATGAATAGCATTAACCCCAAACTGCGCACGGGTTTCCTTAGGGTTAAGTGAGAGCACCGTAAGGGATAAATCATCGCGATACGCCCGCAGGTTTTGCACTATTGATTGCAGCATAATATCGTCGCCGCTGTTGTGAGAGCCGTAATATCCGGAGATAACCACGTTGTTCTTCCGCTCCGCTGTTTTATGCCTGACAGACTCGGCTGCGGATTGTAACGCTTCTTCGTATACCGCAATAGAGTCCGTAGCCATCCGTTTTAGGGAATACAGGTTAATTACCAAGTCCCGGCCCATGGCCCCAAGGGCGTCCCTTTCATTGCCCGGCATATTCAAGAGTTTATTAATATCCGACGTAAGCTTTGCAGCCGTCACAGGCTCGTATCCGCGGCAGGTGAAATTAGTGCGTACCGCGTCTTCTTTATTATCTTCGCTTAATATGCCCATATAGCCCGCGCCTCCGGACAAAATTACCGGGCGTGCTGCGCTCATGGCTTCTAATGAAGCCCTTGCGGCATTTACAAAAATATCGGCTATGGCCAAAAACCTGTTTACATCTGTGCGCTGGCCGGTTATGTGTATTAGTTTTTTCCCCGTGCGTGCGTTCATCCGGTCAGCGTTAGCCTTTACTGCTTCAAAGTCGTCGCCGTCTCCCACGATAATAATTTCTATGTCATGGTTCCTGGCAATGTCTTCTGCTGCTTCTATCAATGCGTGAGGGGTCAGGCTTATGGAATCCAGCCTGTCCAAACGGCACACAGATACGATTTTTTTTGTATCGGGTCTTAACCCAAGTTCATTGGCAAGGCCTGCCGGGTTTATATCAGGAGAGAATTTATCCGTGTCTATGCCGTTTACCGTAAGGCTAATATTATCTTCCCTGAGTTTGTAATGAGTCAGCAAATAATCCTTGATATCCGGGGAAATGGCCATTACCCTATCCCCCCAATTAGACAGCATGTTAAAAGGAAACGCCACAGAAAACTGCCCATGGGCCGTTGTAACCAGCTTAAACTTAAGCCGCTTTTGCAAAAGTCCACAAATAAAGGCCGGTATACGCGCATGGGCGTGTACCAGCCTTATATCATTTTCAACAATTATTTTACGTATTGCCCCATATGACGAAAATACATTGATAAACTGCTTGTTATGAAGCGGCACACGATAATGCTTTATACCGCAGTCTTCAAGTTCCCGCACATATACGCCGCCGTTGGAAACAACATGAACATCCAGCCCCATGCGCTTGAGGGTTTTGCTTAATTCCAGCACATGAGTCTCCGCTCCGCCTATTTCCATGCCCATTAGGGTCATAAGTATCTTGGTTTTGTCTTTGGTAAGGTCAATGGCCATAATTACTCCTGTTTAAGCTGCCCAAGCCCCCTTCTTAGAAGGGGGTGGCCCGTAGGGCCGGGGGTTGCTTGCAAATTGTCAACAACCCCCGCCTCCGCTGCGCTCCGGCACCCCCATCTAAAGAAGGGGGCTAAAGTCCGGTTCTGCCTTATTATTGAAAATACCCAAAATAGCATTAACCATACCCCAAGCCAGTTCGTTTTGGTTTAGCGGGCATATCATCCATGCAAAATCTTGAATATTGTTCATAAAACTGATTTCTACAATTACCGACGGCGCCCACACAGGGCGGCATACATAAAAATTGGCCTGGTGCACTGTTCTATGGCGTGTGGTTAGAGGGTTGATATAGTGCAGGCTATCCATAAAAAATTCTGCAAGGGGCCGGCTGCTAGGGTTACGGAACCACATGGTAAAGCCATGGATATTAGTGGCGTCTGTTGTTTCCGCGGTGCTGTTGGCATGTATTGATATGAACATATCCGGTTTGACGCTTTGGCTAAGAGCCACCCTTTCTTGCAATGTATAGAAAACATCGTCATCCCGCACCAAGGTTACCTCCGCGCCAAGAAGCCGTAAGCGCTCCGCCAGCAATAACGAGTTTGCAAGTACTATCTGGCTCTCGGCCATTTTAGCGCCCATTGGGCCAAGTGCGCCAGGGTCTGTATAGCCGTGCCCGGCGTCAACTACAAAGCTGAAACCGGCAAGGGGGTAATCGCCCTTTGTTAATGTCCTGCGCTTACGTAAAACAAGCCTAAGTTCATCGCCGATATGCTCTACATAAAAGCCTTCAAGACGCGCACCGGGGCGCAAGGTCATAAAATATGCCGGCACGCCGTTATGCTCCCCAATTCTTATCTCATCAAAAATAGTTGTACCCGGGGCATGGAAAATCTGGGGAAGGATATTCTGCATACCAATGCTTACAATCAGTTCGTGCCCGTCAAATTCGGCATATGTTACAGGGGTTATATCCGTGTTCCATATAATCACATCTTGATATTCGCCGGGGATGTACCGTCCTTCGGAAAGGTGCCCGGCTTTGGCTACTATCGGGCAGACTTCCTCGGTTTCAACCCATGTACGCACATTGGAAGATTGCACCCACACGCCGGATTGAAGCCGCGTCCATTCACCACTGGCACTTATAACTCTGTCCCGCTGGCCGCGCAGTATCATCCAGTGGGAGCCCCCGGTGGTTGCGGCCTGTGGGAAAACCCATGCGGAATCCGCCGTAACTTCCGCGTAAAAGGGGGCATAGGGGCCAAGCTGGTAAATACGCCCGGCGGCTGTTATTGAGGCAGTATGTTCATTCCATGTCATGGTGTATACCGGACGGCCAATTTCCGTTATCGCATAGTCCGGGGCGGCGGCGTTTGGGATAAACTGGCCTGTAAACTGGGCCGGTACTATGTTATTTGCGGTGCTGGTTAAATTAGGGTTTGACTGGGTTAGGAGTATAGTCTCGCCGCCTATTTCCACGGATACCGCCGCACCGGCAGGGGCGGTGGCCCGTAAGGGGACGGGGTTGTTTGGGTTGGCCCATACATTTGCATAGGGTGCCGCGTTCAAAATTCCCGGCTGGGCCATAGGGGGCACAGGTGTGGCCTGTGCGGGGCCGCCGTTGGTAACAACCCTTGTAACAGAGGCCTGCCCTTCCTGTGTGAACGTAAAGCTGTTAGCCCCTTGAGTGAGGGGCATGAAGATGCTAAAAAACCCTTCCGCCGTACGGTTAGTAACAAGCTGCCCGTTAATATACAGCGGAATATCCGGTACGGCGCTGCCAAAGAAGTTAAAGCCAGTGGCTTCCCTTACTGTGAAATCCCTGGCCGGTTGGGCTACTATTAGGCTGTCCATTATCACAACCGGAGCCGGGGTTGATTCGGGGGCGGGGGGTTCTTCGTTATCGTAAGCGTAATAGTAATCCGCGTTTTCCTGTTCGGGCGAAGGGTTTGGGCTTGCGTGCTGTGCATAAAACTGCCCTACGGCATCCCCAACCGGCCCAGCCATATGGGCGGCTCTAAAGAAAATACTTCCCCGCACCTCACTGGATTGAGCGTTGCGGTTAAGCTGCCGCACTATTTCCCCATCCCAGTTGGCACGGCCCAGCACTTCCCTATAAATGGCAAGGCCTATATATAAATCAACATTGGTATCGGCGGTTAAATCCTCCCACCAGCTAAGCACCCGCTCATAATCGGCAATCTCGAAACCGATATACCAGTAAATTTGCGGCGCGATATAGTCCACCCAGCCTTCAACTACCCAGCGTCTGGTGTCTGCATATAGGGCATGGAAGCTTTCCTGGCCGCGGGTGTCGCTGCCACGCGGGTCGTTTGAGCGGTTCATCCATATTGCGGTGGGGGAGATACCAAAGCGTACGTCTGGGTTGATTTCCCTTACCGTAGATTGTAAGTGTCTAATCATAGTGTTTACGTTTTCCCGCCGCCAGTCGTGAAGGTCCATGCCGCCGCCATGGGCGGCAAAGCTGTCGTAGTCCGGGAAGTTGCGGCTCGGATAAAAATAATCATCCAAATGAATGCCGTCGATATTGTAGTTTCTCATTAGTTCCTCAACACCGTCGGCAATAAGCTGGCGTACTGCCGGGTTGCCCGGGTCGAAGAATAACGCGCCGCCGTAAAGAATGGCCCAGGACGGGTTTTCCCGCGCAGGGTGGCCCTGGGGCAGCTGGTTTACATTTGTAATATTTTCAGAACGATGGGTTATGCGGTAGGGGTTGAGCCAGGCGTGGACTTCTATGCCCAAAGGGCGGGCCTGTTGTATCCAGTATGCAAGCGGGTCAAAATTATCCGGCGGGGCCTGGCCGCGAGCGCCGGTAAGAGTTGCCGACCATGGGAAAATGCTGGACCGGTAAAGGGCGTCCGCCGCAGGGCGCACTTGGACGAAAACGGCGTTCATTCCAACAGAATGGGCATTTGCAAGTATATTGTCAATTTCATTGCGCATTTGGGCGGCACTCATGCCCCGGCGCGATGGAAAGTCCAGGTTATAGGCTGACGTAACCCATACCCCCCGCATCCGGGTAGAACTATGCGGGGCGGCCCCTTGAACTTCTGAAACCCGGTTAAAGGCCGGAAGGTTGGGAGAGATGGCTACGATTAGTGTAAGTGTACATATAAGAATCAGGAATTGTATTTTTGTTTTTTTCATATTTACCCCGCTTTGTGATGAATAATCTAAGTTAACATGTTCGGCTACTCGTAATTTTATTCAAGAACTGGCAAAATTACGGGGGTGACATGCGATATTTTGCGGATTATAACATGTGGACAGGTTTTGGGGCAATTTTTGTCATGGATAGGAATTCAAATAACCGCATAAAACACACCTGCTTACAAGAATTCTGACTTCTTGTAAGCAGGTGTATTTAATATCCTTTGTTCAGTCCAATTGCGATTACACCAAAACCCGGCTATAATCACAAAATCATACAATTCAGCAGAGGTGACATTTGAATACACCCGTCAAATCCAGCCGCCAAGCGGCCATATCCATTCTATCCGATATTTTGGAATCCGGCGCATATGCCAATATCGCCTTAAGAAAAGCCCTTCCGCAAACGGGCCTAGACTCCCGGGACAGGGCTTTTGTTACAGAACTTGTAAACGAAACCCTTCGCAATCTTCTTTCTATTGACCATGTGTTAAACCATTTTTCTAAGGTGCCGGTTGCCAAGATGAAGCCATTTATCCGTAACCTGCTGCGCATATCTGTATGCCAGCTTAGGCATATTGCAAAAACACCTGAAAGCGCCGCCGTTAACGAGGCCGTGATATTGGCAAAAGCCAACGGCTACGCGGGGCTTAGCGGGTATGTTAACGGGGTGTTAAGGACGATAGTTCGCCAGCCCGATACACCGCCAATGCCAAGCCCCGGCGGCCCGGAATATCTGGCGCGGCGGTATTCATATCCCCGCCGGCTTGCTGCTAGTTTGGTCAAATGGCTGGGTGCAGAAGAGGCTGAAATCTTTTGCCAAAACAGTCACCTGCCGCCGCCGGTAACGATTTTTGTAAATACCCATAAAACCACGCCAGAGGCCTTGGCTGAGGCTTTGCGTGATGAGGGGGTGGAATGTTTGCCATTGGATGCATACCGGCAGCCGGAGGCCATAGTCAGCCCTCTGCTAGACATGCATCATCCCAACGTTGAATCCGCCCCTCCGCCAGATGTGCATCACTCCAACACCGCAAATTCTCCCCTAGGCAGCTTCCTAGTCATTCGCAACACAGGCGACATATCTAAACTTAACGCATTCCTCCAAGGCCATTTTATAGTAATGGACCCGGGTGCTGTTTTTGCGGTAACGGCCATGGGCCTAACCCCGGGCCAAACCGTAATAGACCTATGCGCCGCCCCCGGCGGAAAGTCCGTTGTTGCGGCCTGCCATATGGGCAACACGGGCCGCGTACACGCCTGCGACATCCACCCACACCGCACAGGCCTGATAAAAGAAACAGTAAAAAGGCTGGGCCTTACCTGCATAACCCCAAAAACAGCAGACGCAACAATATATGACCCGGCCCTGGATTCCACTGCCGACGCAGTACTTTTAGATGTACCTTGCTCGGGCTTTGGTACTATCCGCAAAAGGTCTGAAATAAAATATAACCGTACGGCAGCGGATATTATATCTTTGGCAGAAAAACAACGGCAGATGTTGTCCATAGCCGCAAAGTATGTAAAGCCGGGGGGCATACTGGTGTATTCCACATGTACTGTAACCCGGGAAGAAAATATCAATAACATACACTGGTTTTTGCAGCGGCACTCGTTTAAAGTACAGCCATTCCCTGGACCAAACCCTGAAGAAATGCGGTTTATTGAAGAAGATGGCTGTATACAAATCCTTCCCGGCCCTTTCAACGACGGTTTCTTTATAGCAGCTATGAAAAAAAACTTGTGAAGCCGCTAAAACCCAACTATAATAGGCTACCACGCAAGTAATTCAAGACAAAACAATCCAAAGGGGTGCAATATGTACGTAGCCGGCCTAACAGCAACGGGCATAGTTAGAAGCCATAACGAAGATACAATCTTCTTCACAGCCAATCAGGTTGGCCCCCTTCCAAATTTGTGTGTTGTAGCTGACGGTATGGGCGGCCATAACGGCGGGGAAGTTGCAAGCGCAAAGTCTCTTGAATATTTTATCGAGTTTATTAACCATCCGGAACTTAGTATCGACCTTACCCCCGAAGACATTATGCAGTTACTTGTTTCGGCGGCCAATTATGCAAACTCTAAGGTGTTTGACCATTCTCTTACAAGCGTGGAGTTAACCGGTATGGGCACAACGTTTACTGCCTGTGTGGTGTTTAAAAACAAACTGGCTGTGGCCCATATTGGCGACAGCCGTATTTATGTGCTCACTCAAGAAGGTATATCCCAAATCACAACCGACCATACCTATGTAGCAGAAATGGTAGAGGCCGGTCATCTAACCCCAGCCGGGGCCAAAACTCACCCAAACCGCAACCAGTTAACCCGTGTACTTGGCTGCCCCCCACCAATAAATGTAGATGGCGCCTTGCACGATTTAAACGAGGACAGCACTATACTGCTATGCTCGGATGGGCTTACAGATATGTTGTCTGACGACGAAATTTTTACAATTGTAAGCCAGAACTCACAACCAACGGCCCGGGTGCAGGCCCTTGTTGATGCCGCAAATAACCATGGCGGTATAGACAATATTTCAGCAATAATCATAGATGTAAAGGGTGAAACAAATTGAAGCTTACAGCGGGGCAGCTAATTGCCGGACGCTATGAAATAGATAGCAATCTCGGGGCAGGGGGCATGGCTGTAGTTTATCGTGCCTTTGATATCAAGCTTGAAAGATATGTATCTCTTAAGGTTTTGCGTGAAGAACTTGCGGCAGACGCGGATTTTGTGCGGCGTTTTCCGGTGGAAGCTATGGCGGCGGCGGCGCTAAGCCATCCGAATATCGTAAGCATCTATGACTACGGTCAGGATGATTCTATCTACTATATTGTGCTGGAGTATATCGACGGCGCAAATCTAAAGGACATGATTAACCACTACGCACCCTTCGATAACGACGCAACCCTAGGCATGGCTATCCAAATAGCCGACGGCCTGGCGGCCGCACACCGTGCCGGGATAATTCATAGAGATATAAAACCCCAAAACATACTTGTGGATAATAGCAGCAATGCCAAAGTCGCGGATTTTGGTATAGCCCGTGTGGCAAGAACATCAACAATTACCGCCGGTGAAAGCATGGGAAGCGCCCATTATTTCTCTCCGGAGCAGGCCCGCGGCGGTTATGTGGACCATACAACAGATATTTATTCCCTGGGGATAGTAATATTTGAGATGGCCACCGGCCAATTGCCATTTGAAGGGGACAATGTAGTAGCCGTAGCACTGCAGCAAATCAACGACCCTATGCCCGACATGATAGATATCAACCCTCAAATTTCCGAAAGCGTAGCCCGTATTGTTTACAAGGCCACTGCGAAATCCCCAACCAGGCGCTACCGTAATATTGAAGAAATGGCCGAAGATTTAAAATACGCATTAACAGATTCCAGCGGTGACTTTATACAAGCCGTTACCGAAGCAAACCCCACACAAACCATCAGCCAAGCAGAAAGGGAAGAAATAAAGCGGCGGCAGACCCCGCCAAGCAACGATGTTAAACACGATGACACCCATAGCGATGAATACGAATATGACGATTATGATGATTACGACAGCTATGAAGATGACTATGACGGCGACAATCAAAATCAAAAAGTAGAACGATCCAAAGATGACAAAAAAGCCAACCGTATAGCAATAATGGTAGGCGTTGGCCTGGGGTTGATTTTTACAGTACTTATATTACTGGCTTCCCGTTCTGTATATGGGAGGCTTAGAACGCCGCGCCTTTCTCCCCCTGATGTTATAGGCATGACATACAGCGAAGCCGTGGATGCCGCTCAGGCCGCAAGGCTTACTATTGCGCTGCGCGATTCGATTTTTCATAATGAAGTCCCCGAAGGTTATATCATAGACCAATCCCCGGTATACGATTACGTAGGCATGGCTCCGGGGCAGCCTATTCAGGTGACAATGAGCCTAGGGCCGTCGCCGTATACTATGCCGGATATTATGGGCATGGATATTGAGGCCGTGCGCGAACTTCTTGCGGAGTTCCCGGTAGAAATAATGGAAATAGAGCGCGAAGACGAAGCCGAGCCCGGAACAATAATCCGGCAGGACCCGGATAAAGATACGCCCATAGGTGAGGGTACAATGGTAATTGTATACGTATCCTTGGGCATGGAAGAAGCAGAGCCTTCTGAGGTAGCCGTGCCTAACCTAATAGGCCGTACCCAGGCGGAAGCCCTGGAGTTGCTGCGAGATGCGGGGCTGCTTGCGGGGATAGTTTTGCAAGCTGAAAGTATCACATTTGCCCGTGGCCTGATTTTTGGGCAAAGCCCTTTGCCTGGTGAAATAGTGGATAGGGAATCCCTTGTAGGGTTTTCGGTAAGTACCGGCAGCAATATTCCCACCCCTGCCCCTGCAACACCAACCCCGGAATACGGATACGACGACCCGTACGATGAACAAGACCCGGACGACCCGGATGACCCAGGCCAACCCGATTATCCAGGCTACCAATATCCAGACACTCCCGATTACCCGGAGCAGCCGGACCCAGATGAACAGCCTGTTACAACAGTGCGCAATTTAATCATTCCCTTATGGGAAGTACCCGAGGATACGCTATTTGTGCATTTGCGTGTAATGCGCCATCAGCAGGGCCTTCAGCCCGATGAAGTATATCACTCACTTGTTTTTACTGCCCAGTTCCCTTATGGCATACAGGTTGAAGGCAGCGGGTTGGTTATGTACCGGGTATACGCCATCGAAGATGGGGCTGAGCGGTTTATTTCCGCCCATGAGATAAATTTCCATGAATAGGGCCGGCCTGATAACCAAGGGTGTAGGCGGCGAATATACGGTGGTTTGCGATAATGAAACCTATATTTGCACCGCACGGGGTGTTTTCCGTAACCGGCAAATTACACCGTACGTTGGTGATTATGTAATTGTAGACACAAATAAGAATGCCATAGACTCCATTAAGCCCCGAAGAAACGTGCTGCGCCGCCCTCCTGTTGCCAATGTCGACCAGGTTATTGTCACAATGGCGGCGCGTGAGCCTGCGTTTCATGCGGGGCTTTTAGATAGGTTCTTGGTGCAGGTGGCATATGAAGGTATAGACGCAGTAATATGTATTAATAAGTATGACATGCACCAGGGCCCGGATACGCCTTTTTTGCCGTATATACAAGCCGGGTACCCTGTAGTTAGACTATCTGTGGTAAGCGGGCAGGGCATTGATGAGTTAAAGCGCCTAATGGAGGGTAAGCTTAATGTGTTTGCGGGGCCTTCGGGGGTAGGGAAGTCCAGCATAATTAACATGTTAATACCCGGGGCGGATATGGAAATAGGAGATATAAGCGTACGATTAAGGCGCGGAAAGCATACCACCCGCCATGCAGAGATATTGCGGCTTGATGCCGGGTATTTAGTAGATACCCCGGGGTTTTCTGCTTTGGATGTAGAGGGGATACCCGCCAGGGATTTTGCCGGTTTATTTTTGGAGTTTGAGCCGTTTTTAGGGTTATGTAAATTTTCCGACTGTATACATGATAAAGAGGCCAATTGTGCCGTTAAGGCCCAGGTTGGAGGGGCGATTCACCCTGTAAGATATGAGAGTTACTTGGGGTTTGTTAGAGGGGTTGGGAATAGAACTTAGAAACTGGATAAATCCATTCGTATATATGGAACAAATCCTCTTGGCATTCCGTTGTTATAAAGGAATGCATAGGTAGATATAATCATTCAAGTTGAGATTGAACGATGCGTAGTCAGTTTTGACAATAATGATAAACTTTTTTCCGGTTTTGATGATACCGATAAAGGCTTTTCATGTTCGGATGGTGGCGGAATCGACTGTAATATGCGGATAGGAGGATGATGCGGATTATGTCCAGAAAGTTTATTGCCTTATTTATACTTACGGCAACACTGATGCTTGCGTCATGTATAAGTGATAACATTGGGGATTCGTATCAAGACGAGTTATACATATATAATGAGTATAGGGAGCCCGATGCCCCGCAACAGCTTTACACACTTAGTACACGGGAGCAATTAGAAGAGATTGGTTTTTCACGCGAGTGGCTTGATTCGCTGGTTGAAGACGGAATATGTTTGATAAACATGCTAAACCAAGCCCGTTTTAATGAGTTTACAAGCAGAATTCATGATAACCTGCCCATCGGCCCTTCCGGTGAGGTTATCTTAGAAAGATATTTTGGTGGAATGCACTTTGACGATAACGGTGTACTGGTAGTTGGCGTGCTGGAAGCGGCTTTTAACCATGAATCTTCTGCCATTGCAATCGCAGAGATGCTGGAACTTGGCATTATCATAGAAACGGTACAGTTCTCCTATCAATCAATTTATGGAACCTTGAATGCGCTAAGGGATATATTTGACAGTGCCAGGGAAGCAGGCGCAACCGGCATGGGCTTAGGTATGCATAATAGGGTAGAAGTGTGGCTGGACCCGTATACAAACGAGCAAAAGGCGATATTTAATGATTTTTTATTGCAGTATTCCATTGACCCGGCAATGGTTGCAATTACCCAAGCCGTTACTGATGAAATGCGGGATTTTCGTGCAGCGTCTGTTGCTGCGGCAGTAGAATCCCACGGGGATCAAATTACTCTGGTTGGTGATGTTGAAGTTAGCCTAACAGGCATTGCTTTCAGGCTGGAAAACCGTACAAATATGGAGTTTATTTATGGTGCGCCCTGGGATTTGGCCCACTACGTAAACGGCAGCTGGATACCGGTAGAGCACCCTCCGGGAACCGGCGGTATGTTTTGGCCGAGTATAGGGTTTTCGTTGCAGGCGGGCGGCATACAGCAGTACCGGCAAGAATGGGAGTGGCTTTTTGGGGAACTGCCCCCCGGCAGATACATGTTTATCAGGGATGGCTGGCTGGGTGAATGGAGTCCGGATGGTAAAGACGTATATGCGGTAGTTAAATTTACCATAACGGAAGACTGCCCCCATAATCTACCTTCGGAGGAAGAAATCCATGAATTTCCTGACATAATAAATATTATAGAATACAGTAATATCACACCCTATGGCATGACGATAGTAATAGAAAATGCATCCGATTATGATATAGACCATAGGGCGCAAATATTGTTTATGGTACCGGAAAGATATGTAACAACGGATTATTGGTGGGAATGGCAGCAGTATCATCTGCCCTTTTTGCCCGGCGGCAACCGGGTTGACTATTTTATACAGGGCGAAGGGTTTATAGAAAGCGGAGGCCGGTTGGAGTTTACCCTTAATTGGGAGATGGTTTTTGGCCTGTTGCCCCCGGATGAATATGTAATTGCCTTAAGTTTAGGCGGACATGCCCATCCGCCTCACCCTACCGGGTGGGCTTTTAACGATACGGTTATGATTGCGTTTGTTGTGTGATTAATACTGCAAAATCAGCAGTTCCACGCCTATTTCGGCGTTTATACGCCCGGATTTTATTTTAGTGTCGGTTTCCTGGCAGCCGCTTAAGGCTTTAAACAGCTGTTGTATGGTAAAGCGTTGGTTTTGGCTTAGTGCATCGTCTACTACGAAGCTTCTTAGCCCTAGGGTTTTGGCCATTTGCGCTTTGGGCATATGCTGCGTGCTTGCGGCTTTTACCATCAGCAGTATGCGGAATTGGCGGATAATCATTGCCAGAATCATTAGCGGCTGCTCTTTCATTAGCAGCATGTTGTGGTACATATCCAGTGCGGCGGCGGTGCGGCCTGCCGCCATTGCACCTATCATATCGAAAACCCGGGTTTGCAGGGTAGGGGAGCATATGGCCTCTACATCCTGAGTTGTGACGGTTTGGCGCTGGCCTGCGTATGCGGCCAGCTTTTTTGCTTCCTGGGCTAAGGTTGTCATGTTATGGGCCGCGTTGCGGATTAATAGGTCCCGGGCGGCTGGGTCTATGGCTTTACCCTTTTCTTTGAATATTCGTGTAAGCCAGGTTGCCAGAGCCTGGGGGGTGGGGGTTTCGCATTCGATAGCGCCTCCCAGTTCCGCAACTTTTTTGTAAAGGCGCCCCCGGCGGTCTACTTCGGATTCCGTGAACAGCAGCACGGTGGTGTCGGGCACTTTGGGCAAGTACGCCGTCATGGCCTCTGATTCGGCTTTGCGGCCGGAGGCAAATAATTTCGAATCCCGTACCCTAACCAGGCGTTTCTCTGCCAGAAACGGCAAGTTTTCTGCTGCCATAATAATAGCGGCGGCGCTTGCGCTGTTATCAAAATTATCTGGCTCACAAAGGGCGGCGACCATGGTATCGGCATAGTGGTTAACCAGATATCTCTCCTCGCCGTACAGCAGGTAAACCTGTTTAAATTCGCCGCGTTTGATACTATCGTTAAAGTCTTTTAGATTCATATTGCCCCCTATATAGGCGTTTTGATTTGAAATGGGCTGAAGCAAGCCGGAAAATGCAACGCTTCAATGCATTTTCCGGCGCAGTCTGAAGCCTAAATTCAAACAAAATCGCTATAGTTTGATTTTCTTGCCTAGTTTTGACGAATCGTAGATTCCGTTAATTAACTCTTGGGTGCGGAGTCCCTCTGTGCCGCATACGTTTTGGGTGGGTTTGCCCGATAGGGATTCGTAGAAAGCCGTGATTTGTTTTATATGGGAATAGCCCCAATAATCCTTGGTGTAGGCATTTCCGGCGGGGCTGGTTTCTAGAATTAGTGGTTCGCGGCCGTTTTTGTAGGAAATTGTGGCGGTATTTCCGGTTAGGTTGGCTATGCCGTTTTCGCATACTATTTCTATACATACTGGGGCGTTATATGGGTGGAAGGTGTTTATATAAAAGGAGATATTAATATCGTTGTAGGTGATTAGGCCTTCGGCTACGTCTTCTACCTCTATTAATGGGTGAGCGCGGTTGGCTATGGAGGCGCTTACGCCGGTTGGGCCCCCAAGGAAATAGTTCATTAGGTCAAATGTATGGATGGATTGGTTTATTAGTGCGCCGCCCCCTTCGGTGGCCCAGCGGCCACGCCAGTCGTTTTGGGTGTAATATTCATTGTCTCTGAACCAGTTTACTCTTAGCCAGCCGCCTTTTATACGTCCAAGTTCCCCTGATGCCAGGGCTTCCTTTATCACTACTGTGGTAGGGTTGTATCGGTTTTGGAAGATTATTTCCAGCCTTGCACCGCCCTCTTTTGCAGCGGTAATCATAGCTTTCGCATCTGGTACTGTGGTGGCCATGGGTTTTTCGCATATTACATGGACACCTTTTTCAAGGGCGGCAATGGCTACAGGCGCGTGCAGATAGTGGGGCAGGCAGATATGCAGTACATCGAAGCCGCCGGTGGCAAGCATGGTTTCGTAGCAGGTGTAATGGGCGCAGTTAAGCCGCCGGCCCATGGCTTTGGCCGGCTCGGGCTTGTTGTCGCACACAGCGGTTATGTTTATACCCAAGTCTTGCAAGGGCTTTATGTGAACATCGCAGATTGACCCAAGGCCTATAACCGCTGCGCGATAATTAACTGGTTTCATTGGTTCCTCCTCGTAAATATCGTATTATATCGGTGCCGGCTGCGGCACCTTCGTATACGGCTTTTGCAATCTGCTTCATGCCGCCTGTGCAGTCGCCTGCCGCCCATAGGCCAGGTATGCCGGTTTGCATGTTTTTGTCTGTTATTACTGCGCCGTTTTCCGTAAACGCGCCTGCTTTGCGGGCTAATTCCGTTGCGCCTGCTATGCCTATTGCTATAAACAGGCCGTTTACGGGCAGGGTTTCCCCGTCGGGCTCTAGGGTTATGGCTGTTAGGCGTTTATCCCCCGTGACTTCCCGTATTTTTTCTTTTCGTATTATTGCGCCATCCGGAAGCGGGGTTGACGGCTCGGTTCCGTTTGTTAGGAAGGTTAGGGATTTTACCAAAGGCAGCAGTTCGTTAGCCTCGCTTAATGCGTAGGGGCCGCTGCCCAGTACCGCTACGTCTTTGCCCTTATATAGGAATGCGTCGCATACCGCACAGTGGCTTACGCCTTTGCCGTCGTAGGCGGCAAGGCCGGGTATAGGGGGCGTGGAACGGTTTGCACCTGTGGCAAGCAGCAGCGCCCGGGTTGTGTAAGATGCGCTTGTGGTTTTAACGGAAAAATGCCCCTCATGATGATTTTGCTTGATTTGTATGACTTCCCCTTGGATAATTTCCCCGCCCATATCTGCGGCGTGGGCCAGGCCGGACGCTAGTAGTGCCGGGCCGGTTACCCCGGCGCTGCCGTAGAAATTGTCTATTCTTTCGGCTTTGTCCAGGGCGCCGCCGCCTTTTGTTATGATTATTGTCTTCATACCTGCACGGGCGGTGTAAAGTGCCGCCGATACCCCGGCGGGGCCTCCGCCGATTATTATTGCGTCTATCAAATTGTGCCCTCCGTTGCGGATTTTTTGATGTTACAGGCCATATAATATCATAGGTTAATGGGATTGTGGATTGGCTCGTACAACATTACATATATGATATACTTATATCGGTTAAACATGCTATAGCGAACGCGCTTGAGAAGCCCGCTCAGACTGCGCCAAAAAACGCATTGGTGCATTGCGATTTTCTGGCTTGCTTCGCGGTTCTCAAGTGCGTTCGCTATAACAACAACATTGCCTCAAATAGGCGGATAGGAGACAATTATGCTTCAAATGACATTAGCTTCCCCGAAGACCATCAAAAAGAGTGACGTACCGGTTCCAAAACCGGCCCGGGGCGAGGTAGTTGTGCAAATACTCACTAGCGGTATATGCGGCTCTGATATCCATGCATATTACGGGAAGCACCCGTTTATTTCGCTGCCCGTGGTGCCGGGGCATGAGTTTTCGGGCGTAATATGCGAACTGGGCGAAAATATCCGGGGCCTGCAGCATGGGGACCGGGTTACGGTTATGCCCCAGCTTTTTTGCGGAGTTTGCCGTAACTGCAAAATCGGGCGTTATAATATATGTGCCGGCCTTAAGGTAATAGGCTGCCAATCTCCCGGTGCCATGCAAGAAAAATTGGCTGTGGATGCCGAATTGGTACTTAAGCTTCCTGATGAGATTTGCTTTGAACAAGGTGCGATGCTTGAACCTGTAAGCGTAGGGGTTCATGCTTGCCGCCGGGTTGGCGGTGTTAAAAATAAGCGTGTAGTGGTACTTGGTGCAGGCACCATAGGCAACTTGACCGCACAGGCCGCAAGGGCCATGGGCGCAGAGGCTGTATTAATAACCGATATCAGCGACGCACGGCTGCATCTGGCAAAAAAATGCGGCATAGACTATACCGTTAATATTGCGAAGGCCGATTTAGCCACGGAAATAGAGCGCCAATGGGGTGCGGATGGCGCGGATTTATTTATTGAATGCGTGGGTGTTACCAGTGCAGTGGAACAGGCCATCCAAGTTGCCGGTAAGGGCACGGATATTATAATAGCCGGTGTTTTTGGAGATATGACAACAGTTAGCATGGGCCTTGTGCAAGACAAGGAATTAAGCCTTATAGGCACACTAATGTACACCAAGGAGGACTGGCTGGACGCTATGGGCTTTGTGGAATCTAAAGCCGTATTGTTGGAGCCGCTTATAAGTGCCCGCTTCCCCCTTGCAGAATTGGCACAGGCTTTCGAGTATGTGGAAAATAACAAAGATACGGCGCTTAAGGTTCTAATAATTTCTGATAGCGATAATCATGAAAGATGAAAATCCTATAACATGTTCAACCATTGATTCGCATTGACAATTCAATACCCCCCAATTTAGAATACATTTGGCTCTATATTTCAGTAGGAAGAGGGCAAATATGTATAATCTGGCATTGGTAGATGACGAGTTAAATATCTTAGAAATGCTAAAAAATGCTTTCCCGTGGGAAGAAATGGGTTTTAACATTGTATCGTGCTGCTCCTCGGCGAATGACATGTTGGACTATTTGCGCGACAATAACGTTGATGTAATGATTACAGACATTGTTCTTGGCGGGGAGACGGGGCTGGATTTAAGTGCCGCCGCGCAAAAAATCCGGCCAAATATGATAATCGTAATCGTAAGCGCACACAATGAATTTGAATACGCAAGAACCGCAATGCGATTAAGCATTTTTGACTATCTTCTTAAACCCGTAACATACGAAGGTGTGAAAGCTTGTTTTTCCGCAGTAAAAGATAAGCTTGACATCTTAAAAAAACTAAACCTCGCCACCGATTCTGAAAAGAACAATGCGTCAAATTACCGGGTAAATATGATAAAAAGCTATATAGACAAGCATTACGGTGAAGACATTTCTCTAGACAGTATGGCGGCGCTTGTTGCCATGAACCCAGCCTATTTCAGCCGGTTTTTTAAGCGTCATGCCGGGATGCAATTTTCTGATTATCTGGTGAAACGGCGCATGGAAAAGGCAATTGAATTGCTGCGGGACCCACGGCATAAAATTTTTGAAATCAGCAGCATGGTTGGCTACTACGGCAAACAAAGTTTTTACAATCAGTTCCGTAAATACACGGGCTGTACCCCTCTGGAATATCGGGACAAAGTTTTAAAAATGACGGATGTGAGCGAAAATAAATAAATTCAGGCTGTTTTTAATAAAAAACAAACAGTTTCGTGCCTCATTTTTGAAGTATTTTGCAGGCATGGCTTCGGTTGTGCTTGTTGTTGTGGCGGCCTACGGCATTATTTTACATAATATTTACGGCATGTATCTAAGGGACGCCCTTTCCCGTTATCGGGAGCAAAACATCCATGTCACGGGTGATTTTGTCAACTACATATTAGAAGGGGTTAATCAGGCGCACTACTGGATTGCCCACAACGAAAACATTATTGAAGTCCTTACATCCCCGCCGGAACTCTTGCCAGAAAATCCTCATATTGTACCCACAGCGCCAATTCTCCAGGATGACGAGGGGCTGCGCTGGTCGGATATTAACCGGGCTATCGGGCATTTGTTTTATGTGACGGTGCTTTCACCGGCATTGCATTCCGCATATGTTTATAGCAGCAGTAACAGCCATGTGATTAGCTGGACGGGCTTTCGCAATCTATATGATTTCCACGACAGGGAGTTTGTTGAAAACCACCGGGAAGGGCTGTCTTTTTTCGTGCGTACAGATATGCCGGGGCAGCAGCCCATAATCACCCTTGTGAGGGATGTTACCCACGCCGGAAATATCATTGGTATAGCCGCGGTTAATATCGATTACTATCAGTTCGCGTCGTATGTACAGCAGGAAGTGTACGGCGCGCCGGAAATTGCTATAATCGCCGACGAAAACGGGTTTGTTTTCTATGCCATTGACCGCAATCTTTTGAGCACAAACATTCGCGGCCATGGGGTTTATGGAAGTGCGTTTTCCGATGCGGCGTTAAACGGTATAAGCGTGATGTACCGGGACGACCGGGTTATCGCGTCTGTGAGAAGCGCCAACGGTTTTACAATCATCACAACAATTGAAAGCACAGAAATATCCGATTTCCGGCAAAATTTCACCCGGTTTGTTTTACTTGGCAGCGCCATTGGGCTGTTATGTGCTATATTTTTAGCCTTTGGCATTTCACTGCGGCTTTACGGCAACATGATTCGATTAGTGAATTTAATAGGCGAGGCCGGTGACGAAGCATCCGCACCAGATAGGTCATACATCATCGAAAATATCACCAGCCTAACAGCCCACAACCGCCATATTGAGCATGAACTGGCTGAGAAACTAGCCGAACTAAAAAAGGCTCAAGTAGTAGTGCTGCAAAATCAAATCAACCCGCATTTTATTTTAAATACCCTGCAAATCGTTAGCCTTAATATCATGAGCGTATTAAAATCCGATTCCGACGCTACACGAACCATCGCGCTTCTTTCGGATATTCTGCAATCAAACTTGAATACCACAGACTATATGGTGAAACTGGGCAGCGAAATTCGCCAAACGGTAAAATACTTGGAAATACAGCGGATGCGCACAAAGGCCACATTTTCTGTAGACTGGGACATTGATGACGAACTGATGGAATATCAAACAGTAAAATTCGTAATACAGCCAATTTTGGAAAATTGCTTTAAACACGGCTTTGTGAACGCAGAAAATGCAGAAAACATCATAAATATAGTCGCGGCAAAAGAGGGCAGCACCCTTACGGTGAAAATCCGTGACAACGGGCGCGGAATGTCACCTGAAGTCTTATCTCGGCTGCAAGACAATTTGCAGCAAAGCCATATCAAGCAAAACATGCATATTGGATTGTGCAATGTAGATAAGCGGATACGGCTTATTTTTGGTGAAAATTTTGGGTTAACGGTAACATCGGCCCTGGAGGAGGGGACTGAAGTCACTATCCGTCAGAAGATTGTAAAATAAGCGAACGAAATGTATATTATGAGTAATTTACATATAAATCCCCGCCATATATAATTACGCTAGACATAATGCTGTGCAAGAATGCATTGGCAACTCGCCTGTTCATCAACTTGCACAAAAATTGTGAAATCAATGAGAAACAGTCCCCGCCCGAGCCGAAAATGCGAACGCTTCAACGCATTTTGGGCGACAGGTGGGACTGATTTCGAATTATTTCATATATGTAAAAAGGGTGATGGCGCCATATGACAGCGAGGAAAAAACTTCCCTTTTATAAGCAGCAGGGGTTCAGATTATTCTTATTGTTGCTTCCCTTCATTGTGCTGGTCTTTTTGTTGAACTATCTGCCTCTCTGGAGTTGGCGGTTTGCGTTTTACGATTTTAGGCCGGGGCTGGATATGACATGGGATAGATTTGTTGGGCTGGATAATTTCCGGCATCTATTCGGTAATCAATTTCAACGTGAAATGCTGGTGCAAGTACTAATTAATACTTTTGCAATGAGTGGGCTTGTGGTGCTTACCCTGCCGCTGCCCATGTTCTTTGCAATATTTCTTTCGGAAATTAAATTTTCGCCGTTCCGTAAGGCGGTTCAGACACTTACGACTATTCCAAATTTTATAAGCTGGGTAATTGTGTTTTCGGTGGCTAATGCCGCCTTTGCCACGGGCGATGGTTTTGTTAACCGCATACTCATCCAATTGGGGATAATTGACCAAGGCATTCCCTTCCTTGTATCCCAAAACAATGTGTGGGTCACGCAAATTGGCTGGTATGTTTGGAAGTCTATGGGGTGGAGCGCGATAATTTTCTTTGCGTCTATGGCCAGCATAGACAGCGGCCTGTACGAAGCCGCCGAATGCGATGGTGCTGGGCGTTTCGCCCGTATACGCCATATTACGATTCCCGGGCTTTTGCCCACTTTGTTTGTAATGTTTGTGCTTAATATCGCCAACTTTGTAAACTTTGGGTTAGAGCAGCCTCTTGTTTTCGCAAATGTAATGAATATGCGGTGGATCCAAACCTTGGATTTATTTATCTACAACCAAGGTATTGCCGGGCGCAACCACTCAATGGCAATAGTTGTGGGTGTTTTTAAAACATTTATCAGCTTGGTTCTTGTGTTTGGCGCAAATGGTTTGTCTAAGTTGGTGCGTAACGAGTCTGTTTTCTAGGCAGTTTTGATATCGTTCTTAAAACTGTTCTAAAGTGGGTGAATATCATGGGTGAAAAAATGAAAACGAAAAAGCCGAAGATTCGCAATAAGCGGACACTTACCATTGCAGATGTACTGTTTTATGTGCCGTCGTATCTTTTTTATATACTTTTTACATTGCTATGTATTTTTCCATTTTACTATATGTTTATCAATTCAATCAGCGCCAATGACCTTTCCGCACGGGGTTTGATAATTTTCCTTCCTCGGGATATTCATTTTACTAATTATCTTGAAGTTTTCCGGCTAAGGGGCATTGGCCAAGCGGCATTGGTTTCTGTTGCCCGGACGGTCATAGGCACATTTGGGGCTGTGCTGTGCACTTCCTTTGTAGCGTACTTGCTTTCGAAAAAAATCCTATGGGGGCAGAAGTTTTGGTATAGGTATTTCATTGTTACAATGTACCTTAATGTAGGGCTTATCCCGTGGTTTTTGAATATGCAAATGCTGGGGCTTACCAATAGTTTCTTGGCATATGTAATTGGTGTGGTTAACCCTTTCAACTTGGTTCTGGTAAAAACTTTCATAGACGCCATACCGCCATCTTTGGAAGAATCCGCCGAAATAGACGGTGCCGGCCCGTTAAAGATTTTTTTCCGGCTTATTTTGCCCTTGTCAAAACCTATTTTGGCTACCATAGCTGTGTTTACTGCGGTTTTACAATGGAACTCGTTCATCGACAATCTTATTTTGATTACGGATTCCCGTTTAAATACATTGCAATTTGTGCTTTGGGAATTTTTTAACAGTGCGGCGTCTGTTGCGCTTATTCTGCAAGGGGGCCCCGGCGGTCGGGTTGACCCGGCTACAATAATGACCGGTACGTCTTTGCGGATGACAATTTCCATGGTGGTTGTTCTTCCCATTCTACTTGTGTACCCATTCTTCCAGCGCTATTTCGTAAAAGGTATCATGCTTGGCGCGGTGAAGGGTTAATAAAAGGAGGAAAAATTATGAATTTAAAGAAGGTTTTGCTGCTTTGTGCATTGACAGCCTTAGCGCTGGCATTGTTCGTGGGCTGCGGTAGCAACAATGAAGACCCTGTCCCTGACGAACCAGCGGCAACAGAAACACCGGCCACACCAGAGGCAACAGAAGCACCAACCGAAACAGAACCGGCCCTCGTTCCGGATGAACTGGTGACACTGCGTGTATTCTCGATGCTGGCTAACACATCCGGGATGCAAGACAATACCTATTGGGGCGAAATCATACGCAATGATTTAAACGTACAAATCGACCTGCTGCCTGCCGGTGACGAAGCCGACGCAAGGCTTGCTGTTCTAATGGCATCCCGGGATTTGCCGGATATCGTTGTTTTCCGCGACAACCCGGCACTTGTCACCGACGCAATCGAGGCTGGATTTCTGGTAAACTTAGATGACCATCATCCCTTAATCCCAGACATTTTGGCCAATGCCCACATGGGCTTGCAATTCATGCGTGACAATATTTCCATGGGAACAGGCCGGGCATATGCTGTGCCAAACCGTATTACCAACCAAGTTAACAGGCTCGGCAGTGTTTCCGGCCCGTATCTTCGCTGGGACTTGTACACGGAACTGGGTATGCCCCATATGGCTGCCATCGAAGATTACTTGGAAGTCATTCAGCAGATGCTGGAACTTGAGCCATATAACCTATACGGGCAGCGTAACCTTGGTTTTTCAATATTCAGCGATTGGGACGGCAATGTTTCTTGGCCGGTACGCATTGTAACGGAAATGTTTGGCGTAACCCAAGACGGCTTCGGTTTCTCGGAAGTTAATTTCGCGAACAATAACTCCATCACATCCATATATGATGATAATTCCTATTTCCGCCGCGCAATCAGGTTCTTTAATCAAGCGCACCAAATGGGGATTATGGACGTGGATATCATCACCGACACTTTCAGCGACTATATCGAAAAGGCAAATGCCGGGCGTATTTTGTTCCAACTTCTAAGCTGGACATCTTGGGCATATGAAACCGAAGAAACCAGAAATTCTATGCGCAGTTACAAAGGTGTTTTCTTTGACGAGGCACGACACATCTTCCCAACGCCGCCATACGTGGGCGATAACAGTTGGAACGCTGTAAGTGCTACGTCAAACCACATCGACCGGGCGCTGCAACTGCTGAACTACATGTATAACTTTGACGCATTGTGGCATCTTGCATGGGGGGAACAAGGTATCGCATGGGATTTAACGCCAGCCGGCCGCCCATACCGTACGGCTCGCGGTTGGGAAATGTTTAATAATCATCTGCCATTCGACAACGGCGGGTTTATCAGTGAAGGCCTTAATGTTATGAACTTCTTCGGAATGCCATGGCATGTAACCCATCCAAGATTTAACGCACGCATGGACGAACTTGACTGGGCGACAACTGAGCATACGCCCCCGGATTTTGCGGTGGATGTAAGCTGGCGCGAAGCAACAGGCGCCTTCGACAGCGTGGAGTACGCATATAACCGCGGTATTTTCGTAACGCGGCCGTTTATTCCGCCATTGCCGCCAATGCCTGATGATTTGCAAAGAATCCTTGACCAAGTGTCAGCCGAAAATTACAGCTTTACCTACAGAATGATTTTGGCAAACAGTGATGCAGAATTCGACGCGCTGTGGGATGAGTTGGTTCACCGTGCATACGGCATGGGCGCAGCAGAGGTAAATGACTGGGTCCGCGACCAATTCGCAATCAGTTTGGCAGAAGGTGCCAGGTATATGTACTAAATTTTAAATCAGAGGGGTTTTTTACTGCGGCTTTGATATAATTTCGTATCAAAGCCGCAGAAAAAACCCCTTCTTATTATAACGGAGACGCATATGAACAAACGTGAAAATTTATTGGCCATGCTGGCTAAGAAACCCTTTGAGGAAATCCCCATTGAATTTGGGCTTTCCCCGGGGTTAGTTGAAGTTTTTCGCGAAAAAACCGGTTTCGCCGGGGATTATATGGACTATTTTGGTATGCCTTGGCGGCCATCTTTTGTGCCTGAGCCGGTGGTTGGGGATTTCAAGAAATATTATCTACAGGATTTAAAGCCCGGCACGGTTTTTGACATGTGGGGCGTGGCCCATGAACCCGGAAGTGCCGCGGCACTTCACATGACGCGGATGCATCACCCACTGAAAGATGCGGATAGTGTTGCGGTATTGGATGAATATCCGTTTCCATGCTTCAATAAAGTTGACGTCAAAAAAATTCGCGAAAGCGTTCTTAATCTTCATAAGCAAGAGTTGGCCTCGGTGGGTTACTTGCACATGACAATTTGGGAAACGGCATGGGCGATTCGCAGTATGGAAGAACTTTTTGCTGACATGATGGAAGAAAGCCCTATGGCGGAAAAATTATTGGACACCATTACTGATATCGCGGTAAAACGCGCTGAATTATACGTTTCCGCCGGTGTGGACATTCTGTATCTTGGCGATGACATTGGAATGCAGCATACACCAATGATGAGTGTGGATATGTATGTCACTTGGCTTAAACCGCGTTTAAGCAAGGTAATTAGTGCCGCACGGGCAATTAACCCCAGTGTAATAATTTTTTACCATTCATGCGGTATGATGCTTCCGTTTATACCGCACTTGATTGAGGCCGGCATAGATGTGCTTCATCCTGTTCAGCCGGAATGCCTGGATTTCGAACAAATTTATAAGGAATACAAAAGCAAACTAAGCTTTCAGGGGACGTTGGGGACCCAAACAACATTCCCCATGGGTACCCCGGCGGAAATGAAAGAGACTGTCTATCGCAACCTAGATATTTCTGACGGCGGCAAGGGGCTGTTCATTTCGCCCACACATCTGCTGGAGCCGGATGTCCCGTGGGAAAATATCGTGGCATATGTAGATGCCTGCAAAGAATACGGTCGTTTCGTATGAAAATGGGCTAAGGACGAGTTGATTCTGCATAGATGTGTTTGCAGAATCGGCTCGTACTTAGCCCATTTCAAATCGAAACGACTATACGGAGGAGAACAGCTGTGAAAATTTTAAGCAAACCGGAGTATCTGGAGCAGATTGAGAAAACCCGTGACGAACGCATGGCGTGGTGGCGTGAAGGGCGTTTTGGCATGTTTGTGCACTACGGCCTTTACAGCAGCCTTGGCCGCAACGAATGGGCTATGTCATTCGAATGCTGGCCGGTTGAGGAATATAAAAAATTGGCCGAAGGCATGACATACAAAACAGGCTCTGCCGCCCAGTGGGCGAAATTGGCCAAGGAAGCCGGCATGAAATATATGGTATTTACCACACGGCATCACGATGGGTTTAGCCTGTGGGATTCAAAGGCCAACCCGTATAACAGCGTAAATATGGGCCCCAAAATTGATATTGTCCGGGAGTTTGTAGACGCTTGCCGGGGAGAAGGGCTGAAAATCGGATTCTATTCGTCCGTGATGGACTGGTATCATCCCGACGGCGGAAAGTCCGCGTATTGCAGCGAAGCGCGAAAGCGCTTTCAGGATTATCTGCTGGCAATAAACACGGAACTGCTGACCAACTACGGCAAAATTGACGTACTGTGGTATGACGTGCCATGCCCTATGGAGCATCACGAGGGCTGGAATTCTCTTGAAATGAATCAGCGTTTACGCGCATTGCAGCCCCATATCATTATCAACGACCGCTGCCACCTACCCGAAGACTTCGGTACGCCGGAGGAACAAATAAAGCCGGACGAAAAACGGGATTGGGAATCATGCATGACATTCAACGGGATAAGCTGGGGCTATGTTGATTCCGCAAAGGCTATTCCGTACAGCTACAACGCCCAGCAAATTATCAAAATGCTTAGTACCGTTTCATCGGATGCAGGAAACCTTTTGCTGAATATCGGCCCTGCCCCGGACGGGGGTGTTCCTCCCGAGGCTATAGAGCCATTGCAAACCGTAGGGCGTTGGCTGAAGCAAAACGGTGAATGCACATACGGTAAGCTTAGCCGAAGCAAGTATCGCTTTTGCAACGGGGTGTGCTCCGTAAGTGTGAAAGGGCAGAGTCTATACCTATGGAACTGGATTTGGCCAAGCGACGGCGAAATAATAGTTGGCGGTTTTACATCCAAGGTGAAAAGCATTCGTATTGTTTCAACGGGCGTACCTGTGGAGTTCGAGCAAATAGAATACCGCATTATCATTAAGAATCTGCCAAAAGAAACCCCCGATGCCATTGCCGGAGTAACGGTGCTTGCCGTGGAATTTGACGAAGATATTGAAATAGTTCATCTTCCCACAACGCCGTCTCTCAACAATGGCCGGGAATACAATTTTGGGAGGCAGCAATGAAAAAGCTTTTGTACGGCTGCGCATATTACTATGAATACATGCCCTATGAGCGTTTGCACGAAGACATGCGCATGATAAAAGAAGCCGGAATGAATGTTATCCGCATTGCCGAATCAACATGGTCCAACCACGAACCCCAAGAGGGCGTGTTTGAATTTTCTCATGTCACGAAGGTTATTGAAGCTGCGGCAAGGGAAGGGCTGAGTGTGATAATAGGTACGCCCACCTACGCGATTCCCCCGTGGATGGCGGCGCGATACCCGGATGTCATCGCAGACACCGGCAAGGGGCGCGAAAAATACGGGCGGCGTCAAAATATGGATATCACAAGCCCAATATATCTCTTTTTTGCTGAGCGGGTTATCCGAAAGTTAATGTCCGTGAGTTTGCACTACCCAAATGTAATAGGTGTTCAATTAGACAACGAAACCAAGCATTACGGAACATGCGGCCCAAATGTGCAGCGTAAATTTGTGCAGCATTTACGTGATACATTCGGTACAACAGATGCAATGAATCGCGCATTCGGGTTCAACTATTGGAGTAACCGGGTGGACTCGTGGGAAAATGTGCCTGATGTAACCGGTGCTGTAAACGGCAGTTTCCGCGCCGAGTTTGAAAAGTTCCGGCGCGGCTTGGTGACGGAGTTTTTGGAATGGCAGAACCAAATCGTACGCGAGTTTTTACGTGATGACCAATTTATCACCCACAATTTTGACTATGAATGGCGCGACCATTCCTTCGGCATTCAGCCGGATGTGAATCACAAGCAAACATCACGGGCCATTACATTAACCGGCTGCGATATTTACCACCCCTCCCAAGACCTGCTTACAGGTGTGGAAATTGCGTTTTGCGGTGCCGCGGCATACGGGCTGAAGCGGCAAAACTACCTTGTGCTTGAAACCGAAGCCCAGGGGCTTATGGAGTGGACACCCTTTGCTAGGCAGCTGCGGTTGCAGGCATTTAGCCATTTGGCGGCCGGTGCTTGTGGGGTTATGTACTGGCATTGGCACAGCATTCATCATTCCCAAGAAACATATTGGAAAGGTGTTTTAAGTCACGATTTACAGCCCAACGCCATATATAAGGAAGCCTGTGAAATAGGCAAGGAATTTGACCGCATCAGTCATCGTTTGCAATCATTACAGAAGAAAAGCAAAGTTGCAATGTTGGTTAGCAACGAAAGCCTGACCGGCATAAAAATCTTCCATTTCCCGGACAGGGCATTTGAATACAATGATGTGGTTCGGTGGATGTATGACGCCCTTTATGAAATGAACATCGAAGTTGATATTTTATTCCCGGAGGACAGCGGAATTTTTAGTGAATATGAAATGCTGCTTGTTCCGGCGCTTTACAGCGCCTCCGACAGCCTTCTGGATTCACTTAAAGCGTATGTAGAAAACGGCGGATATTTAGTTTCCGCGCTAAAAAGCGGGTTTTCAAACGAATTTTTGGAAGTGCGGCAGCAGCAGCAACCATTGCCAGATTGCTATGGTATGCATTACGATTTGTTCACCATGCCAAAAAATATTGCGCTGGAAGGGGAGATTCTTCCCAAAAACCGGGAATCCCGGATGGCCACACACTGGATGGAAATGCTGCGCCCGGAAACGGCGGAAGTTTTGGTAACGTATGACCACCCCAGCAGAAACCAATACGCCGCGGTAACGAAGCAAAAATCAGGCAGCGGAACCGCCGTATACATTGGCTGTCACATGGAAAAAGCCGCGCTGAAAGCACTGCTGCAAAGTTTCTTGAAGGAATGCGGCCTATGGACGCCTGTACAAAATGCGACATTCCCCATTGTTATAAGAAGCGGTATAAACGCCGAAGGGCGGGCCGTACACTTCTACATGAATTTTTCCGGCGTGATGCAGAAACAGGAATATTACCACTCAAACGCAACAGAAATCCTTTGCGGAAAGAGCAATGTACGGGGCGATATTTTTGAACTGGAGCCTTGGGGGGTATGCATTTTTGAAGAGGATATGTAAACATAGTCATACAAAATATATAGTACAGAGTCCGGAAAAGGTTTACCATTATTGACAAAACTGACCCACATCATTCAATCGCAACTTGGATGACTATAGCTTCTAAGGGGCTGTTGCAAAACCCTCCTGCGCCGTCATTACGAGGAACGTAGTGACGAAGCAATCCAACAATCTAAGGTTCTGGATTGCTTCGGCTTTGCCTCGCAATGACGAACTGGTGCTTTTGCAACACCCTTTTTTGTTGTAAATTTCGCAAAAGTAAAGCAACCGAACCAAATGTACATATAGAGCAATTTACATGTAAAAACGAAGCCCCTATAATTTGTTGTAAGCATAATTCCATTAAGATATGGCATTATTGGCAGTAACTTTGTCAGTTTACACAAAAGGAGGCCACGAAGATGAATCAAAAAGATTTCAGTATGCGAAAGGCCACCCGACCCCATTGGCGGCGGGTTGTAAGTTTAATGCTTGTTATTATTCTATGCCTGTCCCATGTTCCCAGTTGGGTGCTGGCCGGGGAAGCCGAGTTGCCGGAAGAACATCCGGTGATTACCGCACCGGTTGATATTGTTTCGCCGGGGGCTTTGGTTCCAGAGTTTGTTTTGCCGGCGAGTGAAGATTGGGCAAACAGAGTCAGCGTTTCATTCAGCGGGCCCGGGCAAAACTATATCGGCTATGCTAACCCGATATACAACGGTATCGTGTTTGACCCGTCCATATGGTCTCCGGGCAATGCAATGGGAACAGCCCAGTTGCATCAGGGCGAATACGCTTACCAAGCGGGGCTGGCAGAGCAGCGTGACCCCGGCCGTCATTATGACATGCTTTGGTTGAGGTTTAACGCCGCGTTTCTTGCAAATGTTCATTCAACAGACGTAGATGTAACCATTCGTTACTGGGACGGGCCAAACGAGTCTACCGGCCACTGGGATGGCCACGCATTTATGGTTTCATGGAGAGCAGATGCAGGCGGCCCGCAGAATCCCGGCTATGGAAGCGCCCCCAACAGCATAAGTCTTACGGGTACAAATATGTGGCAGGAACATACCGTAAGAATCCCAGCGGGGCAATTGTTCTCTTCAACAGCAGCGTCGGGGCATTTCATGAACTTTTGGGGTATTACAATCCATGTGGTGCAGCCTGTATGGATATCATCCATAGTTGTTGAAAAAGTCGGAGGCGGCACAGGTAACAATGGTTACGACGGTGTATTGACCGGACATGGGCAAGAAGTTAGCGCTACCTTCCAATACGGGTTTGTTGGCGGTGACGGCGACGGTTTTGCCAATGTTGGCGGCCAAGGTCAAGACGGATGGGACGGCTTGTGGGTTGCGCCCCGTTTTTGGAGTCCTTATCGAATTGCCGGCGGCCCGCAGCACCAAGAACAATTTAACCCTATAGTTGACGGAATCCCCGCATTTTTAGCCGGGCTTGAAAGAGATTTCAGGGACCCCGGCAGCCAACGCTACGCGATAATCATGACGCAAGGGGTTGACGCTTTCCGCACAGGGGTTAGGGGTTCATTTACACAATTAATGGACGTTACGGTTGTGTATCATCCGCGTGCGGGAATAACCCCGGAAATTGATGTTGTCATAAACGGTGACACTTTCATATATGGTATAACCGCTCATACACTGGCCATGACAGATGAACCCGGCTGGGCTGTATCGTATGTCACCTTTGATTTTTCAGAAACAGCTGTGGATTTTTCAAGCAATTGGGGATACAACACAGATATATCATTGCTGGTTTACGAGGAAATATATATTCACAGCATAATCCTCTCCCGAGTAACAACCGCGCTTCCGCCAGGCTCAACCGCCGCAAGAATCGAACTTGAACTTGACGCGGACCCGTTGGAATTGGCAAGAGGCCGGTTGCAGCAACTGGTTAACCAAATTAGCTTGGAAAGCCTTGATAACGAAGATTTCGAGCCTGGTTCATGGGCAATTTTCAATCAAGCCCTTATCGTAGCTACCCAGCTTCTTGACGAAGCCCCCGGTGTAAACCAAGACCCGCAAATCTACGACGCGGCAAGGGAAGCATTGCAAGCTGCAAGGAACGCACTGGTGCCGGTTGGTGGCGAGTCAGCCTCTGTGAGTGTGACTTTTAATGAACATGGGCAAGTTGATGACGGGCTCCATCTTACATGGCAAACCTACACCCCCCTCACATATGAGGAAAAAGAGGGCAATTGGACACTTCGCACCAATACGTACGGCGGCAACAATGTTCACGGTGACGGTGTCGAACTGGTTCTGAATATAACAGACAGTAACTTCACCGCAAACACCCCAATGGATTTTTATTTAGTAGTAGAATATTGGGTTGACAACCCCGGAGGAACTTTTTGGACTGCCTATGTAGGCGGCGGTTGGCAAAGCTGGCCTGTGCATCCTGTAGGCCAGTGGGCAACTTCCGTTATGCCCATAACCAACTTCCAGTCCGGCCTTGTACTCCAAACCCTTAATGAGCCTGTGTATATCAGAAGCGTCACACTTACAGCAGAACTGCCTGAAGACGCGCCGGAGTATGTAAGGGTATCCTTTAATGAAAACAGCCAAAACAACAGCAGCCATGTGAACGAAGGACTCGTAATCCAGTGGCATGGCGGCGGCATGAACAATCACCCGCCTTATCCGGCAATTACTCAGGTAGGGGCTTATTGGACATTTGAAACCACAACAAACAATGGCGGCTGGGTTGCAGAAGGCTTCCATATGAACCTGAATATCACTGACACTCTTTTTGATAGCGCGCTGCCAATGGATGTTTGGCTAATTGTGGATTATTGGGTTGAGGGCGAAGGCGGATATTTCCATTCCAATTTTGTAGGCGGCGCTTGGGATTCTGAGCCTATGGGTGAAGCTTGGGAGTGGAACACCTTTACCCGGCATTTAGAGAATTTCAGCGGCGGGCTTGTGCTTCAAACCCAGTATGTACCCGTTAACATCCGCAGTATAACCCTTTCAACGGTACCTCCGGCGGAAAGCGCCCGTGAGCGCAGCGATTGGTCGGAAGAAGTAACCCTGTACTTCAACAGAAATTTTGTGAACATTCCATTCGAGAGCCAGCCCGCGAACAGCTTCTACGACGGCATAGCATTCATACGCGCAGACGGAACAAACGTTGCTGCGGCAGGCCTTGGCCCGCGTACTCCCGGAATATTCGGCAGTTATCAAGGATACGATGTGTATATTTGCCCAATGGCATCTCCCGAAGCCATTATGCTGATGTACTTCGACGAAGCCTTTACCAGAAGAACCCCCACGGCAGACGTAAGGGTTTACGTGGAATTCTGGGACGACGGCATACCCGGAAGTACCGGTTGGGTTATAACTTCCCGGGGCTGGCATGAAGGCAACTGGTGGCCCACACCAGGGAGCCCCAACACTCCAAGTCCAATCACCGTAACAGGTAACGGCGGCTGGCGTTGGGAGTATGTAGATATAAGCGGTATACCAATACGAGGCCACTGGCTGGACAGTGACATTGCCCTTAATACTTGGGGCGGGCTTGTTGTACGCGATATCAGAGTTGTGCGCGGCGACGTCCCCGACGGCGTTTATATGCATCCGGGCTTTGCCTTCCAACCTTCAAGATATTTGTATGAAAACAGACAAAACATGTTCTTTTCCGGCGAGGCCGTACATTTGCCCGTTGATGTTGTTAACCTTACCAGGTACCCTGCGGAAGTGCAGATTAGTGTAAGCCTGTGGGACTACAACAACGTGCTGCGGCACTCATCATCTTCCGCTACAGTAACTGTACCCGTAACCGAAGTAGGCGCATCCGCTGTAACCATTACCCCTGTTATACCCGGAAGCCTGCGCAGAGGTTCTTATCATTTGGAATATTCGTTGGTTGTAAACGGCAGCACAGTGGCAACAGAAAGACATTTCTTCACCATGCTTGCAGAACTGTCACCCACCCAATCGGCAATTGATGGCGTGGCAAGCCCAATCGACATCAACGCCTGGGGCGTGGCCTCCCACTTCCTATGGTACGGGGACGATAATCCCGCAAACGACGAGTCAATGATGACAGCCATAAGAGCCATGCAGGCGGCAGGTATCACTACCGTCCGTGACGAGTACACATGGTTCCAAGTTGAGCGTCAAAACATGAATCAGGAGTATACCTTTAACCATTCCCGTTGGATTTCCCTGATGGTGCAAAACGGTATCACCCCCATTATCGTGTTCAACTACGGTCACGACCTTTGGGGTTGGGACCCGGCTGGAGGGCAAACCCATGGTGGGGCGCCCCACGAAATAGGTGGTCAAGGCTGGCGGTTTGAGGAATTCCCAAGGACTCACAACCCGGCGGGAATCCCCCTTCCTCACCCGGATAACCCCTTCCTTCCGCATTCGCCCAATGCCGTGGGCAAAACTTATTTAGATGCCCTGGGGGACTATGTATACGCCTTGGTAAGGCATTTTAATGACCCAGGCCAGCCCTACTATGCGTATACAAGCCAGCTTTATCAGTTTGAAATTTGGAACGAGCCAAACCTTGTTGTAAGTGCGGCAGTATTCTTCCCGGTTTTGCAGATGATCCACAACAGGGCCCATGAAGCATGGAACAACTACCATAATGGAGGTTTGGACCTTTATCTAATAGGTACCGCAACATGTATGCTTGACCAGAGTTTTATCCGGGGCCTTATGAGGTTGGGCGGCTGGCGCTATATGGATGCCTTCTCCTGGCATTACCCGGAATATCCGGAAAGACACAGATATCTTGCGGACTCAGTGCTTATTCAGGAATGGATTCTCTACTATTCAAGCCACCCGGTGTACGGCGACCCCATAAGATACCCAAGCGGCAAGTTCATGCCTATTTGGATTACAGAAATGGGCGGCTCCAGCTTCCGCCACCCGGATTATGAACTTGCGGCATTTTATGCCCAATATTTCATCGAACACCGGGCATACTGGTGCGACGATTATACGATTCACGAGGCAATTCATATGTATGTGCTGCAAAACTACACCCATGTAGACCAGGGCTGGCATCAGGTTCAGCTTCACGGTATCACCTACCTTGAAGGGCCGTATGCGCCAAAGCCCATGGTTGTAAGCATGAACGCCGCCGCGTGGCTGCTGCGTTATACACAGCAAGGCCAGCGGTTTGACGATATGTTCCTTCTTCCTGCGGATTCAAACGACGCAAACTATGGGTTCCGCCGGGCAGCTCATGCAAGGATACACAGTAACCCCAACCATAACTATGCTTTAAAGGAAGGGGTAAGGGTTTACACTTTCTACGGCACACAGCAAAACCAAGCCGACCCTAATTCCCCTCTCAACGTAGGCGACCAAGTAATTGCGCTGTATACCGTTGACTGGGTTGTTCCGGTAAGCATTTATGTGGGGCAGAACTTCAGGCTATTCGACGGTTTTGGCAATGCGGTTCATGCCACTACGGTAGGGGGTATGCTTTCCCTTGAACTCACCGTCATGCCCTACTATATCGTCATCCCGGCAGCGAACGCCCTAACCAACATTTCCCTTGACGGCGGCCTGTTTAACATAGAACCCGGCATCCGCTCCATCGCGGCAGGAAATATTTTGGAAATTGAAGTGACACGTACTTCCGCGGCGCAAAACATGAGCGGTTACTTCCGCGCTACAATGCGTGAAGGCTGGAGTTTAGTAAGCGCAAGCGGCAATCCTGTTTCACAGCTGGCATTCGGCCCCGGCACATCAGACATTGTGCGCGTGCTGCTTCCCGATGAAACAGCATACGGCAGGGCAGACATACTTCTTAACGCTGAAAACGCGGCCGGTGATGTCTTTGCCGGAATGACTATCCAAACCAATGTGTTACGTCCGATAATGGTGGAAACCTTCCCTGAACGCAGGCCGGACGGAGATTGGGGCGTTGCGGTAAGAATTACGAACAATAGGTTAGCGGCTCTTCCCGCCGGAACGGTTAATATCACCGTGCCGGCCAGTGTTGGGGCTCTTGGCTTCCCGGCAATACCACCGGGGCAAAGCTACACCGTTGGCTTTGCTGACCCAAGGCTTAACCCCGATACCCTGATGCCAGTAGTAGGCACTGTAGAGATTTATGATGCAGCCACCGGGTTCAGCCTCACCGAAACCATTGACAGGGCAAGCGGGTTAAGCGCCCTTGGAACCGTGAGGGCGGAAGGTGTTTCTCACCATTTCCAAGGGGGAGGCGGACGCTTCTTAGACTGGTACAGCATTCCTTGGGAAGAAGCCTACACATTCTACCCGGACTATGAAAACTGGAGTAACATGATAGACTATCCAAGAACGCCTCCAAGGCCCGGGGGATGGGGCGGTAAAGATGACCTATGGTTTGTGGGAAGAACCATGTTTGACGACGATTTCCTGTTTATTCGAGTGGAAGTAACCGACGACTACCATGTTCTTTCAGGTGATATTAACAACTCATGGGCACAGGACAGCCTGCAAGTAACCATTGACCCAATGCGCGGCCCCGGTACCGCACGTGACGCAGCAGGCAATCACGGGCAGAACGGGTTTAACGGTGAAATAAGCATTATCGCGGCAATGTTCCCGGGAGCAGGCCATTTTGGTATGGCAATCAACCACAGCAGTGTACCCGGCTTAACAATGCGCAACTTGCGCTACAGCCTGATACGTATACAGCGGTTTGAAGAAACCAACATCACACTTTATGAATTGGCACTTGCCTGGGAAGATATTCTTGCCGAAGAGCAGCTAATAGGCGGGTTTGACCCGGCCACAACCCACCTGGGCTTCAGCATCACCGTAAACGACAGCGACACCGCCGACGACAGAGCATGGCTTAGTTATATGCATGGCCGAGCCCTTGGCATAAATATGTTAAGAATGGGCGACTTGGTGTTACTTGAAGGCAGCGAAGATACAGGCGTGGAATGCCGGGAAGACTTAGGCGCGGCGCTAACCCATGTACGCGGGTTAAATCACGGCGACTTTACCAGATTAAGTTGGGCGCTGCTGCATCAGGTATATGTGCAGGCAGCAGCACTGTATAATAACGAACATGCCACAGCACAGGAACTGGAAAATATGACAACCAGGCTATGGGATGCAATAGATGCCCTAATATTGATAGCCCCACCGCCGCCAGAGGCAGACAAGGCCCCGTTAATTGCGGCAATTGCAACTGCCGAGACTTTCGTGGTAAGCGAATTTACCAGGCTGAATTGGGTGCTGTTGCAAGATGCGCTAAACCATGCAAGGTTGATAGTAAATAACGAACATGCTATCCAAGAACAGGTTGACGCAGCACTAAACCGGCTAAGCGCGGCAAAGGCTAACCGTATTACGTAAGCGTTAAACTTCTGTCACATGGGCTGTTAGGCATTTTGTGCATAAATATGTAAAATAAAAACACCTGCTTACAAGAATTCTGAACTCTTGTAAGCAGGTGTTTTTACTTTGATGCGTGGATGATAATCACTGGTTTTATTGCTTTAAGGTCGAGGGCGTTAAGGGACGAAATAACATCCTTGCACGAATGCAACTCATATTCCCATTGCGTAGTTGACATTAAAACACCCGAGTGCTAAACTGCCATAAAGCAGAAGCGCCACTTCTCGCCCTCTAGCTTGCGCAAAAGGGTTTAATGGGTAAACACAGGCAATAATGTTGTTTCGCGGTTAGCGAAGCTGCAACTCCGTGTTATACATGATAGTGGGCTTATGCCCACTTATTTTTTTTTGAGTCGGACAAGGTTTTTATTTATAAAGGAGGGAATCAGCATTACCGACTTAATGATCAACGAGCAAATCAGGGACAAAGAAGTGCGCCTGATAGACGTGGACGGCACCCAGCTTGGTATAGTACCGGGCCGAGACGCCCAACGTATGGCCGACGAGAAACGTTTGGACTTGGTAAAAATCTCGCCCACAGCCAAACCGCCGGTCTGCAAAATCATGGACTACAGCAAGTTTAGGTTCGAACAGTCCAAAAAAGAAAAGGAAGCCCGCAAAAAGCAACGTACAATAGATGTAAAAGAACTGCGGCTCTCCCCAAACATTGATACTCACGATGTTGAAGTAAAGGTAAGAAAAGCCATAGGCTTTCTTAAAGGCGGCGATAAAGTAAAAGTAACCATCCGTTTCCGTGGGCGCGAGTTAGGGCGTACAGAAATAGGTTACACTATTATGAACGATTTCCTGGCAAAGGTAAGCGAAGTGGGCCAGGTTGATAAACCGCCTAAAATGGAAGCGCGTTCTATGGCAATGTTCTTATCGCCGAAGCCTAATGCGGGTTCTTAGAATGAGAGGAAGATACACATGCCAAAATTAAAAACTAAAAAAGCTGCCGCCAAGCGTTTTAAGGTAACAGGCACCGGCAAGTTTAAGCATCCCAAGGCCAATAAACAGCATATCCTTGGCAAAAAAAGCCCAAAGCGTAAGATGACTCTGCGCAAGATGGGCATGGTGGATAAAACCAACGAGGCGGCCGTAAGGCAAATGCTGCCATACGCTTAAGCAACTAATTCGGTGTGACTAGGAGGATTTTCATATGGCAAGGATAAAAGGCGCAGTTAAAGCCAAAAGAAGACATAAGCGCGTTCTAAAGCTGGCCCGTGGCTATCGCGGTGCCAGAAGCAAGCAGTACCGTGCAGCAAAGCAGGCAGTAATGCGGGCAATGGCCGCCTCTTTCGCCGGCCGCAAGCAAACAAAGCGCGAATACCGCCGGTTGTGGATTACACGTATTAACGCGGCAGCCAGGCAACACGGCCTAAGTTACAGCCAGTTTATGCATGGCCTTAAAAAGGCAGGGGTAGATATCAACCGCAAAATGCTGGCCGAGTTGGCCGTAAACGACACGGTTGCTTTTACAAAGTTGGCCCAAGTTGCATCGGGCTCGTAAACATGCGTTAAATGCATAGAAGGATTAAATCCAACAAACAATTAAGCAAATGTATAAATCTTGACTTTTTTACAGATACTATGAAAAGTAAATGATGCACAACAAACGAGCTGTATTGTACGTAAGCAAAATGCTATACGATATCATCCGCAGCTCTGAGACAAAGCCACAGACATACTAATGAAAATCGCTATAGCATAAGGAGGAAATTCATTGAAAGCAACGGGTATAGTCCGCAGGATTGATGATTTAGGACGGGTAGTAATCCCAAAAGAAATACGCAGAACCTTACGTATACGTGAAGGTGACCCCTTAGAAATTTTTACAGATCGTGAAGGGGAAATAATTTTAAAGAAATATTCGCCAATAGGCGAACTTGGCAATTTTGCAAAAGAATATGCAGAAAGCCTAAGCCAGTCCTCGGGGCATATAACATGTATCGTGGATAAGGACCAAATTATAGCCGTATCCGGCGGCCCCAAGAAAGAGTTTTTAGACAAAAACATTTCGCGGGAGTTGGAAAGAGCAATAAACCTGCGCAGCGTTGTATCCGCATCCAGGAACGACGCTTCGTTTGTGCCCATCTTAGATGAAGATGACCCAGGCACCTATAACAACGAATTTATAGCACCAATTATAGCCGAAGGCGATGTGCTTGGCGCTATCGTATTCCTTTCGCCGGACAAAAAAATGGGCGAAGTAGAAGGCAAGTTGGCGCAAACCGCTGCCGGGTTTTTAGGAAAGCAAATGGAACAGTAAGGGTTAGCCAAACCCAATTTCAAACGAAACGGCCATAGAAAAGCAGGGAGGTGAAACCCCCTGCTTTTTTGTGTATAGCGATTCACCTTTAAATCGGCCTCGCCTGTCGCCGAAAACACGTTGAAGCGTTCGCGATTTTCGGCTCGGGCGAGACCGTTTAAAGGATGAATTGCAATACATATTGCCTCATTTCAAAAATAGGAATAGAATGGGACAGGCTCAGCAAGAGCCAAATAAAATAAGAGGGGTAATAGCAATGAGTGATTTTACAACCTTGGTCATTGCGGTAGTATTTGTGGCCATTAATGGGTTAACCATGCTTGCATGGGCGGCAGCGCAGGGCTATAAAATGAAGCCCACAGCCTTCGCGTTTCTGGTGGGCGCGATTGGTAACTTGCTTACAGGGTCGGTAACGCCGATTTCGGGGCAGTCTTCGATACTTACGGTTTCGCATTTTATGAAAAATGTAAACGAGCGTATCGCGGCGCTGCTTCTTGCTGTACTGGTAATGGTTCCCTTGGGGTTGACCGGTTCGGTAACAAGAATTGCGGAATTTGCCGGCCAACCCGTGCTTTGGGGCATGATGGCCGGGGTTGGCCTGATGGTAATGGGGATTAGCTTCGACATGCTAAAGCAGGCAAGAAGGACAGGTACAATCGCGTTTGTGTCTGCCCTTGCCACATATGCCGCCTTTGTAATAGCTACAGAGCCCGGCACACCCCGCAACCCTCATGCCTTGGTTTATGTAATAGCGGTATCGGTAACCTTGGCCACAATAGACTTTGTGTTTCTACAAACAGACCCGGAAACAGGCAAAAGAGGCCGCCGGGTTAACCTGTTAAAAATGGCCAAAGACGCGGGCTACGAAGGAGACATGGAGCAAAACGAAAACCCGAAACTTTGGACAAAGGAGTATTGGGCAGAATTTAAGATAATGAAGCCCAAGTTTACCATTAACGCCATATACTTTGCCCTTGCGTTTATCTGCCTTAACATAGGCACAAATATTGCATTTGGCAATATTACCGCCGGGTTTGCCCCGCCGGAGGTTACACAAAACATGGACCATTTGACCGTTATCAACAGCCTTGCCGATATCCCAAGCGTTATATTCGGCGGAGCGCCCGTTGGGGCAATAATCTCGGCTACGGCGGCATCACCTTGGCCTATTATGGCCGGCGTGCTTATGATGCTTCTGTGTGCGGTATTGCTGCTTTTGGGGCTTATGACAAAGGCCGTAAAATATGTACCTGTGCAGGCTATTGCCGGGTTCTTATTTGTTATCGGTTTCTTCTCTACTTTTGTGCCTCAGCTTAGGAATGTGTTCATTATGGCCGGCGGTTCACCAACCCCGATGGATACAGTACAGGCGGCTACGGCATTGGCACTTACTGCCCTTACTAAGAACCCGTTTATTGGGCTTGTTGGTGGGATTTTGGTGTATTATATTGGTAGTTTCTTCTTCTTGTTCTTGTAAAAAAATTGCGACATTGTTTAAATGTTAGCAAAAACAGGTGTAACAATTCGACATTACTGTAAACATAGTTGTTGACGTTAAGATTAGTACAACCATCTGTCTGGCAGGTTTTCTGCAAGACAGGTGGTTTTTTATTGCGAATTAGGTGGAAAAATGTAATCTTTATGTATGGTTTGACATATTTTGAGAGTAGTAGTAAAATGTATTACAAATAGCTTTTGGAAATTCACCCCTCAAAGATTCTGTTAAAATTTGCATCGTAATGTTAAATTCGTACAATTTGCCCGTTATGTGAGTATTTTAACTGCATTTCATAAGGAGAGTGATACAAATGGAAACATCAACTGATGTGCATACGGAGGTGACTGATTTAACTTCCCCAACAAAGATTCCATCTAAAGCGACTGATTTAACTTCTCCAGCAAAGAGTCCGTCAAAGGCAAGACGGCACTTAGCTATAAAAACGACTGTGATGTTGATGATTATTATTATCGCATATGTTATCGCGGATATGTTTTTCCCAGAGATAGTTACGCTTGTGGCCATGCTCTTGCCAATAATATTCGCAGTAGTCGCGCCATTGGTATATAAAAAGGACATAGAAGACGCAATAAAAAAACCATTGGGGCCGGCAGTACGAAATACATTTTATGTGCTGTGCGCGATAATCATTATAGTAGGCTCGCCACTTATATGGAACATGGTAACAACCAGCCCTGAAGTTGTCGATTTCCTGCATTTTGATGATGCATCGCTAACGGTTCCAGCCGGCAATAGGCGCCTTGAGATTGATGTCCAAACGTTTTCGGGCTTGCGATGGGGCAGGTATGAGATAGATTTTCGTCTTGTACCGGTGCCGCTGGTTGAAGGGACTGCTTATCTTGAGCATACGGAGAGAATAATCTTGGCACATGGGTTGCCGTTCTTGGGGCAGAGGAGCATATCGTTACCAGAGTTCAATTTCAGCAATGTAGGTGTCTATCAATTAACTATTTCCAATAACGGGAGGCAGATTCGCGATCCAATCACCATTTGGGGCACCAGTAGATAGTACAAGAATACCTAACCCACCTGGTTTTGATGGTTTGTTCAAAGTCTTATTGGGTTTTGATACAAATGGTAAACCTTTTTCCGGTTTAGATAATACCGATGACAGCGATTTTCATGCTCGGTTGATGACGGAGTTGCCCATAATAGGCCGATAGGGGGTATTATTAATGAAAAGCTTGATACAGATAACATCTGTTTTAATTGTAATATTTGTAATTTTATTCCTAGCAGGATGCAATAATTCCGGTGGACAAGATGAAGGATCTGCATCATCAACTACTCCACCTGAATCAACTGGCCAGTCTACATCATCAACCCAGACTGCACATGTTAGCCAATCAACACCAACCACTCCCCAAGGCAGGCTCGAACTCGCCCTTGATTTAATGCAGGTAAATACCTATGACATATTAGGCCAGCAAACATGCCAAGGAGACTTGATTTGGCGCAACTACAGGAGAAATACTTTTCAGCATCATAAAGTTGAAATTGGGGTTGACTTCGAGCATATTCTACCAGCGGCCGGTGTCCAGTATGGAGATTTTGACCTTGCAAGAGCCGCCGGCTTTGATTTTATTTATAGGCTGCAACAAGAACTTGATATTGCCCTCCACTTTACCAACCACTTGGTAATACGCATCAGTAACACACCTTTCCTCATGGAAAACTACCATAACATTGAATATCTAGTAGACTTGGGCCGGCTGCCTCTTCGTCTTGACCGTTTCCTTCAATCCTACGAAAGGGTAATTACTGTAATAAACTGCGACGGTTGGTTTGAAATTCATTCGGATTTTATCATAGGGCGCCCCGTGCGTAGTAGCGGAGTAACAAACGCCGCCGACACCCAAAGAATTATCAACCGATACGACAGGCTGTACCTGGTTTTTGAGTATGTTACCCCAACAATCCGGCTGCAACTTTGGGACTATCATAACTTTTGCCGCATAAACGGCCCAACAGGTGACCCGCTGGATATAGAAAACGCAGGCCGAAACGTTCGCATGGCTATACCTTTGTCGTTTGACGAATCAGAAGGCTCAAGTGGTAACCCAACGTATAACGCAGTCTTTTATACCGACCCTATCAGAAATACCCGGGCAATACTGCCACGTAGTTTCGTTAACGGCGACTATTTGTATATTTTTTTGAACCGTCTTGGAACTTTTGAACTAACCGCAACTCCTAACGGTGCCACAACCGATGTTACTGAATTTTTGCGTGACCGTAATATTGAGTTTAGAGGCGACGCCCACGATTACGTTACACGGGGCCAGTTTTACTATAACCTTCTTCAGGTGCATTGGGCAGAGGGACTCCACTTTTTATTGAGGGACTACCGCCCAGAATTTCCCGACATACCAGACATACCTACATCAGAACGTGTTCATATTGGCCGCAACCTACAGGTTAGTATAGAAGGAGGAGCAAGCCCGAATTTTATTTTAGATGGCCATGTAAACAGGATGTTTCGGCCAAATAGCCTTCTTACAAGGCGTCATCTTTATATGTTGTTAGCCGGAAATATTGCATACTTCGATTTTGACGTCTATGGCCTCATGCCCAAATGTGAAGATGCGATTATCTCCCCTGAATATCTATATGACTATTGGTTTTATCGCTTCGAGTTTTTGCGGGAGATAGGATTTGTACCTTATGCGCGGGATGAAAATGAGACAGCGTTTGCTGCCCCTAGTAGTCGTGTTACTGTATACGAGGCAGAGAACATACTTTTCATGCTGATATTGGGTAGAGAGCAATATGATGCGTGGCAAAACTGAAGCAAATTTGAAGGGTGAGGGCTTTGATATATCGCAAATGTGTTATGAGTTTAACTTTGATTACTGGGATGATTTTTGTAATACTGGTTTTATCATCATTTGAGTACGAGTATGACAACATAGCACAGCTACATAATGATTATATAGATACTTTAACTGAAAATTACCCCACTTATGACACTGGGCCGTCTCAGGCAGATACTGCAAATATGTATACAATTCGTATCCGTAATTTCGATACCATTATTGATGGCATGGTACGTGTTTGTCATGATTGTGTGAGAACAGGAGACGGGGTGCCCGCCCGTGAATGTGACCATGACCCCCTCATAAATTTTCCTTTAAGTATTGGTGAGATTCAGCTTCCCGAAGGGGCGCACTGGGTTGATATTATCGGCAGAAATATTGAAACACGCTCAATTCTTATCGAACTGCCGTGTTATCAGGATGATGCTGAAATAAATCTTTATGGGATTCCGCTTGTAGCCGGATATCTTGCGATAAATGTTGTAAATGTTACCGGTGCGGCGCTGCGTATAGACGGCGGCCCGCCCAGTCCCATTGATGAGCCTATTTTTTTACCCTTTAACAACTATGAGTTTACGATAAGTCTCGACGGTTATGAAGACCGTATAGTGCCGTTTCTATTTAACAGCCAAAACTTGGGCCCGCTAACTATCGAACTTGACCCAATAATTTACGCATACGGTGATTATACTCTTCCATCAATATTTTACCTGTCTCTTATTATTGCTATTGTAATAATGGTTATTGTAGCCGCTCAAAAGATGTTTCGATATCATTTGCGAAAGAACAACCCCGGAAAAGACGGTAGAAAAACGTCCCATTATCAAAGCCAAAAAAAGGGTATAAACTACAATTACTCAATTGTTGCTGAAAATCTACAGCCTGTGATAACAGTGATAGAGGACGGCAAAAAAAAGCCCTTATTAGATAAAATGAATTTTGAAATCAACAAAGGAGATTTTATTTGTATTACTGGGACAAGTGGCAAAGGCAAGACGGTACTACTAAAAATGCTGGCTGGCTATAATAGGAAGTATAGTGGGACGCTGAAGCATGAGGGCAACAGCAGGAGCGGGCTCGGCAAACTGTTACCAAATAAATGGCTGCGACTTAACAATATAGGTTATGTGCCGCAACATGACGCTCTTTATCCCAATACAACCCCGTGGAAATTGCTTTGCAATTATTATCAATTAGAAACAGGCAGTAAAGAAGGTATGATAGAGTGTATAACCAATGTTTGTGAGCGTTTGGGGATAAGTAATTACGATGTGCATAAAAAAAAGATTAAGAATCTAAGCGGCGGTGCGCGTAAACGTGTAAGCATAGCCATTGAACTACTAAGGTCCCCAAACATAATACTATTGGATGAGCCCGATTCTGGCCTTGACCCATTAACTCGCCATGAGTTGTATCGGCTGCTAAGGGATATTAATAAGCAAAATGATAATGAAACGACAGTTATATTTACCACCCATCAATACGATAACACATTTTTGAAACAGAACACGGGGCAGGATGTTGTTTTTTATGAGTACGAAGATAAATTAATTTTTGGTGGGCCTGAGCCGGCCCATCATTCTGTTACTATGCGTAAGGAAGCAGGTGAAACCCTTCTTGCGCATGGAATGTACCCGGGAGATACGCATTTATACCCCACAGATTCCCCGCCCCGCGCAAGCAAGGACCCAATGCGCCCGCCTATTTTGAAGCAGTTATATGTTCTTATTGGGCGTGAGTTCAGGCTGTATCTTGAAAACTGGATATGGGTATTTGCAGTAACAGTCTTATGTATGTTTGCACTGTACTTTGCCACAGATGAGATTTCTTTCACAAACTACGATGACGCCCTGGCTACGGCTTTTGCTATTGTTTGCGCCGCGATTTTAATAGGCTTGATGATGTCCATAAACCTTGTGGGCAAGGACTATTATATGATTAGCAGAGAGTTGCATATGGGGGTATCCGCTATTGGCCTAACCCTGTCAAAGATGTTTGTCGTACTTGTGAGTTGTATTCCTATGAGCCTGATTTTGCTTGCGCCATATTTGGCTGGAAAGTTCGATATTGCCGGGATTGATAAACCATGGCTTTCAGTATCTGTGTTTGTTACTATGATATTATCCGCTGGTTTAGGCTTGTTGGTTTCAACTGCTGCCCGAAGCAAGATTCAGGTTGCGGCACTATCGGTGCCGATTATCGTGGTGTATCAGATACTGTTTTCGGGTTTCGTATTCGAGCGCATTAATGAAAACTTCCGGCACTTCTCTATAAGCCTTTACGCAATTAGGGCGGTTGGTACAAATCTCGGCTTTTCCAGCGGCGCATTTACATTACCCTATGGTGATTTTGTTAATAGCAATGCGCATCATACTGGTAACTTGTTGCGGATGCTTATTGGGCTTATAGTGATTCTTTTTGTGAATGTGTTGTTTATGTGCCGCATTCGGTTATGTAACGATTAAACAACAATCCACTAATATATGATAACCGCGTCAATGTCAGCGAACTGCACCCAAAAGTTAGACAAGAAATCTAATTTTTGAGGTGCTTTTTTTATGGCGAAAAACAACGAAACATGTTTCGTAAAGCATTTGCCATAAATCCACTACTAAAATCAGAGAGATAGTCGCATTTAGACAGTGGCGTGTCTCCCTTTTTTCGCCACCGCACAACGTAAATTTTGTGAAAACTGCAAAATCGAATATTGACATATTCAATTCGCCTGATTATAATCCATGCAGCAAGTGTTTGCTAAACATGTTTCGTTGTTTATTATGCCAGTTGGCCGAGGTGAGCATATGACCGTGGTAAATACGAAAGTACATAAGGCTCAAAAACCACACAGGAAGTCCCCGTGGAGGACGTTTATGAAGAACAAAGAGTTATTGCTGCTTACCTTGCCAGCACTGGCTTATTTTCTTATATTCCACTACCTGCCCATGGGCGGTATCTGGATGGCATTTACAGACTATAGGTTTGTAGACGGCATCTTCGGCAGCGAGTTTGTGGGGCTTAGGTGGTTTAGGATATTCTTTCAAGGGGATTTGGCCCGGGTTACACGTAATACCGTAGGCTATAGCCTTGCGTTCATAATACTAGGTGTAATTACCGGCGTGTTTACCGCGGTGATGATGAACGCCGTGCGCAGCCGGTTTGCCACAAAAACATACCAGACCATTATGATTCTGCCGCACTTTATGTCATGGATAGTAGTTTCGCTGATTTTATATATTTTTCTGGACCCACTTCACGGCGTAGCCAACAGGATGCTTATATCCATGGGGTTTAGCCCAATATGGTGGTATGCCCGGCCCCAATACTGGCCGTTTATTTTAACATTCATGGAAATATGGAAAAATGTAGGTATGGGCAGCCTAATATATTACGCCGCCCTTATGGGCATAGACCAGACCCTTTACGAATCCGCTTCCATGGATGGTGCCGGTGCGGTTGCAAAGTTCCGTTATATTACACTGCCGGGCTTGGTGCCGCTAATTTGTATTTTAACGCTGTTGGCCCTTGGCGGCTTGTTTAGGGGCGACTTTGGGCTGTTTTTCGCACTGCCTAGGGATGTTGGGGCGCTTATACCTACTACGGATGTTTTGGATACCTACATTTTCCGGGGGCTTAGGCAGGGGCTTTTAAGCCTTAATGCCGCCGCCGGGCTTTATCAATCGGTAATGGGCTTCCTTGCCGTTGTTACTGTTAACTTAATTGTTAAGAAAATTAGCCCCGAGAATTCCCTGTTTTAAAGCATTTCTATTCAAGTTGATGATGCGCGGGTAGTTTTGATGTTACCAATAAAGGCTACTTAAGCCTGTAGAAATAAGATTTTAATCAAAACGGAGGCTGCCATGGTTGATAGTAAAAAGAAAATGTTAATAGGGCAGATTGTTGTAAACGCTTATTTTGTCTTTGTCAGCCTGCTGTTTCTTACGCCTCTTATCCTGATGATAACATCGTCATTTATGACCGATGCGGAAATACGTTCCCATGGCTATCGGCTTTTCCCGCAAATATGGTCTTTGGAGGCATACAGGTATGTGTTTCGGGTGCCGGAGCGTATTGTTAGTGCTTACCGGGTTACTATTCTTACTTCTGTTGTAGGCACATTCGTGTCCGTTATTGTTATGGGGCTTGTGGCTTACCCACTATCCCGCCGGGATTTTGCATATCGCGGCGTTATTACATGGTTTATCTTCCTTACCATGATTTTTAGCGGAGGGCTGATTCCCAGTTTTATTGTTAACACTCAGGTTCTTGGGCTGCAAAATTCATTTTGGATTTATATTTTGCTGCACTTATGCAGCGCGTTTTTCATCATTATCATGCGTACCTTCTTCCAGCAGCTGCCGGTAGAACTTGTAGAGTCCGCCAAAATAGACGGTGCGGGGGAGTTTAGAATATTTTTTACAATAATCGCCCCGCTTTCTAAGCCCGTGTTTGCCACAATCGCGTTGTTTGTGTTGCTGCAAAGGTGGAACGAGTGGATGATAACATTGATTTATATCACAGATGATAACCTGTTCACCCTTCAGTTTATCTTGCAGCGTATCCTGGGCGAAGCGGAGTTTATCAGAACCTTTATGGTCAATTTCCCAGGTGCTGCCCATATGATAGATGCCCGGGCTGTGCCCACACTTAGTATGCGTTATGCCATGACCGTGCTTGCGGCTGGGCCGATGCTGGTTATCTTCCCGTTTTTTCAAAAATATTTCACAAAAGGTTTGACCGTCGGTGCTGTTAAAGGCTGATGTTATGATAATCACAGAAGGAGTGAAAGGAATGAAAAAGAAATTATCGCCGATTCTCATTATCCTGCTGTTGGCAGGGTTGCTTGCCGCCTTTACCGCGTGCAGAGGAGAAGAAGACGCGCCGGCAACACCGGAAGCAACACCGGCCGCCGAGGCAACCCCCGCACCGCCGGCAGAAGACCCGGCACCCCCGGATGATGCGGACAATGTAGTTCTAAGATGGATGATGGGTGCCGGCGGCTTCAACCCACCGGACGGCCAAATGGTATGGGACGCCGTAAACGAGGCGCTGCAAGATTATTTGCCGGGCATATCTTTGGATATAACCGTAATACCCTTTGGCGAGTACGAAGAACGCTGGATGCTGGAAGCGGCGGCAGGCGCAACCTGGGATATTGCATGGTTTGGCTGGATGCTTAACCTGCAAGAGCAAGCCAGAATGGGTGCGCTTATGCCCCTTAACGACCTTCTTGACCGCTACGGCCAAGACCTAAGGAGTGAACTTGCGCCGTTTATGTTCACCAACAACACCGTTGGCGGAAATATTTATCTTATTGCCAATAACCAGCTGGCAGTAACCCCTGCCGCCGCGTTTTTCTTCCCGTCGGAACTGCTGCCCTACATGGACGTACCTGCTTTTGAGGCCGCAAACAATGCATGGGCAGCCAGCAACTATGTATACCCAATACCTGCCTTTATGGATGTGGTAGAAGAGTTCATCCAAAACGTAGCCGATGCGGATAAACTGCAAATGGGTATTTCCGCCGGCATGTTTACCGGTTTTATAGGCGGCAGAAACGTATGGTTCGATGCCCCGGGCGGCGAGTATACCAACGCCGTATTCACCAGGGCCCATGACCCCACAAGCCGCGCATACAGCATTTTGGATATTGCCGAAGAACAAATCGCGTTTTATGAACGTATTTCCGACTGGTTTGACCGGGGCTTTATCCGTTTCGACGGTATGACCGTGGAAAACTGGGACGACGGTTTCTATGACTGGCCCGACGGCACAGGTTATATCTTCACCGTTCACAATTACAACCGTTTCCAAGAAGAGGTGCAAAGCGCCCGCCGTGAGTTTGATGTTACGGCCCTTTCGGTGCTATATCCTAGGGCCCCGACCCGCACAAACCCAACCGCAACATCACAGGCCATCATGTCCGGCGCAAGCCACCCGGCAGAGGCTATGCAGTTCCTTAACCTGCTTAACTCCCCAAGAGGCGCCAATATTTACAACATGCTGGTATTCGGCCTGGAGGGCGTACACTGGAACTTCGTAGATGAAGCTTTGGGCATGATTGAACTGGTAGACGGCGCACAGGACCGTTACGAACTGCCCATGTGGGCAACCGGAAACACCTACAACGCCTTCACAACACCCGGCCGCTATCACGGTTATAACCGGTATATGACAAGGGTCTTCAACTTTGCCGCAATGCCGATGCCTTTGGAAGGTTTTGTATTCGACATGAGCGACTTGGTAGCCGAATCCATTGCATGGAGTACCATAATGGCAGAGTTCGACGACCTGCTAAGGGTAGGCATGAGCAATAACGTACGTGCCGATATCGAATCACGCAACTCAAGACTAGAGGCTCAAGGCATCCGCAACTTCCAAACAGAGATGCAGAGGCAAATTGACGAGTTTATGGCTGGTAACTAATTAATAAAATAAAGAGAAGACCTTGGGGCTCCGCCCCAAACCCCGTAAACTTTTTGAAAAAAGTTTAATCAAAAACTTTAAATTTGGATATATAAAGCCCTGCTGAAGCACAATGTCATGCCATTATCTATCCCGGAATGCGCATATGCGCATTCCTATAAAGTTTTTGGTCAAGCTTTTTTCAAAAAGCTTGTGGGGGTTTGGGGGCAAAGCCCCCAAGGTCTTAATCTTTACCCTACCTTGGTCAAGCTTTTTTCAAAAAGCTTGTGGGGGTTTGGGGGCAAAGCCTCCAAGGTCTTATATTTTCAAATCATTTTTGGAGGGTACCATGGGGAATTGGATTAACAGCGCCGGGGTAGGGTTATTTGTGCACTGGGGCATTAATACCGGTAACGCAAACTGGCATAAGGGTGAAACCCTTTATAAGACCTTCGAGGAGTTTGAGGATGCGGTAAATCGTGCCGGTTGGGCCCCGGAAAAGTGGGTAAACGCTGCGCGTAAAATCCGGGCGTCATATATTACTATGGCCATTTTTCATAGCTGCCTTGGATATATTAAGGCATGGAAATCAGATATCCCCGGTACGTATTCCACCAAACGGGACTTTTTGGGCGAACTTATTGCGGAAGCAAAGAAGCATGATATCCGTGTTGTGTTGTATATAAGCGGCGATACCACGGGCTACCTGCGCCATCCAAGTCAACCTTGGATTTTCCCGGATGAGTATAAAACTTACAAGAATGATAACAGCATAAACATCTTGGATGACCGTCATTGGCAGCAATTCTACTCAAAAGACATAATAGAAGAAGCAATACACAATTACCCGGACCTGGCGGGCTTCTGGTTCGACGGCTGGAATAACCCGGATACCAACGCGGAAATATTCGGTTTTATCCATAAGAAAAACCCGGCCTTGCTAAACTTCAGAAATAATTTTGCAAGTGCCTCTGACCCACACGAAGACATTATGAGTTTGGAATCCTTTAACAAAGTACTGGACCCGCCCTTCGATTTCGCCTCCGGCGCATGGGCCAACCCAGGGGGAAGGGAATACTGCTTCACAATCCCCGAATTGTCCGACTGGTTCCAGTGCTACCCGCCGGCAGAAGACTACGATAAAAAAAGCGCACTAAGAAAATTTGTATCCATAAGAACCAACAATTGGTCCGCAAAAATTGGCCTTGGCCCAAATATAGGCGGCGACTTTAACGGAAGCCTGGGCGAATATATAAACGACCTGGATAACCTGCTAACCTGGGCAGGGGAATCGTTGCTTAACATAACCCCGGGGGTTATACCCTCAGGGTACATGAACGACGGCGCATACATCGCAACAAGCCAAAACGACCGTTCCGTATACATCCATACTCTATTGCCACCAAAAGCCGGAACCCTTACTATTGCAGACGGCGGCCAAACCTACGGTAAGGCCATAAACCTAAAAACAGGCAAGCCGGTAGCCTACACCCAAGAAAACGGCCAACTACAAATAACCTGCGACTTCAATAGCTACTGCGAGGAAGACGGGGATACCATCATAAAGCTAAGCAAAAAAGCCGACAGAACAGGCCCGCCCATCAAATTAAATTCCCAACCCCTGCCGGCAGATATAATAATTGAAACAAAGGGCCCAACCCACGGGCTGCTAATCCACCAAGACGACAGTTCCGCAACAACTCGCGGCGGCTGGGCATATGTAGAAAACAACCGGGCAAGAAACTTCACCCTGTTCACAAGCGAAGACGGCTTAAATTACAATCTTCACATCACGGGCAGCCTAAGCGGTTCACGAGGTATGAAGCAAATAAATTTCCGGGAAACTAAAAGCCCCTACATCAAGCTGCGAATAGAAACCGCCTATGACACCACCCCAGGCTATGTAAAAAAATTCTCAAACGGCTTTTGGGAATACCCTCAAATCTCCCCGGAAAGCCTAACCCCGCAAAACGAACTAACCGTAGGCGGCCAAAAGCACATCTGCATGGAAGACGGTACCGTCCGGGTATGGGGTGCCGAGGGCAACAACAAATATATAATTGGCACAGGGGCTAAAGGCATAGCCGCCGACACAGACGGCAAGCTGCTGGCCATAGTACCGCAAAGAACCGGCAAATTAGTTTTTACACAAATTTCAACCATAAACAGGTGAGAAGTGAACATCAGGGAACTAGCCAAAATCGCAAAAGTATCCCCGTCTACGGTATCTAAGGTGCTAAACCATAAAGCCAAGGATATCAGCGAGGAAACCAAGAAGCGCGTATGGGAAGTAGCAAAGGAATACAACTACTCCCCCTACCAAAAAATCTTAAACAGCCTGGACCTAAACGGTAAAATGATAGGCATACTGGTGCCTGCAATTGACGCGATGCATATCGAACTCATTAGAGGCGCTGAAGAGATCACATATGAAAACGGTTTCGAAATCGTCATATGCAGCGTAGGCGACAGTTCGGTAATGCTGGAAAACAGGCTTAATTCCCTGCGCCGCAAAAAGGTTGAAGGCATAATACTAAGCCGTATAAAAACTTTCGGTACCGAAATTCTTACAAAAACCGCAAAAGAAAACTACCCAATACGAGTGCTGGACAATTATAGCTGCTACACCACCGCAGTCCACCAAGCCATAAAAAAACTCACAAACAACGGCCATAAGCGTATAGGCCTGCTAACGTCTGACCTGAAACGTACAGACACCCAAAAAAAACTAAACGCCTGCAAAAGCGCGTTCTTAAAGGAAAACCGCGGCTTTGATATATCCTTGGTATACGAAGCCGGCGGCGCACCGGATGGCAGCGCCTTGGGCATGAAATACCTGCTTTCTAATAATATAACGGCTGTAATAGCTTTCGACGACATTATAGCCTCCGGCATATACCGCCTGCTTCAAAGCGAAGCGCTGCGCATCCCTCAAGATATTTCCGTTCTATGTTTCGACGATTACGGCATACACCCCTACCTGTATCCCGAGCCCGCGATAATTAAAATCGACTATGCCGAAATAGGCCGCCGGGCCGTAACAGACCTAATCCGCGAAATAGAAGGCGCCTCTGCCGCCGACACGCCCGTAGAGGCAGTTGTATACTGGGGCACAGGAATAGGCGCATACCACGAGCAAAAAGGCCTGTTTAAGCGTAAAGTGCTGGTAATAGGGTACTTAAACATGGACACGGTAATTTACGTACCCAAGGAAGTAGACGGCTACGATAAAACAAATTTCAATGCCAGCGACGTTCAAATTATGGCAGGGGGCAAGGCCTCCTTGCAATCTGCCGCGATAGCAAAGCTTGGCGGCAACTGCTATGTAATAGGCCGTGTAGGCAACGACCTAAACGGCGAAAAAATCCAAAACGAACTTGCCAACATGAACATAAATACCGGCGGAATAATCTTCGACGAAGACAACCCTACCGGCACAGCAACAATTTACGTCCCCAAAACCGGAAAAACAAGCTTTGATACAGATTATGGTGCAAACCTGCATATCACCCCCGGCGACATAGAGCACTACGAGGACCTGTTTAGCGATGCTGCTTACTGCCTGCTGTCTATGCAGCTATCCGCCGAAGTGCTATACCACGCCGCACGGATATGCAAGCGCAAGAACGTTAAACTAATATGCAGCGTAGGCCCGGTTTTCGAGTTAAGCAAGCAAAGCTTCTTAGGGGCGTATGTGCTGGTAACAAATATATCCGGTATAGACATACTGCTGCCCGGTAAAAGCAGCCTGGAAGAAAAAGTTGCGAAACTACTGGCCGTCCACTGCGAGAATATACTAATCACAATGGAATACGAAGGCCAGATTGTGCTAATCAACACCCTAGGCCAAACCCGGTTTACCATGGAAGGCTTTGAATTCATAAGCCACACCGCCGGAATAGACTGTTTGTGCGGCGCGCTGGCGGTAGCTTTAATAAGCGGCAAAAGCCTGGAAGAAGCTGTTGCCTACGCACTAACCGCTGCGGCCCTAACCATGTCTCGTAAGGGCTCGCTGCCGGCCCTGCCGGATTCGGAAGAAATTATGGCAAACATAGACCGGGTAACCGAAACGGATTTTGCATTCTAAAATTCAACGAAGGGCTGTGACACCATGGCAATAAAAACCGATGCAGTGCTAAATCAATTCAAAAAAGAAGAAGAAAAAGCCACAATCAAAACCAATAAAATATTAAAGGTAGGCATAATAGGCACAGGCTGGATAGCCGAATATCACGCCGAAAGCTTAAAACAAATGCCCGACGTAAAAATCACAGCCGCAGCCGACCTAGTCCCTGGCAAGGCTGAAAATTTTTGCAAAGCCCAAAACCTAAAAGGCGTAAACTGCTACCCCAGCCACAAAGAAATGCTGGATACAGAAGCCCTGGATGCAGTAAGCATATGCACATATAACACGACCCACGCAGAATGTACAATTTACGCCCTAAAAAAAGGCATACACGTGCTATTGGAAAAGCCCATGTGCGTAACCACAACGGAAGCCCTGGCTATAATAGAAGCGGAAAAATGCTGCGGCAAACTATTATCCATAGGCTTCCAACCAAGATTTGACCCAAACATGCAAAAAATTAAAGAAATTGTAGAATCAGGCACTTTGGGCAAGGTCTACTACATCCAAACAGGCGGCGGAAGGCGGCGCGGCATACCCGGCGGTACTTTTATAGAAAAAAGCACCGGCGGAATCGGTGCTTTGGGGGATATAGGTTGTTACTCGCTGGATATGGTATTAAACGCCATAGGGTATCCGCGCCCCATTAGTATATCGGGCTACACATCCGATTATTTTGGCACAAATCCCGACTACAACGGCAACGATGCTGCGCGTTTTAGCGTAGACGATTTCGCCGCCGCATTCATACGGCTGGAAGGCGGGATAGTGCTGGATTTTCGTATCTCCTGGGCAATGCACATAGATACCCCAGGCGACACCCTAATCCTAGGCACAAAAGCAGCCCTGCGCATCCCCTCAACGGATTGCTGGAACGGCAGCCCCGGCGGCCCTATGACCCTCTACACAGATGTTGCAGGTATACAAGTCCAAACCCAAATCCCGATGCTGGAAGAAGACCCAAACGGCCTTTTCTATCAAAAAATCCGCTCTTTCCTTGACGCTATCCACACAGGAGGCCCTGCCCCCGTACCCAGCAGCCAAATATTGCACAATCAAATGATAATAGACGGGATAGTAAAATCCGCGGCAATGGGCCGGGAAATCACATTCTAAAACACCGGCACAACCCCATAATAGTTATCCAAAATAAACTGCCGTACCCTGTCCGATTGCAAATGCCTAAGTAAAGTATGCATATTAGGGTTATCGGCGTCCTCAGGCCTTACCACCAGCATATTGGCATAGGGGGAACCCTCAACATATTCCATAATCAAGGAATCTTCCAAAGGGTTAATTTCAGGGGCACCTGTCAGCACATGGTTGGTATTAATAATAGATAAATCCGCCTCATTTGCCAGCAAAACCCTGGGCAGCAAAGCCGGGGCAATCTCAATAAACCTTAGGCTAAGGGGGTTATCTATAATATCGTTATCCACCGTGGCTCGCATTCCGGCATCAGGGTCAAGGTTTAAAATCCCATGCTGCTCCATTAACAGAAGCGCCCTGGGCCCGTTAACGGCGCAATCGGGGATGGCCACAAGCCCGTTATATGGCAGCTGGCTAATATCCGAAAGGGTCATGGAATAAGCCCCCATTGGCTCGATATGAATAGCCCCCATTACATGCAAAACATTGCCGGTTTGAAGTGTAAAATTTTCTAAAAAAGGCATGTGCTGAAAGAAATTGGCCTCCAGTTGGTTCTGTGCCAATGCCGGGTTGACCATGCCAAACTCCGTAAACTCCACAATTTCAAGCAAAATACCATCCTCTAACAAAAACGGCGCAATATATGACAAAATTTCCGCATGAGGCCGGGGCGTTGCGCCAACGCGCACGCGCACCGGCCCGTCGCCATCGGCAGTTGCCGCGCCATTATTGCAGGCCGTAAGGCTAAGGGTAAGTAATACTACACACAGTGCTAAAGATAGCAGTTTTTTCATGTCAAATACCTCCATAAATTAATGTTATACCGAAGTGCGAAAACATTAACCTCCTCTGTCGCCAAATCTGCGTAGAAGCATTCGCAGATTCGGCTCGTCGTCGGTAAATGTTTTCAGCATTCGGTGTAGTTAACAGCTGCATAATACTTTTGCTTAAGAAGCAAAGCGGCATAAGAATTTGACATGTTCCGCGGGGCATGTCAGGTTTTTTTATGCAAAAAAATAAGCCCATCCAGGGCTTAACTTTCGCTTACGTAAGCATAAACGCTCATCTTCCGGCAGGCCATAAAGCCATACCGGGGGAGTTAGCACCGTGCAATTGCCGGTTGCTGGGTTTCACAGGGCCCTGATCCCTCCACCTCTCTTGATGAATATTCAGTTGTTACAACGTATGATAACAGAAAAATCTGATATGTCAACATTCGTATAAGACATGCACAGGCACAAAATCTTCTGCCGGATTATCAAGAAAAACCACCTGCCTGCAAGAATTCAGAATTCTTGTATGCAGGTGGTTTTTTTCGCGAAACATGCATACACCCATTCCATAAACGCGAATCAAGGGCTGAACGATATCCCGCACCCCGCGTCACCCGGGGCTGACGGAACTTTCCTGCTCCGCCAGCACAGTGGGACGTAATGGTAAACGGGCTTGCAACTGAAATGGACGTAGTGCCTCAAATCGTAAATAGCAGAACCTTATACCGATTCCAATTTAAATCCTATCTGCCTATCGCGGCTAAACGCGGGAAAGCGCTTGCTCCGCGTTTCCCGCAGCCGCTCTGTCAGATAGGTTTAAATTTGGAATCGGTATTAATACCCTTACGCTTCGTAGCAGAGTTTGTAGGCCAACAAGTCGAGTGGATAGGTTCGCTGCAAATGGTTGTTGTGTATGAATTACAGTAGGGTTGTTCATCACTTGCTCCTTTATTGTAACTGCAGCGCAGGCTATGATATATTATACGTGCATTAGGATTCCGCATTTCAGGAGACAAGGACACCATGAAGTCAAAAGACGCAACCCCTTTAGGCTATGTACAGCTAACCAGCGGCGCAATGCCCATATTCCCAATGCATGACATATTACTAAACTATACTTTCGAAAACCCAGACCATTGGGATGATTTAAAACAAGAGGTTAATCTCATAATCCGCGCATATACCCAAACCGCATATAAGCAGTATAAACTGAAAACCAATCTGCTGCCTATAGAGGGCAGTGTAATGGTAAGAACCCAGTATCAGTATTTCCTAAGCCGCGACGGAAAAACCACACGGAAGCAAGATATAGAAATAACAGATGAAACCACTGCCCTAAAATACGTAGAGTTTCAAAACCGGGCAGATGTAAGCATAGGTACACGCTCAACAGAATACTTCGGCTTAAGCATAGGCCACAGCAAAGGCAAACCGGTAGAGCAAATATGGCTGCTTGCAGAAGATATAGACTCATTGCTAGACGGCAATACCTTCTCGCGCCATATATTGCAAGATGAAGCCACGGGAAAGAAACACCCCGGCAACGCAGGCATACTATATGTAAGCCTAACAAGGCTTTCCAAGGAAGAAAGCCCGGCAGGCGAATTGGCTCTGTTCTTGTTGGGAAAACTAAAAAGCCCCAATGACAAAACAGTGAAAAAAATAGCGGAAACCTTTAATATCAGCTTTACGGCATTCAAAGAGAATAAGGAGGTCGCAGAAATGCTCTCACTTAAAGAAAGAGGATGGCAAGAAGGACGGCAAGAAGGACGGCAAGAAGGCGTAATAGATAGTATAAAAAAATTTGCCGACCTTATAGCAAAAGGCTATTCGCCTGAAGACGCAATGCGCATAATTAGTGAAGAAGAAGGCATTTTAGAAAGCTTGTAGATTCATACCACACATCAAAAAACAATAAAGGGGCTGGAAGCCGACACTATGTCGCCATCCAGCCCCTTTGCTGTACTTAGAAAGCCGCTTCTTTGAGTATAGTCATTCCGCCTGAAAACCACCCCGATACGGCAGTCTTTTTGCCGTAATACTGCGTCAGCACCTCCTAGCTTGCCTTATGGGCAAGTGTCGTCGGCACTTCCTTGTCTTATGACAAAAATCCTCGCCGCCTCGGGGTGGTTTTCAGACTGAATGACTATAGCAACAGCGAAATCAATGAGAAACAGCCCTGCCCGAGCCGAAAATCGCGAACGCTACAACGTGTTTTCAGCAACAGGCAGGACTGTTTTCGAATTATTTCGCCATAAACACAAAAAGGCCGGACAAAAAACTCACCCAGCCGTAACTCACAATCAGCAAACCTGCGTTTATACCCTACCGCTTAACATTATTCCGCCAATCCAAATACCCCTGCTCCAGCGCAAGAAGAAGCGCCTCTGCCGAAGCCAAATTACTGGCCATGGGTATATTATGCACATCACAAAGCTGCATAGCGGAAATAATATCAGGCTCATACTGGCTCTGGCTAATAGGGTCCCGCAGGAAAATCACCAAGTCTATATCGTTAAGGGCGATTTGCGCTCCCATCTGCTGCCCGCCGCCTAAGTGCCCGGCAAGGTACTTTCTAACCTGTAACCCGGTAGCATCTTCCACCAACTGGCCCGTTGTGCCGGTTGCGTAAAGGCGGTGCTTGCTAAGGATATGGCGGTACGCTACGCAAAGGTTCTCCATTAATTTCTTTTTGTTATCATGTGCTACTAATGCGATGTTCATAGTAATTATCACTCCTATAATGTCGTTTCGTTTGAAATTGGGCTTCGTCTGTCGCTGATTCTGCGTAGAAGCGCTCGCAGAATCAACTCGTCCTCAGCCCATTTCAAATCGAAATGACTATATCATCATCGGTTAACTCATCCACATCCCGCTTAAGCCCAATATTAAGCACGATGCCCATAGCAATCATATGCACCCAAATCATGGACCCACCATAGGAAAGAAACGGAAAAGGCATACCGGTAGTAGGCAAAAGCCCCGTAACAACCCCCACATGCACAAAGGTCTCAAAAATTAATAATCCCGCAACCCCTACAGCAATAAGCCGACCCTGTATATCTATAGCCCTTAAGCCAATCAACAAACATTTTATCACCATTAGCATCACAATACCAATTAGCACAACGCCGCCAACAAATCCAAACTGCTCCGCCATAACAGAGAATATCAGGTCATTATGGGCAACAATCAGGTATATCTGGTTATTCCTAAAACCCTGGCCTGTAAGCCCCCCAGATGCAATAGCGCGCCTGGAGCCTGCAACTTGAAGTACCGCGTCTGGGTTAGGGTCAGCGCTTAATGCGGCCTGGATACGGTCAAGCTGATAATCCCGCAGGATACTGCCCAAGATGATGGGCGTCTCCCGCTGCAAGTCAAACCAAATCAGCACCAAAATAGGTGTAATAACTAAAATACCCAGTAAAATATAACGCAGTTTAAGCCCGGCGGTAAACAGTATCACTATCGAAACAAACAAAACCACCAGCGCCGCAGATAAACTTGGCTGCTCCAGAACCAAATAAAACGGCACAGCAATGGCTATCAAAACCAAGATAAGCCAATGTATACGGTTAAAATCATCCTTCTTAACATCAAGAAATTTCGAAAGAAACAGTATCATAAAAATCTTGGCAAACTCCGAAGGCTGTAAACTCAGCGGCCCAATAACAGGCATAGGTATCGGAAGCCAGCGCGCCGTACTGGTGGCGTCATCTGCGCCTATTAACATTACCGCTATTAAAAGCAGCATCATAAACCCATAAATAAACAGGTATAGCCGGGTAATATGCCGGTAATCTATACAAGCAAATATCAGCATCAATACAGTACCGGTAATAATAAACATCCGCTGCTGCCGCCACAGCCCGCCAAAAAGTGCTGCTTCCCTAGCTGGCATACCAATATGGTTAGAAGATGTATAAATCATCGCAACGCCAAATATACCAACGCCAATTACACATAACGCCAGTAAATAATCAAAGGATTTTAACCCCCGTATAATGGCCTGCTTTTTTGTCATGGGTTATTATCGCCTTCTCATGCTTTTTATGGGTATCTCCGCTTTTAGCCGCGGGGCTTCTTCCCCACCTTCTGGGCTCTGCTGGTGGATATGCAAATCAAACTCGTCGTCGTCTATATTGATATATTGCTTTAGCACTATCAGCAGGTCGTTTTTCATCATTTCCAGTACATGGGCCGAGCCGTCCATCCTGTCTGTTACCAAAATCATTTTAAGCCTATCCCGCGCTATGTCCTTGGAGGGGGCGAGCTTCCTAAATAATGATATCATGTGCTTTCTCCTTTATGCGCGTGTGAAAAAATTCTTTAACCGTACAAGAAAATTCACGTCACCAAGCAAGTCCATAAGCGGTACGGTTTCACCCAACACCCGCCTTGTAATATCCCTAAAAGCCTGCCCTGCCAAGGATTTTTCATCCAGAACGCAAGGCTCGCCTCTATTAGATGATACAATTATGCTTTCATCGTCCGGCACAATGCCCAATACGTCTATAGCCAAAATATCAGATACGTCTTCAAGGGTCATCATATCGCCGCGCTTTACCATGTTGGGCTTAATGCGGTTTAATATTAACAGCGGCGGCGGCAGTTCGCTTGCCTCTAACATACCTATAATCCTGTCTGCGTCCCGCACGGCGCTTACCTCTGGTGTTGTTACTACCAGTGCCTTGTCCGCGCCTGCAATGGCATTTTTAAAGCCCTGTTCTATACCGGCAGGGCAGTCTATTAATACATAGTCAAATTCTTCCCGCAGCTGAATGCACAGTTTGCGCATTTGCTCTGGGTTAACGGCGTTTTTATCCTTGGTTTGTGCCGTTGGCAAAAGGGACAGGTTAGGAAGGTTCTTATCCCTAATCAGTGCTTGCTTAAGCCTGCAATTGCCTTCTACAACATCTACCAGGTCGTACACTATGCGGTTTTCTAAACCCATAATCACATCCAGGTTTCTTAAACCGATATCCGCGTCTACAAGTGCGACCTTTTTACCCTGGGCGGCAAGGCCCGTGCCAAGGTTTGCAGTGGTGGTGGTTTTTCCTACTCCGCCTTTGCCGGAGGTGATTACTAACACTTCGCTCATGGTTCCCCCTCGTTTGTCTTGTGTATTTTTAAATCTTACAGGGGCGCGATATATACCGCGCCTTCCTGGATATATGCCCAGGCCCCCTTGCCGCGTGGTACCTGGGAGGAATCCTCAGGTATGTATGTTACGACATGGGCAATGCGTATCTGGGTAGGCTGAAAGTCCAGGGCCGCAACAAAGCAGTTTATGTCCCCGCCTGTGCTGCCCGGCGCACCGGCCCATGCAGTCCCTTTCAAGGAGCCAAGTACGATAATATTGCCTGTGGCTTTAATTTCTGCACCGGGGTTTACGTCCCCTACAATTACTATAGAACTGTTTTGCCTAACAATCTGGCCGGAGCGCACAGCGCCGCGGTAATAAAATGTTTCCATTTCGGTAGGCAGCATCCCCGGAGGCGACGCCGGTATCAGCTTAGGCTCGGGCTCCGTCGGAGGCTCTATTACGCTGGTATCATCGGCAACAGAGATATTTAAGTTAGCCTCAAGCTGGATGATATCCAACAGCATTTTTTCTTCACTGGAAGATAGTTTACGGCCTTTGAAATTGACGGTAGTATCCGCGCCTTCAAAGAAATTTCTTGACCCGGCCACCCTTTTACGCAGCACATCCTTGATAATATTAAAGTCCGTTTTATCGTCTAATAGGATGCTAATACCGTCACGGCGGCCCTTCAGTATAACGCATTGCTTTTCTTCCAGTACATCTTTACGAGTTTGTGTTGACATAATGTACGAAATGCCTCCTTTGTTGGGGTGGTAGCTGTTTTGCCTTAGGCAAAAACCGTAAATTATATTCAGCTTAGAAACGTGGCCGAATATAATTTACTAGCTGGGACGTAATGTGTTTAAGGGTGCAGGGCCCTCAGACTCCAGTTCTTGCCCTAGGGCCACGGCAATCATATCCCGGGCAATCCTGGCAGATATTTGGGTATAGGCCAAAGTTGAACCAAAGGGTATGTTTACATAAATAGAAATCTGTGGATTGTCTATGGGTGCAAATGCGCCAAAGGCCGAATGGGGAAAGCGGGTTACAAATTGCTCGGTAGTGCTGGTTTTACCGGCTACGGGTATGGGAAAGCCCCGGAACAGCCCAACTGCCGTACCATTCGCACCGGGCTGGGTTACAAGGCGCATTCCCTCGGTTACGGTATCCCATGTAGATTCGGAAAACTCCAGCCCCATGCAAACCGGGACAGGCTCTTTACGCATTACGGTATGGCCGTGGCTATTTTCTATGTGGCTGACCATGTGCAGCGGGTAGTTTACGCCACGGTTGGCAAAAACGTTCATGACCCTGGCCATTTGCGCCGTTGTATAGTTGTTTAGGCCCTGGCCCATAGCCGTGCGCACCGTGTCTCCGTCGAACCACTGCTGGTCCCGGACGGGGGCATTAATGTTTTGGAAGCGCTTAAACTCCGGTGACGCCATCCGAGAATGTTCAAACAACGCCCCACTTGGGTAATGTAGCGGTTGGCAAAAAAATTCTAATAATTCCACACCGCTGCTTTCATGGAGGCCGAAGTGCCTCATATATACGTTAAGGGTTTCAATGCGCTGTAATGTGCTGGTGGGGGCTGTGGTTATATTGTTGCCCAGCCGCCAAGCCGCTTCGGCAAAAAAGTAGTTGCAGCTTACGGCAATGGCCTGTGCCACGTTAATGCTGCCATGCCCGCCGCTGCGGTGCCAGCAGTGTAAGGGCGGATGCCCGGCCCTGGTAAAGGCTACGCCATCCGAGATGCGGGTACTTGGGCCTATTGCGCCGGCTTCAAGGGCGGCAACGGCCGTTATCATCTTGAAATTTGAACCCGGTGCACGGGGCTCCCTAAAAACCCTGGCATTCGCGGGATAAGGGTCAAGGAAATATATGCGGTTGAAATATTCCGTGTCAAAATTATTAACCAGCCGATTATTATCATAGGAAGGATAAGATACCGCCGCAAGCACTGCCCCGGTAGGCACATCCACAATCATGATTGAACCTGTAGAAGGGTCCATATTAACCTGTTGTGGGGTGATTTCCCATTCGCTTATTTTTTGAATCAACACGTCCCTGGCGGAACCGGGGCGGGTTAATAGCTGTGCCTCTATTGTGCCGTCTGGGTCCGAAATTTGCTGTGTACCTATAAGGGTTAGCAGCATCATAGCGGGGGATATGCGCCCGGAGCGAATGCCCTCTGTTATGATACTGTGGATATGCAATATATCATCCCTTGAGGTTCCGGCGTTGGGGAAGCGCTGCAGGATATACCCTTGCATAGCCATTGCAGGGCCTTCTTCCGTTTCCAGTACGGCGCGGATGTCTAGGTTATGCCCTTCAACGAAGTTGATAAACACTTCCTGTAACGTAACCGCACGCTCCCGAGGGTTACTCAAATTTATGCGGTTAATAAGCGCCCGGGCTAAATAATCTTTTAGCATATTGTATGCTGACATTTGCAGTTCCAGGTCTATAGTTAGGAATAACCGGTCCCCCGGTTGGGATTCTTGTATGATTGTGGGCTGGCCTATCCTATGCCCTCTGTGATTAAAATGAATGACTTGCTGGCCGGGTGTGCCCCTAAGATACGGCTCCATACTGCGTTCAAGCCCTTGCCGGCCGTACATGCACTGGGGGGTATAGCCCAGATGCTCGTTGGCTTCCAGGTCTTCTGCGGTAATTTGGCGTATATAGCCTATTATATGTGACATGTATCTCCCGGCTGGGTATTCGCGCTTTGCTTGGAAATCTATAAACATGCCTGTGAAAGTGGCCCTTCTTTCTTCTATAGCGGCCACGGTTTCTTGTGATATGTCTATTGCGAACAATATTGGTGTAGGGTCAAAATGATCCACCCAAATCAGCCGCTGCATGAAAATCATAGAGCGGAAGTTTAGGATGCGCCTGGCGTCTTCATTGCTCATTTCCGGGTCTATACGTTCCCGTTCCCGTAGGAATAGGAAGCTTTCCTCTGCTGTGGCCTCCTGGTAGTTTGGGACTACCATTTCCCTTTTCCAGTGGTTTTGCACGTGGGTTCTGCTGTCTATAAACTCCAAAGGGTCTAGAGATATGGGGAATTCGTCTATATACTGCTCCCCGTTTTGTTCCAGCAGAAGGGCCAACTCCAGCAGGGCATCGTTTGAAATTTGTACGCTTGGGTCCATTTTTGCTACAAAAACCAGACGGTTTACGGCCAGAGGACGGCCGTGCCTATCGTAAATAGAGCCCCGTAATGCAGGTGTTGGGATTGTTACCTCATGGGTAGCAGGCGGTGCCTGCAAGAATGTATGCGCTTGAACGATTTGAAGTTCGAAAAGCTGTAACAGCAATACCCCAAACAACACCACCGATACAATGAACAGCCAAAGGACGCGGTGAGTTATAAACTGGTATATATATTTACCGATATCTTTGATTAGTTCCATCATATTCGGCACTACTCCTTTTTGAACAGATTCCGGTTTGACGCTTCGAAGACTTCCACACGCACATTAATAAAATGCAATAGGCTGTATAAAGGTATCGAAAGGGAAATAGTGTATATAGTTGTTGGCAAAATTATTGTGCGGGCGTACAGCGCCAAGTTTAAATGCCCCAGGAAAAGGAACGACGATATATATATCATAAACTGCTGGAACAGCACGGCTATCAACACAATAAAAAACGGTAAAACATAGTTATCCTTAAAAAAGTCCCTAAATGGCTTACCGGATACATACCCAATTATAAGGCCAAAAAGCGCGAACATCCCAATAGGGCCGCCAGAAAATATATCTTGCAAAAGCCCTGCCGAGAACCCGAAAATTGCCCCTTCAACGTCGCCCCTTAGTACGCCGTAACTTACGATAAAGATAAGCGCAGTGTCCGGAGTAACGCCAAATACGGCCACAAGTGGCAAAATGGAGGTTTGTGTCACAAAGTTTATCAGAATAAGGACGCCCATGACAAATACTCTCATGCTAACTTACGCCTCCTTTGCCTGGGACACAAATATGTTGGCGGCAATCGTTTGTTTTCACACTCAGCCCTCTGCAGTTAAGCCTGTTGCATCACCAAATAGCTGGTTGACTACCATCACGATATCTATCCGGTCCAGATTAACCGAAGGGCGGACAATGGCGTATTGGGTTAGCCCCTCTGGGCTTGGGTGAACGCTTACAACTGTGCCTACATGCAAACCCTGTGGGAAAACCGTGCCATGGGCAGAGGTTGTAATCTCGTCCCCGGGCAGAAACCGGGCGGTATCTACAATATGCCTCATGCGCATTAACCCGTCGTTTCGAAGGTCTAAGTCGCCCCCAACCGTGCCAAGGTCCTCTGTGCGGGCGTTGCGGGCGGCGGCGGCGAAATTATTGTCCATTACCGATACCACCAGGGCGTGATTGGGGCCGGTTTCATGTATTACACCCAACACTCCACCGTCGCCAAGTACTACCATGTACGGAAAAACACCGTCGTTTTCCCCTACGTCTATGTTGAAGCTTGACTGCCAGTCGTTGGGGTTTTGGCCTATGATTCTTGCGCCTATCATGGGCAGCTGTGGATAGCGTTCGCGCATACTTACTATGGTGCGCAGGCGAATGTTTTCTTCGTACAGGGCTACCATGCGGGCGTTTTCGTTTGACAGGCGGATATTTTCTTCTACCAGCGCCTGATTTTCGGACAGTATTTCCGCACTGCGGGCCAGGATGTAAAACCGCCCGCCAATCCAGCCTGTTGCCGAAGACGCGCCCCTTTGCAGTGGTACAACTATATAACTAAGTCCGCGCCCTATAAAGCCTGTGGGCGCAACCCCAGTTATGGATACTATAATAGCAGCAAAACAAAACAATATGCCAAAGGCCAGAAACAGCCGTTTGTGCCGGTTAATAAATTCCATGTTTTTACCTCCAGGTTTTAGAAGCTATTATAAGCTTCTTAGAACTTAATCTTTCCAGGGGTTATTAAAACATTGGCAAGCTGTTTTAGATTCTCAAGCACAATACCTGTACCGGCTACAACGCAGTTAAGAGGCTCATTGGCCGAGTGTACGGGTATGCCCGTCTCGTGGGTGATTAACTCGTCTAGGCGCTTTAGCAATGCCCCGCCGCCGGCCAGCATTATACCGGAAACCATTATGTCGCTTGCAAGTTCCGGCGGGGTTTTTTCCAGGGTGAACCTTATGGCGTCTACGATTTTTTCCAGGGATTCCGAAAGGGCCTGCCTGGCTTCTACTTCGGTCATCACAATGGTGCGGGGCAAGCCCGATACCAAGTCCCGCCCGCGTACCGGCTGCTGTATGGATTCGTCGGGCCTAAATGCACAGCCCAGGTTAATCTTAATATCTTCCGCAGTACGGTCGCCGATGGCCAGGCCGTGCACGCGCCTTACATAATGTACGATGGCACTGTCAAACTCGTCTCCCGCTGTGCGTAAAGAACGGCTTGAGACAATGCCACAAAGGGAAAGCACCGCAACCTCGCTGGTGCCGCCGCCTATGTCTACTATCATGCTGCCTACGGGTTCTGACACGGGAAGCCCCGCGCCTATTGCCGCAGCCATAGGTTCTTCTATAAGTGTAACGGAATTCTTCGGTACGCCGGCAGAGAATGTGGCTTCAAAAACCGCACGCATCTCCACATCCGTAACGCCGCTTGGGACGCAAATTACAATCCTGGGCTTGCGGCTTAAAAAGCGGGTTGCACGGGCTTTTTGGATAAAATATTTTAACATTGCCCTTGTTGTTTCAAAATCGGCTATTACCCCGTCTTTTAAGGGGCGTATTGCTACTATATTACCGGGGGTACGGCCAATCATCTGCTTGGCTTCTTCGCCTACTGCCATGACTTTCTTGGTGTTGGTATTGGTTGCTACCACGGAAGGCTCGCTTATTATTATGCCTTGGCCCTTTGCGTAAACCAGAGTGTTGGCTGTGCCAAGGTCTATTCCTAAGTTTTGTGTGAACATATGTGCCTGCTTTCCAAGTATTGTTATATAGTTATGTGTACTGGCTAAAGTATGCCCATCAAACCCAATAATAACCAGGAGAATGGGGAATTATATGTAATTATCCCACAAAAACGAAGTATTTACAAATATATTGGGTTAAATAAAAAATAGCCCCACCTGCCCCACAGCAGGGACTAAAAAAGCCCCCTTTATTAGAAGCGGGCTTTACAGCATATGCACTAACTTAGACAGGAAATGAACACCCGACGTCAACATAAATGCTTAAGTGAAGCGAAGCAATCCAAGATTGACGGAAGCTGGTTTTGATACTAATGGTAAACCTTTTCTCGGTTTTGTTCCATAATGACTATTGTTCCTTATGAACTTGCATCATCTCTAGCAGCCAGGATATGTTCTCTCCCAGTCGTATCATGGTTCTTTCGCCTTCATTGTCCTTGTCGTAGTCGCCTATGTCCCGGCTTAGGCTCATGTTCCAATACGAACTGCCTGGGATTATCATGTCGCAGATTAGGAACATATGCTGGATAGAGTCCAGGGTGTGTATGCCCCCGGCCCGCCTTACCGCGCTTACCGCCGCACCTATTTTCCTGGAGAAAGCGTTGCCGTCCCGGCGGGACATAAAGCCCGTACGGTCGATTATGGCCTTGGTTTCCGGTGTTAGGTCCGAAAAATAGGTAGGCGAGCCTATTACTATTGCCTTGGCGGCTTTCATTTTGGGGTACAGCTGGTTTATCCAGTCATCTATGGCACATTGGCCTGTATGGGTGCCGCAGTTGCCGCAAGCTTTGCAGCCATGTACAGCGCGGCCTCCGGCTTGAAAAAACTCTACTTCGTGGCCGGCTTCATTACATACCTTCAGTACAGTGTTAAGCATTCCGGCGGTGTTGCCCTCATTGCGGGGGCTGCCGTTTATTGCAAGGACTTTCATATAAATCCCTCCTCTGGGTTAACGCTTTGGGTGTGGATTGGCTTGTTCCCGGTTCTTATGCGAGTTCGCTTTACTTGCTTGCAATTATACTTTCGATAATACGGTCAGGGGAGATGCCTTCCTTTGTAACATCGGGCCTTAGGGTTATGCGGTGGCGCAGTACCGGCACGGCCATGCTGCGCACATCATCTATTGTTACATAGTCGCGCCCGTTTATGGCAGCGAAGGACTTCGAAGCTTGCAGCAGCGAAATGCTTGCCCGTGGGCTTACGCCTATTTGTACGGGGCTTATGCGCCTGGTAGTTTCTGATACATTTACTATATAGTTGAGGATATTGTCGTCTACCGCTACGGCTTGCACTTCTTGTTTGGCCTGGCCTATGGCTTCCGGGGTGCATATTGGGGGCAGTTTCTGCTTTGGGGCTGTGTTTTCGTGGTGCGTTAGCAGTATTTGCTTTTCTGCGGCTACCCCTGGGTAGTTTATATATAGTTTCATCATGATGCGGTCTGTTAAAATTTTAGGCAGGTAATGGGTCTGGTTGCATGAGACTATTATGAAATGTGGGTCAGGCAGAATAAACGACTCGCCTCCAAAATCGGCTAAATTTTTCTTTTCCCTGTCTATTGCATCAATAATATGGTTATGGGGCCAAAATTGTGTATGGATAAGCATTTGTGACAGCTGTGGTGTTGGGTCTAGTTCTTCCGTATTGAAATGGATATCTGCATGGAAAACAGGGGAGAACAATGCGCCCGGCTGGGACATACACTGGTGAGGGTTTTCCTCGCTTCGGACAAGGACGCTGAAGAACCTGTCTGACGTGGTATTTTCGGAAAACCGGCAGTAATCATAGCCTAGCCCTAACCCGCCGGCCAGGGCCTTCGCCCACTGGGTTTTCCCCATGCCCGTGGGCCCTATTAATAATATGTGCCCGCCGGCAAAAAATGCTGTTAATGCCAACTCTGTTACTACTTCCTGATTTAGCACATGATTGCTTACATACGATTTTATACATTCGTTAATATTTTGTAACATATATATCTCCTTGAGTGCCTTAACAGGCCCTTAAAATTAGTGGTATACTGGGATTATAGCAGTTTCGCAATAGATGTGGAATAAGAACCTATCGTTAGGAGATATATATGTTTTCAGCTTTTTCATCGAATTTATGGGCATCGGCCCTGGCACAGGGGTATAAGTTGGATTATTGGTTGGGGACTACGGGAGGCCCGTCTATTTCAGATGTTGGCAGCGACGCCGCTTACCTGGCCTTTCAAAAAATAGATATTGCAACACTTATATGTATGCATATAGTAGATACCACCCGCCGGGATTGGCGCGAAGTGCTTGCAAAAGACGCGGACCATTTAAAATGGGCAGAGGGCTTGCAGGATAAACTGCAAAATATTGCGATTATATATGTACTTGCTGGAAACGGCACAGCCCCATGGCATAGGGGTGAGCCCGAAGGTTTTACCGATTATCATGGACAGCAAGCCTACAGCGTGTTTTGGTGGCTGGATTTAACTTCCGGGGCCGTGACGGTGCCAAAGGGCCAGCCGTCCCAGCTTTTTGGGATAAGAGGGCTTATTGAAAAGGCCCGGGCAGAGGCCGTTAAAACCGTGGGTGAACATGGCGGCCAGGGCTTAGCCGAAAGCAGGGGTTCTTTTTCCGAACAAATGCCCCCGGGTAAGAAATGGGTGGCTACCTACGCCCAACCAGTGCGGCGTGTGCCCTTAATGACGTATTTGTTTGTTGGGATTAACGGCATCGTGCTGTTACTTATGTACATGGCGGGGTACCCGGCGGATATGTGGGTGCCCGCCCGGTTTGGGGCTATAGTACCTGCTTTAATATTGGAACAGGGTGAGTGGTACCGGCTTTTTACGGCAATGTTTATCCATTTTGGTTTGGCCCATTTTCTTACCAATGTTATGGGGCTTGTGATATTTGGCACACGAGTCGAGAGATACTTCGGGCGGCTGGCCTTTTGCCTGTCGTATATTTTTACCGGGCTTATGGGGTCGGTTTTTAGCCTGTATTTTACCAGGGGCTATGCCGCAGGGGCTTCTGGGGCGGTTTATGGGCTTATTGGCGTGATTTTTGCGTATACACGCATTACCGGCCGCTCCATTGAACTTATGAACTGGTATATCATGTTCTTGTTTGCCGGGATGGGCATTGCCATGGGCTTTATGACCGACGGCGTTGATAATTTTGGCCATTTGGGCGGGCTTGTTGGCGGGTTTATTATTGGCGCTGGTATGGTTGGGGTTTTGCGGTTAAGGGGTAAGGGTTAGCCCAAGGTTTTGTATCTTTGCCCTTCATTCCCATGACATAACTTGCATTAGCTTTTCGCTCCCGCGGCGGATTATAATATCGCGGGAGGGATGCAAAATGAAAATCATACATAAATATCAAAATGTTTTTGGTGTAGTACTAATTCTGGCGGTGATTGCGGCAGTTTTGGCCGCGGCGCATTTTAGGGGTAGGCCGTCACCGGAGTTTGTAGAGTATGCGGCCTTTGTTGAGGCGGTAAATGATGGGCTGGTTGAAGGCGTAGTTTTATCTTCCGGGGCGGAAATTAGTTTTACTTTTGCCGACGATTCCGCCACTTACATAACAAATAACCCGCGCAGGGACGATTTTAAAGAATTTTTGCTGCTAGGCGGCGTAAGCGTAACCGAGCGCGCACCTGCCGGTGAGGGCTTTCTTCAGTTGGCCTTTATGCTTGGGGTTTTGGCCGTTGTTGTGTTTGTACTGCACCGCCGGTCCGGAGGGATGCGGGCAAAAAGCGGCTTTAACCCAGCGGCGGTAAACTTGGAATCCGGCGGTAAGGCTTACGGTTTCAATGATATTGCCGGAAACGTAGAAGCGAAAGAAAGCGTAAGAGACATAGTAGACTATTTAAAGGAACCCGGAAAATACGCACGATACGGCGCAAGGATGCCAAAGGGCATTTTACTCCACGGCAAGCCCGGCACAGGCAAGACCTTGATGGCCCGTGCCATGGCAGGGGAGGCCGGTGTGCCATTTTATGCCGTAAGCGGTTCTGACTTTGTACAGATGTATGTAGGTGTTGGCGCTGCCCGTGTAAGGGAATTGTTTAAAAAAGCCCGTGAAGCCGGCGGCGGCGTAATTTTCATAGACGAAATAGACGCACTTGGAAAAAAGCGCAGCGACGGCCTAAACGGCAACGACGAACGGGAGCAAACCCTAAACGCATTGCTAACGGAAATGCAGGGTTTTACAGACAAAGCAGGTATAGTTGTAATAGCGGCAACCAACAGGCCGGATACACTAGACGAAGCCCTTATGCGTCCGGGCCGTTTCGACAGGCGTGTGGAAATAAGCCTGCCGGATTTAGCCGCCCGTAAGCAGATAATAGCCCTTCATGCAGAAAATAAGCCAATCTCACCCCAGACGGACTTAGAGAAACTGGCAGTAGACACGGTATTTTTCAGCGGCGCAATGCTGGAGGGGCTACTTAACGACGCGGCAATAAACGCCGCAAAGCGCGGAATAGAGGCAATAGAGCCGGAAGATATAACAACAGCCTACTACACGGCTCTAGCCGGCAGCGAAAAGAAGGACCGCAGCGGCATAAGGGAACAGGAGCGCACAGTAACGGCCTGGCACGAGTCCGGCCATGCCCTGGCGGCAACCTTGTTAAGCCCGGAAAACCGTGTGGCCAAGGTAACAATAATCCCCACAACAAGCGGCGCAGGGGGCTTTTGTGTAAACATTCCGCCGGAGCGCATGTACTGGACAAAAAAAGAACTGGAAGAACAGATAATGGTTAACCTGGCCGGCCGCTGTGCAGAGGAGTTGCGCTTTGGCGCGGAAGGCGTTACCACCGGCGCATCCAACGACATAGAAAAGGCCACCCAAACTGCCATGCAGTACGTGGCAAAGTTTGGAATGGGTGAAGGGATAGTAGACCGCATAGCCCTAAAAGACGACCACAACGTAAACAAAGAATGTGTACAGCTTACCGAACGCCTGTATAATGAAGCAAGAAGCCTGTTAAAAGAGAATTATGCAAAGCTGGAAGCGCTGGCCATGAGTCTATTGGAAAAGGAAACCCTGGACGGGGACGAGGTGCGCGCCATAGCCGGGTAGAAAGGACATAACATGATTCGGGAAAAGATACTGCCTACACTAAACAGCGCTTTCGTTTGTCTAAAAAATTCACCCAGACAAACGAAAGCCGCTGTATCACTGATTGCGATATTGGTAATTGCAGCTTTCATAGTCATTGTTACATGCAGTGTTTCCGAGTCTAACATACCAGAAGAGCCGCTAACGGCAGAGCCTGTAGCAGAAGAACGGCTGGCGCTATCTATTATGACATCGCGGTGGTCGGCTGCCGATAGCGATATAAGGCTCCTGCAGCAGTCATATATCCTTACGCAGGTTGAACAGATGTACAGCATGTTGGAGCTGAATGCCTACGGCGAATATATTTACCCGGATTTTTTTGGCGGTATGTACATAAGGGAACTCCAACCCAATTGGCAGTTGGTTATACTCGTTGTTGAGTCAATGTTGTACGAAGCTGTGGCTCACGATGCCTTTAGCCAGCTTATAACCTGCATAAACAGCTTTGAGTTTGTTCAATTCTCCTTCGCGGAACTGATGGAAACCCAAAGGTATGTTACCAGGCTCATAGGCGAAAGACCCGATTGTATTTATGCGCAAAGTGTACATACGTACGAGGTTTCGATGCCGCATAATAGGCTAAATATCTTTTTTAAAGTAGGCAGCGGCGGCTTCTCCTTCGAAGAAGCAGAGGAAATGATGGCCGGGTTTACCCAGTATGTTTTCGACTCACCAATGGTTGATGTGCGTACGATATTTTATTTTGAATTTGGGTGGCCTGGAACTCGCTGGCCCCCTTTATCGTTCATTGCTTTATCTGTTTGGGTAGGTATTTGGGTGGCGGTTATTATAACGTTGATTATTATGTCGGCAAGAAAACGCACAAAGCCCCTTTCCGAGGAAGAGGGTTAGAGCCTTCGAACCGTTTGCCATAGTCTATAGTAGCAGCTGCCTTGAATATTAGACATTTATAAGGCATAATTAGACTATCATGTAATATCTAGGGGGTTCATATTTGTCTCAGCCAATTGAAGATATAATAATGAAAGGCGTAATGGAACTCTTTAAGGGCGACGCTGTCAAATTTTTTGGCATAAACAAACGGATAGTATCGGCCACAACTGTATCGGCAGCAGTTAGAACAGAACTGGTTCATGTCCATGTACAAAAAAATATTAATGACTGGATACTAGAGGCAGACGATGGCTCCTTTATCCACTTCGAATTCCAGTCAAGCCACGACCAAAATGATTTAAGCCGCTTCATGGTTTCAGATGCGATACTGTACTACAAGATGCAAAGGCCTATACGCACTATTGTTGTCTACACCGCAAATATTAAAAACACAACCACCGTGCTAAATGCAGGTGCCATACGCTATAGTGTAGATGCATTTTATATGTCTGCAATGGATGGTGATAGAACATATGAAACCATCCGCGCAAAGGTAGCGGCCGGTGAGCCATTAACCAAGCAAGATTTAATGTCCATAGTGTTTCTTCCCATGATGAAAAACAGTGTGGACAATGTAGCTGTATTTGAAAGGTCAATCAACCTGTCGAAAGAAATCCACGCTAAGGATGAGCAATTGCAGATTCAAGCCATGCTGCAACTGCTGGCAGGTAAATTTATTAAAAACCGCGATATTCTGCTGAAATTGAAGGAGGTACTGAACATGAGCATTATAGGGAAAATGATTTGGGATGAGGGCATGGAAAAGGGCATGGAAAAGGGCATTAGAGAAGGAGCCATTAATATAGCTAAAAAAATGCTAAAACGCGGAACTCCCATAGAAATTGTAATGGAAGACACAGGGCTGGACGAGGCCATTATTAGTAAACTCCAGGAGGAGTTACATGCTTTTGCATAAAGATAAAATTATACGATATTATTTTAGGGTCTGCCGCAACAGACCCTTTTGTGTAATAGCGGCATGAAGTATAGCCGTAAATTCCCATTGTAAATGCAACTCTTAGATTGCACTTGCTTTTAAGCTGAAAAATCAAGGCACTTAGTCTGGAGAAAAATCTTGCGGGAACGCAAATACAGGCTTCGTGGGCTACGCAAACCCAAAAAAAGACACGACAAATTAGCCCGAAAAAGTAATTTTCCAGACTAAATGCAACTCCACCTGCATTTACTTTGATAAGCATTGCAGGTCGAAAAGAAGAAGAAAAAAGGGTTAAAAGGGGCTTATCAGAAAGCCACTGATAAGCCACCTTCCAGTATTGTCTGCAATATCTCCGCTTATGTCAATGGTCGGGTAGTATTTTCCGCAAGAGCGCGGAAAATCTCCACCCTCAAGCCATTGACAACGCTACCTTGCTTCTCAGATTAAATGCAACCAATTTTCCCTTTTCAGACTAAATGCAACACCCCACGCCACAACTGCATTTACTTTGAGAATTAACAGCATGAAGTTTAGTCCAGCGATATCAATGGAAATATGTTGTAAAACGTCGAACAGTATGTTATATTAGTGGCAGAAAGGCCAGCGGCAAGATTCCACAAGCTGTTGCAGAAATAAAAGTACCGCGGAACCGTGAAGTGCCTACCAAGCACGACACGGCGCTCGTAGGGATTGCGAACATCGCCTACCAGCACAGGAAAACCTGCCCCCGCAGCAGACACAGTATACAACATTTCCCCCATTCCTCCAATAACCCCGGAAGGCATGGCAGGTGTAGTTATACTTTTGTTTGCGCTACGGCGTATGACTGTGTAAGTGCTTAAATTTTGATTTCCAAAATTAACAGCGCGTAGGCGATAATGGGTTTAGCACCCATCGCCTACGCGCTTTTTGTTTCCGCTGGCTTTTCTAATACCAGCGGAAGGGGGTGACTTTTAGTGGACAGAATAACCAGAACCATAGATGGACTAGGGCGGATTATCATACCGCGTGAACTACGTTCGAAACTAGATTGGGAAGTACATGACATAATAGAACTTTCTGTCAAAGGCGAAACTATTATCATGCAGCTGGTGGAAAAATACTACGAGAAAGAGGAAAACAGCACAAATACCCAGTAATGCAATATCAGGTACTATAGCGAATTAATTCGAAATCGGTTTCGCCAAGTGCGAACTTAAACTTCAAAAGAGCCCTCCATTCTGCATTGAACCTTTGCAGAATGGAGGGCTAAAATGTAGTTTAAGTTCGCACCCGTCGCAGAAAATGCGTTGAAGCGTTCGCATTTTCTGCTCGGGCGAAGACCGTTTCTCATTTAATTCACTATACTTGTATGGTCATACAAGTTGAAAATCCTATATCTACTGGATAGGATCGCCTTTGTCGGTATCATCAAAACTGCTACACACTCTCTGTCAATATAAAAGCGTTGGGGGTAGCGAAGCACAATCCAAGGCTGCTGAAATCCGCAAGTTTACTGGATTGCTTCGTTGCTACATCCTCAACGCTTTATGTTGACGGAGGGCGTCATACAATAATAGAATAGCCTTACAATTTCTCACGAACATTATGCACTAATTTAGCAAGCATATTTCTTTCTTCGTCTGATAAATCACCCAAAACCTGAGCCATATATGTTTCGGCTATTGGCGCCAATAAAATAAATAATGCTTGCCCATCGCCGCTTAAAAATACATTACGACTGCGCGCATCTTTGCCTTTCTTACGGATAATTAACCCCTTGTTTTCCATGCCTTTAAGTATACGGGTTAAGTTTGAATCATTTTTACAACAAAGCTGGCAGATGTCTTTTTGGGTTATTCCATCTTTTCCTATAAGCGCACCCATGACAACAAATTGGTCTATTGTTGTGTTATACCCCTCTTTTTGGAACAATGCAGTTAAATTTTGTTTTGCTTGAAACGCTGTATTAACAAACAGAAAACCTAATGATGAATGTAAATCAAATCGCTCTATGGGGAATCCCTCTTTCTTTCCAATGCTCTAGCACACCTTGATAAGCCTCTCCCTTTTTCAAGACAAAAGGCTTCAGACCAAAGTTTAGCACAAAAAATTGAGTAATCCTACACAAAAGTGATGATTTGTTGTTCTGCATAGAATCAAGTAACTTGGCGGCTTTCTTTTTTACTAGATTTTTGGTTTTGCTATTTTGCATAGGGTCTGAATTAAAGTCTGTTTTAACAACAAGTTTGCCTACTGTCCTTGCCCCCGAAAAAACAAACAGGGTTTTTAGTGCTTTGTAAGCAGAGCTGCCGCCAGCATTTTCATAAGTTACAACTCCAATAGTATGTTTGCCCTTTAATAACTGTTCAATTACAAAATGCCCTCTATCAATAAAAGTTTTAAGTTGACCAGACACCCCACTTGCATAACAGGGAGTTCCAATAATTAGCCCATCTGCTTTTGATATCATCTGGGATAACATTTCTGCGTCATCATCTAAGAAACACTGGCCTGTTTTGTAACAATTACAACACCCTTTGCAAAAAGACATATCTACGTCAGATATATGAAACATTGATATATCTGTGCTATCACTCTTTAGTAGGTTTGAAAACTCATTTAATACTTTTGCTGTCGCTCCATCTTTTCTGTGGCTTGCATTAACTATAATAATTTTCATAAAATCCCCTTCAAATATATTTGATATATCAAGTATATTTGAAGGGGATTGTCGTGTCAAGATAATATTTGATGCATCAACTATTGAACACGGTATTAGCACTTTACTCGGTTATAAACCAATTTAATCGAGTTCGCGTTTGGCGTATCTTGTCGTGAAAAGTTAAATTCAATCCAAATTGTTATTGCGTTTGTGTGATTGCCAATAGAGAAAGCAAGCTACTAGCGCTGCGATAATAATAGCTATTATGGAAAAATCGATGATTCCCTCCAGTTGTGCAAAATTCATCGAGTAATTCCATATTGTATGAAGTATAAGCACCGGCACTATAGAGAAATATTTCTTAAAAACAGAGACAAAGACAATATGCAGAATAACCCATGCCAAGAAAGCCGCCACAACTGTAAGAGGTTGTCCAAAATCCAGCCGACCGTTTATAACCCATGGTGGAACATGCATCAAGGCAAATAAAATTGCACCAACTCCGATAGCCACTACCTGGGTTTGAAAAAGTCCATAAAGCCTTGTTTGGATAAAGCCTACAAAAATAACATCTTCATGTGCGGCAAAAAAGAAAGTAGTGATTAGTGCAACCACTAACCCTAGGGCATCAACATTATTGAAGCCATTGATAATTCCAGGCAAAATTGCCAAAAAAATAATTGGTATGAGGCTAATCAACAATCCGAACCCGATTGCCTTCCCAAGATTTTCTTTGCGAAACCCAATAGACACAATACGTTGTTTGCGAATTTTAACTACTATAAATACGCCAACAACTAAAAGCGACATGAATATTATGACTACAATCACAAATATATACCACGGCATACTAAGCCTACTAGTAATCGCCGCATAAGCTGAAATAAGAATAACATAGCAAAGCCATACAAGTAACGCTATGATTCCATCTTTCCTTCCATACCTTTGAGGGGTCATCTCATAGATTGACTCCAAAAACATCATCTCCTTTGGGGTTATTTATAGCAGCAGCACTCATGCCAAATTGCGGGCGAAAATCTGAGAAGCTGTATTCAACTTCTGAGTCTATACAAACGCTAACGTGCTATTGTATTCATCCTAACGTCATTACCACTGTCTGCCACAAGTAACACACATTCGATGCATATCGAAAGTGGCTGTTATATGCCTATTTTACAAACCGCTTCACCATCAATAATACGTCCAACTTCTTCCTTAAAGCCGTATGCGGCAAACATTCTTTTAGATGTTATATTATCCGGGTCATATGTTGCAAAGCACCAGTTAGCATCGCCAAAATACTTTGTTTTGACTTTTTCCATCGCAAGGCGGAGGATTTCTTTGCCATATCCTTTTCCTTGATGTTCCATGTCCACAAAAATCCGCCATATTTCATAGCATGGTTCATCACAATAGGGTTCATGGTCTTTATCTGGGTGTGCATAGCCAATCATCACAAACCCGACCATCTTGCCGTCTTTGTATACCGCATATGGGTCAGCTCGGCTGCCATCGCCTCTTTCGGCGTATTTTTTGTTTAAATCATATGCTTGGGCAAAGCTTACTGAATTTGGCGCAACAAAATTATATTGCTCTTCCGTAACGCTCAAATGTATACATTCCACCATTTCTTTATCCAAAATAGATATTGGTTTTAGTTCAATCATAATCAAATCCTCCATTACATAGCGATTTCGTTTGAAATTGGGCTTCAGGCTACGCCGAAAAATGCATTGAAGCGTTGCATTTTCCGGTTTGCATCAGCCCATTACAAATCAAAACGCCTATATCGCAAGGCGAGCGATAATATCTTTACACTCGTCATCGCCTATAGGCGCCCAATCAAGGTCGGTTTTGGCAAAACTAAGGCTTTCGAAAAGTTCTGCCATGTCATTTTCATCGGGATGATATACGGCAAAAACAGCCGCAGCTTCCCCAAATGGCTTCATGCGAATTTTATCAAGCAAGATTGTGACAGCCGCCTTTTCATACCCCAAGCCCACATAATCTTTGTCAATCATAATGGGCAGTATACGATAGCAGATTTCTTTGTAAACGGGGGAGTTGGCAAAATAAACATAGGTAATAAGTCCAACCATTTTGCCGTCGGCATAAATAGCAAGGCTCTCTCGCGGCCTGATGTTTCTGCGGTTATTCTCAAAAGTATACGCAAGAGCAATTGCATTAGTGCCCACATAATCCTTCCGCTTTTCGGGAACGGTGAGAGCTATACATTCTTTCATCTCCTCATCCAAAAGTGTGATTTTTCTAAGTTCTATCATGTTGACATCCCCTTTTGTTTTTCAGATTTTTCTATTGCGGTATTGCCCTTGCCTTTTTGGAAATAAACATAATGTACATAAGAAGCGGAACCCCAATAGCCAAAAGCGTCCCGCCGCCCATCATAAACAGCATTGTGCCGCTGCCCCCGGCCAGGGGAAGTTCGAAATCCCACATGTTACCCACAAACCAGTCTACATCATCGCCTATGCCGCTTGGAATGCGTACAAATTCAAGGGCATGAGAATTACCAATTCCCTCCACCACAAAGTCAGGAGAGCCGTCATAAGTGACGCGCCACTGGCCAAAGGGTAACTGGAACCCTGCAGGGGCTACAACCTCTACAAGCTGGTAGCTGAACCGTGGGTCCATGGTAAACGATATATATTCACCCGGTACATCGGAACTTGTATACACATTATTATGAAAAAATATCTCTTCCCAGCCAGCTTGTTGGTTGCCGTTTGAATCTATAATTACCAGCCCGCTGGCGTCTGTACCCGGCGTACTGAAGGATAGATACCTAAACAGCCTAAACTGCGCACCGGCCAGCAGCTGAATCACATACGGGTCTTCATATAGCCGCCCGTCTGTTTTGTAGAATGCAAAATCCTTCCATTCTACCCAGTAGTTAATATCGTAGTTGTTTATTGGGTGGCGCATAGAGTCTTGTATGCTTGGGGTTTGACTGGTAGTACTGGGGATAAAACCGGTTACAGGTATTGCTTCCGTGGCATTAGAGGGCTGCATGTAAAGTTGATAAGCCACATTGCCGCCAAATGTAATATTTTCAAGGATAAGATTCCTGTAAGCCCACTCGTGGGGCGGATAAACAGAGCCATCCACACGAGTAAGCGGGCACGCATATTCATGTCTTTCGGTAAATATGCCGCCGCCCATGCCTGTTGGGGCTTGGTTATATGTGATATAGGTGTCGGTGGCGGTTAGGTACCCGTGTATGTCTACATATATACCGCCACCGCCGCCGTTTACCATGTCAGGAGCGCCGCTGCCAATGGCGGTTGCGGTATTATTGGTAACAGTGCCGCCTTCCATAAAGGCCCTGGAGTATGGGGTGTCGAGTAGGGGGGCTGTGTCCCTTACCAGCCCCGCGATATAAATGCCGCCGCCGTTACCGCCTTCATCATCGGGGTTTGACTGTGCAATATTGTCGCGGATTATTGGGGTGCCAGTTAGTTGTATCGTAACAATATTGCCATTACAGCATAAACAATTATAGATTGTATCGTCATACATACGGAACACGCCGCCCATATACACCCCTACGCCGCCGCCGTTTAAGGCTGTGTTGTCGCGTATTATGCTGTCGCCGGCCATTACAAATGATGAGCGTGTTCTTTCTTGGTCAGGGAAATTGTCAAGTATTACGCTGTCCCTTGTTTCAACACAGCTTACTGCAACACCGCCGCCTAAGCCTTCGGCTGTATTGCCGTGGATTTGGGCTGCATACGCCGCATTACCTTCGTGATACGCCATTGAAGTCATAACAAAGCTGGCACCTTCGACCACAGCAACGCCGCCGCCATAGCCAGAGGCCGCCTCGCCGTCAGGGTGCATATGGCCAATTTCTATAAGGCATATAAAGTTAGCATGGTTATCCCGGATAATGCCGCCATGCATTACAAACCGGCCGTTAAACTTGCCAACCGCAACACCTCCGCCGCGCCAGGTTACAATTGTGGCATACATGTAAACTGGGTTTGAAGGGTCGAAGTTAGGGTCTACTATAGGGTTGCCGGAGCCGTCGTTTACTATTGGTATTACTTGCATTGGTATCGGGTGCTGCCGTACCCCGCCGTTGTTTTCTATTACGCCGCCATACATATAAAACGCCGCGGTTTCGCTGGGGATATCAATGCCGCTAAACACGCCGACCCCGCCGCCGGAATGGGAGGCGGCATTGTCGCTAATTAGCGTACCTTCGAACATGTTAAAGCGGCTGTTTGTATGTACAAATACCCCGCCGCCAATACGGCCGGCGTTGTTAATAATTTGGCCGCCTCGCATTTCAAATAAGGATCCTGAAGTTACGGCAACTCCGCCGCCGTTGCCGTGGTCTGCCAGGTTGGCCGTGCCGTTATAGCTGATTGTGCCGTCATACATATAAAAATGCGAGGAACTTATATTAATTGCGCCATGATTATGAGAGAAATTGTAGTTAACCAGTGTAGGTATTGCCGTCTCCTGCCGCATATAAACAGTTGCCCACATATGCGCCTCTATTGCGGCCCCGCCACGGTTTGCTGTAGTGGTACGGGCTTCGTTCCTTGTAAGATTGCCGCCATATAAGTAAAAGGTCGCGCCGTTATATACAAACACGCCGCCGCCTACAAGGGCGTGGTTGTCCGCAATCAGGCCGTCGCTCATTAGGAAGCTGGCACCGTTTGCTACGTGCACACCGCCTCCTTGGGTATCGGTTAAGTCCATTGGGGTATTATCCAAGCCCGCAACATTTTCTATTATTTGGGCGTATTCACCATTCATGGTAAACCTATGGGGCGGTGTGGCCGGGCGGGAACTAAACGGCATTGGTAGCACCGGGCCGCTAACTTCGCCGCTAACAATGCCAAAATCCCCCTCATGCGCAAAAACCCCGCCGCCCCGTGTGCCTGCATGGTTGTACTGGATTGTACCGCCAGACATATAAAAGCGGGCAAAGGCACCCACGCGCACACCGCCGCCGGTATCAGTTGCATGGTTGTTGTAGATTAAGCCGTTGGATATAGTAAACAGTGATGGCAGGAAAGCCCCGCCGCCGTTTACATCCACGCCGCCGCCGTCATCGGCTGTGTTGGATAAGATATAGCCGCCGGTCATGTCAAACCATGCCCCACTGCCAACCCACACGCCCCCGCCAGATATGGCGTAATTGGCCATGTTATGATCGTCGTGGCCTATTGTGCCGCCGGACATGATGAAATAAGTAGCCTCATTCCAGCCAACCCACACGCCGCCCCCTTCGTACACGGTGCCCATTCCCGTGCCGCCTGCGTCGGAATATGCGTAGCGGTTATTGTATATATACCCGTCTTCCATGGTAATGCCGGCGTTGCGTACACTTATACCGGCGCCGTAAGGTGCGCGGTTATCGTAGATGCGGCCGCCATGTATGATGCTGCTAGAGCCCCCAATAACATCTATCCCGCCACCAAAGCGCACAATAAACGGCCCGAAAACTTCATTGCCGGCCGTATTGCCCATGATTAAGCCGTCCCACATGATAAAGGTCCCGCCATTGGCAAACACGCCTCCGGCAGATAGGCCGGCCGTATTATGTGTAATTTCGCCGTCATACATAGTAAAAGTAGCGTCTGCTTCAACCCGTACACCGGCACCGCCGCCATCGGTTGTATTGTTTTTGATAACACTTGTGTCGTGCATTTCAAATGTTGCGTCGGCGCCTACACGCACCCCGCCGGCGCCATATACATAATAAGTCCAGGCAGAAGGATGCATTGGCGCATGATTATCCCGTATGACACCGCCGTGCATATAAAAATGTGCACCGTCTATCAGGTTAACCCCGCCGCCGTTGTAGCTGGTGTTATTGGATATGGTGCCCCCTGTCATGTTTAACTGGCTGCCGCCGCCTGTAACAAATACACCGCCCCCGCCCCAGGGGCTGCCGCCTGTGGCATAGTTGCCGGTAATTTTCGTGGTTGTATACTCGCCGGTTATGTTCAAAGTAGCACCGGAGGCCACATATACGCCGCCGCCAAACTCGGCACGGTTGTTATATATCACACTGCCTGTTTGCATTGTCATATGCCCGCCTTCTAAACGGACACCGCCCCGTTCCCCATCCGGGAAAAAGACGGCCATGGCGTTGCCGTCTATTGTAAGCGTACCATTGTCTTCGGTGCCTATATAAAATGCGCCGCCCGGGTACACAACAAAGTGCCGCCCATGGGGCGGGGTGTCAACACCCCAGGGAGGGGTAAGGGCTGTATTTATGCTGCCCGGCACGGGCATACGCAGGTAAATATCCTCCCCTTCTGCCGCCAAAATAGTTATGTGCCGGTGTATGGCAATCCTGTGGGGGTCAGACCATGGCGCAGGCATCCCGTCATATATCGGCAACGTGGTAATAGTCCTGCCAAAGTAAGCCGGGTGGGGGTTAGGGTCGGTTATAACCAAGTGGAAAGTCGAGCCTATTAAGATATCCTCGTCAAAGAACATATTCGGCGCACCGGCCGGGTGGATGACTATAGTGTCTGGCTGCGCTGGGTGGACGTTGATTGCGTAGTTTAAGCGCCTCCAATCCGGTGTTGGGGTAGGGGTGGGAGCATAAAAAGGCACTATTCCCCCGCTACTACCAGGGTATCCATTGTCTTGGTTGTAATATGGCTGGTTGTTCTGGAGATAGTAAGGGGCATAGCCATGAAAGCCCCCATAATAGTATGCGTATCCACTGGGGCTGCTTTCGTATTGGTAGTTTTCGGGTCTGGTGCTTTCGTATTCGTTGTGATTTTCCGTGTAATATTCATAATAGTGGGGGTAGCCATAAGTGGGCGCTATACCACTATCGCCGCCTCCGTCAATTGCCAGCGCGGCTATGGCCGTCACAATTGCCAGCACTGCAAACAGCGCCATTATGCGTAACTTAAAAAGACGCGCCGGCGCATTTGCTTTCCTTTTTATTTTCTTATACGTCATATGTATCACTCCTGGCAAACGAACTTGCAACACAAAGAAAGTGATATAGCAAAGTTATGAATAATTATGCACACTCTCCGTCAACATAAAAGCGTTGAGGAGCATAGCGACGAAGCAATCCAGTAAACTTGCGGATTTCAGCAGCCCTGGATTGCTTCGCTATGCTTGATATGTATAGTCTACAATTCATATGTTACCTAACAACAGCGCAAAATACAACTGGGATTCATTACATGTGTATGACATATGCATGTTTTTGCCGCACAATAATACGAAAATACCTCATCCATCCGGTTTTGATAATAATGGTAAACCTTTTCCGGTTTTGATGATACCGATAAAGGCTTCCGCGCACTTAGCCCCATTCTTTAGAAGGGGGTGCCGGAGCGTAGCGGAGGCGGGGGTTGCGGTTTGCGACAATTTATAAACAACCCCCGGCCCTACGGGCCACCCCCTTCCACGGAAGGGGGCTTGGGTAGATCCATCCGGTTTTGATAATAATGGACAACCTTTTTTCTGATTTTGATGATACCGACAAAAGCGATTTTCATACTCGGTTGGTGGCGGAATTACCCATAATAGGCGGGTAGGGAGAAATAATTCAAAATCAATCCTGCCTGTCGCCGAAAAGCTTAGCGGAATTGCTTCGCAAAGCCAGCTTCAGAGGCCGCTGGCTTCTTTCCTGTTGCAGCGCCGCTGGTTTCGGTATGGGCAGGACTGATTTCGATTAATTCCTAGGGGATTCCGGCTAAGAGATTCTTACGAAATGAAGCAATGAGCCGTCATCCAAAGTTATTGTTAGTACATTGCCTGCTATATCATATGGCGAACGCAATCTTGAATGACTTGGATAATTCCAAATTAAAGTGCTGCCGGATGTTGACCAGTTAAATGTATAGCCAAAGCCCCAGTCGACTGCTTGGGTTCCTGTTCCATCCCCGTAGAAGGTGGTTACATAGCTGGGGTCCCCATCCCATGACCACGCCCCCACAAGTTCATCGTCTCTTGATGAACATCCAGACAGGGTTAACACTCCTGCAATCACTGCAATTACTGTCAAAAGCAAAAATCTCTTTCTCACTTTGCATCCTCCAAAACGATATGGAAACTGCTTATTACAGCTGATACAGCTTGCTAAATTTGTCTTTCAAATATTTAGCGTAATATTCCCCATCCAACTCTTCCCCAAATGCCTGCTTAACCAGTTGATTAGGCGGGTATATCGAGCCATGCCTGTGAATTTTATTTGTAAGCCAGTTAGTAATTTTAGCAAACTCGCCGTTACGTATCAGCTGGTTTACATCAAACTCTTGGTTCATATAGTGCAGCATCTGCGCCGCATACGCCGAGCCCAGTGCATATGTTGGAAAATATCCAAAAAGCCCCATAGACCAATGAATATCCTGCATAACACCGTCCGCGTCGTCGGGTGGGGTGATGCCTAGGTAATCCTGGTATTTTTGGTTCCATATAGCAGGCAGGTCATCAACATCTGCTTCACCGTCAAATATCATCTTTTCTATTTCATAACGGATGATAACATGCATACTGTATGTTAACTCGTCGGCCTCTACCCGTATCAATGATGGCTTAGACTCATTGGCCGCTTCATAAAACATATGGGGGGTAATATCCACAAACTCTTTTGGCAGCAGGGCCTTTAACTCGTCTGTGATATGTTCCCAAAACGCAAGATTGCGCCCAATGATGTTTTCATACAAACGGCTTTGGCTTTCATGGATACCCGAAGACGCACCGGACCCTAGCACGTTATCGGCAATATCATCACCTACGTTTTGTTCGTAAACAGCGTGGCCAATCTCGTGCATTACACTGTAAAATGACGACAAAAAATCTTCTTCGTAGTAGTGGGTTGTGATGCGTACGTCGGTTTTATGGGTTCCCATGCAAAACGGGTGCATTGCCTCGCCAATATACCCGCGGTTAAGGTCGTAACCTATGCGGTTAGACAGCAGTTTTGATATCTCGCGCTGGGTAGGGATATCTACCTTGGTGTTCATAAATGATGTGTCTATTTTCTTTTTGCTGGCGGCTACCTGCTTTATTAGGGGTACTACGGTAGCTTTTAGTTTTTCGAAAAAATCGTCGTATTGCTTGATTGTCATGCCCTCTTCAAAATCATCCAAGAAAATATCGTATGGTTGGCCGCCTTCGGGGATTTCGTCTGCCCTTAACTCCAGCATTTGCTTTTTCATTTCGATAAGGCGCTTTAGGTATGGGGCGAAGGCTTTATAGTTATTTTCTACCCTGGCCTTCCGCCATACGCTGCCGGATTCCTCACGCAGCTGGGCATAGGCTTGCACTAACTCCGGGGGGAACTTTGTTGCCTCGTCGTACTTTTTTTTGGTTAGGCGGTATATGGCCTTTGTGTGTTCGTCCAGCTCGTTTTGGTGGGGCTCTAGGGCTTCAAGAAAGCCCTTCATTGTGTCCGATGTTGCCATGTTGTAGACTTCCAGCTGGAAGAAGCCTGCGCGCTTTGCCCGGATTTCCAAGCCGCCCTCGGGGGCTATTGTTTCTGAATCGAAGCTTAGAATCGACATTGCTTGCGCAAACATACCTATTCTTTCTAGGTATGCCTTAAAGTCTTCGATTGTTTTGGTTAGTTGCATGGTATGCCTCCTTTTGTGGAATTGTGTTTCATAGCTGGTGATGCCGTATGGCGTGATGCTTTGTATTCTGGATATTATACCTTATGTGTTACTAAAATAGCCACAAGTGTAATAATGCGACAAAACAAAGTCATCAAAGGGCGTAGAGATTGCGCGCATGTGCAGACATAATCAAATAAAATTCCAAGAATTTCTGATAGTAGCGTACATGTAGGCGTTTTGATTTGAAATGGGCAGACACAAGCCGGGAAATGCAGCGCTTCAATGCATTTTCCAGCCCAGCCTGAGGCCTAATATCAAACGAAATTTCAATGTACAGCTTTTGCTGAAATTCTTAAAAAGGGAGGAGTTATCAAATGATGTTGAGAGCCAAAAGAATAATATCGGTATGTTTGGCATTTGTACTGATATTCTCAACGCTAAGCGTGCCCGCCCGTGGCGCCGAAGCTGTAACTTTTACAGACATTGGCGACACTTACCCTGCTGCCAGGGAGGCCATACAAAAATGGGCCGGCTATGGCATTGTGCAGGGGGTTGGCGGCGGAAGGTTTGACCCGTTGTCGCACATCAGCAGGCACCAGATAGCCATCATGTTTGGGCGAATCATGGGCTATACACAAATGGCGCCAAATAATTTTGCAGACTTGCAAGAAGGCAGATGGTATACGCCATATGTCTTGCGTGCGGTTTACGCAGGCGTGTTTGACGCACACGGCAATTTTAGAGCCCCAGACTACATCACCCGTGAAGAAGCCGCTATGGCTTTTGCACGGGCATTAGGGCTTAACATCCTAGAAGAAGACACCGGCCCAACCCATTTTCTGGACGATAGTGAAATTTCGCCCCAGGCTAGGGCAGCAATACATGCTGTTCTTAGGCATGGCATAATCCAGGGCTTTTATGTGGGCGACGGTTCTTTTGAATTCCGCCCGCAAGCGAATATTCTGCGCCAGGATATGATGGTCATACTTTCTAATGCGATTTATACAATCGTATCCGGGCCTGTTGCAAACATAGTTACAGACCGTTTTGTTGTGGTTAACGCACCGGATGTTGTTATCGAAAATTCCGTTATTGGCAATTTGATTCTTGCCCAGGGTGTTGGCGAAGGCTTCGTCAGGCTTAATAATGTGCAAGTGAATGAAGAATTACTGGTAAGGTCCGGCACAGTATATCTTGACAGTGAGACCGTTGTAGAGCATATGGTAGTGTTGCCGTATGCCCGTGGTACAACTATTACCATAGACGGCACTGTAAATAATCTAACCGTATATGCCGACTACGCCACTGTTTATATTCACGGCGAGGTAGACAGTGCCCTAATACTTGGCAATGACGTAACTGTTCATGTCTACGGAGAACTTCACGAAGTCGAAGTCGAAGGCGAAGACGTGGTAATCATCTGGCACCGTGATGACACAGACGAAGAGCCGGCACCGGGAACACCCGCACCGACTAGGGCACCTACCGGCGGTGGCGGCGGCGGTGGCGCACCACCACAACCGGCTACCCCAACTCCACAGCCGTCCACACCAACTCCGCCACCGGCTACCCCAACGCCGCAGCCATCCACTCCAACTCCACCACCGGCTACCCCAACTCCGCAGCCATCCACACCAACTCCACCACCGGCTACCCCTTCTCCGCAGCCATCCACACCAACTCCGCCACCGTCCACTCCAACTCCACAGCCGTCCACCCCAACGCCGCAGCCATCCACACCAACTCCACCACCGGCTACCCCTTCTCCGCAGCCATCCACTCCAACTCCACCACCGTCCACCCCAACGCCACAGCCACCCACTCTAACTCCACCACAAAATATCCGCATCGCCTCCTACAATGCAGGCACAACCACACTTGCATGGGATACCGTCGGCCCATCCCCCGGCGTGTACTATATTATTTACCGCGCTGTGGGTGTGTTTGCCCAACAGGTTGAAGTAGGGCGCGTTCCTGCCGGTACAACTACCTGGACATATACCGGCCAAGGTTCCAGCGCACCTCTTTCACAGGCATATTACTTTAGAATATCCGCAAGAGAAGGCCAAGTTGCTGGGACAAACGTACCCGAGTCCGACCTCTCTGAAAGCTGGGCATCCAGGGAAACAGACTTCTGGGGGCCGAATGTACTAATCTGGTCTGAAGATGATAGCTACAGCGAAATAAATACCCTGGCCCAAGGGATATTTAGAGAGCCAGGCACAGGCTGGAGTTTCTTCTATAATAACGCAGGGGTTAGGGAAACCCGCCCATGCCCCCACACAGGCGCACCCAGCGCGGGTATGATTTATTTAGACGAACATGGCAACTATATCCGGGGCCACGGCACAGAAACCGCCCAGTTTGGCGACGAACGATACGCCTTCTTCTTCAAACCGGGTGATTTCTCTAATGTAGGTTTCGACGTAGGCTTCTATACCCATATCGTGGGCCTGGGTATGGTGCCCACAGATACACGTATTGGCAGGCTGTCTGTAACCGCCCAGTGGCGCGGCACGATACACTATCCCGCCCGCAGTTCCACAATGCCGGACAGAAATTATATCGGCAACTCTACATGTAACTTCTGGCGCACGATGGAAAACGTACACTTGCTGTCTAATACCATGTGGGGCGTTTCTCAAGCGGCACCACTTAGGCGCTTATATGTAGATGGCAGTCTCACCGTTGCTACAGTTTACCCAACCGCAGATGGCGGTAACTGGGCAAGCGGCGGCTTCCTTGCAGACAGTATTATAAGGGGCAACCTATCCTATACAGGCCAGCAGCAATGGTTTACACGCAATACGGAATATACCGCCGCAACAGGCGGGCAGTGGAACATGGTTCACCTTGGCACACGGGGCAATAGCCCTGCCCACGGCTTTAACGAAGGCCGCTGGACCAATATCGACCATGCCCCCCGCACAGTAGAAAAGCCCTTTGTGTATATCAACGATGACGGGCATTATTCCGTATTCGTGCCTGCACTCCAGCTTAACACTTACGGCGTTTCATGGTGCCCAGCCACACGCAATATGGGTGCCGGCGCAAGCGTACCGGTACTTGGCAATTTCTATATTGCAAGGCCGGAAACCTCTACCGCAACATCTATCCAAAACGCAATTAATATAGACGGCCTGGACGTAATTATCACGCCCGGCATCTACAATTTAACCCATACCATTAATGTTAATAGAACCAACGCCATTATCCTTGGCCTTGGGCTTCCATCTTTGGTTAACCAAGGCAACTTCAACCACATGATAGTAGGCGATGTTGACGGCGTACGCATTGCGGGTATTATTTTTGACGCTGGCGAAGGCTATAACGCACCAATTATGCTTCAAGTTGGTATCAGTAGCCGCGGACACAACGCTTACCACGGCCTAAACAACCCCGTCGTACCCGCCAACCCAAATAACCCAATAGTAATTTCCGACGTTGTATTTAGAATTGGCGGCCCAATCGAAGCAAGAATAGGTACGGCAGTAGAAATACGCCGGGACCACGCAATTGGGGACCATTTCTGGGCATGGCGCGCAGACCATGGCGTTAGGCCCTGGGACTACGAGGTTTACGGCATGGAAACCCAGGTAGGGTGGTTCTTAAACGAAACTGTAAACGGCACGGTTATTTATGCGGACGATTTTGTTATGTACGCTTTAATGAACGAGCATTTCCATGAGTATCAGCTTATCTGGTTTGGAGAGCGCGGACGCTTATACTTCTATCAAAGCGAAGTACCATACGACCCACGCACCCAAGATGAGTGGGCACCAGGCCCCGGCACCAGAGGGTGGACACCCGGTGACAGTACCCTTGGTTTTGCTTCCTATAAAGTGTATGCCGGTGTGCAGCATCACGAGGCTTGGGGCATAGGCATATACGGCGTTCCTTCAAATACGGGGGGCACCGGCCTTACCCAGCGCAACCCTCACCCGGTTTTTGTTCAACTGGGATACGCAATTGAAGTGCCCCGTGCGCCGGGTGTTCATATCTGGCACGCATGTATCCTTAATTTTGCCAACCCCATGATTACTTTTAACGAAGGATACCCAGGAAATGGTATGCCCTGTCCTGTTCGTTCTCACCCAAGATTCCTAGAGGACTTTGGCGGTGACCTTGCTGCGGCAAGGGCCGGATTGGAAGGGCAGCCAACGTACAGCCAGCGGTTCCCGGCAATTGCCCACGTTATTAACGGCGTTGGCGGCGGCACATGGGCAACTGTTAGGTCCGGCTGGGTTATGCATTACAATAACCCACTGGTTGGTACTGTAGAGTTTTATATTGACAATGTACCTGCGCCTGCCATAGGCCGGTATAGCCAGCAACCCCTTGTGGAATTGCGCTTTAACGACTCTACTGCCGAAATCCGCTTTACACTTGACGGTACAGAGCCGACACCGGACAGTACGCTATACACTGGCCCATTCCCGGTAGGTGTACTGGAAACCCTTGTACAGGTAAGAGCCGCAGCATTTAGAGCGGATGGCACAGGGGGCGGTACGGCAGCCACTTATATAAGAGTTGGCCTGTCCCGCAGCAACAACGTTGCCCGCTTTAGAAATGTACGGGCATCCAGCGAAACAGGCGGCCAGCCTGCAAGAGGCGCAGTAGACGGCATAGGCGGCCGGGATGACGGCGGGGCCGTTACAAACGAACGCTGGGCCGCGGCAGACCTAAATACCGGCAACCCGGCAATGGCCCAGTGGGGCAACAGAAACCAATGGTTTATGGTTGACCTTGGCTCCCCAACCCCCATTGACGAAATAGTTATAACATGGCAAAGTTCCGGCGGCCGCTTAACAGAAGGGCAGCTTGCGTTCTCTAATGACCCAACTGTCTGGACTGCCCCAATACCCTGGACAGAAGGCCTGTTTGGCAGAGAAGGCCCAAGAACTCTTGACCCAAGATGGACTAACCCAATACCCCTTGGAACCGTAGGTATAGGAACCGTTGCAGAGCCGCCCTTTGGCGTACCGCAAGCAATGATACCCCCTACACCAAATGTTGTGTACACCCACTACAATATAGGTGGCAGGCGCCCGCGCCACACGGTGGATTTAACAGGCGAGGCTATAACAGCCAGGTTTGTACTTGTTGATATCCGCAGTACCCACAATTTTGCAGGGTCTATTTGGGAACTTGAAGTTTTTGCAAGCGCGGCATCTCCTTTTGAAATTGAAGGCATTGTGCAGCCCCTTGCAGGTAGTACAATGGCGGCCCCTACAGGCATTACCACGCCGGATACAAACATTACACTAAGCAATATAGCAATGACAGGTGCGACAGGTGCAGGCAGTACTTTTGCGGAAGGGGACATACCGCAAATTACACTTACCGCAACCGTAAACCCTGTAGATGGCGGGTTTAACCCGGAAATATGGTCCGGCGGCGATGCGGCGGGGCTGATTTCCGCATTGGGTTCAGCGGCTATCACTTTCACCAGGGTTAGCGATACGGTAATTAATGTAACTATATCGCTTATGCCAGTAGCGCCAAGGTACAGCATTACCGCCCCGGCAACCGTAACTGTAAACGGGTTAACCCTGTCCGCAGAATTTAGAGACTCACTGGGGATATTGCGCAGCGAATTTGCAGCGGGTGAGGTGGTTACAGTAGTACTGCACGCTACCGGTACACAAACAGACTCTTCCCGCGCAAGTATCTGGGAAGTAAATTTATCATCTACTCAAGTAGCCGTAACATCCGGCCGCGAACCGCTTAATATGCTTGCTGCAACCCATTGGTTTGCGTCTCCGCCAGGGCTCGTGGTTGCGTCACCGGCGGCGCTGACCGTTGTTTCACCCGCAGCGCTAACCGTCGCGTCTCCTGCCGCGCTGACCGTTGAACCTATTGCACAGCCCTTTGCGCCGGCTTCGCTTGCAACAACGGCTCAAACTTTCAACCTTAGGCCGGGCGCAAACCCAGGCGCTGGTAATCCGCTGTATCCAACTGCCGGCTTTATTTATACGTTTGTAATGCCTGCCGCTGCGGTAACGGATTTACAGCTGCATTTTGAGGCAAGGTTTAATATTCTTGGCTATTTTGAAAGAAACACTGCTGATGTTACTTCTGCCCATATAAACAGGGCTAGGGCATCTGCGCTGGCAGGCACGCCAAATCAGCTTCGTCAAGCTGTAAATGCATTCAACGGCCTGTACAATAGTGATAACCGCTGGGAAACTGCCAGCAATAGCGCTTCAGGCAGAAGCGATCAGCCCGGTTGGATTATTGTGGACTTAGGCGCAGTGTACGACATATCAGATGTTGTTATTACCTGGCAAAGCCAAAACGCTTCGAGCCCAACCTTCCAAATACTAATAACAGACGACGCCGGCCTTTGGAACGACCCAAGAGCTACCGGTGCCAATGCCAATGTTACAGGTGCCCTGTCACAAGAAGTTATTGATAATTGGCTAAGCTGGCGGGCAGACCCACGCTGGAATGTGGCATGGGACGTAAACGTTGGCCCACGCGCAACTGCTTCACTAACATCATTTGCATCTTTATCCCGTGGCACCACAGCCTTGACGCCGTGGAGAGCGGGAACCGACGGCGCGGTTACTTTCGCACCAAGAGGAAACATTACCAGAAATAGTGGCGGAGTTGGGCGTTATCTATTGTTCTGGGGAGATTTAAATGGTAATGCCGGTGGTGATTTCGGTTACTCTATCTGGGAAATCGAGGTTTACGGCAATTTTGTATCGCCTTAGTATGTAATTTTTGCAAATCACCCAAATGGTACAAAACCAAAAAAGGTTTATCATTATTGACAAAACTGACCCCGCCCGCCAATGGGCCGTATTAAGCAAAAAACGCGAATAATCATGCGCCCTCCGTCAACATAGAAGCGTTGAGGAACATAGCGAAGCAATCCGGTAAGCTTGCGGATTTCAGCAACCTTGGATTGCTTCGCTATGCTCAATGCTTTTATGTTAACGGTAGATTGCATATAATAAGTTGCCCCTAAAACAAGTCCGAATGAGTTCCTGTCCGAGAATCGGTCAATATTAGATTTTTTCCATCCACCATGTATATGAGAAGCCAGTCCGGTTGTATATGGCATTCTCTAAACCCGGTATAATCCCCGGTTAAAGCATGGTCGTGGTGTTTTGGTTCAAGCGGTTTTCGTTCGCGGAGGGTTTGAATAATTTCGTCCAGAAAATCAACATTCAATCTCCGTTTTAAAACACGTTTTAAATCTTTACGAAATTGCGCCGTCTTTTTCAACTCTAACAAATCTTTGTCTGGCATAATCAATACTCCGAGTCCTTATATAGGCGTTTTGATTTGAAATGGGCTGAAGCAAGCCGGAAAATGCAACGCTTCAATGCATTTTCCGGCGCAGTCTGAAGCCCAATTTCAAACAAAATCGCTATAGTCTAATTCTGCAATCATTTCTTTTACAGAAGTATAGGACTTCGTTTTAATTTTACCGCTTGATATATCCCGCGCTTCCTGCATGGCAGCCAGTGTTTCATCGTTGTATCGTGGCAACATTAAATCAAAAGGCAAGCCACCAACAATTATTGATTTATGCAAAAAAATTTTTACTGCGTCCGCTACGGTTAATCCGAAACGAGAATATATTCCGTCAACAGATGATTTTACTTCAGGCTCAATGCGGATGTTTATATTTGCTGTTTTAGCCATATCGTTCACCTCGTAAATAGTACATGCTATTTTGGAAGCGAATGCAACACAAACGCGACCATTATTAGGTATGTGTTTATATTTCGTGATTTATATTCTCGTTACAGGAGTAGCTTAACACGATTCTTCGGTGTTTCACGTTAATGTGGGGGATTGTGTTCAGGTGTCGTGCAGAGTGTGCAAAGAAAATGAATAAAAAATTTCGGTAATACCGATTCCAATTTAAATCCTATCTGCCTATCGCGGCTAAACGCGGGAAAGCGCTTGCTCCGCGTTTCCCGCAGCCGCTCTGTCAGATAGGTTTAAATTTGGAATCGGTATAAGCTGCGCGTACAACTTCCTCTTGTGACATGATTTTGATATCATGTTTTCTACCGGTATGTGACCATAATATAAACATCGAGGTGTATATGTATACAATCGGCGATACCATGTTAGAAAGGCGAGGCCTGCTCCGCACATTTAACAAGCTTAAGCACCACCGGGTTTTGACTGTATGCGCCCCTGCCGGCTATGGCAAAACCGTGGCCGTAACCCAGTGGCTTAATAACGATGCCCGTGCCAAGGCTATGCTGCCCTTAGACGAATATGACAATAGCCTTCCAAGCCTGTGCCGGCGCTTTAGCGGCGCACTTCGCTTATGCCAGCCCCATAACAATACCCTGGATGAAATCATTTCTAATTCCTCTTTCCAAAGCGCTCCCGTTGAGTTAACCCTTCGCGCCATTTCTGCCCTGTCGGTTAAAAAACAAGCGGTAGTAGCCATAGACGACCTGCACTATATTAATGATAGTGCGGTAATAAGGCATCTTATAGGTTTTATCAAGCGCCTGCCAAGGAACTTTAGTATTATTTTAATAAGCCGCCACGACCTGCCCCATGAGATGTATGAACTATGGATAAAAGGGCAGGCCGCCATTGTTAGTGCAGAGCACTTCCAATTTACAAGCAGGGAAGTTGCTGATTTATATAAGGTGCGGGGCAATCATATAACCCAAAAACAGGCAGATGACATACTCCAAAAAACCCATGGCTGGGCTTTAGGCATAAACGCTTTTATATTGTCAAATGAGCAATTGGCGGATAAGGTGTATGGCTTTTTAGATGAGTTTCTACAGTCAAATATATGGGCTAAATGGGATGATACAACCCGTGAGTTTATGCTGCGCACCGCAGCTGCAAGAGAACTAACCCCTTCCTTGTGCGAGGCACTAACAGGAAACCAAAACAGCGGAATGTTTTTGAATGATTTAGTGAAAAAAGGCGCTTTTATTACACAATTACAAGTGGGTGTTTATCGTTACCATCATTTGTTTCAACGTTTTCTAAGGCAGATGGCTGACGTACGAGGCGAGGATTTTATAAACTCGTTATTGGCGGCAGAGGGGTACTGGCACTTGTCCCAAGGGGATTTTTATACCGCAACTAAGTGCTTTATTGAGTGTAAAATCTATGATGGGATAGCGGAATGCTATGGTTTATTGACCGTTTTTGCCCATAATGATTTTGTGTTTGAGAAGTTATTGCCAATTGTTAAGCATCCGATGTTTATGAATGCCGCGCAAAAATACCCCCATCTGCTGTACATGATGGCCTATTGCGAACTTATCGACGGACGTGCGGATGACATGGCTGCTTACATGGACAATTACTACGCCAGATATCCCGATATAGCAGGCATGGGGCTTAGCTTTGCCGCCGGCATATTTTATATGCGCTTAATTGATTATCGTGTAAGTTTAAGCCAACTGCCAGTCGGAGCTGAGGCAATAACCGGCTTGGACAGATATACCCCTCCAAAGTGGAGTGTGTCCATGCATATGCCGGTTATGCACCGCGGAATGAGAGACTTGTCGGAGTTGGCTGTTGGAGATGCGGCAGAAAACTGTAATGTGCTTATGCAAAACGCAGGCCGGATGCTGGGCGAGGAAGGCCCGTTGATGTGTGAAGTTGTAAAGGCAGGGCTGTTGTATGAGCAGGGCCGCTTAGACATGGCCTATGAGTACGCTATTAATGCGAATACCAAAATAAAAAAACATTTTATGACGGAATCCGTTTTCTGCGCGATGTCCATATTGGTTTACATAATGGATGCCATTAAGGAAACAGACGAAGCGGCTGAGATTATTAAATCTATTGAGAATCTGATTGACGAAAACAAGGCTTATCATTTAAGCGGTAATTTTAATGCATTAACTAAGCGCCGCAAGATTATACAAGGCGATTTGAGCGCCGCAGCAAGCTGGCTGGAAACCCAAACTTTTAAAGATATAAATTTGCGTGGGATTTATACAGACTTTGCTTTGTGCCGGGCCCTAATAGCCATAGGGAGGTACGACTCCGCAATCATAAGATTAAGAAATATTTATGAGATTACAAGTGAGTTTAACCGGCCGCTGGATATTATTGAAGCGCAGATTCTTTTGGCAATAGCATACTGGAACAGGAAAAGGAAATATCAGAAAAAAGCTTTAGATTATCTTGAAGGCGCTGTTTCCGCTGCACATCCTTTTGGTTATACACAAATGTTTCTAAACAATGGCGCGGAACTTTCCGGTATGCTAAACAGGCTGTTAAACCGCACTAACCAGTTAACTAAGAAGCCGCATATCAGCTTTATAAGAATGCTGTGTTTAAAATTGAATGAGAACCATGATATTGAGCCGATTATTGCGCCGCCGATAAAAGCGGTTAGCTATACCAACAAGCAAAAGGAAATAATGCGCTTACTTTGTAAGGGTTACAGCTACCGGCAAATCAGTGATGATATAGGCATAAAGTATACAACCCTTAGGTCGCACTTAAAATTAATCTATAACAAACTTAACGTAACTACCATGGCGGATGCGATAGCGAAGATAAACGCATTGAAGCTGCTTGATTAGTTATTTATAATTGGACATTAAAAAGCCCCTAAAATGATTAAGCAACCAATCATTTTAGGGGCTTTTGCAGTTGGCTATATTTAACGCTTACGTCTTCTTCCTGCTGGGCCGCCAATGGCATACCCAAACACCATATTTTTGCGCAGTTTCATAAAAATAACCACAAACGCCGCCGCCATAATCAATATAGTCCCGGAAGCTACAAATGCAAACGTACCCGAGCCGCCGGCCAGTGGCAATTCAAAGTCTGGCATATTACCGATATAAAACAAGTTAGCACGGGCCGGAATAGGATGCCCCGCCCCGCTAGGCAATGTAGTAGAGCGGATAGCAGCCGGGGCGTGCATCCCTATTACTATTACATCATTTATAGCGGCCCCCGTCATGGAAACACGCCATTGCCCAAAGGGTATTTGAAACCCGCCAGGGGTCATAACCTCTACAATTTGGTAAGTATGCCGTGGGTCCATGTAAAAGCCCAATGGGGTAGTACCCGAGCCGGGGCTGGTGTAGATATTATTTACAAGCGATATCTCCTCCCACATGGGGTCCAGGGGCAAGCCCAAAGGTAATTGCACAATATAAGACGTACTTGTGCCAAGGGACGGGCTAAGTTCTGGGTTAACATTGCGGAAAACCCTAAACTGCGCCCCACCCAGCAAGTTAATAATTGGCGGTGTGCCATAAAGTGCCGTATCGGTTTTAAAGAAGTCGAAGCGGTGCATTGTGACCTCATAGTTGATATCGTAGTTATTTAGGGGGTGCCGCACAGCTGCCGGGACATTGGCATATTGGCTGGTTGAGGCAAAACCTATATTGCTAAGAGCCGCATGTCCCCTATTTGATGGCGGCCACCATATTTGGTTAGCAGTATTGCCAGCAAAGTTTACGCCAATAAGAGTCAGATTGCTGTACGCTACGGTTGTGGCACCGCCTGGGAAGGGGGCATCTACGGTTATAGGGCAGTTGTATTCATAATGGCCTGTAAATATGCCGCCGCCCATTCTACCGGCTTCGTTGTAGGTGATAAACACATTGTTGGCCTGGGGGGTTGCCTGCATCCTAAATTGGCTGTTGGCTGCAAGCCATACACCGCCGCCGTCAAGTGTGGCTACATTACCAATAATATTTTTGTTGCCGGCACCGCGTAGGTTCATTATTGCGCCTGTATCCAAGGCGATGCCGCCGCCGTGCTGCGGGGCAGTATTGGAATAAGGGTTCGGTTCGTAATAAGCAAGGGAACCTGGACGCTCGCCGCCTATGGTACCGCTATACATATTAAATACCCCGCTATCCCTAACATGTACGCCGCCACCAGTGCGTCTTGCTTCATTTCCGCTTATCCGGCCTCCGGTCATGATAAAGTGGTTGTGGGTAAAACCGCCTATTTCAGGCGATGCCGGGCCGCCTTCCAAAAACACACCGGCACCGTCTCTGGCCTCATTGTTGATAATATTGCCGCCGGTCATTGTAAAACTGTTAAGGCCGGACATATGCACTCCCGGAAAAATATTTCCTGGCATCAAGCCTACCCATACACCGCCGCCGTCGCCGTTACCATTGTTCATATCTACAACATGGTCACGGATGGTGCCGTCATGCATTTCAGCTGTGGCATTGGCAATAACAGCAACGCCGCCACCGCCAAATATCACCCCGCCAACCCCGGGGCTGGATGGATGCACGGTGTTACTGTTGATTGTGCCATTGTTCATTACAAAATGCGCTTGGTTATAAGCCAATACACCGCCACCAATGATAGATGCATTGTTTCGGATGACGCTGGTATTATTCATTGTAAATGTTGCGCCATATCGCACAGCAACACCACCGCCACCGGAAGTCCCGGCTCTGTTGTTTTGGATATAGCCACTATGCATGATAAAGGCAGAGTCGTTTGTGACATTTACCCCACCGCCACTCCAATTTGGGGTATAGTTGTTGCGTATATTGCCGTTGTGCATAGTAAATGTAGCATCACTACCAACCACAAGCACCCCGCCACCGCTGTTTATAAATCCGAAGCTGCCAGAAAAAGAATCGCCGCCACTGGCCCGGTTGCCGCTTATTAAACCGGTGTGCATATTGAATGCCGTATTAATGCCTATATTACCTATTAACGCCACACCCGCACCATTGGATGCACTATTGCCTGTTATAGAACCACCAGTGCCTGTGGCAGGTATAAGCATGTTAAAGGTTGCCCCAGTACCAACCAGTACTCCGCCACCTGTGGTTGCATCGTTGGCAAGTGCGGATACGATGGTTGGATTGACGATATAGGCAGGGTTAGTGGTATATGTGTAGCCAATTGTGCCACCATACATGCTAAAGACTGTGTTTGGGTTGACTACCATCACACCGCCGCCTTCAGTGGCATGATTATCCCTTATAAGACCATTTAACATACGGAAAGTTGCGCCGCCCGTTACATGCACACCACCACCTTCGGCAACTGGGGATGTACCGTCAGTATTGCGGTTGCTTTCGATTATTGTGTTGGCACCAGTCATACGAAACTGCTCGGTCGGAACTGGCGGCCGTGACGGGATTATCAAGCCGGACATGGGGACATGCATACCGTACTCCAGGTAAACAGGCGCAATGTTTATATAGTAATCGTGGTAATCATGCTCATCTTCATCATCAAGCTGTGAAAGCATCTGCATTGCGTAATAGTGCATTAGCATACGCTCTTCCTGGCCTTCGATAGTGGTGTAATATACCTCAACCTCATAGGCATCTAAATCGGCAGAAGCCGGTTGAGGAGGAAGGCCCGTGACAGGCGGCGCATTAAGAGTGCCGCCTATAGACACACCCCCGCCTATATTGGCGCGGTTGTTAATTATATGCCCATTGGTCATAAGAAAGCGGCCGGTGTTTGTTACACGCACACCCCCGCCGGCACCGGCAGTTGCAATATTATGGTGTGCGGAAGCATTGGTGCCGCCAATTACACCGCCGTCCATGGTGAAAAGAGCCGAGAGTACAGTAGCAAATACCCCGCCGCCATTTGGGGCTTGGTTGCCAATTATTTGGCCGTCTTCCATATGAAACCATGCCCCGGCTTGTACAAACACACCGCCGCCGACGGTAGTTGCATGGTTACCCATAATACCGCCGCTTATTGTCCTATCGCCGCCTATAATGCCATTGTTAAAAATAAACGTTGATGGCACGGTTATAGGCCCGTCACCTGTATTTACAACCATACTGGCATTTACAGAAACACCGCCGCCAGATGCAGATCTGTTGCCTTCAATTAAATTCCCGTTAAAGTTTACTCCGCCAATAGTCCCGCTATCCATAACCACAATGCCGCCAGTAAAAGCTGATACGCCGCCGGTGCCGGCACCAGTAGTTCGATTCCCGGCAATATAGCCACCTTTTATGTGTACGACACCGCCGTTTTCAGTGCGTATCCCGCCGCCGCCATTGACAGCCCGGTTTCTAAGAATATGTCCTGCTTCAAGGATAAATTCGCCGTTAGCGCCAACCCATACGCCGCCGCCTATTCCCGCACTAGCAGCCGGGCCACCAGTAACACCTGTCCATGTACAATTTCCGGCAATAACTGCACTGCCACCCATTGTAAAGGTTGCCCCTTCATGTACCGCAACTCCGCCACCCCTTGTACCTGTATTTCCCGTAGATACATGCGGTGGTGTTGCTGGTATTGGTGGGGTCGCCGGTACTTCGTTTGAGGGTATACCGCCAATAATCCCACCGGTCATATTAAACTCGCTGCCTGCCCCCCGCACATATACGCCGCCGCCATGCGACATTAAACCATGGACAATAGGGTTATAGAACGTAATAATGCCAGCAATATTACCGGTTATTGCGCCTGCTTCTAAGTTAAAAACTGCGCCATCTAGTACAGCCACCCCTCCGCCGCGGTTAGCCCTATTGGAATGGAAATTTTGCGTGTTTATCTGCTCTCCGCCAATTGTACCGCCTGTCATGTCAAAGACGGTATCCGTACCTCTTACCAGCACCCCGCCACCATATAGAATATGAAGTGGGGCAAGGTGTGTATCAGGATTTAATGGGGGAGGGCCAGGCTCTATATCCCGTGACTGCCAGTTATTTCGTATTAGACCGGTGCTTGTTAGGGTTAGCTGCGAGGCACCCCTTGCATATACACCACCGCCATAGTCCGCCCTGTTGTGGGCGATTAAACCGCCGCTTTGGGTAAATGTAGCGTTTTCACCTGTCATAAATACACCGCCGCCATAGCGCGCCCAGTTACCGAAGGGTATATTTTGAGGGGGCTGAACCACATTCGGAGAACCAATTGTGCCGCCCTGCATTAGGAATGTACTATTATTTACCATAACCCCTGCGCCATACTCCGCACGGTTATTCATTATTATACTGCCTGTAAGCTGGGTAAGGCTTGAAGAACTGCCTATATGCGTACCTATATCAGCAAGGCCATAGCTGTAAATCCCGCCGCCATAGGTAGCTGTGTTGTCTCTTATCATGGTGTTGTTGCCCAACGTAAGCTGTGCGCCGTTACCGCCAAAGTACGATGTGTTGCCTAAGTTGCTAAGGCCGCCGCTTAAAAATACACCGCCGCCTCTTATTGCGCGGTTATCTTCTATTGTGCCGCCATTCATGGTAAATGTGCCGGCTAATCTTCTATCATGAGTTTCAACTGCGTGGGCTACACCGCCATATACAAGTACACCGCCGCCCCGCGTGGGGATACCGTTTGTGGGGCTGTACCTGTTGCCGGTAATATATCCGCCGTTCATAGTAAAGGATGTAGTCCCCCATACGCCTGTCGGCATTGCATGTTGCGGGTTAATGCCCACACCCGCGCCATAATATGCCCTGTTGTTGCGGATATAGCCGTCGTTCATAATTACTGTGCCGCCGCCGCCGCCGGTGTTTAGATATACACCGCCGCCTTCGCCTGCGGAATTGTTTTCGATTACCCCATTATTCATGGTAAACACGCCGCCATAAAGCCCTACACCGCCGCCGCCTAAAGCACCGTATACGCCTGCGGCTGCCATGCTTACAACGTTGTTTCTTATTGTGCCGCCATACATATAAAAGCGTGCGGCATTGGCTTGTGATGTGCCCTCAGCAGACCGGCCCAATAACAACACCCCTGCGCCATTAAGCACAAAGTCACCCATGCTGCCCGGTACCCTGTTTCCGCTTAATAAATTATCTTCGATATAGCCGCCATACATATAAAATCTACAATACTGATGCACAAATACGCCTGCACCACCGGCACGGAATATTCCTACATTTCCGGCTCTGGTAGCGTAAGCGGTATTTTCACTAATTCTAGCGTTATACGCCAGATTGCCTGTTGTATTTGGATGCATTGTAAGAGTTGATGTAAAAGATTCATGGGCACCCACATGTACGCCTGCCGTACTGCCATTGAAACTGACAGTGGGGTCTGCCGTACGGAATGTACGATTTTCTCCAACCAGGCCGCCATGCATGGTTAAATGTCCGCCTTGGCGTACATGTATGCCGCCGCCCCAGTTTAGTGTGGTTATATTCTCTACAACTTCACCGTCGAAATGCATATATACCCTGGCACCGCCATTGTTATATCCGGCTGCCATACCGCCAGCCGCTTCAACGCCAGCCCCTACACCTGTTGTAGCTGCGAGATTCGTTCCTACATACGTACCTGCAAATGCAACGTTAACAGACCAAGCGTTGCGTCTAATACTTGCACCGCGTGATATTACAAGCCTTGCGCCGCCAATACGCGGCGCTGCCGGTGTCCCGCCTACATGTACCCCGCCACGGTTAATAATAACCCCTTCGGCAGGAACATCATCTACGCCGCCATCCAAAATAATATGGCTAAGTGTTAAAGTAGCACCATCGCGTACAATAAAATGCCGCCCCGGTTGCTCGCGGGCAATTGTATATTGCCTACCTGACGTGTTTACATGGTCATAATAACTAAATTGAAGATTTGTATCGCTGCTTGTAATAATCACATGACGGCCAGCCTCTATAACAAATGTTTCAGGTATAACTTGGTTGCCCTGTACATATATAACGCGGTTGCCGGTGGTGCCAATGGCAGCAGACCACTGGGGAGGGGTAGCGTTTGCAGGAAGATTATGCACTGTAAAGGTCGTAGTTGTGGGAACATTAAACACCGTTAGCGGGGCAATGCCCACGTAGTTACCTGAACTGCTGTTCCACGTGTGGTTAATGGTGATAGCGGTATGTATTTGCGGCTGATTTGGCACTTCCGCATCATCGTAGCTGTAATATGAATATCCAGCGGATACGTCAAGATGGCTTGTTTCATACGTCCAACCGTAAGGCAGGGCTACGCTTATATAATCAAGGTTAATTTTTGCCGGTATTTGCATGTGAATATAATCCCCTGCTATGGCTACGCTTCGCTCATGGTGGGGGTAAATATTAATATTGCCATCCAGGTCAATTTCTATATGAATGGGGGCTGTATGCACAGTGTCTGGCGCAAAGTAATAGTAGCCTGGGGCATCGCCCGCATACCCCCCGTAATCCCCGTCGGAAGCTACAACGGCTATAACCGCCGCCATTAGCGACAATACACAAAACAGTATTATCATGCGTTTGAACTGCATACTATTTTTTTGAATTTTAAAACCGGGCGAATGTCTCACACCAATCACTCCTATGTAATATGTACAAACTTCTATGGATATAAAACCGTCCCAGACCTGCCTCTGTTAATAAGAGGCAGGCCCAAGACACTAATTAAATTGGTACGTAATATTTGTATCACGTATTGTTAACAACCACAAGCATAATTAAATGGTAATAATATACGATACCGGGCTATGGGTTAATACGGGCAAATATAGCCGTAAATGTCCTGTCACCTTGTGCATGCGACGGTTCATAACCCATTGGGTCAAACTCATACCACCCTATAAACTCATAATCCGCATCAATTATTATCACATCCGGAACTAATGTAAATGGTGTACCAATTGCCGCATCCAAAATAACATGATTTAACCAGTTTAGAAGCCCTGCATGATCGTAGTTTACATTAAATGTGAGATTTACATGAGTCCTTGCAAACGAGGCTGTGAATAAAACATCATCCACCATCACATGGCCCGCCACAGGGTCTGGTGACCAATGGCTTAAAATATAACCATGGTTACCAACAACTGCTGGCATCATATCAAGAGTAACAACACCTTCAAACGGGATGTCGATGTAGAATGTGCTGTCAACAAGAAAGCCGTTGCCGTCGGTTGTAAAAGTAGCCCTAAAGTACCTGCGCTGGAACTGTGCGTAGAAATTGATATTGCCAGCTACCACATGCCCATCAGGGTTTGCGGGGGAAGTACCTGCAAAATCATAAGTCCAGCCAACAAACTCCCAGCCCCATATAGCATCAACATTAGGCACCATATGGTCAGCTACAACATCACCAGAATTAAGTGTTAAAGTTACATTTGTGGCATGTTCACCGTTAAAATACCCTTGCAAGGTATTAATAAAGGTAACATTGTATGGGAATGTAGGCATTGGTGTATTGCCTTGGCCCCAGGTTAGGATATCGTGGTTGTTAAACAAGTGCAAGAATTGTCCGCCTTCGGGTGCCGGTACGCTACGGGTTACTACGCGGCCGCCCCAGTTTACGGTTGGGTCTTCTGCACGGTGCCTGCCCCAGAGGGCATCATCAATACGGGTGCCGTTGAGTGCGATATTGTTTCTTACAACCGCGTCAGCGGAAATATACACTCTGGTAAGTGTGGATTCGCGAACTTGATAGTTAGCCAGGTGCCTTTCGGTATGCCTGGTTGCTTTGTCAAGGATGCTCATCCAGAAGATACCGCCGCCCTCAGGGGAAACGTTATTTATGATGCTGCCGCCAAACATGTTAAAGGTTGGACGGTTGCCGCCGGTGCTTTTGACGCTTTCATTATGAAGATAAACGCCGCCGCCGCCACGGATTTCTAGGTCGTATGCGATGCTGTTTGGTTTTTTAGTTCTGGCAAAATAACCGCCTGTGGCTTCGTTGTAGCGGATATACCCGCTGTGCATATTAAACTGAGCGGAGTTAAACAAAGATACGCCGCCGCCTGCAACAGAGGTATTATGCTCTATTACGCCGCCGTACATGTTGATAAAGGAACCGCGCCTGTACGCTATTACGCCGCCGCCGGTTACTCTTTTATCGGATATGCGTTTGGTTCTGTCGCATGATGCATCGTTGCCGGCTATTGTGCCGCCGTACATGTTAAAGGTTGCGCGGGCTGTAATAGTTGCGTTTTCGCCTTTGGTGTTGTTTGTGCCTACGGCTACGCCGCCGCCGCCAACGCCAAGTTTGCCGCTGCCGCCGCCCCTTGATGACGAGCGGTTGTTAAGGATGTACCCGCTGTACATATCAAGGGTAGATACGCCGTTTTTGTGGGCGTAAACATTTACACCGCCGCCGCCATGGGACAGTTCGCCTTTGGTGGCTTCGTTGTTGCGGATTGTACCGCCGTCAAGCCTCATGTAGGTGTTTTGCCTTGCGTTACTGGTGACTATTACACCGCCGCCGCTGCCGGCTTCGTTGTAGGCTATAAGGCCGCCATTCATATAGAAACGGGCGCTTTCTCTTACATTAACGCCGCCGCCGTGGCCGCCTCTTTTTATGGGGGCACGGTTGTTGACGATGTTACCGCCGTTCATAACAAAGGTTGTACCAGCGTCGGAAACTTGTACGCCGCCGCCGCCGTTGCCACGGCCAAGGCCGGTTACTCTGTTATGTGAAATATAACCGCCATACATAGTAAAGTTTGCGCGGCCGGCTACATCTACGCCTGCGCCGGATTTAGCTTCGTTGTTGCGCACATTGCCGCCGTGCATAATAAACCGGGCGTTTTGGCCTGTAACAACAACACCGTTGTTGCTGGTGTGGACATCGCCGCCGTGTTGTACAAATGTACCGTTAAGGCGCACGTTAACACCTGTGCCTTTGTTGTTATTAAGGCGGTTGCGTACTTCGCCGCCGTTCATGTAGAAGGTACCGCCGTCTACACGTACACCAATGGCGTTGCTTGCGTTACCTTGTTGGATAGAGCCGCCATATTGGGTAAACGTACCGGAAGTTACATGTACTGCCGGGCGGTTATTGTTGATATAACCCCGGATTAGGCCGTTGTGCATAACAGCTGTACCGCCGTTTACATGTACTCCCCGTGTGCCATGGGTTGTTGTTAAAACTTCATCGCCATGGATGTTGCCGTTGTTCATGATAAATACGCCGTTTGCGTTAACCCGTACTGCCGGGTCGCTGTTGCGTACAACACCGTTAGGGCCGATTATTGTGCCGCCGTTCATGGTAAATGTGCCGTCTACCACGTCTACTGCAAAGGCACCCCTGCGGTTAACTCTGGAGCGGATAAGGCCGCCCTCCATAGTGAAGCTGCCGCCGCCTGTTATAACTACGATTGGCGGGGAGTTGGCATATGCAAGATTGGAATGCCATATGCCGCCAGAAAGCATGTAAAACTCGCCGCCCTGTACGTTAATGATGCCCTGTACCGCGGCTGCACCAGAGTTTAATGCGCCTGGGTTGCTTTCTACAACCAAGAGCCCGCCCGGCTGTACCGTTATGTTGCCGGTTACACGACCTGCACCCCTGATAACAGTGGCCTCACCAGATGCTATGGTGATGTTTCTGCTGGATGTGTTTGTGATTGTTGTGACAGTCCTGGCCGCCAGTTTGCTTTCTAGGTCTTGGCCGGAGTTACCGGAGCCAAAAACACTGAACATAGCGCCGGCTAACAACATGATAAATACAGTCAGTAACGCAAACCGTAGTACTGACCTGCGAGATGTTTTGTTTGTCATCTCTTCCTCCTTATAAATAGAATATTTTATTTGAAACATGGGTTACAGCAAAGCTGATAGCACATACCCATGCTAGACAAATCTCTAAACTAATCCTATGTTCTGCTGCCTAATTATAGTTCCTGACATCCATGCCCACATATATGTATACATGTTAGTGCCTGTTAGTGTGTCATTCACGTAACATCGTAATAGTAATAGAAAATTATGTTTCTCGATAGCCTCAGTTGGATGGCATATTTTGCGGTTTTGAACCTTTTGAAAACGCGATTTTATTTAATTGAAAATCGGGAGCGCTTATATTACGCGGTTTATCATTATTATTTTTGACTGTCTTTGTCAACAAAAAAAATTGGTATCGATTGTGTCCATTTTTTAGCAAAGTAAGCAATAAAGGAAATTTGCGCAAGTCCCAAGCGGTGCAAAATCGAAAAAGGTTTATCATTATTGACAAAACTGACCACGCATGTAATGCCCATATGGAGGACGGGAACCAACATACGGTTATCTTATGGGTTATGTGAATGACCGCTTTGGTATTTCATGGACTGTTTCAATTTATTTTGAGTAACTTGCGAACTGCAATAAAGCCGGAGTGTTTCAACAACATACTCCGGCTTTATTGAAAGTGAGGAAATTATTCGCTTCCTTGTTCACTTTTACTTTAGCATCCTTTACCGCACAGGCATTTCTCATTATTTCCGCAGCAATCATCACGCCAGCGTTTCTGAGAATAATCCCACCAATATCTGTTGCAATAATTACTTAGGTATTTAAGTGCTTTGTCCCAATGTTCATATGCGTTGGGCTTTGATTTAACAATACGCTGAAATTCAGGTTTTTGCGGCGGAGTAAACAAAAACATCGGAAACGGCAAACAATCGAAATATTTGCATATATCACAAGGGGGCGGTGGTGGACAATGATAGATATTTACAAACTTGGGGTAACCATCTGGGTAATCCACATTCGCTTCAAGTGCACCTTCCTTATTCTTTGTAACTGTAACAATTACTTGATAAACACGGTCATCTGTTTTCCAGTATACATCGGAGGGCGTAAGTTCTTTTACCGTATATGAATATATGCCGGGAGATGTATACGTAAGTGCAGGAAAGATTATATTTCTACATTGCATCAGACATCCCCCTTATAGGAGTTTACTACGTTTTAGTTACATCACTCGTCACCCGGCACAGTTTCATCAGCAGCCCCATTGGTTACTTTAGCAATCAAGTTGCCCTCTGAATCGAACAATCCAAATTCAAATCTGCCAACAGGAAGCGGCGCGCCGATTGCAACCTTACATCCGCTAATTATTACTCGTGTAGGCACAACTTCGTATATATTTGTGAAAGACGGGAAGCCATCGGGATACTCTACCGTTGCAACTAAGTTTCCGTGCCCATCATCCACAACGGTTACAATTAGCCGTATAACACGGTCATCTGTTTTCCAACCGTCACCTGATGGGGTCAATTCTCTCAAGGTATATTCGTATACACCCGGCTCGTCGTAAACTAAATCGGGAAATTGAAATGCGCCGCAAGTTGCACCCCGAAGCGTGTTAACAAAAATAGGCACACCATTTGGATACTCTACCACTGCAACAAGATCGCCCTGCACATTTGTCACAATAATTTTAATTGGCCATTCGGTATCATCTGTTTCCCAGTTTGCAGGTGCATTAATTTCTTTCACGATATAATCAAATTCACCTGCTGTGGTAAAGTTTATGCCCGTAAAAGTGATAAGCCCTTTATTATCATTTGTAGCGGTATATAGTGGTGTGATACCGCCTTGTTCGAAAATGCCAAATTCAAATTCGCCAGCAGCTTGCGCCGCACCAATTGCGATTTTGCTCATTAACAGCGTCACATTTTCATCTCCTTTTAAAATTTCCAATGGCACTTCATTGGATTCCACATCATATTTTATGGGAATACCGCCCTCAACAGGCGTATATTCATAACGCATTTCTGCCTTGTTAATGGCGGGTGAATACTGCTCGGATTCAACCAAAGCTTTGAAGCGTACTTCCATTTCCTCGTCACCAGGAATATCAGGCAGCTGGAATCCTGCTTCCGGGTCTGCCAAAGGCCAGTTCGTTCCTTGTACTGTTACAGATTCGGGGACAAATGCAAGGCCATTGGGCAATTCATCCATAAACACAACGCTTGTAAGAGGGAAAGTACAGTTGTTTTTAAGTACAACTGTATATTCAACGGTTTCTCCAACAAAAGCAGTTGATTGGTTTATGCTTTTTACAGGCGTAAACACCGGCACGGTAATTTCATTAAGCGAAATATCATCAATGGCGTAATCGTTGCCTATTGCAGCTTCGCCTTCACTTAAAAATTCAACCGTTAGTTTTGTGTTGCCATATGAATTTATAACTGTACCAACTTGTATCCATTCAGGCACGACGGTGTTTACGGGAATTAAATTTCCTAAGATTGCGTAGTAAATTACTTCTTCATTTTCATCAAGAATTTGTACGCCTAGTCTAGGGTCTGCCCAGCCGTGTGACCTGAACATGTTAGTAATCCATGCACTAAACAAATAAAATGTATTTGGCGCAACATCAACATCCTCAACAAAAATTTTAGCCCCAGGTTCGTACCCGTTTACAACCATCATTCTGCCTGTTTCGTTTCCGGTTGTGCGGTCAGCAATGCGCCACCACGCCCCAATGCGGTTGCTGTTATCGTCATTTAAAATGTTTTGTACGGTATACTCCCCATCTTCGGGCGCGTGAAGCCAGGCCGGATGGCCGGGGGTCTGTACCGGGTGCGACAGGGGCAAAACATATTCAAAGCCCGGCACATTGTCGGGATAGGGTTCGGTTGGTACTCCTGTGTTTGCCGCCGTTCCGGCAGGGAAAGTTCCCATTGTACCGTATTCGGCATCAATTAGTATGTTGGTAGGGCAAACAACAGCACAGTTGTCCATTATCGTATCAATGGGTACATGTTTTACCGGGCCGTTGAGAAAGTCCTTGTCGTGAATATTATCTGTTCCAACGGAAACAAAAAGCGTATTTGGCGTAACACAGTCTAAATGTGTAGCCTCTTCAGGCGGGTTTGGCGCGGAATTTATGGGTGGTAAAATCGCATATGGTGTCAAGCCAGGCACAGCACTATTAAAATCTGCCGGAGAGGGAACAGCAGATTCGCCATATACCTCAACTATACGATACTCACCATGGGGTACATTATGAAAGGCATATTCGCCTTGCGGATTAGTATGCACAGCCAGTTTCAAATATGGTGCGTTCATGCTTTGCAATGTTATCGAAACATTTGGTATGCCTTGTAAGCCTTGGGTACTATTTGTTCGCTGTCTATCAAAATATACATGCCCTGTAATATTAGGCATCATCACTCCTCCTTACTTTCATAATTTTTGGACAACACGTACGGTATATCCATATATCATAGTATGCTTGGGTTAAGTTTTGGTGTGTTGTACCGATTCCAATTTAAATCCTATCTGCCTATCGCGGCTAAGCGCGGGAAAGCGCTTGCTCCGCGTTTCCCGCAGCCGCTCTGTCAGATAGGTTTAAATTTGGAATCGGTATTGTTCATCATTGTTATAGAAACGGCGCTTCAACAAATTCCCGCAACTAAAAAAGCCCCTTAACGCCGCTTTATTAACAGCGTTAAGGGGCTTTTGCCCTAAAGAAAGCCTTGACAAACACAGTACGTAAAATAACTACTCCCCAGTCATAACCTTAGAGCCCCTGCCATAAGCCAAATACAGCACAATAGCAGAAACCGCCATCATTATCACCGCATACACAAATGTAAGGGCAGTATTATCCGCCGCCCCATCCTCTGTAAGTTGCCGTATCTGCACCCCAAGGGGCAGTGCAAGGGGATGGTATAAAAACACAGACATATCAAACTCCGTAAGCAGCGAGTTAAAGTTTAGCGCAAACACAGCCACAACAGTAGGCAAAATAACAGGAAGTATAATCCTAAAAAATGTATAAAAAGACTTTGCCCCCAAGTTCTTAGCCGCATCTTCTAAAGTATCGTCAACGGAGAAAAATGCCGCCCTAGTGAGCCTTAGGGTAAAGGGGATGCGGATAATCACATACCCGATAACCATAATCGCAAGTGTACCGGTAATAGCCCGGTTACCCATAAACCACTGGGGCCGCCCAAAGGTAGTTATCATCCCCAGCGCAATAAGAACCGTAGGCAGCAGCCAAGGTATCATAAACGCATACTCTATTATGATACTAAGCCGCCCCTTGTACTTAGTTATCAAACGGCAAAGCAGCAATATTAACGCCGCAACAGCAATTGCAGCTATAAAGGAGTACATTCCGCTTATAAACAGCGGCCTATAAGCGTTAGGGTTGGTGAATATCATCCGGTAGTTTTCTAATGTAAAAGACGAAAAGCTAAGCTGCCTGCGGGCAATAGTTGCCGAGTCTGTAAAAGAAAACAGTACGATCAAAACAACCGGCGCAATATAAATCACGAAAAGTACATAGGAATAAACATGGGCAAGCACGTTAAACACAGGGTTTTTGATTTTTTGTTTAACAATCTCTGTTTTTACCTTGGACACAGAAAGATAATGACCCCGGCTCTCCAGCCACGCCAGTACCCCTATTAGCAGGAAAGACGACATGCCTATAATCAAGGCCATCAACGCCGCCAAATCCCTTGAACCGGGCATTGCGGCAAAGGATAGTATCATGGGGTTAATAGTCTGGAAATCCCTTCCGCCAACCAGAAGTGGCGCTGCCATAGCTGTTAAGCCGCCCATAAAAGTGAACAACGTAACAGCGGTCAAAGACGGCAGAATAACAGGAAGAACCACCCGCTTAATTATAGTAAAATTGGATGCCCCCATATTTTGCGCCGCTTCTATGGTTTGAAAATCCACACTCCTAAGGGCGTTTCGCAAGAAAATCATATAGTTGCCCGTAGCAGCAAAGGTCATTACAAATAAAACAGCCCAAAACCCTTCAAACCAGCCGGTGTTAAAATTAGGAATAACAGATGCCAGCATGTTAGTTATATACCCGCCCTGGCCGTAAAGAAACCTGTAACCGGATACCAGTACAATACCGCTATACAGCAAGGTTGTCATGTAGCCCAGCCGTAAAATTCTGGCCCCGGCTATCTTAAAATACTCTGTAACAAATACCAAGCTTACGCCAATAATCCCAACCGTAACCGACAATATCGGCGCAAGTAGAAGGCTGTTGCGCAAACTTCGTACTGCCCTTTCAGACCCAAATAAGCGCTCCGGCGCCCTTAATGTAAACTCACCGTTTTGCCAAAACACGCTTCTTATGGTGTTTATATTAGGCACAATAAGGAAAAACACAACAAACCATAGCAAAGCCAGTGTTATCAACATCTTTACTGCATTGGCCTTAAGCCAATCATGAAAATTTCCCTGGAAGGATTTCATAACTTTAGCCACCTAAAACTGTAATATGTTATTCGGGTCAAAGCTGACATCAACTTTTTCGCCCATGGCATATAGGGGTACGCCGCTGTTCTTTTCTACCACTTTAATAATAGAGCCGCCTACACTTAGGGTGTACTTTATATACAGCCCGTAATATTCTGAAGCAATAACCTCGGCACTGCTAATAACCACATGCCTGGGGCTTGGGTTATTCGCATATACCCTTTCGAGCCTTATATAGCAATTTTTGTCGGACTCGACACCGGCCTTTTGCAAAATTTCCGCGTCCAGCTTGTTTATATCGCCTATAAAATTGCACACAAACTCTGTTTTAGAGTAGTTATATATTTCGTCTGGCCGGCCTATTTGCTCTATTTCCCCTTTATTAAACACCGCAATACGGTCAGAAAGGGTGAGCGCTTCTTCCTGGTCATGGGTTACGTAAATGGTGGTTATCCCAAATTTACGCTGTAAATCTTTTAGTTCGTTCCTAAGCTGGATTCTTAGTTTTGCGTCTAGGTTAGACAGGGGCTCGTCTAGGCATATGATAGATGGGGATGTTACCAGCGCACGGGCAATAGCTATACGCTGCTGCTGGCCGCCGGAAAGCTGGCTGATTTTTTTGGACATGTGGCTTGCGTCCAGTTCTACCTTTTGCGCAACTTCATCTACCCTTTGCTTTATTTCCGCCTTGGGTACTTTTTTTACTTTTAGGCCGAAGGCAATATTTTCATATACAGACATTGAAGGGAATAGCGCATAGTTTTGGAACACCATGCCGATATTACGCTTTTCTATTGCCATGTTGGTTATGTCTTTACCGTTTACATGTATACTGCCGCTATCAGGTACTATAAAGCCGGTTATGCTTCTGAGGGTTGTGGTTTTCCCACAACCAGAAGGCCCAAGGAGAGTAAAAAACTCACCTTGGGCTACTTCCAGGCTTATACCTTTGAGGGCAACAAAGTCCCCAAAGTTTACCTTTATATTATCTAGCTTAATCATCGCTCTACTGCATGTAGGTTAGATATATATGCTCTAACCATGAATCCATACGCGGTGCAATATAGTCCCAATCAATTGCTTGATGCCTTAGGTTGGCTATAACCAAAATATCTTCAGGCAAGCCGTCAAGGGCATTGGGGTTAGCCGGCAGATAGTTAAACTCTATACCAAATGCCTGCATTGTTTCCGCGCTGCCAAACCAGTCGATAAAGCGCTGTGCAGCCTCGGGGTTGTTTGCGCCGCGAATCAGGCCTACACCTTCTACAGAGAAGGGAACCCCTATTGCAGGCTCAACAAAAGCCGACGCCACATTATGCTGTATGGCCCTTACGGGTTTGCCTGTATGCCACATTTGGCCCATTGCTACATCGTTGTCGGGGAGCGCAATTGTTGCAAACAAATCTTCACCCAACAGATTTACGCCTGTGCTGTACTTGCCTTGGATATTGGCCCAACCTTCGTCAGATATGCCCAATGTGCCGTTTGGGTCCATGAATCTGGTAAATATGCCGCTTAGTATCATGTGGGTGGTGCTGCCTGTTAAGGCCTGGGAGAATGCGTGGCGGCCGTGGAAGCGCTCTTCATTCCAAAGTTCAAGCCAGTCTGTTGGGGCTTCGGCCGGGCTAAACTGCTCTGTGTCATAGATAAGCAGGTTGGCCATTAGTGCAACGGCGTGGAAATACCCGTCCCGGTGGTTTAGGTGTGCGGGGACTTCGCTTGCCCACGAGGGGGTATACGGCTCTAGTACGTCGTTGTTTATAAGGTTTGCCCATAGCAGTTGGTTAAGGCCAAATACTACATCACCTATGGGGTTGTAGCGTTCTTCTATTAGCCTGTTGGCAAGCCCTACGCCGCCCATGTCTACAAAATCAATTTCAATACCCAACTCTTCCCGGGCGCGTTCCTGTATCCAGTCGCCCCGGCCGTCGGTTATGGCGTTTGAATACAATATTATTGAGTTTCCGCCGCCTGCTGCTTGTTCGTCATCGCCATTACCACATGCTTGTACCAGCAATGCTGCTGCCAGTACCGCTGTTAATAACAATGCCTTGATAAAAAGTTTTTTCATTTTAACCCTCCGTATTTAAATTGTTTTACTAACCTTGTAATATTTCTACCAGTTTATCCGGGTAGTTTGTGATGATGCTGTCTACGTTACTGCTGATGCAACGGCGCATGGCCTCGTCGGTGTTAGCGGTCCAGGTATGAACGGCCAGCCCTTGGCTGTGGGCGCGGCTTACTAAATCCGGCTCTAGGGCCAGCAAATTATGCTCCGGGTGAAGGGCATAGCCGGCAGCGTATTCTTCGGCATTTATAAACGGCTGCATGTACAATAACCCCGCTTTGATGCCGGGGTTGATTTCCTTACACAGCTTCATGGATAAATGGTTGAAAGACGACAGAAAAACCCTATCAGACGCACCCGCTTTGCAAATACGGTCTATAACAATTTTTTCTATTCCGGGGTAGATAACGGGGTAGGTTTTTAGTTCGATATTTAGCACTTGGTTGTACTGGATGGCTAACTCAAGCAGTTCGTCCAGGTGCATAATTTGCTCGCCGGCAAACTGCGGGTCCATCCATGACCCAACGTCTAATTTACGCAGTTCCTTGAAAGTAGCGGCCTTTATGGGGCCGCTGCCGCTTGTGGTACGGTCGAGAGTTGCGTCGTGGATAATTACCGGTTCATTGTCTGCCGATAAATTAACATCTACTTCAAAACCGCCGCAACCGGTGATTGCGACAGCTTCCATAAATGCACGCCTCGAATTTTCAGGGAATTTCCCGCTAAAACCTCTGTGAGCCAGTACCAGGGGCTTGTGAGACTTATTTGGCTTGTCCATGGGCCCTCCTTGTTGTATGGTATCGGTTTCCTATGCAATATTCTAATGTAGCATTTATAGATAGTCAAGCTACAATATGCATATTTGACTACAAATACATAAACTAGCATACTGATATGTGCTAAATCCACAATTTGAAGAAAACTGACCCCCCCCTTTATTTTTGAGATGCAAATCTTAGAAAAATCTTTGTTTTTCTGCAAATACTTCTTTGATTTTTTTATGTAGATTTATAGCGAATTAAATATGAGATACCTAACCCACCCGGTTTTGATAATAATGGACAACCTTTTTTCCAGTTTTGATGATACCGATAAAGGCTTCCATGCACTTAGCCCCCTTCTTTAGAAGGGGGTGCCGGAGCGTAGCGGAGGCGGGGGTTGAGAGTTGCGACGATTTGAAAACAACCCCCGGCCCTACGGCCCACCCCCTTCCACGGAAAGGGGCTTGGGGAGTTTCATCCGGTTTTGATGATACCGATAAAAGCGATTTTCATGCTAGGTTGGTGACGGAGTCGCCCATAATGGGCTAATAGGAGGATGGAAATGAAAAAAATGTATATCTTCACGCTGCTTATGGTGTTAGGGCTGGTGCTGCTTACGGCCTGTGGCGGAAATGGCGGCACAGCTAACAACGCTCAAAACGACAATACCGAAGATTTTCAAGCAACACCACCGGAGTATGAATCTTCAAACGGCCAATTACCGAACGCACAAGACGTACCGGAAACCAATGATGACTATTATTCATCAAATGACGACACAGCCCCGCCGTATACCGGCACACAGCCGGAACCAGCACCGGAGCCCACAGCGCCCCCAGAGGATAACAGCAACAACGATACAACAAGCCATCATACCGGCGGTGTGGCACTTGGCTTAACCATTGAACGACTAGGATACGAAGAAGGCCCGGGGCAGCTTGCTGGCCTTGATTTTATGCACACCATAGATTTAGGCCATGGGTCGCCAGAGGCAAGCTTAGGCGACAATCTAATGATTCGCACATACACACACCTTCGCGAGTTCGCGGTTATCACAATGGAAAATGATATGGCAAACGACGAGGTGATTTTCATCCCTGCCGCAGCAATAGGTGAAACGGTTAACGATTTCCTGCCGGGGGAAGGGTTCATTATTTTCGGTTATATGAGCACGGGAACACTGCCCAGCCGTGCAATCACATTCTTAGATGAAAGCGGCCGGCGGTGGCATTTTGCAATTCAACAAAACCAGGCCTACCCATATGAGGGCGATGCCTATATGTTAATACCGTTGGCTTCTTCATATCCTTACCAGGCACTTACATTCGAATGGGCTAATTGAGCAGTTTCGATAACATTCCAGAATAATTTTCGCTGATTCTGCGAACGCTTCAACAGGCACCGGGAAGAAGCCCGGGCGCCCGCAGGGCGACTTTTGCGGAGCAAAAGTGCTGAGCATAATCAGCGAAAATTATTCTTCATCGTTCTCGAAACTGCTATAACCCACATTAACAAACGCGGCATTGGATGAATCCGCCGGAATAAACTCATTATCCCGCATCCAATAGAAGAAAGCGTTCCAGCGGCGGGCATCAATATACCCCCAACGGTTAGTGCTAAAATACGCCCCGCTTAAAAATTCCTGGGAAGCGGCCAGCAAATCCCGGCTCATTTCGGGGGCATTGCTGTGCAAAATATCCGCCGCTTCCTTGGGGTTATCACGGGCAAAAGTGAACCCCCTGGCCGATGCTCGCATAAAGCGCGCCGTTAGGTCGTCATCCACATATCTTTCATGGGTAATAAGTACAGGGGTGTAGTAGTCAAATACCGGATTTATGTCACCCAGGGCAAAATAGTTTACCTCCAGGCCCATATGCTCGGCCATTACCCTATCCCAGCCTTCAAAAACCCAGGTTGCGTGAAACTCGCGCTGTATACCTGTTATATTATCAAGGGCCATATGGGGTACAAACTCTACCAAGTCTGGGTTTCCGCCGTCTAGGCGTATGCTTTCGCGCACCATTTCATCGTATAGGGGAATCATCCAACTGCCGAAGGTTCTGCCTTCCAAGTCTCTAAAACGGGTTATTCCGTGCTCTGCCAATGACAGTATCCCGCTGGTATTATGCTCTACCAATGCCGCTATCGCCACAATGGGTAGTGGGGCATGGGGGCTGTTGGCGGCAAGCAGCACTTCCTCTTGAAAAGATATCCCAAACTGGGCATGACCGGCGGCAACAAGCAAAACCGCCCCGTCTTCCGGCGGCTGAATAATATCCAGGGTAATACCCTCATCCTCAAAATAGCCTCTTTCCATTGCTACATAGAAACCAGTGTGGTTGGTGTTTGGCGTCCAGTCCAGCACCAGTGTAACTTCGTCTAAGTCCCCGTTTTGGCTGCCGCACCCGGCCCAAATTAGCATTAATGCACCTAAAAGCACCAGTAAGTTAAACAGTTTAAATAACATCCCGCGTCATCCTCTTTTCTAGAAATTTCACAACATACATAAGCAGCAAGCTGATAATAACAATCAGCAAAATAACCGCAAACATCTTGTCAAACTCGAAAGACCGCCGTACCCTAGTCATGTACACCCCAAGGCCGGTTGTGCCCCCAACCCACCCGGCAATTACCGCCCCAACAAAAGAATAAGTTGCGGCAATTTTAAGCCCGGAGAAAAATGTAGGCCGCCCAAGTGGCAATTTTACAAAGAACAGCCCGGCAAAATAACTGCCGCCCATAACCTGCAACTCGTCCAAATATTCCTGCCGGATTTGACGGATGCCGTCATACAGCCCTATAACCAGTGGAAAGAAACAGGTAAGGCTCACAAGCGCCACCCGGGGGGCCATACCATGCCCAAGCCAAAGCACCAACAGCGGGGCAATGGCAATGTACGGCACGGCCTGGCTAATTACCAACAGCGGGTACAGCGCCTTGCGCCAATACAAAAATCGGTCCATCCCCACCGCGGCAAGAAACGCCGCGCTAAGGCTAATGGCAAGCCCAACAAAAGCCTCGCTTAAAGTGTAGGCACTATGCCGCATAAGCAACTCAAAATCCCCACCAAATGCCCTAATAACCGACATCGGAGACGGCAGAATAAAAGCGTCTACCATCCCCCCCGCAGTGGAAACTTGCCATGCAAGAAGCACGCCCATAACCAGCGAAATAGGCTGCCAATAGCCGTATGCGGCACTGCCTTTTATTTTTTTGCCGAAATTACTCATTATGCTTTGCGGTCTTTTCGCCAATGCTCCAGATTCCGTTTTTAGGGGAATAATGGATTTTTACATAGGAAAGTACATGGGGCGCACCGGCCAGGATGCATATGCGCTGGCATTCCTTTACCATGTCCATCAAGGTATCAAAATCGCCTTCAACCGTTGTTTCAAATGGCCCAACCATCATTGTAAGGCCCAAAGATTCTATAAAGGCTATTACCTTATCCACAATTTCAATAACCCGCGAATCTTCCACCTGGGGCAGCACTTGGATAGCTACGCTGCATTCAATTTTATTCATAGTATTCTCCTTGGGGCTGTTGCAATAAGCAAAAACCCACTTTATTATTTTTGGCATATAAAAACCCCTATGCCTATGCACGGGGGTTAAAAACAGCATCCCTACGTTGGCATTATCCAAATCAGGTACGGTCGAGGTATTTTTACCTCCTCTCAGCCTGCACACACAAGCTCCCGGTGAAATATAATTTTGTAAATGTACTAAACTCAGACCTAGTAGGTTGAGTATAAAATCAATGCCATTATATGCAACTGTACATTATATGGCAATAGGGCTTCAAATCTAACCATGGTTGTTTCCTAAAATCCCACAAAGCCAAAGAAGTTGCCGTGGAAGTATACTAAAACAAATGACAAGCAACAAAATGATTATCAGAAATTTCTTTAAGTTCCGGCTGTTCAACCATGCAACAATCCTTGACATCAAGGCATCTTTGCGCAAACCTGCACCCGGGCTTAGGGTTAATAGGCGAGGTAATCTCACCCTTCAATATAACTCTATCCCGCTTAACATTAATCTTAGGCCGCGGTATTGCCGAAAGCAACGCCCTTGTGTAAGGGTGCGACGGATTTTTAAAAATATTAGCAGACGGCCCCTTCTCCACCATATGGCCCAAGTACATAACGCAGATATCATCCGAAATATGCTTTACAACAGACAAATCATGGGTAATAAAAATATAGGTTAACTGCATCTCAGATTGCAAATCCTGCATCAGATTAAGTATCTGCGCTTGAATAGACACATCAAGGGCACTAACCGGCTCGTCGCATACTATAAATTTGGGGCTAAGGGCCAGAGCCCTGGCAACGCCAATCCTCTGCCGCCGCCCTCCGTCAAGTTCGTGGGGGTAGGTGTATCTTAACCTTTGTGCTAATCCAACTGTATCCATAAGCCCTTTTACCTTGGCGGCGTACTCGTCTTTCGTTTTGCATATGCGGTATATCGTAAGAGGTTCGCCAATCAACTCGCTAACCGTCATCCGGGGGTTAAGAGATGAGTATGGGTCCTGGAAAATCATCTGCATGTCTTTTCTTAGTTCCTTAAGTTCGGCGCCTTTACAATTGGTTACGTTTTTCCCGTCAAAAATAATCTGGCCGTCTGTAAGGCTCATAAGCTTAAGCACTACACGGCCAAGGGTAGACTTGCCGCAGCCCGACTCGCCAACGACACCAAGAGTCTTACCCCTATCGATAGAAAAACTTACGCCGTCAACCGCATGAAGCCAGCCGCCGGGGGTTTTAAAATATTTTTTTATGTCCTTAAGTTCTAATAAAGTGTCCACGCTATTCCTCCGTTTTCCAGTTAACGCACCTGACTTTGTGACTTTCGGATATATTAACCAAATCCGGGTTGCTTGCTTCGCATTCGGGAGTTTTGTTGGGACATCTTAGGCTAAAAGTGCAAAATGGAGGCAGCTTGGATGGGTCTGGCATTATGCCGGTTATGGGCTTTAGCCTGTCCACCGTTTCATCCATATCGGGGATGGAGCCAAACAGGCCCTTTGTATACGGATGCTTCGTGTTTTCAAACACATCTTCAAGGGTCCCGTATTCGACTATCTCTCCGGCATAAATAATAGCAACCTTGTCGCAAACTTCCGCAACAACCCCTAAGTCATGGGTTATTAGAAGCATAGATGTGCCAAACTCTTTTTTAAGGTTGGTCATAAGGTCCAGCACCTGGGCCTGGATTGTAACGTCAAGGGCCGTTGTAGGCTCGTCTGCGATAAGCAGCACCGGGCTACAAGCCAAGGATATAGCTATAACCACCCGCTGCTTCATCCCGCCGGAAAATTGATGGGGATACTCGCTATATCTTTCGCTGGGGATGCCTACCAATTCAAGCATGTCTTGGGCTTTAAGCTTGGCCTCTAACTTAGATATTTTTGAATGAAGCCGGATAACCTCCGCGATTTGCTCACCTACGGTTATTACAGGGTTTAAAGAGGTCATCGGGTCTTGAAATATCATGGATATCTTATTGCCCCGGATTTTACGCATTTCCTTTTTCGACTTGTCTAGCAAATTTTCGCCGTCAAAGATAACCTGGCCGCTTACAATTTTGCCTGGCGGGTCTGGGACAATGCGCATGATTCCAAGGGCCGTGGTTGTTTTACCTGCACCTGTTTCGCCTACAAGGCCTAAGGTTTCACCTTTTGTTATCTCCAGGCTAAGGTCGTTAACCGCCTCAACTGTCCCGGAGTGTGTTACATAGTGTATGGTCAAATTATTAATTTCAAGAATCTTATCGTTCACAACCTCACCTCGTTAATTAATCCTTAAGCCGCGGGTCAAGTGCGTCTCTTAAACCATCGCCAAACACGTTTAGGGAGTATACAGTCAACATAATCACCAAACCGGGGAATGTAGTCATATGCCAGTGGTCCCTTATAAACTGCCGCGCCGCCGAAAGCATAGCACCCCACTCAGGGGCAGGAGGCTGAATACCCAGCCCCAGGAAGCTAAGCGCCGCCGCCGAAAGTACTGCACCGGCAACGCCCAAAGTCGTTTGAACCAATAGCGGAGCCGCCGCATTTGGCATTATGTGTTTTACTATTATCCTAAAATTACTGGCCCCGATGGATTCCGCAGCTTCAATAAACTCCTGCTGCTTTATTGTCAAAACAGAAGAGCGGACAATCCGCGCATAAGCAGGTATGGAACTTATGCCTATGGCAATCATCATATTGCGCATACCCGGCCCTAAAGCCGACGCAATGGCTATAGCCAAAAGCATACCCGGTATTGCAAGCAGTATATCCATGCTGCGCATAATCAAATGGTCTAACCAGCGGCCATAAAATGCCGAGATAGCCCCAAGTGCCGCGCCAACTGTGGCGGCAATGCCAACAGAAATAATCCCCACCTGCAAAGATATCCGGCTGCCAAAAATAATGCGGCTTAAAATATCCCGTCCAAAATTGTCCGTCCCCAGCCAATGGGTGGCGTTAGGCCTTAGAAAGCGGCGAGACAAATCTTGATCGTCATAATGGAAAGGGGCTACAAAATCAGCAAATACAGCCATCAATATAAGGGCTAAAATTACAAATAGGCCAAACATAGCCGGCTTACTCTTTTTGAGCCGGCGCCAAACCTCACGCCACTGGCTTTGCTTTTTTATATTGTCATAATCATCTGTGTAGTTAGTCATTATTACCGGCCCCCCTTGTAAAGTGATTTAATTCGCGGGTCAAGGAAACTGTACAGTATATCCACAAGTAGGTTAACAAAGCTAAACACAATTGCTAAAAATAAAACCCCGCCTTGCACAACAGGGAAATCCCTGCCCCTGATTGCGGCAACCGTGTAATTGCCCAAACCAGGTATAGCGAAAATTGCCTCAACAAGTACAGAGCCCCCAAGCAGAAAACCAAACTGTATACCCACAAGAGTAGCCACAGGTATCATGGAATTCCTTAATGCGTGCTTGATAATTACGTTTCTCTCGGACTGCCCTTTTGCGCGTGCGGTCCTGATATAGTCCTGCCTGATTACTTCAAGCATGGTAGAGCGGGTCAAGCGCATTATGGTTGCCGCCGATGTGGTACTTAGTACAAACACCGGCATAATAAAATATCGCAGCCCATACGACCCGGTAGCCGGCAGCCAGTTAAGATGGACAGAGAAAATTATTATGCACATAAGCCCCTGCCAAAAACTTGGCATAGATACCCCAAATAACCCTACCCCGGTTACAATATTATCGAAGGCGGAATATTGCTTTGTGGCCGATATGATACCGAAAGTTACCCCCAGTATTACCGCAACCACCGCGCTTAAAACCGCAAGGTAGAATGTTGTGGGGAACCGTTCCAATATTTCTACAGACACAGGGCGCCTGGTAGCCAGGGAGGTACCCAAGTCAAACCGGGTAACAACCCCCACTACATAATTGAAAAACTGTACAAAGAATGGGTCATCCAGGCCAAATTCACCCCGCAGCCTTTCTATATCCTCTGCGCGGGCATTGTCTCCTAACAGTATCCTAACCGGGTCACCCGGAGTCAGATACATAATCGTAAACACGATTAGCAAAACGCCCAACACTACCGGTATCATCATAAGTAACCGGCGTAATATATACTTATGCAATTACCTCGCTCCTTCCATGAATTAGCACGACAAATACTTACTAAACCAACTCAATATTTCTTCCAGCCTTTTTATCCTTGCCCTTGGCCGCCCTCCACGGCTTAGGTTATGGTTTTCGCCTCTTATCAAACAAATCCTTGAGTCTACACCATGATACTTTAACGCGGAAAACATCTGGAAAGCTTCGGTATAGTGGCATCTATAGTCCTTATCCGAATGCAGTAACAACAAGGGGGTTTTAACTTTATGGGCATACGCCAAAGGCGACTGGCGCCATAACCCTTCAAGGTTATTCCACAAATCCCCGCCCATTTGCTCTGTCACAAAGTTTGTGCCATTATCGGCTGTGCCTATTGTGGATATCATATTGCATATGCTTCTCATAGCAATGGCACACTTAAAACGATTGGTATGCCCAATAATCCAATTGGTCATTATTCCGCCATAAGAACCCCCTGCTACCCCAAGGCGCGCCGCATCTATTTGCGGGTACTGTTCGATGGCTACATCCATAGCCTTCATCATGTCCGAATAGTCCGGGACACCATAATTGCCTTGAAGCCGCGCAAAATCACTGCCCTGGCCGTCGCTACCCCTGGGGTTGCCATATACCACAAAGTATCCCTGACTTGCCAGCAGTTGCATCTCGTGAAAAAACACCGTGCCGTAAATCACTTTTGCACCGCCATGGATATACATTATTGCCGGGTATTTTTTGCTTGGGTCAAAACCAGCGGGCTTTAAAACTACATAGTGTACGGTGTATCCGTTGTTCTCAAACCGCATAGTTTCAGGGGTTATGGCTCTTACTTCATTATTTATGGCAGATACTTGAATCTCCGTACTGCCGTTTAAATATATTTCCTGTAGCCTTGTCCCTCTTAAGCCTACAAAATATATATCATCCCCGGAAAAGTCAAAAGCGTCTACCGAACCATTATCCGCTGTCAAAAGTTCAATTTCGCCTACGTACGGCACCTTGGTAAGGAATGAACTACGCTCATATGTTGAAACAAGATACAGGCTATCTTTGTACATTCTAAAATCCGCGCTTCGCCCATAGGTACAGTCGGTTCCTACAGTATCTCGCACACTAAAATCTGTATCATGCCAAAGGGTAATACCCCCATCCCGGACAAAATAAAACTTAGGGTTGTCTGTTACAAGCATATCCTTACGCAAACTGCCTACAATAAATATCTCATCTTTGACAAAATTGGCGTGGAAAATAATATATTTTTCATCCAAAAGACGGCTACTCTCGCCATTTGAGATATCATACATGTATAGCCCTGTTTCTAAGTTATCATGGAAATCTGTAAAATATTTAGCACTGTACAAAATTCTATTGTCCTTAACAACAAAGGAGTTAACATTTGTGAACTCACAAGTTATAGGCGTAAGTTTATTGTTTCCGGCATCAAACAGATATAAGCGGCTGCGCTTTTTGCTTGTATAACCTACACCATCAAAATAAAATGGAAGTTCATCGATTATTTCATAGTTTTTGCTCTCGTTAATACAATCAATGGCCGCCAGCCTTGCATCCCCTTCTATGCCATGGAGGTCTACCGCGTTATTGTCATATGTGGCGGTAAGGGCAAATAAACTGCCAGAAATCTTTTCAATATTTGTGACATTTAGCGGAATCTTGCAAAACTCAACCGCTTCGCCGCCATTTATGTCAATTGTGTAATAAATTGTCCAAGGCTCGCCCTGCTCAACCTTTTCCTTATATGCCGCGTTTCTTAATCCGGAAAAGATGAGAGTATTGTTGTCAAGCCACCAAAACTCCCTTTCCTCGCCATTGGAAGTAAGCTGTGTGTATTTTCCGCTTTCTTTGTTGTAAACCCATATATGGGATACATACTTATTACCGGCATAGTCAGCTTTGTGGACTATAAAACCGGCATTTTTCCCGTCCGGGGAAAAGGTCAGCCCCGATATAAATTTGTACTCACATATATCTCTAATCCCTGTCATATCTTGGCCCCCTTCTCAAACATAAGCGCACCGGATTTGTATACTTCTTTAACATTTTTCATCACTTTTATGTCATCTAAGGGGTTGCCTTCCACAACAAGCAAGTCGGCGTATAGGCCTTTTGCCACGGTTCCAAATTCCTTCTCCTTGCCAAGGATAAACGCCGGGTTGTAGGTGGCACATTTTATTGTTTCTAATGGGGTTAGGCCCAGCATACAAAAGGTTTCCATTTCATCGGCAATGGGGGTTTTGGGCCTGTCTGAAAATACTACGTCTGTGCCAGTGGCAATTATTATGCCCTGCTCGTAATTACGCAGGAAGTTATTTTCGTAAGCTGCTACGCTGTCCTCGAAATATTTGATTTGCAATAATTCGGGCTTAGTGGGCTTTACGCCTTTCTTTTCAAGTTCCTCTTTAAGATACTGGGCGGCGTACATGTATATATAGGCTGTGGGTACCCATGCGGTCCCTTTATCCGCGGCTTTTTTGGCGTATTCTTGGGTCATAAACGCACCATGCTCTATTGTGTCGAAACCTGCGTTTATTGCGTATTCAATTGACGGCTTTGTTGCCGCGTGCACACAGCATTTTTTTCCCAATGTATGCGTCTCGTCTGCTATAGCGTAAAGTTCTTCTTGGCTAAACTCCGAAATATGTGTTCTATGGCTGGACATGGCTTTAATCCAGTCCGCTCCATCTTTAATATTCTGCCTTACGGCAGCCCTTACTTCCCATGGGCCGTTTGCCTCAATATTTGAATCCACATGGGCAGAACTATGCCCGCCTGTTATGGAAATACTGCGTTCGCATGTGTAGTATCTGGGCCCGGTTATGTACCCATTATGAAACCCCCACCGTAACGCTTTGCCCAGGCCATGAGGCTCTGCCACGCTTCTTAGGGTTGTAATACCGCAGGAAATGGCTTCCTGCATATTCTGTAAAGCCAGAAGTGTAATTTCGCCAAGGCTCCCCGCAATTTCGGCAGTGTCTTTACGCCAATGCCAATATCCGATGTGCACATGCATATCAATTAGCCCAGGCAGTAGCGTACAGCCATCCTTAGTTTCGATTACGGCGTTTGCGTACCTAGCCGAAAGTTCATGAAGTTCCCCTACGTCTTCAATTATCCCGTCTTCATTTATGGCAACGGCTCCGCCTGCATAAACCTTCTTGCCGTCCCCTACGATTATCCTGTCGGCTTTGATTATTTTCATATATAACCTCCGCGTTTGGGCTGTCGCGTTAAGCTTTTCATAGTTTTTGCTTAACGCGACAGACCTCATCTTCAGTGGGATGCTACAAAACTAACTTACAAAGTATACATTCCCTAAGAAATGCGTCCCGGTTGGGTGATTACGGAACCCGCGCACATCCAACCTGGTAGCGTTGGTATTTTCGCCATGAGATATTGGCATCCAGGGTACAAGATAGGCCAACCTGACTTGAATTTCTTCAAGGAGTTCGAGCCTGCGGGCCGGGTTGGTTTCTACGCGAGAGGCTTCCAGCATTACGTCTAAGTCATAACATCTAAAGTGGGCGGTATTGGCAGAGAAATGGCTGGTAGAGTGAAATTGGCTAAACAAAGCATCCGCATCGCCGGTGGTAGCACCTATGCCTAGGATAAATATATCAAGTTCTTGGAACTCTACGGCACTTAGGAAAGAAGCCCATTCTACAATGCGCACTTCGGCGTTAATACCTACTTGCCTAAGCTGATTTTGCGCGATTTCCGCAATTTCTATACGCACTTGGTTATCGCTTGTCCAAAGAACCGTATCAAGGCCATCCCCAAAACCAGCTTGTTCAAGAAGTTCCCGGGACCTATCGGGGTTAAACTCCGGCAATTGGCCGGCGTCGCTATAACCCCATACCATGGGTGATATAAACCCTTGGGCCGGGGCGCCTACACCAAAAAATACAGCCTCAACAATTGATTCAAGGTCAAGGGCGTGAGATATGGCTTGACGTACCAAAACATTGTCCAGCGGCTCAGAGGTGTAAGTGAAGCCGATGTAAGTTGTAGAAAGATTAAGGTTACGGATAAGGTTTACACTATCATGCTCCTCAAGCCTTCTTACATCTGAAGGGGCTACTTCAAGTGCGATGTCTACGCCGCCTGTTTCAACTTCGATAGCCCTGTTAAGGGGCTCTGTTATAATACGGAAGGTTATGCTTTCAATTGCTGGGGGTGTGCCCCAATAATCGTCAAATCTTACAAGTTCTATTCTGTCGCCATGAATCCACTGTCCGTATTTGAACGGGCCGGTACCTACGTTGTTGTCATCGCCCATGGCTCTGGCGGTGCCTTCATGTACGATAGCGGCTGCGGCTGCGGCCAAGTTAGATAGGATTGGCGCAAAAGGATGCTGCAGTACAAGTGTATATTGGTACTCGCCTGTGGCACCACTTTGTGAGAAATCTACCATGCTTAACGCGGCAGAGGCAAAACCCAGTTCAAATGCCCGCTCTAAAGAGAAAGCTACATCGCTGGCTTTTAATAGTTCGCCGTTATGGAAGCGTACCCCTTGCCTGATTTCAAACTGGATGGTTACATCGTCCAAAAACTCCCAACTTGTAGCAAGGGCAGGGATTGGGCTCATGTCGTAGTCTTGTGCTATAAGGGTATTGTACATTTGCCGTCTTATTGTAATGGAGGCAGAGTCGTTACGGCCGTTTCCGTCTAAACTTGACGGGTTTGCGCCCATGGCTACTGTGAGGCTAGTCCTTGCGGTATCTTCCCCGGCACCTGCAATGGTGCCGCCGTCACCTTCTCGGGTGCAGGCCGCTACTACCATGACTAACGCCAAAAGCATAGCCACAACTACTGTTAACTTGGATTTTTTCATGAAAAATTCCTCCTTATAAAATATAAAGCATCCTCGGGTACCGTTGTTGCAAACATCCGCCATACGGAAGATAAAGTCACCAAGAAGGCTTATTTACATTTATATCGCATCAGCATAGCCCAAAAGCTTGCGTAATGATATAGAAAGGCGCTTACGCGCAGCGGCGTCATAACTACCTGACGCTTTCAGACCTTCGCTTTCCGCCTTCAGGTTTAGATAATTGCTTAAAACTTCATCATGCTTATAGTACAAAACAACTATTTTGCCCTCCAGGGCCTCGTCAGGTGCTAAATCGCTTGACATTAGCGGCATTTCTACGTAGCTTTTTATATTAAAACGGGCAGTGATGGCGTCGCTCGCGTTTTTTAGTGCCCCCCATTGGCTTTGTTCCATTATGGGGCCTAGGGCCAAGGGTTTAACGTTTTGGGCTACCATTTCGCTAAAAGCCTCAATCATGCCAAGCATAAACGATTTTTCGTCAAAGCCTTTGTAATGCTCCAAGTTGTTCCTCCTCTCAGGCCGGGCCTACTAATATAAGTTTTTCCTGCCTGCGGCTTAAGAACTCTGCACCGCTTTCGGTTACTAAAATATTTTCCTCACACAGTACGCTAAAATCCCCGTCGTCGTTTAGGATTGTGGGCTCAAGGGTAAATACCATGCCGGGATGTATTACGCCATATGGGGCATTTCCATAGCGTTCCCATCTGGGGGCGAATAATGCGCCCCCGTCGTGTATGCGCTGGCCTATTTGATGGCCGGTGGCATGGGTTATCTCGGGCATCCCCCTGGAAAGAAGATAGGAGCGGGCCGCCTCGTCCACCATGTAACCTTGGACGCCGGGCTTTGCCGCCTCAAACGCTTTGGATATCGCGTTATACGCCGCATCAAACATATTGCGGAAGCGCTCCGGGGCCTGGGTTTCACCTTCTTTAAGGAAGTACACGGTACGGGATATATCACTGCAATAGCCCATGTAATCCACGCCAAAGTCCATTATTAGAAAGTCCCCAGGCTGTATAATTGCTTGGCCCGGACTGCGGTGGGCTATGCGTTCCTTCATTACTATCGGCATTGTTAGTGCCTTGGTTGTGGCGTTTGTAACCCCCCTGCGGCTCATGGCGTCTACAAACATTTCACCAACTTGGTATTCCGTCAAGCCTGGTCTAAGAGCCGCAAACACTTCATCATAAATTTCCTGTGTAATTTCCACTGCACGGCGTATTAACGCCAGTTCCGCAGGGCTTTTTACCGCCCGCACCTTGGATAGTATGGGCTCTGACGAAACAAACCCGGCAGCATACTCCGGCCCAAGAACTTCCTTCAGATACCTGAACCGCCCCGTGGTAAGCCCGTCACAGAGGTTGTCGCTTTGGGAATAATTAAGCGCGATTTTCTTTGGCCCGATTTTGGCCACAAGTTCCCGCAAGGCTTCGTCTGGGTCGCCCCTGTAGCGTATTACTTGGTCAAACAGCCCACTGTCTTCGCTTTCCTGGGCATCTATGATGGAGCAAATCGCGTAATTTGCGTCCTTTGTTAGCAGAAAAAATGTCTTTCCCACTGTTTTAAGCCCAGTAAGTAAGCTAACAGCCGAATCGCTGCCTTCGCTTGAATAAATTATCCAAAGATCCGCTATCTCACCAAGATACCCGGCAGCCTGTTTGATTTTTTCGGTTGCAATAGTATGCATATAATCACCTTTCCTATAACAGCACCAGCGCGTCCTGCCTGCGGCTTAGTATTTCCGGGCCGGACGGGGTTATCAGGATATTCTCTTCCACAAGCATACAGGGAAGGCCGTCGTCTTGAATTACCGTTGGCTCAATAGCGTAGATTTCGTTAAGCTTGACTTTGCGATTATATGGGCCGTTTTCGTCACCTTTAAATGTGGATATGGCTGTGCCGGCGTCATGACATTCCCGCCCAAGGGGATGGCCTACAGAGTGGCGTACCGTTGGATACCCCGCATCCTCAATAACTTTGCGGCCGGCAGCGTCAATTTCAAACCCCCTGGCGCCTTCCACGCAAGCGGCAATGGATGCGGTAATAGCGTTGTACGCAGCGTCAAACGCACGCCGGACATCGTGGGGGGGCTTGGTTTCGCCGGGTTTTAAGAAATACGCCGTCCTGGCTATGTCGGAAACATATCCGCTGTAGCGGACGCTAAAGTCCATTATTAAAATGTCCCCGGGTATGGTTTTTGTATCCCCGGGCCCCCGGTGGGCCAGCCCCGCACGTACTATACATACAATGGGATAGCTAAAGGGCTCGCCTATGCCGTTAGTTACACCCCGTTTTTTCATACAATCCACAAAAATGTCAGCGATTTCTTTCTCTGTCATCCCGCAACGTATCCGGGTAAAAACTTCGTCGTAGATATCGCATGTAATTAGTACGCTTTGGCGTATTGCGGCAATTTCAGACATAGTTTTTACACTGCGCAACTCGCGAATAATTTCTTCGCTGGAGATTTCAAGAGCGTCTAGACGCTCCTTACCAACGATATCCGCCAGGGTTAAATACAGGCCGTATGTCATCCCGTCTGCTATAGCGTCACGGGTTGATATATTAAGTGCAAGTTTTCTGGGGGCGAGGTTATCCAGTAGCGCCGGCAGTTTTTCGGCAATGCTTTTATCGTAGGTTTCCACACTGTTAAAAATGCCTGACTCATGATACTTCTTCTCATCGGACTTAGATGTAAGCATGACATGCCCGTCTTTTTTTGATGTAAAAAAAGCCGCCGCCATATGCACCGCATCTTCACCTATCAAAAACGGCAGCATTTTGTCAGAGCCTTCTCGTGAAAAAACTAATAAATCGCAATCCCTTTCATGCAAAAGGCCTTCTAGTTGCTTGATTTTCTCTTTTTCAATTGCATATTTTACGCTCATGGGTTGCCTCCCTAAAGTAAAAACAGCTCATTTTGCCTGTAGTAATACTCTATCTTGCCACCGGTAAATATTACATCTGTTTCTATGCCAAGCATAAGCATACTCCCACCCCATTCGGGTATTGGGCCTGCTACATTAAGTTCCAGGGCATAGGCCGTATCGTTATAAATGGGGTGTTCTCCCCAGTATTTCACACTTTTTTGATTGTCAATGTACCCAATACCCGCCCCCGGCGAATGACCGTAAAAACCTATGGGGTGGGTATATACCATGCCGCTTATGCCCTCGGCTTCGGATTTTTTTACGCTTTCGGCCAGGATTTCGTTGCCTGTGCGCCCGACTTTAAACTCGCCGGTTACAATGTCTTGCATCCGCTTACCTTGCTCGAATAAGGCCGTTATCCCGGTGGGGGGAGCGGATTCTCCTTTTTTTAGTACATATGCGTTGCACTGCAAATCCGAGCATAGGCCCAAGTATTCGATACCCATATCACAATGGATAACATCGCCCTCTTGTATGACCGTATCCCCATATAGCCCGGGACTGCCTTCCCTGCGGATAACAATGTAAAACGGAAACCAGGGTTTAAGCCCCATATCTTCGCAGCGCTGCATAATCCAAGCTTCGAGCCATGACGCGGTAGTCACACCAGGGTGCACAACCTTGCGGGAAAAGGCTTCTCGCATAATCTCGGCGGTAAATTCTACAACGCCTTTAAACGTGGTAATTTCCTCTGGGCTTCTTGTTTCTAGCCAGCGTACACAAAGGCGGCTTGCGCTTACTATTTTGGCGGCGTTCTCAGCGCCGATACTGCCCGCGATAAGTTTGTAAGCCCCATGAGATAAACCGTCGCCATACCCGTGATGGTCAATTTCGGAGAAGTTCATACCTATTTTCGCGGGGTTACGCTCGTTTATAACTCGCGCAAGGCATTCCATTTGAGTTTCAGGAGGGCCTTCCGGGGGCGAATCGTTTTTAACCACACCACCGGAAAGGGCCATATACCTGCTAATATCGCTGCCCTTACAGTTAAGCCAAACAGATGTATATGCGCTGCCCATTCCCCCGGCCCTGTTTACACAAAGTTTTTCCAGTACACCATCATTTTTCAAGTGGAATACAAGAATGGTACGCCTTCCCGACGTCATTGCAGGCGCCGGCAAGAGGGTTTTCATAACCGGGTCTTCGTTATTTTCTTGAGATGTGACAATCCACATGTCAATGCCTTCCTCACGCATAAGGCGTGGGAGCAAATTCTCAAGCCGGTATAAGAGTCTTGCGTCCCTAACTGGCCATTGTTCTTTTAGCGGCAATACATTCCTTTGGCACATATGTCTATCCCCTTTTAATAAGGTTTAGCCCTTTTTCTAGCCTATCCATTCCTTCTGTTAAAATCCCGCGGCTGGTGGCAAAGCAGATACGCACATGCCCTTCCGCGCCGGGGCCAAAGAATTTCTCCACTCCAGGCACAAGAGCCAGGCGTACGTTTTCCTCAATAAAGGTGACAAACTCTTGGCTGTTTAGGCCTGTACCGGTTATATCCGGGAACAGGAGATATGTTGCAAGTGGTTTATGACATTTTATGCCTGGCATTGCCTCCATACGTTGAAGGGCATAATCCCTGTTTTGCCTAAGGTGCTCTATAAACTGCGTAACCCAAGGGCGGCATTTTTCAAGACAGGCAATCCCCCCGATTTGAGACAGGGAAGTAATCCCCCCTGCGGTTGTCATAACTTCGGAAGCATCCACAAGCTTGGCAAACATTTCCTCATCCTGGCAGTATAGGCAGCCAATTCTAAGTCCTGCCACACCAAAACTTTTGGAAAACCCGTATACCGATAATGTCTTCTTATTACGTTTAGCCCCTAAGGATAAAATGCTTACAAATTCCCCTTCCGGGAATACAATGTCTGACCATATTTCGTCGTTCATAATCCACAGGTCATGCTTTTCGGCAATGGTTAAAATATGATCCATGTCCTTTGCGCTATATAAGGTGCCAAAAGGGTTATGGGGGCTGCATAGTCCAATCATTTTGGTTTTTGGGGTGATATAGCTTTCAAGTTCGCTTAAATCTATGCTTCCGTTTACCAGCTTTGCAGGAAACAGCACAGGAGTCGCGTTAGCCGCAAGGCAAGCTTGCTTAAACAAATAATCTACCGGGTCAAAAATAAGCATTTCATCCCCGGGCTTTAATACAGCTTTGGCAATAATGTACATACCCCGGGCGGCGCTATCTATTGGCAGCACCAAGTCCGGGGTAAGGTTTGCCCCTGTATGGGCGCTAAGATATTTTGCCAGGCTTTGCCGAAACTCTGGAAGGCCAAGCTTGGGAGTATAAGAAAGATATCCGCCATCTAAATAATCTTTAATAGCTTCAATTATTTGGGGTGCGGCAGGGAAATCCGGGTCGGCGGCGGTAAGTGGTAAAACATCTTCCGCAACTTCAGCCCATCTATAGTTAAACGCACGCTGTTTTAAAATATCAAGCTTTACTGCTTTATCGTCAAAGTTGTACATTTTTCATGCCTCCATCTAAAATTCTGCACATACTAACCCTCGTCAATATTCATGTCAACGAGTTGAGTTTCGGAAACTAATTGTCAAACTTACAACAATCTCTACAAATTTAACTGACTTTCTGAACTATTTCCATGTAAATCAACATAAAAGTGGTGAGGTATTCCATTACTAACTAATGATTGGCGCAAATTAATCCACATTATCCGCATGTTTTTTCATATAGATGTCTGGCTTTTTATCATGATATTTTAACTTGGCGTAAACATCATATGATATAATTCTTTCATAGTAGTCAATATTATTTTTACACCGGAGGCTGAAAAAAATGCATGAGAGAGTACTTGAATATGCAAAACTGGTTATACAAAGCGGCGTAAGACTAAAAAAAGGGCAAACCCTAGTAATCAGGTGCCCGGTAGAATGTGCTTCTTTTGCGCATTTGGTGGCCGAAGAAGGATACCGGGCCGGGGCGCGGGAGGTTGTTGTATTATGGGGCGACGATGTTCTTAATCGCTTGAGATATATGTATGCAGACGATGAAGTATTCGATACGGTGCCTCTTTGGTTTACTAATTTTTATGAAGAGTTTGTAAATGGCAAAGCCGCCCTGGTATCCATAGCCGCAAGTGACCCAGAGGGCTTAAAAGGCGCGCCTCCGGACAGAGTACGGCGAAATACAATCGCAACGGGCACCGCGATAAAAAAATATACCAGTATGATATCTTCATGCGCGCTGCCCTGGTGCACCGTGTCTGTCCCTACAACTGCGTGGGCGAAAAAGGTATTTCCCGAAACAGCGAACCCTGTGGATAAACTATGGGACGCTATTTTCCAAGCCGTGCGTGTGTCCGGTGACGGAACCTCCCCTCAAAAATGGCAAGAGCATGTAGCCTTTCTCCTTAACCGGGTGAAAATGCTGAATGACTATCACTTCGCACGCATAATCTTCAAAAACAGCCTAGGAACCAACTTATGTATCGAATTGCCAGATAAACACCTTTGGGTAGGCGGACAGCAAAAAACCCCCAGCGGCGCCGCCTTTATAGCCAACATGCCCACAGAAGAAATTTCCACTATGCCTCATAAATATGGCGTAAACGGCGTAGTTTATTCATCTATGCCCCTTTCATTGAGCGGCAACTTGGTAAAAGATATAAAGCTGACCTTAAAAGACGGCAAAATCGTAGACGAATACGCGAAAGAAGGCCTTGAGTTTTTACAAACGGCTCTAAACGCGGACGAAGGCGCAAGATATCTTGGTGAAGTGGCTCTAGTCCCGCATAAATCCACGATATCGGAACAAGGCATACTGTACTATAATACTCTTTTTGACGAGAATGCCTCCTGCCATCTGGCTTTTGGCAGGGCCTACCCAACTCTTAAAGGCGCAAATGAAATGACGGAAGCCGAACTAAGGGAAAACGGTGTTAACGATTCCATCGTTCATGTGGATTTTATGATTGGTACGCCTGATTTATCTGTTATTGGCGTAATGGAAGATGGGGAAGAGATACCTGTCTTTGTGAATGGCAATTTCGCATGAAACCACTAATCGGCCCATTACGGACGATAGCCCTCACCAACCTAGTGCCCCAAAAACCTTCAAATTACGTGTGCCTTGCGGTCTTTTTGCGCAATTGCGGCGTCAAGCCCTCCTTGCTTGCCTTTAGCAAGCTGCGTCGGGCTTTCCTTGCACTTGCTTCGAATTAATTCGCTTTAACTTTAAAAGTCCCGCCTGTTGCCTAAAATGCTTTCGCAATTTCCGGCTCAGGCGGGACTTTTATTTAAATCGTTATTTTAGGTGAAATACTCCTTGACCTTATCAAACCACTTCTTTTTATGGTATTTGTAATCGTCGCCCATGGCATCATTGAATGCAATTAACAATTCTTTTTGGCGGTCGTTCATGCTTGTGGGCACTGTTACGCTTAGTTTTACTAAAAGGTCGCCAACATTGCGGTTGTTTCTTAGGCTGGGCACACCCTTGCCTTTTAAGCTTATAACCGCCCCGGGCTGGGTGCCGCCTTTGATTGTATACTTTGCTTCCGTACCATCTAAAAGCGGGATGGATATTTCGTCACCCATGGCGGCTTGTACGAAGGTAATAGGCACTTCCATATGAAGGTTTGTGCCTTCACGTGTGAAAAGTTTATGGGGCGAAATTTGTACTATTATATATAAATCGCCGGCCTGTGCGCCTTTTTCGCCAACTTCGCCCTTACCGGTTAACCGAATTTGCTGGCCGCTGTCTATGCCTTTTGGTATCGTTACCTGCAAGGTCTTGGTAGCGCGTACCCGGCCTTGCCCGCGGCATGTAACGCATGGGTCCCGGATGATTTTACCTTCGCCCCGGCAGGCAGAGCATGACTCTACCGTTGTCATCATGCCAAGCATGGTTTGACGGACTACACGCTCGCTGCCGGTACCGTTGCATTTTTTGCAGTTTTCCGCATGGGTGCCTGGCGCTGCGCCATTGCCTTTACAGGTGCCGCAAACGTCATATGTCTGCATTTGGATATCCCGGGTTGCACCAAATACGGCTTCCTCGAACTTAATATTCAACCGCATTTGCATATCCGCGCCACGGCGAGGGCCGCGCCGTGCCCGCCCGCCACTAAAAATGTCACCGATATCCATCTGAGTGAACATGCTGCCAAACATATCGCTAAAATCATGATGACCGCCAAAACCGCCCCCTTGCTGGCCAAAGGCCGAATGGCCAAACTGGTCATATGCGCGGCGCTTTTCCCCATCGCTTAACACGGCATTAGCTTCGTTAATCTCTTTAAACTTTGCCTCGGCGACGGCATCACCCGGGTTATTATCCGGGTGATACTGCTTTGCCATACTTCTATAGGCTTTTTTGATATCGTTGTCGCTGGCTTGCTTATTAATGCCTAGTATTTCGTAATAGTCCTTTTTGTCTGCCATGGTTCCCCCAAATGCATATTATTCTTTACTGCTCGGTAAAATCGCCGTCTACGATATTGTCGTCGTGGTCTGGGCCGTAGTCTGTTGGTTCTTCGCTTGGGCCTGCTTCTGGTGCGGCGTTTTGGTATAGCTTTGTCGAGAATTCTGTTAGCACTTGGGTATAGGCCGCTGTTGCGTCTTTTAGGCGCTGAGTTTCAGACTCGTTCATTGTGTCGCTATGCATAGAAGCGCTAACATCCTTGAGTTTTTGCATTTCGGCTTCCAGGGCTGTTTTGTCTTCTTCTGTTACCTTTTCGGCCAGGTCTGTCAGCAGCTTTTCGGTTTGGAAGATTAGCGCTTCGGCCTCGTTTTGGGCGTCTATGGCTTCTTTGCGGATACGGTCCTCTTCGGCGTATTGCTCGGCCTCTTTTACTGCGCGTTCGATATCGTCGTCAGACAGGTTAGAACTTGCGGCTATGGTGATTTTTTGTTCTTTGCCGGTGCCCATGTCCTTGGCGGAAACGCTTACTATACCGTTTACGTCTATATCAAAGGTAACTTCTATTTGGGGTACGCCACGTGGTGCCGGTGGGATACCGTCCAGGCGGAAGCGGCCAAGTTCCTTATTATCCCGGGCCAGGGCGCGTTCCCCTTGCACAACCACTATGTCTACAGCGGTTTGGTTATGGGCCGCCGTAGAGAAAATTTCTTTTTTATTTTTGGGGATTGTTGTGTTGCGGTTAATTAGGCGGGTGGCTACGCCACGCTCTGTCTCTATGCTAAGGGACAGTGGCGTAACGTCCAGAAGGAGGATGCTGCCTGCGCCCTCGTCTCCGGCCAGCTTGCCTGCTTGGATACTTGCGCCAAGGGCTACGCATTCGTCTGGGTTAATGCCTTTAAACGGCTCTATACCGGTTAGCTTCTTTACCGCTTCCTGTACGGCAGGTATACGGGTCGAGCCGCCTACAAGCAGTACTTTTGATAGGGGTGATTGGGAATTTTTCTCGGCATCTTTTAGTGCTGTGCGTACCGGGCCAAGGGTTTTTTCTACTAAGTCATGGGTTAGTTCGTCGAACTTGGCACGGGTTAGGTTGATATCCATGTGCTTTGGGCCGTCTTGGTTCATGGTTATGAAAGGAAGGTTAATATTGGTTGTTATAACAGATGACAGTTCTTTTTTGGCCTTTTCGGCGGCCTCTTTTAGGCGCTGCATTGCCATTTTGTCTTGGCTTAGGTCCATATTTTCTGCTTTTTTGAACTCTTGAACCAGGTAGTCCATTATCCTGTCGTCGAAATCGTCGCCGCCTAGGCGGTTGTTGCCGCTGGTGGCCAGTACTTCTATTACGCCGTCGCCTATGCTTATGATACTTACGTCGAAGGTGCCGCCGCCAAGGTCGTATACCATAATTTTTTGTTCTTTTTCATTATCCAGGCCATAGGAAAGGGCCGCTGCTGTTGGCTCGTTGATTATACGCTCTACTTCCAGGCCCGCAATTTTGCCTGCGTCTTTTGTGGCCTGGCGTTGGCTGTCTGTGAAGTATGCCGGTACGGTTATTACGGCTTTTGTAACCGCTTCGCCCAAGTAGCCTTCCGCGTCCGCTTTTAGCTTTTGCAGAATCATTGCGGAAACCTCTTGGGGGGAATAATCTTTCTCGCTGATTTTAACTTTAAAATTTGTGCCCATTTGGCGTTTGATACTCATAACGGTGTTATCCGGGTTAGTGATGGCTTGGCGCTTTGCAGTTTCGCCAATAAGGCGTTCACCGGTTTTTGTGAATGCCACAATTGAAGGTGTTGTGCGCATACCTTCGCTGTTAGCTATAACTACAGGCTGTCCGCCTTCCATTACGGCTACGCATGAGTTTGATGTTCCTAAGTCGATTCCAATTATTTTTGACATGATTCTCTCCTTTTAATTTGCTACTTTTACCATGCTGGGTCTTATTACTTTATCTCTGTGTGTGTAGCCTCTTTGTAGTACTTCCGATACTACATTTTGGCCTAGGGATGCGTCTTCTATGTGGGCTACTGCGTGGTGGATGTTATGGTCGAAAACAGAGCCTGCGCCTTCGCCTATAGGCTCTATACCTAGGCTTGACAATACGTTTTCGAATTGGCGGGCTATTAGGGCTATGCCTTGGTAGAAGTTGTCTTCTTTGTTTTCGCTTGTGCTTATTGCGCGCTCGAAGTTATCTACTATTGGAAGTAGTTTTTCTGCCGCGGCGCGAACTCCGTCTTCGTAACGGGCCGCCATTTCTTTTGTGGTACGTTTGCGGAAGTTGTCGAACTCGGCCAGGTTGCGCTGGTAACGGTCCTGGGCTTGGGCGTAGAGGGCGGCATAGTCTGTTTCCGGGGCTTCTAATACCTCTATTTCGTCTGCGGTTTCTTCCGCTTCATTTATGATGTCTTCCGGCTCATTGTTTGGTTCGTCTTTTGGGGGTTTTGAGTTCATTTCGGTCCCTTTCTTTTACCTGTTTAATGCCTGTAGTACGTGCTGGATATTTTGCAATATCCCCTGCAGTACAGACACGGCGTGGCTGTAGTCCATGCGGGTTGGGCCTATTAGGGCTATGCAGCCTGTGCTTTGATTGTCTATGGAATAGTTGGCTTTTATCAGGCTGCAATCTTTAAGCAGGTCCAGGCTGTTTTCTTCGCCTATTATGATTTGTATGCCTTCTTCTTGGGGCTGGCCTATTATGGCTATTAGAGCGTCCCGTTCTTCCAGCGCTTGGAAGATAGCCTCTGCCTTCCGAATATCCGAAAATTCCGGGAAGGCTAGGATGTTTTTTACGCCGCTTGTGAATACCCGCATATCGTCTTCGTCTTGGATTAGAGTTGCAACTGTACCCAGGATTGGCATAAGGATATGGGCTTGGCCCCCGAAGGCCACCAGCAGGGTATCTATTAGCGGGCGGTCTATTTCTTGGATGGTTTTGCCGCTTAGGTGCTGGTTTAGTATGCCTGTTAAACGGATTAACTCGTCATAATCTGGGGCAGCGAGTAAGGTCAGGGGTTGGCTTTTTACGGATTTTGTGTCTGTTACCATTACAAGGAAGATTGTTTTTTCGTCTACGGGTATCATCTGCACGTGCTTGATTTTGGCTTTTTTTAGATATGGTTCCGAGACTATTGCCGGGTAGCGCGTTAGCCTGGCCAGGGCGCCGGCGGTTTCCTTCATCATATACTCTACCTGAGAGATACTGTTTAGTATCATCCGCTGTAATAGTAACGACTCATCCGATGTTAAGGGTATGCGGGGCATCATGCTATCTACATAGAAGCGGTAGCCTTTTTCTGATGGTACGCGGCCGGAGGACGTGTGGGGCTGGGTTATAAAGCCCATGTCTTCCAGGTCACTCATCTCGTTGCGGATGGTGGCGGAACTTATGCCCATGCCGTATTTCTTGGCTATGGTGCGGGAGCCAATTGGTTCGGCTGTTTGGATATAGTCGTTGATAATGGCTTCTAGAATTTTTAGCTGCCTGTCGCTTAGGGTCATACCATCCCCCCTTTGGGCTTGGGTGTTTTTGCTGTTAGCACTCTACGAAGACGAGTGCTAACAAGAGAAAGATATCATTGTTTGTATTAATTGTCAAGGGTTTTTGAAGCCGTGCTCATATAATTCTCGTGTACAATAATCCAAGTTTGATGTACTATGTCTTAACATTAATACAATTTGGTGGGCAAAATGAAAATAACAATCCTAGAGCCAAACCATGGCGAAGAAGATGAAATAATTGTCAAGTGCCGGGACATAAGCCCGGAGATTGTACAGCTGTTAAACAAGCTTAAAACCCAAAGTTCTTTAATCGCGCATATAGATAATGAAATCCACAAGCTGCACCCCATGGATATATTCTATGTAGAAGCGGTTAACAACAAGACATTCCTCTATGGAGAGGCCCGTGTGTACGAGTCAAAACATAAGCTGTACGAGTTGGAAGAAATGCTGCAAGCAAGCGGATTTCTTAGGGTAGCAAAATCCCTTATAATTAACTTGAGTAAGCTTAAATCCTTTGCGCCGGTGTTATCTGGGCGCCTGGAGGCCGTTTTGGCCAACGGTGAGCGGGTAACTATTTCACGCCAATATGTAGGCGTTTTAAAGGAACGCTTAGGCGTATAGGAGGGGCGGCCCATGGAACTACAAGAGATTATTAAACGTATTTATCATACTTTTTTTGCGGTGTGGAGCCTTATAGGTGTGACTATATGTATATTTGCGCTGGTTTTTAGGTGGCAAGTGATTGCTACCGAATTCTTCTTTGCCCTATTTTTTGTGGCGTTTTTAACCAGCCTGACTTATATCGTGTTCTATTCAAAAAAGGAACTGGACCTACGGCAACTTATTATCCGTCTTGTCATACAGTTTATTCTTGTTATGGGGATTGTACTAACCGTAGGTTATTTTGTGGGGTGGATTTCCCGCCAGTATCCGGTTTATGCCGTTGCAACTGTGATAGCAACATTGGTAATTTTTATTGCAATAACCGCCTTTGAGTTGTATCAGACCTGGCGGCTGGCCGATATACTTAATTTGAAATTGAAGGAACGCACCGGTTTATAATGCCGTTAGGCGTTGCTGCTATAATGCAAAAACACCTGCCTATAAGAAGTCTGAATTCTTGTAAGCAGGTGTTTTTTTGCCTTAAATTACATATGTAACTTACATGCCTGTATTTACACCTTACCCCTGGGATTTTACATGTTACATTTTATTCTATTGCAAAGACTATTTTAGTCCATTATAGTATGTTTGAACTTTGTATAAGTTTGCATCTGCATGTATATTCTGCGTTACATATTTGTAATACATTGCCTCTTAGCAAGGTGTGTGCGTGTTCGTATAATACATAATTAGATAAATACACTCTACATAAACATAATTTCTCCGAAAGGATGCGATAATGTGGAAAAAATACTCCATTTTCTTGCTCGATTAATAAAAGTACATAATATTAGGAAATTTGTCTTGTTTGCGACTTTGACCATTGTTGCAACCTTGGCTGTACTTGGTTATACATATGACTGGGGGGCTTATAGTTACGGTCCGCAATATGACTCGTATGATTACGATAGCTATCCATATGATGCGGGGGATGGTTACTGTTACTCGCCCTACGAGGGATATAATTACTATGGCCCGGGGTATGAGGGGCATTGCTGCAGTGCCTATGGCTACGACGGCTATTACATATATGACGCCGGGCCGGGTTATGGCGATGAGCCAACCTATGTTGAAGCGCAAATGGTTACACTTGGAGGCGAATACGTCTACTTGTGGGATTTTGATGTTCATAGCTATGAACTTGGACTATTTGCCTACGGAGAATATTTATATCGTATAGATGAAGATATGGAAGCCTTCCGTATTGGCCCGCGCATGGGTATTACTGTTATCTTCAACGCTATGGGCGGGGAATACAATATAGGTAATGATATTCGTGTGACCCAGCTTGGAGACGCAACTGTAGGCCAAATAGGCTATGCCCCCCTTGTGGGAATGCCCCCGGCACCCAGCGGCGTTGGGATGCGTATTTTCATGGGATGGAATACCCAGCCAGATGGCCTTGGGACGGCGTTTACCGGTACAACCGATGTTCACGCCATTAACTCACCCCTTACGGTTTATGCCCAGTGGGGCTTTCAGGTACTGTTTTTAGGGGCGGGCATACCAGCAGGCGGCACCGGGCCAGCCGACCCTAATTACTATGGCCCCCGTGTTATCCGCGAAGGTTGGAGTTTTACCCAGCAAGCGGCAAATTGGCCCCTTACGCACAATGTGGCATGGCCCAACCCCCTTCCTAACCTTGGTGCCTTCGCATTCCAAGGCTGGTATAACTCTCCCGTCGGCGGTATCCCGTGGAACGCTAATATGACGGTAAACTCCGTTGTGGGGCTGCATTCCCGCTGGCCCGGCGCACTGCAATTTCGGGTTGACTTTAACATGCAGGGCGGGGTTCTCGGCGATAACCCCACATCACCGCCTGCGCCTCTGCCGGGGCTTGTACAAACACTTCATCGTTATGTAAGGCCTGGGACAAGTATAAACTTTTCGGGCCATCCTCCCGCAATATACGGCCTTCCCAGCTTTAACATGGCAATGGCAAACCGCCGCTCTGCCCCAACCGTTTTATACCCCACCGGGGAAAAGACACTGGAAGGCTGGTGGATGGAGCCGGGTGGCTGGGACGCCGCCGGCAACGTGCGCTTTTCAAGCCCGGGTTCCCCTGAAGACGGTTCGGGAACTATTCTTCCGATACCCGCCGCTTTTTCTGATACACCGGTTAATGAAAATATTGAGGTTCACGCACACTGGGTTCACAGGGTGACATTTAACCCAAGTTCCGGCGGTGGCGGCGGCCTTAGGCATCCGCTTCCCCCTGTTCCGTTATCACCAACCCCTTCCCCTGATGATACCGGTCACCAGCATTATTTTTATAACGCACGGTTTTTCAGCGCAAGCTGGACATTTGGGCCTACGGGCGCGCTGCCTCTTTTCCGTGATATCCGGGTAGCCGACGCGGGTATGCCTATAGAATCCCACGGGCTTCAGCGAAATGTTTTTACAGACGAGCCTGAGGACAGATGGTGTGTGCCTGATGCAACCTATGTTCACAGGGCCGGCCATACATTTAACGGTTGGTGGATACTGGATTATGCATCCGTAAACTCTGGCACGTTTTTCCCTAACGCAAATGCAAACTGGCCAACTACCGTTGGCGCGATACGATTTGACGAAACAAACCCCGTGCACCGGTCAAAGACAGTTTTTGCCCACTGGGTACCGGCAGATAATATATATGTTACATTTGATGCCGGTGAGGGGCATTTTTATAGAAACCAGTCCGGCGGGGGCACATATCCGCCGGTGCTTTTCGAGTCAAATATTCATGTGATAAGAATGGCGGCGTCCCCCGGCAACCCGGGAACGATTAATGCCGCTACCTGCGGCCCAAACTGTCCGGGCCAGCCTAACCAGCCCCCCGGCTCCGGCCATGCCGCGTCCAGGTCTATAACAATGCCAACCCACCCGCGAAGAGAAGGGTTTGTTTTCATAGGATGGTTTGATTGGCCGTGCCCATACCCGGCTGTCCCTCCCGCGGCAACCCCCAGAAACCTGACTACCAGTTTCCTTGCGGGAACAACAAGTACGGTTGACAGAACGGTTTACGCACACTGGGCGCGCTATGTTACGGTCATATTTGACCCTAACGGCGGCTACGCGCCTCCCCCGGGGCCTCCGGTAGGCCCGCCGCCGGGAACACCCGGTGCGCCGGCACCTGCGCATCCCGGTGCTTCCGGTCAGCCGAATGCACTGCCGGCCGGTTCAAATGCACCGTATCGCAGGCTTCCTGTTGGCTACTGGAATGTAGGCGTTCCCATGCACATGTTCAATTTTAATAACTTCACAGGCTCTGCCGGTGTTGTTAACGGTATGGTAATTTACCGTACAACTACGTACAGTGCTTTTGGCATAACACGCCCCGGGTTTGTTACTATGCCTGCCCAGTGGCAGTGGCCGTGGTTTGACAATAACTTAAACGGCGGGCACGGCGGTGCTATCTGGAATACAAACCCCCTTGGCACGGGCCATGTTTTTGCCCAGAATACACATACAAATTTCTTGCTTAGTTTGGCAGACAATAACAGGGAACTGCGGGTTTATCTTCAGTGGGGGTTAAACGTAACATTTGACCCCAATACGGCATCTATAGGCGTACCGCCCACCGCTATTGTTGCGCCGTCGGGCTCGCCTCATAACGATGATTGGTACTGGCTTCGTATTTTTGGCCATGTTGGAAGCCCCGGCTTTCCCCAAGGCACCATGACGGCCCTTGCGGCTAACTACTCGTTTAACACAAGGCTCCGCACATACACAGGGCCGGCATCGCCGCCTACACTGCCACACTCTATTTTTATACCCCAGAGTTGGTCTGGGGGGCATCACCATACAATACCGTATTATCCGGGGTTTTGGCCTAATCACCCAATGGCCAACAACCTCACTTTTACTCAGCGCTTCCCGGACCCGTGTCAAGGAGGTAACTGGCCGGCTGTTGCCACAGCCGTAGCCGGCTCTGACGCCGCGTTCCTGGGTTGGAACACCTGCCCAAATGCTACAGGCGCGTGGCTGCTTCCCAGTACCATTGTCTGCTCTATTTTGCCTTTGCGCAATGAAGCGGGGCAGGTGGTTGTTGGGCCTAATAATATGTCAACCCTTTATGGTATATGGGATACAACTTCAATATCATTTAGCTGCGGTGAACCTTGTCCCGGGCATGGTATCGGAGGTTGTGACCCTGATTTATGCCAGCCTCCTTTCAGGATTGTACCGCCAACAAGGATACCTTTTACCCCCGGTGTAACTACATGGGCTGAAATACCATGGCCCCCTAACCCTACACCACGCCCTGATATGGATGTAGTATTCGTAGGTTGGCAGTTGTCTATGTCGGATGGATCCGAGGGTTGGCGGCTTACTGATGCATTAAGAAACAGTACTGAAGCGATACCGATGCCGGTTTCCTTTCACTTCTATGCCAGATGGGGCATCCCGGTATTTTTTGATACAAACGGCGGTGTATTTTCCGGAGGGGCCACCATGGCCCAGAGGGACGCAGAACTTGCGCTTCCTATCCCACAAACTCAATTGGATTCGGCAACAGGAGGTGTAGGTATCCCGACACGAGGGGCTGGGACACAGGCCTGGCGGTTTGGGCGATGGAATACCCAGCGTGACGGATTAAGCACACCAATAATCGGATCATCGTTAAGCCCGCCGGTTGCCGGTTCGCCTCCGGTTCAAGATATCCCGGAATATGCCGGTAATGACGACTTCAGAACCGTATTCGCACAATGGGACGGCTTGTTCTACTTCGATTTAGCCGGAGGCCAAATTAACGGAAGCACCGACAACCCGGTAGTATGGGTGCCGGAAAACTTCACTATCAGCGAGGCCAACCTAGACGCAACCAACAGCCTGCCTGCCAGTTTGCCGCCCTCCCCCGCACCCAACCACAATATTTCAAACCGTGCGGAAGTGCCCGATAACCCCGTCCATGCCAGCGACCCATCTTTGGTATTCGTGGGCTGGCGCATATATTATCCCTGGGCCATAAACACCGGTTACGTCCTTAACCGCACCCAGGTTGCCAACGAAATAAGAATGAACGGCATCCTCAACCCTGACGATGATAGCTGCAACTTAACCAACGCGCCATCCGGGGAGATAATCCTGGAGGCCGTATGGCATCAGCGCTTGATATTTACCAAAACCGGCGAGGAAGTATGCCCAACAACCCAACGTATCGAGTCCCTGTATCTAACATACCCGGACTTTGATGATGACAGCAGAAGGAGATTCCCCCGAGATAACGCCGAGTTTAGGCTGGAACGGATGGAATTTGATGAAGATTTACTCGACTTCGTATGGATACCGATATATTGCAACAGCTTACTGCCAACGGGGCCTGGGTACCTTGTAAGCGGCAATAACGGCAACCCGGTGCCCGCATATGGCAGCCCTACCGGCGACGGGCCATTCTCGCCTCAACTGCCGGCACAAACCGGCAGGGTAGCAACAAGGGCGCCTCTGGTATGGAATACTATCTACCGGCTTACCGAAGTGCTGCCCCCCGAAGGCTATAGGCGCGAAGGCATCGAAGGGGGGGAATGGCGATGGTATATCTCCACAATAGCCAATTGGGGAGAAAGAAGCTTAGGAAGAGCGAACCTAAACAGCGGGTTTTACAATGAGGCTCCGATAGAAGCGTATAACGAACACGCGATTCCCTATGATGGTGCTGCCGGCGTATCGGGAATTGTTCCGATGTTTAATCCATTCTTCGACACAAGAATCAGTTTTATCGAGCCGTTTTACCACGACCTATACTTCGTAGATTGGCATAGTCTCCCATCCGATGACGACCCGCCGGAAGGGCAGCGCTGGTATGTAGGCAACCGCCGTCCGCGTCTGAATTTTCTAAAGAAAGACAGAGACAACGAGCCGCAAGACGGCGTGGTATTCGTAGTAGAACGGCGGGAAAGAGACAATGTCATCACACCGTGGGATGATGACGATTGGGCGGTTATATACACAACCGAGCCAAGTGGCAGCGTAGCAATTCCCCTTTTGCCGGCCCAGCCTCCGCCTTTTCCTATGCCTACCCCAATACCGGGTATGGTGGTAATAACCAGGCCGATATTTACGGCCAATGCAAACCCCCTTGCCGCAACTGCAACCGTCCAGTACCGGTTAAGGGAAACAGTGGTGCCATCCGGGTATATAATCCCACTGGGTTATTGGATGATTGCCACCAACCGCTACAGCGGTGTAGTCGACTTTATACCCGGAACCACTGCAACGGGCAATATTGTTCCCGGCTTTGGTTATGACCCATTGTCGCCCACTCCACCCGAGGCAACATACGGCATCCCTTCCCCTGTGCACCCCAGGCCATGGGATGTATATTGGGAGTTGCAGAATGTTCCGGTCAGGTACTGGCCATTCCTAAAAACCGACGGGCAGATTATTACATCGGTGTTTGATCATTCCTACCTGGAGGGCGCGGTATTCAAGCTGTTCTACTACAAAGGCGACGGGGACCCGGGAGACCGGATGGTAATGCCAACGGATATTTTCGGCAATGACCCACTAAGCCCGTGGGGATATGTACTAACCCAGGAAAGCAGCGACTCCCGTGAACCTATGTGGTTCCCCATGATGCCGGGACGGCATTACCAGATGGTGGAAGTGTTTGCGCCGGCAGGATACACCTTGCCTTGGGGGCAATGGCGCTTTAGGGTATTGGGTGCCGATATTAACAATATGGCGGGTACCGAGTTGCACTATAGCGTCGTAGGGCATGGAACACCGGAAGTTGTGCGGCGCAATATCCCTATCCACTGCCAACATATAACCGGCCGCGCAAGCTACTATCACCCATGCGGCAGCGACAATTGTGCCGGATGCTATATTCAAATGGATGTCTACCACATACCCAACCTGCCGGACTTATACCTACCCCTAACAGGTGGCACGGGTTTACCCCTTGCAATAACCGCAGCGGGCGCTCTCCTGTTCGGGCTAAGCTTTGTTGTGCTGTTTCTTAAAGCTAAGCCGGGTAGGACTGGGGATTGAAAGATATAAAACCCATTAAAACCGTGGGGCTCTGCCCCACACCCCGTAAACTTTTTGAAAAAAGTTTATTTAAATCGTTAGGGTAGAACATTAACCCGTGTATTTGTGGGTGCTTTTCCCACAAATATACGGAAGTCAAGCGGAAGCGCGACCAGAGTTTTTCAATACAAAAAGCCCCTTGCGTGTGATGTGCAAGGGGCTTTAAATACAGTAAAGAATTTTAATCTACTGGGAAGCCCGATTTGTCTACAACCCTTCTTCCCCATGGTGTCCACTCGCGCTGAGCGTCTGCCTGTATTCTGCTGTATTCGGCAATCTTCTCTAAATGGCGATTATTAACTTCATTGTTAAAGCGATTGATTTCGACTGAATGATTTATACTTTTTAGTCCATCAATAACTTCTGACGAAGAAGCCATTTGCATTTTACTTGCTTCCTCTATAGCGTTACATACACTCATATTTAAACTTCGTATGTCACTGGCTAGACCTCTGACTACGCTAACAATTTGAGTTCCTACCTTACCAAAAACATTTACAATTCTTCTAACACGCACATCATCTTCATAAATGTTATATGCACCAGGGTCGTCGCTTACTCGAACGAGAGAATAAGTTCGACCTGTTGATAAGTAATCGAATATTGAAGCAGCAGCAACGAAGTTTTGATATTTGCTATGAAGAATGTTTGTTCCATATAATGCCGAAAGTGCATTTTTTGCATGTGTAATTTGCTCTTTTATTCTCTCGGTTTGCTTCTCATACAGTTTTTTTTGTGCAGTCTCTGTACTTAGCCGTAGTGCTTCCTTTTTAACTAACTTTTGATGATGTGCAAGATGATTTTCGTATTCAGTATAATTTTGGTTGAATAATTCTATCTCCTTCATAAACTCGTTTGTAGCTTTTCTCTGGTCTCTAAATAAGCCAAGTGCTTGAATAATCAAAACAATAAATCCAATAATAAGGGCACCATCAAGACCAAGCGCACCTATAATTAAGATAATAGTGCCAATAACCCCGATAACTATCCTTCGTGTTACAGCTGGTTTTTTTGCTCTTGGTTGTAGTGGCATAGATGGCGGAGCAGGAAGCGAATGAGGTACGCACAAATTTTCAATCGATATCTTGTTTTCTTCAATGATACTGCTATAACCAATAAGAGCAGTTTCACACTGAATAACAACACGTAAATAATCAATAAGTTTTGATACATAAGCTGTACCGCTAACTGAGATGGCTGAAACATCAGAATTAACTAACTTTGCAATCTTTGCAATGATTGTTCTACACTCCGAACAAAATTTAACTCCATCAGAATTTTTTTGACCACATTGAACACATGTCATTTCCCTGTTTCCCCCTTTAGAAATCAATTTCGACAATTCCAAAAAAAGCGTACCTTTAGTAATGTAACTTTTAATCATATATAGTCGTTACGTTTGAAAACCATTTAAATAAATGGGCTCGGTAGCCTTTGTGGATATCATATAATGTGGCTTGACTGAACCCCAATTTCAAACCAAAGAACTATATGGCAAAAATCAAGAAAAGGTTTATCATTATTGACAAAACTAACCCCGCATCATTCAATCACGACTTGTATGGCTGGCTTCGTTTGAAATTAGTGCCCTCTGTCGTTGATTCTGCGTATATACGCTTACAGAATCGGCTCATCCTTAGCCCATTTCAAACGAAATCGCAATATGACGATAAAAGGCATTTGCCGGCATTACACCACTATAGCGTGGTAGTCCTTCTTACCCTTTCGGATGATGATTTTGCCGTTATCTAAATCGCTTGAGTTGAGTTTATGCTCCATATCGGCGATTTTTTCGTTGTTTACGGCTACGCCGCCCTGTTGCACCAGCCGCCTTGCCACGGATTTTGACGGGCACAAGCCGGTTAAGGTTAGGGCGTCTATTATGGATAGGCCCGCTTCCAGTTCGGCGGCGGTTATTGTGGTTTGGGGCATTGCGCTATTGTCTCCGCCACCGGCAAATAGGGCAGCGGCGGACTTTGCGGCTTCTTCCGCTGCGGTTTCGCCGTGGATTAGCTTGGTTATTTCGTATGCCAGTATTTTTTTGGATTCGTTTATTGCGCTGCCTTCGGCGCTGCCTAGGCGCTCTACTTCTTCCATTGGCAGGAAGGTAAACAGTGCAAGGTAGCGCTTTACGTCTGCGTCATGGACGTTGCGCCAGTATTGGTAAAACTCGTATGGGCTGGTTCTTTCCGGGTCCAGCCATAGGGCGCCTGCTACTGTTTTGCCCATTTTTTCGCCTTCGCTGTTTAGTACTAAGGGCGCGGTCATGGCGTATGCCTTGCCTTGGTCTACACGGCGTATTAAGTCTGCGCCGCTTAGTATGTTCGACCATTGGTCGTCCCCGCCTATTTGTACTTTGCAGTTGTATTTGCGGTGCAAGGCCAGGAAATCATAGCTTTGGATTATCATGTAGTTTAACTCAATAAAGCTAAGCCCGCCGCCTTCCCGGTCCATACGGGCCCGGTAGGTTTCGGCAGAAAGCATCCTGTTTACGGAAAAATGTGCGCCTATGTCCCGTAGGAAGTCTATATAGTTTAATTGCAGCAGCCAGTCGGCGTTATCCAGCATTAGGGCTTTGCCTTCGCTAAAATCCAGGTATCTGCCTAGTTGGGCTTTTAGGGCCTTTTTGTTTTCGCCTATTTCTTCAGGGCTTATAAATTTGCGCAGTTCGGTTTTGCCTGTTGGGTCGGGTATCATGGTTGTGCCGCCGCCTACTACTACTATTGGGCGGTGGCCTGCCTTTTGCATGTGCATCAGCATCAAAAGTGGTATTAAGTGCCCTACATGTATGCTGTCTGCTGTAGGGTCAAAACCTGCGTATACTGTTACGCTTTCGCTTGCGAATAGGGCTTCCAGTTCCTCTGGGTGGCTTGTTTGCTGGATGAAGCCGCGTTTTTGCAGTTCTTGGAATACATTTGACATATTTACAAATCCTTTCAGGTGTTTTTGGTTGGTAACAGGCGAAGCCTCATTTCAAACGAAGGGACTATAATTTCAATTTCCCGGCCAGCAGCTCCAACTCTTCTTCGGATGGGGAGGTGGGTTTTGCGGCAAATTTTAAACCATCGTTTTCATATCTGGGTATCAAGTGTAAATGAAAATGGGCGATTTCCTGGCCGGCGGCTTTGCCGTTATTTTGCAGCAGATTAAGCCCGGCTATTCTCAATGTATCGCGCATTTTATCGGATACTTTTTGGGCAATGGGTATTAACGCGGCGGCTTCGGCCTGGTTTAGGCCGTGTACATCCGCAACATGCCGCTTTGGAAGGATTAGCACATGCCCTTTTGCGCTGGGGTATCGGTCCATTATTGCGAGATAAAACTCGTCTTGATAGATTACATATGCCGGGATGCGGCCTTCTACAATTGAACAAAAAATACAGTTTGACATGGGTTGCCTCCTAACCGGTTAATTTGCTTGGCTTTTGCCCATTATACGCCTTTGGCGGGAAATGTAAATGAAATGGTCGTATAGTCTTTCGATTTGAAAGGGGCTGAGGATGAGGCGATTTTGCGAGGGCTTCTACGCAGAATCTCCATCGTGCGATAGGCGACAGATGGCTTCAAATTTAAACGAAACGCCCATAGACAATTTTCGAGGGAATATGTAAAATAAATACAAGCACAATGCGTAAAGCGGTACGAATTTTTCACGTTTAAGGGTTTGCTTGCTGGAAGGAGGGTTGAGAAACATCCGACTGAAAGGAGTGATACCCGCGGTGTCCTATGATTCTATGATGGTTATGACCGGCGTTTCGTATGCAAAAAAAGCACTTGCATACGAAGCCACCTTATTGTTGACGTTTGGATTGTTTATTGTCGGCTTAATTGGAGTGATAGTAGTGATTATCCAGAACATGAAATAACCGGCCCCTTCGCATGGGTTAGCCGGTTATCTCTGTATTCTACATTTTGAAGCAAGCCCGCCGCCTTTACAGCGGTCAGTGCGAGTACAAAAGAGGACGCTTCCAACAGCGTTCTCTTTTTATTATGCTCATATTATATTCCGCATATGTGTTGTTGTAAACACACCACAAAATATCAATTAAAACCAGTATTCGTAGCATATTTCTACAATCATCTATTCTTTTCGTGTGAGAACACACGTTTCGTTTACGGAACTAATTTATTTCCCTATAATAAAGATTGTTTGTAGAAGGTTCCAAAGCTTTCTCACAAAAAAATCCGAAACTAATATGAAATTCAAGTTTCAGATAATTCTCAATAACTAATTCTGGACAACTTATAAAACATAGGCATTTTATGCCAACATAAAGTAAAAGTAATTTTGCGGCAACCATACAATCATCATACCCGCAAATTATATAAAGTAAACACAGGGAGGAAGCAAAATGTCAAAAGTTGTGGAAGTACGCTGGCACGGCAGAGGCGGCCAAGGCGCAAAAACTGCGTCTGAGTTATTGGCCGAAGCGGCGTTTAACACCGGCAAGTACGTACAAGGGTTCCCGGAATACGGCCCGGAGCGTATGGGCGCGCCAATAGCGGCGTTCACCAGAATTTCCGATGAACGAATCAGGATTCACAGCAACATCTACGAGCCTAACTACGTTGTAGTAATCGACGAAACCCTATTGGACTGCGTAAATGTTACAGCCGGCCTTAAAGAAGACGGCGCAATCGTAGTCAACACCCCAAAAAAGCCAGAGGAACTCATGTCCCGTTTGGACGGTTTCAAAGGCAAAGTATGCACCATAGACGCAAGAGCCATCTCGGAAGAATGTATAGGGCGAAATATCCCAAACACCCCAATGTTAGCGGCTATCATCAAAGTATCAGGCATAATGTCAGATGACGCTTTCATCAAAGACATGGAGCAATCGCTCCAAAGCAAGTTCTCAAATAAGCCTCATGTAATCGACGGCAACATGAAAGCGATTAAGCGGGCAGTATCGGAGGTAAAAGGCGCATGAATATAGGCAAAACAGTAGCGACTCAAACATGGCAAGAAATGACCCACGGCAGCCATGTATTTAAAGCAGGCAACGCCCTGGAGTTCCAAACAGGCGACTGGAGAAGCGTACAGCCCGTATGGCTTAAAGATAAATGCAAGCAATGTATGCTTTGCGTACCTGTCTGCCCGGATTCCTCTATACCGGTAAATGAAAACGGCCAAATAGACGGCTTTGATTTAGATTATTGCAAGGGCTGCTTGATATGCAAGGAAATATGCCCCTTCGAAGCAATAGAAAGTGAGGATGCATAATGGCTATTAGAAGTAAATTAAGCGGCAATGAGGCGGTTTCCGTTGCGATGAAGCAAATCAACCCGGATGTTGTGGCGGCTTACCCCATCACACCGTCAACAGAGGTTCCTCAGTTTTTCTCCACATATGTAGCGGACGGCCTTGTTGATACAGAGTTTGTGGCAGTAGAATCCGAACATAGTGCAATGAGCGCATGTATCGGCGCACAAGCAGCCGGCGGCCGTTCTATGACCGCAACCAGCGCGCAAGGTTTGGCACTTATGTGGGAGATGTTATACATTGCATCTTCTTACAGGCTGCCAATCACAATGGCTACAATCAACCGCGCACTGTCCGGCCCAATTAACATCCACTGCGACCATTCCGATTCTATGGGCGCACGCGACAGCGGCTGGATTCAAATATACAGTGAAACTAACCAAGAAGCATACGACAACTTCATCCAAGCCGTTAAAATTGGCGAACATCCTGATGTAATGCTTCCTACAATGACCTGTTTCGACGGGTTTATAACATCACATAAAGTAGAAAATATCCAGCTTATGGAGGACGATGAGGTTAAAAAATTCGTAGGCAAGTACAATCCTCCCTACCACCTGATGGACAAAGCAAACCCAATGTCTATGGGTCCTCTTTCCCTTCCTATGTACTATTTCGAATCTAAGCGCCAGCAGGCCGAAGTTATGAAGGATTCACTTAAAGTAGTTTTGGAAGTTGCTGCTGAGTTTGAAAAAGCAACCGGGCGTAAGTATGGTTTGTTCGAAGAGTATAAAATGGATGATGCTGAGGTAGCTATCGTAATCATTAACTCCACTGCCGGTACAGCCAAAGAAGTGGTGGACAAGCTTCGCGGTACCGGTGTTAAAGCCGGGCTTCTAAAAATCCGCCTTTACAGGCCGTTCCCAGTAGAACAAATTACTGCGGCCCTTGCCAAGTGTAAAGCCGTAGCGGTTATGGACAGGGCAGATTCCCTTAACGGTGCAGGCGGCCCACTGTTTACAGACGTAACCTCGGCCATGTACGGCCGCGCCGACGGCGTTAAGATGATTAACTACATCTACGGCCTAGGCGGGCGGGATGTTAAGGTTGACGATATTGAAGTTGTTTACAATGAGCTTCAGGAAATTGTTAAGACCGGCAAAGTAAAAGAAGTCTACAATTACCTGGGCGTAAGGGAGGGCTAATATATGGCTTATAATTTGAAAGAATGGACAAAAAGGCCGGAGAGGTTTACCGGCGGCCACAGATTATGCGCCGGATGTGGGGCAACTCCTGTTGTACGCACAGTTCTTCGCGCACTTAAGCCGGAAGACCATGCAGTAATTTCCTGCGCAACCTGCTGTTTAGAGGTTTCCAGCTTCCTGTATCCATATACCGCTTGGAAAGATTCCTTCATCCACAGCGCCTTTGAAAACGTAGCGGCTACTATCGCAGGGGTGGAAGCGGCCTACAATGCCAAAAAGCGTAAAGGCGAAAACGTGGACAATACCAAGTTTATCGCATTCGCCGGCGACGGCGGAACTTATGATATCGGCCTTCAAGCCCTTTCCGGCGCTATGGAGCGCGGCCACGATATGGTTTATGTATGTTACGACAATGGTGCTTATATGAATACCGGTATCCAGCGTTCCAGTTCCACACCTAAGTTTGCCGCTACTTCTACCTCGCCTGCGGGTTCTGTTGTCCCTGGTAAACCACAGCGCAACAAAGACCTTACCCTTATTATGATGGGCCATAATATTCCTTATGTAGCGCAAACCTTGCCTTTGAAAAACTTCAAAGATATGAGCGAGAAGTCCGAGAAGGCTATTTATACTAAGGGTGCCGCGTTCTTGAATATTCTTGCGCCATGTCCGCGGGGTTGGAGATATGAGACTTCCAAGCTTATGGATATGTGTGAGTTGGCTGTTGAAACTTGTATATGGCCAATGTTTGAGATTATTGACGGGGACTTGACGCTTAATTATATCCCCAAGAAGAAGCTTCCTGTGGAAGATTATCTTAAGCCTCAAGGCCGCTTTAGCCATATGTTTGAAAAGGGCAATGAGTGGATGATTGAGGAAGTGCAGAGGACTACTGATGCACAGTGGGAGTTGCTGCTTAAGCTTAATGATATGAAGTAAATATCGGAAGGGATATAAGTTATAATTTCTTGTATTTCTACTGAAGATTGTGAAAGGATTGAGTCTGCAAATGACTCAATCCTTTCATTTTATAGCAATTCACCTTTAAATCGGTCTCGCCTATCGTCGAAAACACGTTAATGCGTTCGCGATTTTCGGCTCGGGCGAGACCGTATAAAGGGGGAATTGCTATATATGGCGAACTGATAATATTTTTTTGCAAGTATCTACTTGTTTAAGTTCCCATTCAGGTTCAACTTTTCACTTTGTATTGTAACCATAATTGGGTTTAAGACGTATCTACGATATGAGATTAAGCTGTATGCATCGCTCCAGTTCGTCAACCAGGCTCTCGAATACCTTTAATGCCTCCCGTATGGGTGCAGGGGTACTCATGTCTACACCGGCCTTTTTTAGTATTTCTATAGAGTAGTCGCTATTGCCGGCTTTTAAGAAGTTCAGGTAATCTTCGCGCATTTTGGAGTCGCCTGATTGTAGGCGGCTTGCGAGTGCCATGGCGGCGGAGTAACCTGTGGCGTATTGGTATACATAGAACGCACGGAAGAAATGGGGAATGACTACCCAGCCAAAGTCGGATTGCTCGGCAATTACCGCGTCTGGGCCATTGTATTTGATATTTAATTCGCGCCATATTTTATTGAAAACTTCAAGGGTCAGTGGTTCGCCCTCCTCTGTAATACGATGGGTTTCCATTTCAAATTCGGCGTACATGGTTTGGTGGAATACGATGCCGCGGAACTGCTCGATGTGCTGGTCTAGCAAATATATGCGGGATTTTGGGTCGGTGGCTGTTTTTAGCATGTACTTTGCCATTAGTGCATCGTTTACAGTGGATGCTACTTCTCCTGTAAATGTTGTGTGTCCTTCATAGATGTAGGGCTGGGTTGAATGTTTATAGTAGCTATGCATTGCGTGTCCCATTTCGTGGGCAAATTCGGATAAAGACTCAAAATTATCACCATAGTTTAGCAGTACAAACGGATGCACGCCGTACTCTGACCATGCCCACGCGCCGCTGGATTTACCTTCGCTTTCGTATACGTCTACCCAGCCGGATTCTATGCCGTTTTTCAAGATGGATAGGTACTCTTCGCCTAGTGGGGCAAGGCCTTCCATTAGCAATTTTTTGGCCTCTTCGTATGGGATTTTCCCGTCTGCTTCCCTTACCAATGGGGCGTATCTGTCGTAAACATGGTATTCGTCCAGCATCAGGGCTTTTTTGCGAAGCGCATTATAACGATGGAACACCGGGAGAAATTCGTTTACGGTTGCGATTAGGTTCTCGTAGACTGCGCGGGGGATGTTGCTTTCATGTAACGATGCGTCAAGGGTGCTTGGGTATTTGCGGGCTTTGGCGAAGAATATGTCCTTTTCTATACATGAAACGCGCAGTGATGCGTGGGTATTTTTTTGCTTCAGGTAGGCGTTGAAGTAAGCTTCATAAGCGTCTTTGCGAACGCGGCGGTCTGTGGATTTCGTAAATGTACTGTAGTAATTGTTTTCGGTAAGCGCTGCTGAATTGCCGTCTTCGTCAGTTATATTGTCAAATTCTATATCAACTTCTGCTAACATATCGTAGGCGTTGCTTGATGCGTCTGCCATTTCGGACGCGCTTGCCAGCAGTTCTGCCACTTCGGCGCTTGGGATATGGGCTTTTTTGCGTAGGAGATTATTAAAGTAGTGTTCGTATACTTCCAGCCCTGGGGTATTGGATATGAAACTGCGGAGTGTGGTTTCGTCGAGTGCTAGGATTTCCGGCTCGATAAATGCCGCCCCTTCGTTATAGTCAGATTCAAGCCCGTCCACCGTGTCTGCCATGGCAAGGACTTCGGGGTTTGCATTGTCTGTGTGTTTATGCAAGTATGCATACAGAAATACGACATCGTTTACTTCATCGGTGATACATCGCTTGGTTAGACAGGCTAAAATTGCTTCTCCTGTTGTTAGTTTGCCTTCAAATTCTCGCAGTTCTTTGGTATGGGTTTTTAGTTCATCAATCGCTTTGCGCCAGTGGTTGATGGTGGGGTATAGGTCTGTTACGTTCCATTTGTATTGTATGGGGATTTCACTCCGCTGTTTTTGTTTTATTTCCATTAGTAGTCTCCTGTTCTGATTTTTAATGGTTAGGCGTTCAACTAATCTTAGCAGACTCGATGCTGCATTTGTAGGTATAGCTTAATTTATAAACAAAATAACCATACTACAACGGTGTGGCATGGCTAAAGCTAATGCTTTCCGCAAATAATTTTCTTGTTAATATAGCGAAATCAATGAGAAGCAGTTCTGCCCGAGCCGAAAGATTTAGGAATAAAAGAAGTGCGGTTATATATGAGGCGTAAAAATACACATCGGAAGGCGAAAAATCACGTTATGTAAGCCTGGAAGAAGAAAACAAAGCGCTACGCCTACAATTAGCGGAAGCGCGAATAGAGGCGGACATGCTAAAAAAGGCCACTGCCTACTTCGCAAGCCAAAGCAAGTAATATACGCATTTATGCGGAGACATTCAGAACATCCGCCAGCAAGGTGGGCGAGATTTTTCAAAGTATCACGAAGCGGATATTATGCGTATCTGAAACGCAAGGAAACGCGAGAAGCGTGTCATATAGATTAACACAAACCGAAACCGGCTGATTTCATGATTCTACACAGCTAAGACCTTGGTGCTCTGCCCTCAACCCCCGCCCTCGCCGGGAGCAGGGTTTGCAGTTGAACTGCAAGCCCGCATCAAACGGTTTGGGGTTTGTGAGGTTGTCAAGGGACAAACCGCCCTTGACAACCTCGATCGGTTGCGGAAATAACCAATTTTTGTATTTGCGCATTCTTGTGTCCGAAATTATAACAGGCTCCCGATCAATCAATATAGATATACGCCACACGAGCAACTCCGTCCCAGCGTGCGGTCGCACCTATAACATTTATGATATAAGCAAGGGGCACAAAGGTGCGACCTTCTATTATTACAGGGGCACCCATTCCACCCGGTAATGGTTGATTTATGGTCATGGATATTGTTTCACCGTTTAAAATGAATGAAACTATACTAGAGGTAAAGTTAAAATCCGTTGCGCCAAGGGCTTCTATTATTACTCGCAAGGGTACCATGGTACGGTTGTATGCAATGAATGGTGCGGCTTCCAATTTGTATGATGTGCCGCTATCTGTAAATGAGGTTGAGCCGATAGCAAAACGCAGGATGCGAGGTACGGTTGGCTGACTTGTCATCACAACGATTGGATTCGGGAAGTTATCACTCTCCGGGTGTGGAAATGCTCTCCTATTCGTCCATGCGATTATATCGCCCGTAGCAGTAAGTGCATACTGTGTACAATTCCCTGTGAACGAAACCAAACCTAAGGGTGCCGGTACAGGGGTATTTACAGGAATTTTTGGAAAATCGTTATCATAATCATCAACACCATGAATAAATGACCGGCCAAAATGATCACCCCATATCCAAACCGTTCCATCTTCTAGTGTTGCAACTGCGATAAAATATCCTGCCCATATAGTGACTACATTCTCCATAATCGGCACAAAGATCCATACTCTACGGCCTCCGGTCAGAGCGACAATACCGCCACCATGCCCCCATAGACTACCATCATCCATGATTATAAATGTAGTAGCAATGTGATCATAAGTTTGTGCGGCATAGCGCACCCCAGACATCACCTGGGTAGGTGTTGCTAAGTACATAGCGCTACCACCACCAAGCCCCGGATGACTGCCGTTATCACTGCCCCATACATAGAAATCACCGTCAGAAGTGACTGCCCATGAACGACTTATACTTATCCCAGCTTGGATCACATTATCCATAATTTCAACCGGCTCACAGCGATTGTTAGTAGTGCCGTCCCCCAACTGCCCACTATCGTTAAGCCCCCACGACCACAACCGACCATTGGTGGTTATGGCAAGAGTGTGAATCAAGCTACTTACAACAAATGCTACATTTTCTTTGAAAACAGCTGGCGGTTCATGTATCGTGATTCCATTGCCGGAATACGATTGATGATATGTTATTTCGCCAGTACTAGGTGAAATCCCTCTAGTCAAGTGATAGCGTATGTCGTTACCCCACCTCCAAAGCGTCCCATCTTCGGTAATGGCATACAAATGTCCCAAGTAATCGTTTGACCGAGAGCCCCAGCTAACAGAGACAGACATCACATTTTCTTTGATAATAAATGGCCGCCCTACAGTCTCTTCCCCTGTGAATGCAAAGGGATGCTCAACTGCCCACAGATTTCCATCATCTCGGATAGCAACCACATATGTTGAGGTAGATACAGGAAAACTAACGGCAGTTCGAGGTGTAGCTGTAATCGTTACATCGTTGGGCGTATTTGCATATATGGTAGTAAAGCCTAGCAACATGGACAGTGCGAATGAAGTAATAAGCATCCATGCAAGAAATTTATACCTTTTCATGCAATCCTCCATAAAAATAGTAATAAGACAATTTCTGGAGCTGGAACTCCTGTGGTTAGCTGCAACACCAATAACGATATCATTTCATTAACTCCAATACATGTAGAGTTATCACCACGTTAGCCATCCATATGTTTTGTAATCATGAGGAACTGGACGGTGATAGACTTCGTCATACAGTGCTTGCTTTAACCTACGTCGAAAACGGCGATTTGTCCAAGCCCTTGCGCGCTTGCACTCTTTTGAATACCATTGTTTTGTTCCTCGGTGATGCCTATAACTTTGCAACGCCTTATAACGCGGGCAGCGATGGGTCTTACAAATCAGCTTAATATTATGCTCATACAACTTCTGCTCCCATATATTAATATCATCAATGGGAAAATACATATGCATCCCTGGTACTGGTTTTAGATTTGCCTTTTGGCAGTAGACCTATACCTAGAACACGGTCATCCTGTAAATCATAGTTGTCATATCCTTTCAATCAAGCTATATCCAGTCCAACATCTATTGAGCAGCTACTTGTCACCAAATCACTTTATAAGGGTTGATAATTTTTAATTTGCTCTCAATTTCTTGACCATCATCCATATCCTTTGAAAATTACAGCATGACAATAAAGCGCTCCTCTTTATTATTGATTCTTGTAATCGTTTTTAGCCATGTATACTCGTCTTTACTGCTGTTAAATAGCACTTTTTTTAATGTATCGTTGAAATATTTTTCCATCCATTTGTACTTATGAATAAGCTCACGCTTTTGATTGATTTCTTTTTCATTTATTGCTGTATTTAACTGGCTTCTCGCTTTTTCCAACTCGTCACGTATCTTTTTTTGCACTCTTCCAAGAGTTTTAATACAACTGTTGTGTAATGCATTACTTCTAACACCATTCTCAAACTCACCAAAAAACCTATGTAAAT